>Ga0209415_10001111_pt1 | contig 51107 bp, 53 predicted proteins | sample PeaSoiSIISIP2007_FD_187696 | JGI IMG/M metagenome (GOLD analysis project Ga0209415, IMG submission 187696) | Peat soil microbial communities from Weissenstadt, Germany - SII-SIP-2007 (SPAdes) (version 2) | ecosystem: Environmental > Terrestrial > Soil > Wetlands > Peat | place: Germany... | reverse complement strand
TCCTTGCTGGTCCTGCCACGCCATCAGCGGGTCCCTTACTACTGAGGAACTCGCGCACAACGGACTCGCCTCAGGGGTCGGCCATTGCGAAGTTCCTCTTTTGTTTAGCGCCAACGCTCGGCGGCCTGTGCGCTTCTATGGAAGCTGTCTCTCGAACGCTCCCATGTCGCAGCCGGTTTCTCCCTTGTCGGGCCGCGGCGCTCCGCGCTGGTCGGTCGTCAGTAGGTTCCCTGTGAAGTCACGACAGCCGGCGGGATTACCGGCATCAATCGACGGGCTGCCCGTCTGCAGCGCCATGGTCTGCGTGGGACCTCCCTTGTTGGACAGTGCGCCGAGCATGGGATTCTTCCCGTTGAGATCCCCCGGACCGCTGAAATTGCAAGTACTGTCGCTGCTCAGGTTAAAGCCGGCGGATGTGATTGTGCCGGCACAGTTCCCGCCGTTCCCGCTGTTCGCGACAATACTGTTTTGGATAAGAAACGAGTTCCCCGCGTTGCTGAGAGCCCCGCCGCTGCCGATATTCTCGGGGTTGGTGCCAAAAGTCGAATTGCTGATCTGGACGGTTCCCCCTTGGCTGTAGATCGCTCCGCCGCTGGTCGTAGCGCTGTTCCCGCTGAACGTACTGTTCGTAACGGAGAGGGTTCCCGCATAAGTATAAATCGCGCCGCCGTAGCCCCCGTTGTTCCCCTGCGACGAATTGTTGCTGAACGTGCTGCGCGTGATCGTCAATGTCCCGCCATTGCAGATGGCGCCACCGGAGGTGAAATTATTATTCGCGTAGTTGTTGAAGAAGGTCGAGGTGGTGATCGTCATCGTCGTGCGGTTATCGATTGCGCCGCAGCTCGCGCTGTGCCCAAAGAAATAGGGGGTGTTCGAATTGAAGCTCGTGTTGATGATGGTCACAGTCCCGTTGTTGAGGATGGCGCCGCCGGAGAGCGCCGTATTCAAGTTGAAGACGCTTTTGTAGACGATAAGCGTACCGGAATTGTCGACACCTCCGCCGCCCGAATAGCCGACGCCGTTTTCGATGGTGAGATTCGCGAGCGTAAGACTGATGCCGGCGCCGACGCTGAAGACACTTGCGGTGTTGGCGCCGTCGACGATGGTGGTCGCATTATTGGCGCCGTTCAGCGTCAGATTAAAGGGGATGGTTAAATTTTCCGGGTAGGTGGCCGCGGCAATCTGAATGATGTCGCCCGACGCAGCAAGCGAGATCGCGCGTCTGATGGTGGGGCAGGCCGTGGCTTTCGTCTTGCAATTGTTGCCGTAGTCGCCATTGACCCCATTGACATACCATGTGTTGGCCAGGGCGGCCGGACTTATTGCTAGAGAGAGAACGATCACCAGTAGGTTGGCATTGCGGGGCTTCATAAGCGTCTCCATGGTGGAATCTTTTCTTGCTGAAGAATTACACGCACTAGCCCTGCTCGAACGATGTGTACCTAGCCCGGGGGCGCGCTCACTCCGGTAATCGAAACCTTGTCCTGCGCGCCGGAACCTTCTGTGAGGGTCAAGGTGCTGGTAAAGGTGCCATAGGCAGTGGGTTTGAACACCACATAGATGCTGCAAGTTGCGCCTGCCGCCAAGACAGCCGGGCACGTGTCTTTGTCCGCGATGGACGGATCACCCTTCAAGGCGACCTTCAGAATTCCGACGAATGCGCCGCTGGTGTTTGTGACGGTGAGCGTCTGAACGGGGTTGTCGCCAATCGTGTAGCCGTTGTTGAAAGTCATGGGTGAAGGCGAAAGACTCAGCGCAGGCGGTAACGAGCCAAAGGCTGTGCCTGTTCCGGTAAGCGAGACAGTTTGTGGGCCGGTCGCAAGATTGATCGTGAGTTTACCAGTCAGTGTGCCTTTGGCGGTGGGCGTGAAGGTCACAGTGACGGTGCACTTTTTGCCGGCGGCCAGAGAAGACGTGCAGGTGGTAGTTTCGGCAAAGTCACCGGTGATCGTCACACCAGTGCTCGAAACGGCAGTTGCGCCGGTGTTCGTGATTGTGACCACCTGAGCGGCGCTCTTGGTGGTGAGGAGTTGCTCCGGGAACAAGAGGGCGGCCGGCGAAACAGTGACTTTGGGCGCAACGGAACTTCCGGTGCCGCTGAGATTCACGGTCTCGGTTCCGGCATTGTCAGTGATGGTGAGCTTTCCAGCGGCGGGGCCAGTTCCAGTGGGCGTAAATGTCACCTGGATGCTACAAGCAGCGCCCGGCGCGAACGGTGCGGTGCAGTTGTTGGTTTGCGAGAAGGGGGCAGTGGCGACGACGGTAGAGACCTGCAACGGTCCGTTGCCGGTGTTGAGCAACACGACGCTTTGGGCCGCGCTGGTTGTGTTGACAACCTGGGCGGGGAACACAAGACTGCCGGGAACAACGTAGGCGACGGGTTTCGTTGCAAATCCCGAAAGAGCGACGGTCTGCTGGGAACCCAAATTGCCTGAGTTATCGCTGATGATGAGCGATCCGGTGGCAGCGCCGGTGACTTTCGGCGCGAAAGATACAAAGACTGTGCAACTGGATCCCGCAATTAAAGCCGCGGGGCAAGTGCTGGAGTCGACAAATCCGCTACTGGCCGTGAAGGAAAGATTCAGTGGGCTGCCGCCGAAGTTCGTGATGTTGAATTGCTGCGAGGGGCTGGTTGTTCCGATGTTCTGATTGGCGAAGGAAAAGGAGGCCGGCAAGGGCTTCATGGCAGGCGGAAGCGGGTTCGGGTGAGGCAGCGCAGTGATCCCGAAAACATAGTAGGAGCCCACAGGTCCAACAGTGCCAGAGGAGTTGAGAACCCCGGCCATGCTGTCGACAACTCTTACGGCGCCGCCTATGCCGCCACCAGCGAATACCGTTCCACTCTGATCCACGGAAATGCTGTTCGGTCCCGAGGTCCCTACCGGACCTAAGTAGATGGAGGTCCGATTGGCGCCCGTCATGTCATCCACTCGAATGATCGCGCCGGCGGGAGGCCCATCGTCGCCGATATAGATCCTGCCCGCGGAATCCAGGGCGACGGCGGCGGGAGATGTGAAGCCGGTTAACGTGGTCCAGTTGGTGCCGAACATGTCGTCAATGCGGACGATTCGCAAGTTACCTGCATCAGCAATGTAGATGCGCCCGCTCGAGTCCAGCGCTACCGATGTGAAGCTGGAGAACTGGCCGACTCCGGACCCGACGGTGCCATACGTAGTCCAGTTCGTGCCGTTCATGTTGTCGATGCGGATAAAGCGGGAATTACCTGTGTCCATCACGTAGATTCTGTCGGCGGAGTCAACAGCGATGCCCTGAGGGTCGTAGAACTGACCCTGAGCGGAACCGCAAGTCCCGCCGTAGGTGGTCCAATTCTTCCCCGTCATGTCGTCGATGCGGACGATCCGGCAGTTGTAAGTGTCGGCGATGTAGATTCTGCCAGCGGAATCGAGGGCAATGCCAAAAGCGCCGTAGAACCCGCCTTGAGTGCAGCAAGTGATTTGGTTTGTGCCCTGCAGATCGTCGGAACGAAGAATCTGCCCGCTATCCGAGTAGAGAAACGGCGAGTAAGCGGAATTGTAGGCGGTGGTCCCCGCCGCGGCTGTCTCACTAGGCTTGGTCCCCCACCCCTGGTACGTTACGCCGTTGATGGATTGCGTAGAGCCATTCACGGTCAAGGTGCCGCTGAAGTAGCCAGTGAAGCTTGCACCGCAGCTGGTATGGCCGCCTTTGCCGCCACCAGAGCAACTTACGACGAATGAGCCAGCCGTGAAGGTGGCGTTTATTAAGGTGGATCCGTCCGTTGATTGAAAGGTAAGGGCGCCACCCGTGCAAACGGTGGGATTAGCGCCAGGGCAATTCATACTCAGAACGCCGGGTGGCGTGGCAACATTCGAGGTGATGGAGGGAGAACTTGCTGAGGTTGAGCCACCGGCGTTCGTAAAGCTGCCTTGATCGGCATACAGGAGGGAACTGAACATCGTGAGAAGGGGCAGTAGTAGCGATACATCGAATCGTGCCATACCAGTTAAGGGTTATAAGACAGTCACTTTAGTATAGCTTAGGTACATTTACCTACAATTAATTTTTCTACATAATTGGATAAAACATTAACTTATTGATAATAAACAAGTTACGAAGTGAAGAGTGTTTCGAAGGAGCGCGGACACGGCCCCCGCGAGTGCGTACGGCAGGTTCGATTCACTAAATAAGTACGCCACGCAAACGCAGCGCTTCATCCAGCAGGGCGATCAACTCGTCGCGCGTGATGTTCAAGCGCTCGCGGCCGCCTTCCGCGTCCCCGGCGTCTTCCGCGACGACCGGCCGGCCCGGCTCCATACGGTTGTGGGACTTTACGCCATAACGCTCGCGCGCTTCAAACAGTTTTCCCACTTCATGCCTGGGAAGAAGCTTCGGGCCGCCGAGCAACTCGGCCACCAGCGTTACGTGCGCGAAGTGCTCGACCCTGTCCATCTTGAAGAACGCTTTGTACACATCCTCTCCGTAACACACCGACCCATGATTGCCCAAGAGAATCGCGTCGTACTTGGGAATGTAAGGCAGCATACCGTCGGCGAGCGCGGGTGTGCCGGGAAGTCCGTAGTCGGCCAGGGGCACGCATCCCAGGCTGACGACCACTTCCGGCAGCAGGGCCAGGTTGAGCGGCCGGCCGGCGACGGCGAAACCGGTCGCGACCGGAGGATGAGCATGCACGATGGCAGACACATCAGGCCGCATTTGGTAAATCGTGACGTGCATCGCGATCTCAGTGCTACGTTCGCGCGCGCCATCGATCTTGTTGCCTTCCAGATCGCAGACGATAATGTCGGCGGGCGTCATCATGCCCTTGCTGACGCCGGTGCAAGTGCACAGAATGCGGCGCTCGTCCAGGCGCACACTGATGTTGCCATCGTTCGCCGCGACCCAGCCTTTTTGGTAGATCAGCTTGCCGACGTCGATGATGTCCTGGCGATATTGTTCCTCCGTCTTGGCCATCCGATTTTCCAATTGTAGCAATCGTGGTTCGGCATGCATACGACCGCAATGGAAATCGACTGTACAATGGGGTGCAGTGGATACTAGGCGGATGTGCCCGAACTGCCGGGCGTTTGTGACGACGAGCGACCGGGTGTGTCCTTATTGCCAGGCGCCCATCGGTCCGCGCGTAGTGGACCGGCGCAATCCCGGCGAGATTTTGGGTGGCTTGATCCCGCACGCGCGATTCACAACGGTGATGATCCTGTTGATCAACACGGCGCTGTTCGCCGTGCAGTACTTCAGCCCCGGAATCACGCAGGCTGGCGAAAGCGTTCCGGCGGCATTCATGGAAGGGCAGTGGTGGCGGCTGGTGACGGCCGGATTTCTGCATGGCGGCATTCTTCACATACTGATGAACTCCTGGGTGCTGTTCGACCTGGGGGCGGAAGTGGAACTGTTGTACGGCACCAGCAGACTGATCGTCTTCTACTTCGTCTCGACGGTGACTGGTTTCGCGGCCAGCTCACACATCGCCGGCGGACATGTTTCGGTAGGTTCATCAGCGGGCATCTTTGGGCTGATCGGCGCGATGCTGGCGTTCGGGTTTACGGACCGCTCGTCGCTCGGGATGCAGGTGAAGTCGCTGTACACGCGCTGGGTGATCTACGGACTGGTGTTGAGCTTCCTGCCGGGCGTGGATTTTTGGGCGCACGTGGGCGGCATCGCGGGCGGATTCCTAGCTGGATGGCTGGCGAGCACGCCACGGGCGCGGTTGATGTGGAAAGAACCGCTCCTCAAGGCGCTGGCGGGTGTGTGTATCGCGGCGACTGTGGTGGCGTTCGGGATGATGTACATGGCGTTCGCCCGGTCTTCCGGCTCGATCCAGTAGTCCCAAGACTGCGCTACTCGCAGCGTAGAGTTTGGATTTTCCGCAGGTTCTGATCGCAGTGCCCCGGTTCGCACGCTTCGAGTACCAGGTCATCATAGACGCTCTCGTAACCGGACAGCGACTCGAGATTGGTGAACTCAGCGACGAAATAGCCAGCCCTCGATATTTGGACCCAATAGTCATTGCTGACGGCTAGGTGCGCGAAGGTGAAGGAGCCTTCGCTATCGGTGTGAGTTGACGCGATTCGTCCCAACTTTGGAATGTACAGAGTGACGTCGGCGCCTTGAATGGCAATGCTGTTTTCGTCGGTCACCGATCCGCTGAATGCGGTGGGTCCATGATTGCCTCGCGCGTCAAGCAAGCGAAAATAATGAGGCAAGCCTGGTGTTGCAGGGCAGAACCCAAGCTCCATCCGGAGACGAAGCGTCAAAACAGAATGCTCCGGTCCGACCTTCAGATGCTGAGCGAGCACCGGATTAAATTCGCTGGCTGACGCTCGTAGCGAATAGTGTCCCGGTGGTAGGTTCCGGAAGGAAAATGTACCGTTCGAACCCGTGATCGCGCTGCGTTCAGGTCCAGGTTCCTTGGAGCGGAGCGTCAAAGTAGCGTCGGCCAAGGGTCTGCTATTGATGTCAACAACGGAGCCCTGAATCTCGAACGTTGGTTGCTGCCCATGCGCGACTGGGCTGAGCAGCGTCACGATTGCTGCGAGTACAATTTTCTCCAGCACTCTGCCCATAACTCCCTCTTAGCGTAGCGCTTTGACCGGTAAAGGTACGTCCCTGGCTCGCACAGTGCGTCCCATAAGCGAACACACCGGGCGAGCCGAGCATGCGGAAATCAACCGGCGCACCTTCCTTTTCAGTAATATCGAACTTGGCAGAGTATTTGCGAACTGACATTAGGAGTAATCTCCCATGGCCATGGATGTACCACGCGGTAAAGAAGTCGCTCGCCGGAAGCTGATTCGCCGAATCATCTACATTGCTCTTCTTGTGGCCGCGATCCCGCTCATCACTTGGGGGCTCTCACGGCTGAAGCCGGCGGCGCCTTCGGTGGATCGGGCGACCGTGTGGATCGATTCGGTGAAGCGTGGTCCCATGGTGCGCGACGTGAGGGGCTTGGGGACGCTGGTGGTGGAGCAGTACATGTGGATTCCCGCCCAATTTGAGGGCCGCGTGGAGAAGATCAATTTCCTGCCAGGCGCGAAGGTTCCTGCGAACGATGTCGTGATGGTGCTGAGCAATCCGGACATGGAACTGGCGGCGGCGGACCTGGAGTGGCAGATCAAAGCGGCCGAGGCCAACCTAGAGAATCTGCGCGTAACGCTGGAAACGCAGCAGCTCGCGCAGAAGGCGACGACAGAACAGGTGAAGTCGGACATGGAGCAGGCGCAGCTGCAACAGGATCGCGATTCGCAACTGACGAAGCTGGGATTGAAGTCGGATCTCGATACGAAGCTGTCCGTCGCCAAGTGGCAAGAGCTGAAAGGACGCTACGCGCTGTCGAAAGAGCAGCTCGACATCAGCGACAAATCGATCCAGGCGCAGGTAGATGCGCAGAAGGTGCAGATTGAGAAGCTGCAGGCGGCGTACAAGTTGAAAAAGCAGCAGGTGGAGCAGTTGGTCATTCGTGCGCCCTCGGACGGAACCCTGACGCAGCTTGGCGTGACCGGGACGCCGCTCGAAGTGGGAATGCGCGTGGCGCCGGGGACGATTCTGGCGAAAATCGCGCAACCCAACAAGCTGAAAGCGACGCTCAAGATTCCCGAGACGCAGGTAAAGGACGTGGCGATCGGGCAGGTGGCTTCCATCGATACGCGTAACGGGATCATTCCAGGCCACGTATCGCGCATCGATCCGGCGGCGGTGAATGGAACGGTGGACGTGGACGTGAAGCTGGAAGGCGAGCTGCCGTCCGGTGCGCGGCCGGATTTGAGCGTGGATGGAACCATCACGCTGGAGCGGTTGAGCGACGTGGTATTCGTGGGCCGGCCGGTCGTAGGGCAGCCGGGAGCGAAGATCACGCTGTTCAAGCTGGATGGCGAGGGCAAAGAAGCGCAGCGCGTGCCGGTGTCGCTGGGGCGCAGTTCGGTGAACAACATTGAAGTGGTGGACGGATTGAAGGTGGGCGACCAGGTGATTTTGTCGGACATGTCGGCGCAGGATTCGTTTAACAGGATTCGGCTGAACTGAGCCGCGACCGTAGGAAGTGGGCGGAGAGGGTGCTCAATGGCGATTGACCAAACAGCTTTGATCAGCATGGACGGCGTGACCAAGGTTTTCCAGACCGACGAGGTGGAGACTCACGCGCTGGCGGGCATTCATCTTCACATCAAGAAAGGCGAGTATCTGGCGATTGCCGGGCCGTCGGGCTGCGGGAAATCCACGCTGCTGGCGATTTTGGGGCTGCTCGATTCGCCGTCGGACGGCGAGTATGTATTGAACTCAAAGCCGGTGCAAAACCTGAAGCTGTCGGAGCGAGCGCGCATCCGCAATCGCGAGATCGGGTTCATTTTCCAGGCGTTCAATCTGATCGGCGATCTGACCGTGTACGAGAACGTGGAGCTCCCGCTGACTTATCGCGGGATGCCCTCGGCCGAGCGCAAGAAGCGGGTGATTGATGCGCTGGAGCGCGTGGGCATGTCGCACCGCATCAAGCATTATCCGTCGCAGCTCTCCGGAGGCCAGCAGCAGCGCGTGGCGGTGGCCCGGGCATTGGGCGGCGATCCGTCCATCCTGCTGGCGGATGAGCCGACCGGAAACCTGGACTCGGTGAATGGTGAAGCCGTGATGGATTTGCTGCGGGAGCTGCATCGCGGCGGCGCGACAATTTGCATGGTGACTCACGATCCTCGCTATGCAAGTTACGCCGACCGCACCATCCGGTTGTTTGACGGGCGGATCGTGGAAGAAAGCGTGGGAGTGGCGTAATGTTTAGACAAAATATCGATTTTTTCGCTGTATCGGTTATCGCGCTCGCGATGCTTGCGTTTGCCGAGGCGCGGAGCTGGCATTTACCCGAAGCGCTGGATTCGATTCGCGTCGAAAATGCGATCGACGTCGAGAACTGCCCGATTTCTCGGCAGGTGTGGTCGAATCTGGCGTCCCTCCTGCACTAACCGCTCCCTGGGGGGGCGCGGCATAGAATTGCCGGCCGGACGCGTCAGCAAGCGGTCTTAAGATACATTTATGAGTTCGCCTCTGATTGTTCTGCGGAACGTGGAGAAGTATTTCGAGCACGGTCCGACCAAGACGTTTGTGTTGCGCCGTATCAATGCGGAAGTGAAGGATGGCGAGTTCGTGTCGATCATGGGGCCGTCCGGGGCGGGCAAGTCGACGCTGCTGCATTTGCTCGGGATGCACGATAGCTCGTGGACCGGCGAATACTACCTGGGCGATCACGCGATTCACAAGCTGGCCAAGAAAGATCGGATGGAGCTGTACAAGAAGTATTTCGGTTTCGTGTTCCAGAGCTATCATTTGTTGGATTCGCTCACGGTATACGAGAATCTGGATATTCCCCTCTCGTATCGCAACATCAAAAAATCCGAGCGCGACAGCATCGTGTGCGACGTGCTGGACAAGTTTCAGATCGTGGGCAAGAAGGATCTGTTCCCCAGCCAGCTTTCCGGCGGGCAGCAGCAGCTGGTGGCCGTCGCGCGGGCGATCGTGGCGAGCCCGAAGATTATTCTGGCCGACGAGCCGACCGGGAATCTGCATTCCAGCCAAGGCAAGGAGATCATGGAGCTCTTTAAGCGCTTGAACGAGGCGGGCACCACGATCATTCAAGTGACTCATAACGAGAAGAACGCCGAGTACGGGCACCGCATCATCAACATCGCTGATGGATGGATATCGAATTAGTCCGAATGCTGCGCCGCGCATCCTGATCGCCGACGATCAGCCGGACGTGCTGGAAGCGCTGCGCCTGCTGCTGAAGGGCGAAGGCTATCAGATCGACGCCGTTACTTCGCCGGCGGCCGTGACCGCGGCGCTCGAAGCGCGCGATTTCGACGTCGTGATCATGGATCTGAACTACACGCGCGACACGACGTCGGGTCAAGAGGGGCTGGATTTACTGTCGCGCATTCGAGGCATCGATTCCGTGCTACCGGTGATTGTGATGACGGCGTGGGCTACGGTGGGCCTTGCGGTGGAAGCGATGCGCGGCGGCGCGCGGGACTTCGTGCAGAAACCCTGGGACAACGAGCGGCTGCTCACCATCGTCAAGACGCAGATCGATCTGAGCAACGCGATCCGCCGTGGCATGCGCCTGGAAGCCGAGAACCGGTTGCTGCGGGCGGAAGGCGGTCCGACACTCATTGCGGAATCGCAGGCCATGCAGCCGGTGTTGCAGATGGTTTCACGAGTGGGGCCGTCGGATGCAAACGTCCTGATTACCGGCGAACCCGGCACCGGCAAGGAAGTGGTGGCGAAGACGCTGTTCGCGATTTCTCCGCGCAGCGCCAAGCCGATGGTGACGGTGAATGCCGGCGGCCTGGCCGAAGGAGTTTTCGAAAGCGAATTGTTCGGACACGTGAAAGGCGCGTTTACGGATGCGAAGACGGACCGCGTGGGCCGGTTCGAGCTGGCCGATGGCGGCACGCTGTTTCTGGACGAGATTGCGAATGTCCCGATGAATTTGCAAGCGAAGATGCTGCGAGTCCTGGAAGTGGGCGAGATGGAGCGTGTCGGGTCGTCGAAGACCAAGCGCGTGGATGTGCGCGTGATCTCGGCCACGAACGCGCACCTCGATGAGGAAGTGAATTCCGGGCGCTTCCGGCAAGACCTGCTGTTCCGGCTGAACACCATCGAGATCCATCTGCCGCCGCTGCGCGAACGGCGCGAAGACATTCCGCTGCTGGGAGCGCATTTTCTCGCCGCGCACGCGCAGCGCTATCGCAAACGCATCGGAGGTTTCGATCGGGCGGCGCTGCAGTTGATGCTGGAGCATCCCTGGCAGGGCAACGTCCGCGAGCTGAATCATGTGATCGAACGCGCGGTTTTGATGGCTCAGGACAGCCAGATCAAACCGGCCGACCTGGCGCTGCGCTCCGGACGCGATGTCAGTCCGCGGCTGGAGGACATGAGCATCGAGGAAGTGGAGGCGTTCCTCATTAAGAAAGCGCTGGCGCGGTACAACGGGAACGTGAGCCACGCCGCCAACGCTCTGGGCCTGAGCCGTAGCGCGCTCTATCGCCGTCTGCAGCGCTACGGATTGTGACCTCGCCGTGAAGCTCCGCACGCCTCGCCTGGTTCACGAGCAACGGATTCTCGTGATGGCGCTGGTGGCGGGTTTGCCCGCCGTGCTGACGTCCCTGCTGATCCTGTGGCTGGGCGATTACACGTCGCGAGTGCAGTGGACGCTGACCGCGCTGATTGCCGGTGTCTGGCTGGGTTTTTGCTTTGCGCTGCGCGAGCGCGTGGCGTCGCCGCTGAGGACGCTCGCCAATCTTTTAGAAGCGATGCGCGAGGGCGATTATTCCATCCGCGCGCGGCATTCCAAAAGCGGCGATGCGATGGGCGAAGTGATGCAGCAGGTGAACGCGATGAGTTCGACGCTGCGTGAGCAGAGGCTGGGCGCGATGGAGGCGACGACACTGCTGCGCAAGGTGATGGAGGAGATCAATGTCGCGGTGTTTGCGTTCGATGGCGAGCGGCGGCTGCGCCTGGTGAACCGCGCCGGTGAGCGGTTGCTGAATCAACCGGCGGTGCGGCTGCTGGATCAATCGGCGGAGCTGTTGGGACTCGATCAGTACTTGGAAGGCGAAGCGCAACGGACCGAGCAGCGAACGTTCCCCGGCGCGACGGCGCGGTGGGGCGTGAGCCGCAGCCTGTTTCGCGAAGGTGGCCTGCCGCACCAACTGGTGGTGGTGACCGATCTGACGCGGCCTCTGCGTGACGAAGAGCTGAAGGCCTGGCAGCGGCTGGTGCGGGTGTTGGGACATGAGCTGAACAACTCGCTGGCGCCCATCAAATCGATTGCGGGAAGTTTGGAAAGCATACTGGCGCGCCAGCCTCGGCCGGAGGACTGGGAGGCGGATACGCGCAGGGGCTTGGCCGTGATCGCCGCGCGCAGCGAAGCTTTGAGCCGCTTCATGAGCGCGTATGCCACGCTCGCCAAACTGCCTCGGCCGACGTTGACCGCAGTGATGGTGGCGGAACTGGTCCGGCGGGTCGCAAGGTTGGAGACGCGAGTCCAGGCGGAGCTTGTGCCGGGGCCGGAGATTGTGGTCCAGGCCGACGCCGATCAGTTGGAACAATTATTGATCAATGTGATTCGGAACGCGGCGGATGCGTCGCTGGAAACTGGGGGCGGCGTGCGTGTGGGCTGGGAACGGCAGGACTCGCGCCTAACCGTGTGGGTGCGCGATGAAGGACACGGCTTACCGAATACGGCCAATCTCTTTGTGCCGTTCTTCACCACGAAACCGAACGGATCGGGAATCGGGCTGGTGCTCAGCCGTCAGATCGCCGAGGCGCACGGGGGGACGTTGACGCTGCAGAATGCGCCGGAGGGCCCGGGGTGCGAGGCGCGGCTGGTTTTGCCGCTCGGTTGACGCCTGGAACGACATTCAGCCGCTGATGAACGCCCGTCAACACCGATAGGCAGGTCGCCTGAATCCGCGTTTATCGGTGTTTATCGGCGGCCCTTCTGATTTTAAACATTTTTTGTGAACCTAACGTCTCCCTGCAACGTACGTCTATCAGAGCTGAGCGCGGGCTGCTCCTGACGCTCGGGAAGGAGACGGTGTGGATTCAGATGCGATGGCACTGATTAGTCTCAAGAGCGTCACCAAGGTGTTCAGCACCGATGAGATCGAGACCCACGCTCTTGCCGGCATTGAGCTGACTGTCCGCAAGGGCGAATATGTTTCTATTTCGGGGCCGTCCGGCTGTGGGAAGTCGACTTTGCTGGCTATTCTCGGCCTGCTGGATACGCCCTCGGACGGCACCTACGTACTAAATGACACGCGCGTCGATCAGATGAAACTTTCCGAGCGAGCGAGGGTGCGGAACCGCGAAATCGGATTCATTTTCCAGGCATTTAACTTAATCGGCGATCTTACCGTATATGAGAACGTCGAATTGCCGCTCACTTACCGCAATATGCCGGCCTCGGAACGCAAGAAGCTGGTGAAGGATGCGCTGGAGCGGGTGGGCATGTCTCATCGGATCAAACATTATCCGTCCCAATTGTCTGGAGGACAGCAACAGCGCGTGGCCGTGGCGCGAGCGCTCGCGGGGCGGCCATCCATCCTGCTGGCCGATGAGCCCACCGGCAATCTGGACTCCGTGAACGGGGAGCAAGTGATGGGCCTGCTGAGCGAGCTGCACCAGGAAGGGGCGACTATTTGCATGGTGACGCACGATCCGCGCTTTGCGCGCTGTGCCGACCGCACCATTACGCTTTTCGACGGCCGCATCGTCGAGGAGCACGCCCACAACGCTGCGGCGCAGGCTTAAGGCGGTGGGATTGCCGCGGGCGGGATCGGCGAGTGCGACCCGCGGACAAACTCGAACCAGGCTGGCACAGTCGCCGGTTTGCCATCGATGACTCCAGAACGAAACCGCCAGCCTTCGCGCAAGGCTCGAAGCAGTTCACCATCCCACCGCGCGTTGGACGACTTCACGACGCGGAGACGGGCGGGAACGCCGTCCGGTCCGACATCGAACGCTATGGTTACCGATGCGTTTTCTTCCACGTCCACCGTCGCGGGGAATTGGACGTGAATCAGGGTCGGGCGCGATACTAAGGCTGGCGGCTGGAAAACCGCGCGCACCACGTGCCAATCCCACAAAGTCCGCTGCGGCCTGAAGAAGACCTCCTCATTAACGAGCACGTCCACCGGAGTTCCGTTTCTGATTCCGGGTTTGAATTGCCACGATCGCACGTTTTCCACCGCGCTTTCATCCAGGCCCAGACCGAGCGGCCGAGCTACCTGAATATCGCGAGGCTGGCCACCGGCCCCAACCACCAGCGACAAAAGCACGCTACCTTCGAGTTTCGCGAGGCGAGCTTCCTCGGTGTATGCCGGCTTCACCTTCGCGATCACGAACGGCGCCGTGATATCCGGCCCCAGATGGAATACGGGAGATTGAGCCGCGGCGGTGACCGAGGTCAGCAGCGCGATCGAACAAACGATGTTGCGAGCTTTCAAATTCCGTTATAGCGCAGGCAGCCGGAAAATCGCTGCTCCGAGTTGTTCTATGACTAGAAGCGCGATGCGGAGGACGACATGAGTGGCGATTCGGTTCCGTGGGCTCTGCCGCTCTCGCGCTTTCAAGCTACCGATCGCGAGGCTACGACCCTGTTTCGAGAGCTGCGGAAACCTTTGCTGCGATACCTGGTGTGCCTGGGGCTCTCCTCCGACGAAGCGCAGGATGTGGTGCAGGACGCCTTCCTCAGTTTGCATCGCCACCTGACGGCGGGCGGTTCGCAAGAGAACATTCGCAGTTGGCTGTTTCGAGTGGCGCACAATCAGGCGCGGAATCGGCAAGCGAGTTACGACCGGCGGTTCAGCGCGAGTCTTGACGATGCCGGCGCCGAATCTGCGCTGGACGACGCGACGCCCGAGCGCGTGCTCCTGGAGAAGGAAAAATTCGAGCGTCTCGGAAATGCAATCCGGACGCTGGCGAGTGCCGAGCGCGATTGCCTGCTTCTGCGCGCCAGCGGGTTGCGTTATCGCGAAATCGGGGAAGTGCTGGGGATCGCGACTTCGACGGTCTCCGATATTGTGGACCGTGCGGTCAGGAAACTGGCGGAGAAATGCAATGTGTGAATATTCGGGAAAATTGATCGCGTGGCTGGATCGCGAATTGCCGGACGAGGAAGCGACGAACGTCGAATGGCATGTGGGGCAGTGCGCCGAGTGCCGGCGAGCAGCGAAGGCATATGAAGAAGTGAGCGGAGCGTTCTTAGCTTGTTATGAAGCGGGTTGCTATGAGGCGTCTTGTTGTGAAACGGCGCTGGCTCAGGCTTCACGAAGGTCGAGCCATTGGGCGCCGATGATCGTTGGAGCGGCTGCGGCGATCCTGCTGGTGGTTGTTCTATGGCCGCGGCGAGCCGAGCGGCTGCCGCTTCATCCGCCACCTGCCGTAAGTGCGCCGGCGATGGCGTTCCAATTGCCATCGGTACAGACAGTAACCGTTCGCACGAGACACGCCGCAATTCCGCTGCGAACGCGATCGCAGCAGACTTGGATTGTTCAGGAGCCCACAGTGCGGGTGGCATTGCCCGCGGATGCGCTCTTTCCGCCCGGCGCGGTTCCCCCAGGCTTCAGCTTTATCGCGGACGTTCGTCCGTAGGAGTAATCTACAAAGGAGAAGTCGATTTATGCAACGCACACTGATTCTAACCTTGCTCGCGTCTCTATTCGCATCTGGCGCTGCTTTCGCGCAGCCTGAGACCAACCATGTCTTCATTAGCGCGGGCGCCATCGGAGGCGGCCTCAAAGGTTCCGCTACTCCGGTACAGGGGGCGCCTTATTCGGCGACCATGACCAATGAGTCGATTCAGACGCTCGCCGACGGCAACCGGATCGTGCAAACCAGCACAGGAAACACAGCACGAGATTCGATGGGCCGTACCAGACAGGACGCGCCCTTGCCGCCGATCGGTAACATGTCGCCGGCCGATGCGCCGCATCTGGTGTTTCTTCAAGACCCGGTAGCGCAGGTATCCTACACCTTGAACCTCACCGACAAGACGGCGATGAAAGGACCAGCCTTTTACCAGTCCTCAATATCCGGGGCGGGGGGAGCTAGGACAGTCACAATCGGAGGTGCAGCCATGGCAGCCGGGGCGTTGAGCATGCCCGATAGACCGTTGCAATTGAGCGGGACGGCTGGCGCCGCACTTCCCATGCCGATGCCACCACCGATGATCATTGCCCAAAAGAGCATGATCGGCGAGGAAGGTCAGGCGCAAACCGAGGATTTGGGACCGAAGACCATGGAAGGAGTGAACGTCACCGGCACGCGCGTTACACGAACGATTCCAGCCGGCCAGATCGGCAATGACAAGCCGCTCAGCATCGTGACTGAGGTTTGGACATCGCCGGAGCTGAAAACGGTCGTCTATAGCAAGCGCAGCGACCCGCGGATGGGCGATCAGACGTTCCAACTCACCAACATCGTGCGCGCGGAGCCCGATCCGACGTTGTTCGTGGTTCCTTCCGATTTTAAAGTCATAGAGGGCGCCGAACCCATCGTGTACAAGACATCGGGCGTACCTGCGCAATAAACCCGCGCGTGGCTCAGAACATGGACCGCGAATAAACGCCGCTGGGCGATTCGGGCGAGGTGATGTAACATTCGGCCGCGTAAGTGACCTCGCCCGGGTTCAAACTGGAGGCGAAGTTGGCGGCGCGCGCCGACAGGTCGTTGGTCCAATCGCGAACCTTGCCGCTGGCGGGATCGAGACTGGCAGGTGTTCCGAAAGAGCTGGGCCGCAGCGATCGGTTCCCCAGCACGTAGCGCTCGGTGACCACCGGGTATCCTTCGTTGTCGCACTTGCCGGCGTTGTCCGGCCGGCAGTCCGATGGGTGAACCACGCGAATTTTGCTGAGGATCAGAACGGCTCTCCCGCCTTGCATGTCGATGCCGACGCCCTCCGCCACGCTGAACGCGATATTCTGGTTGGCGCCCTGTGAAAAATCGAGGCCCTGCGCGTACATGCTCCCCACGTCGTGACTGGCCTGGTAAGCATGATCGCTGCGGCTGGCATTGTTGGTGACCAACACGATTCCGATCGAGAGGGGAAGCAGGAAGATGGCGCCCAACACGTAGAGTCGGAGCAAAGTGCTGCCGGGATGTCTCGGGCGGCGCAGCATAGGTGAAACTCCACGTTACGCGATGTGGGGGAGACTTTCCAGACTGTCTTGCCGTCAATTTTCGGCGCATTCCGACTTAGTACCTTACCCAAGGCTGGTTTCAGCTCGGCCCGCCGTTACGTACGCCACCCAGTACCGCGGCGCGAGAAGTTTTTGGCGTGGAATACGGTTTCGGTAAGTCTATTCAACCTTCGTCCAGATTATAGTGGCGTCACACTTGCGATCGTCGGGCCATCGTTTAAGGCCGGTTAATGCTACTCGGGCGCGGCGGCGCGCGATCTCCGGCAGTGGCCTGCCCGGATCCCGTGCGGAGAAGCGGTCGGCGTCGATTTCGCGTCCAGTCCGCGAGTCTTCGACGATCACATTGATGAATTGCAGTTCGCAACCCAGTTGTTCTGTGTGGATGCCGCGGTCGTCCAGGCCCACAATTCTCGCCTTGATGCCCGTGCGCGGATCGTTCCCATAATCGCTCAACATATTCGTGAACGCTGTTGAGAATTCGACTCGCTGAGGCAGGTTGTTTGGCAGCAATGCTCGTTTCTCGAAAACCGGAAACACATTCGAGCCGTGCCGGCCATCCGCGCGATACCAGTAGTTGCCTCGCTGTTGATAGGCCGCCGTGATGAAGAAGCCGGATCGAGTGTGCGGTGCCCAGTTGGTTTCCAACCAATCTTGTTGAAGCAACACCGGGCCGGTTGGATCGAGGTCAAGGAGATCCGTGATTCCCTTGTCGTCATATGCACCATAGCTGTTCAGATAAAACGGAACCGGCCGGGCCTGCTCGTCAAATGAGAGCGCGACGATCCAGGTGCCCGGCGCCATGCCTGCGCCGCCAGTGTATCCGGCGAAGTAATAGGTTCGAGCGCCGCCCCGATCGCTTTCCCACAGACCGTGCGTTGGAGCGGGAAGCACTAATTGCCACGGTTTACCCGATTTGTCGCGCCCACGGGCCAGCTTTGAGGCGTCTTGACGTTCGGTGAACAAAAAATCGCGTGCGCGAATAGCACCGATAGGCTCCTGCGCGTAGAACAGCGTTGTCATCTGGACGCGATGTTGGAGTTCTGACGTCGGGATGATATGCGTGTCTAAGGAGAATGCTGCAAAGGCAAGAAATAACGCAGATGAAATGCAAAACAGGCGTGGGACACCCGGAGACATAGTCGGTTTCCGTTCTGACGTGATTATCCACTACTTTGCTGGCGCCGGCGCTCCCGGTTAGCCGATGTGCTACAGTTCTGTATATACAGATGGTTTTCGCTTGGGACGAAACCAAGGAGCGCATCAACCGGCGAAAACACCGAGTCTCCTTTGATACCGCGACCAAGGTGTTCGATGATCCTAACGCAGTCACTTACGTGGATCGCGTTGTTGACGGCGAGGAGCGTTGGCATACTCTCGGTCTTGTTGATGGCGATGTGATTTTGTTGGTCGTTCACACAATTGAGGAGCAAAATGGCGAAGAAGAAGTCCGCATCATCTCCGCGAGAAAAGCGATTCCCCGCGAGCGTGCTCTTTACCAGACCCCTCACTGACCGGCAACGGCGGGAACTGCAGCGGCTTCGAGCCATGCCGGATTCAGAAATTGATTTGTCCGACGCACCCCCAGTAGAACCTTTACCGTCGAAAGTTCAGGTAGGGCGCTTCTATCGGCCGATCAAGCAGTTGGTCAGCATTCGCTTGGACGCAGATGTTCTCGCCTGGTTTCGTTCGCGCGGAAAGAAATATCAGACATATATGAACGAAGTCTTGCGGCGAGAGATGCAGGCACACCCGCACGGCCGCTGATTCCAATCGACGGTCCGCATCCAAGTCGGTCCCTCAAGCATCGCATAGCGTTGGCGTTCGAGCTTCGGCCAAGGTTCGGCGAGGCTCGAATGTTATCCTGAAAATAAAATGACTTATGACCTCATCGTGATTGGGAGCGGCCCCGGCGGCTACTCCGCGGCGGTTCGCGCCGGTCAATACGGACTCAAGACCGCCATCGTCGAAAAAGACCCCAAACTCGGCGGCACCTGCCTGCACGTGGGTTGCATTCCGACCAAGGCGCTGCTCCACACGGCCGACCTGTGGGAGCACTTCGTGAATCCCTCCGACGAAGGCATCCAGTGCGACAATCCGCGCCTCGATTATGCCAAGGTGCTCGACCGTAAGAACAAGATCGTCTCAAAACACGCCAAGGGCGTCGAGTTCTTGATGAAGAAGAACAAGGTCGACTGGGTGAAGGGTTATGGGACTATCCTGCCGCGCTCGGGCAGCGGCGCGCTCCAGGTGGAAGTGAAATCGGAAACAGGCGCTCAAACATTAGAGACCAAGAATGTCATCATCGCCACCGGATCGGAAGCGCGCATGCTTCCCGGATTGGAGCCGGATGCGAAGACGATCCTGACCAACATCGAGATCCTGGATCTCCCAGTCATTCCCAAAACGATGCTGATCATCGGCGCGGGCGCGGTGGGCGTGGAGTTCGCATCCATCTTTAATCGCTTCGGGACCAAAGTCACGGTGCTCGAAATGTTACCGCGGTTAGTGCCGGTGGAAGACGAAGAGATTTCCAAGGAACTGGAGCGCTATTTCAAAAAGACCGGGATCCGCTGCGAAACCGGCGCCAAGGCCGAGAACATCACTCGCACCGAAAGCGGCGTGCGGTTGTGCGCCGCGCTCTCGAACGGAAAGCGCGAGGACTTGGAAGCCGAAACGCTGCTGGTAGCCGTAGGACGCAAGCCGAACACCGAAAACATCGGTCTGGAAAAGCTGACGGTGGAGCTGGATCGCGGCTTTATCAAGGTGGATGAGCATCAGCTTACGGGCGAGCCATGCGTCTATGCCATCGGCGACGTAGTTGCTGGAACGCCGCAACTGGCACATGTCGCCACGATGGAGGGCATGGTCGCTGTGGCGCATATGGCGGGCAAGACGGCCAAGCCGATCAATCGCAACCGTATTCCGGGATGCACGTACACCGAGCCCGGCATCGGTAGCGTCGGCCTAACCGAAGCGCAGGCGCGCGCGCAGGGATACGCAGTGAAGGTGGGTAAATTCCCATTCGCCGCCAATAGCAAGGCGACTATCCTGGGAAGTCACGAGGGCTTCGTCAAGGTGGTGGCTGAAGAGAAATACGGCGAGATCCTGGGTGTCCACATCATCGGGCCGGAGGCTTACGAGCTAGTCGCCGAGGCAGTGCTGGCGATGGAAGCCGAAGCGACGGTGGAGACGCTGATGGGCACCATTCACGCGCATCCGACGCTGTACGAGGCGATGGGAGAGGCGTTCAACAACGTTTACGGGCTCACCATCAATGCTTGAGGAACCAAGCGTTGACACCAGTGTCGACGCGGCACGCATGAGTGCATGCGCCACAACGGCGCGCGCCACACCAACAATCCAAATTCGTGATCTGGGGCGAATGCGCTACGGGGATGCACTCGCCATCCAAGAACAACTTGTCGAGCAGCGCAAGCAGGGATTGATTCCCGATCAACTCTTGTTCGTCGAACACCCGCACGTCATTACACAGGGCCGCAACGGCCATGCCGAAAACTTGCTGGCAAGCGAAGATGCGTTGCGTAGCGGCGGAATCGAGTTTTATCCCACCAACCGCGGCGGCGACATCACTTATCACGGCCCTGGCCAGATCGTCGGCTATCCCATCGTGGATTTGCGAGAATGGAAGCGCGATGTGGTCGCCTATGTTCGGACTATGGAACAAGCGATCATGGATGCGCTCGCGGAATTTGGCATTGCAGGCGGGCGAGTTCCCGGCTGCACCGGCGTGTGGGTAGATGGCAAGAAGGTGGCCGCAATCGGCGTGCACATTAGCCGCTGGGTCACTTCGCACGGTTTTGCGTTGAATCATACTACCGATTTACGCTACTTTCAGTACATCGTTCCCTGTGGGCTAACGAAGCCGGTCACTTCCATGCAAGAAATGGGATCGGACTCCAGCCGCGAACAAGTGCTTGCTGCCTTGTCGACTAGCTTTGCACGCCAGTTCCATCGGCAACCGAGCCGCGCCCCTGAGGGAGCGGGCGTTTCACTAACGGAGACATATTCATGACTGACGTAGTAATGCCTCAAATGGGCGAGAGCATCGTGGAGGGCACCCTGACGAAGTGGCTGAAGAAGGCCGGGGAGCATGTGGATCGCGACGAGCCGTTGTTTGAAATTTCCACCGACAAAGTGGACACCGAGATTCCGTCGCCCGCCGCGGGTGTGTTGAAAGAAGTGTTGGTGGAAGAAGGCAAGACGGTGGCGATCAGCACGGTTGTCGGTCGCATTGAAGAAGGCGCCGGAAACGGGGCATCCGCGCCGGCCGTGAAAGCAGCACCCACACAGGCAGCGCCTGCTGCACCCAAGCCCGCTCCCGCACCGCCGGCGGCGAAAGCGCCCGCGCCTTCCGTGCCCGAACCCGAGCCTTTGCCAGAACCGGTGGCACACTCGGCTGGTCCTTATCCCATTCCGGTGGAAGAGCCCGCGCCGGCAGTGGAAGCTGAATCGCCCGCGGGCCCGCTTTCGCCGTTGGTGCGCAAGATGGCGCGCGAATACGGCATCGATCTGAAGCAAGTGCGAGGCAGCGGCGCCGGAGGACGCATCACCAAGCAGGATCTGGAAGCTTATATGTCGGCGCAAGGAGCGCGGACCATGGCCCAGTCCAGTGTGGTGCAATCGAGCGCCCCGGCGGCGGCTGCTCCCACGACGGTACCGGCCGTGTACACTCCCGCGGTTCCAACGGCTCCGCCTCCCGTTCCGGCAATCATGCCGCGCGCCGAAGCCCCGCGTGCGCGCGTGGAACCGATGAGCGTGATGCGGCAGCGCATCGCCGAGCACATGGTGATGAGCAAGCGCACTTCGGCGCATGTCACCACGGTCCACAAGACCGACATGACCAAGATCGCTAAGATGCGCGAGCGGAACAAGGCCGAATTTCAGGCGCGCTACGGCTATTCGCTCACGTTTCTGCCGTTCGTCGCCAAGGCGGCCGCCGAAGCGATTCGCCATTACCCGATCCTGAACGCGTCCATCGAAGGGACGAACATCATCTATCACAACGAAATCAACATCGGGATCGCGGTGGCACTGGAAAATGGTCTCATCGTACCGGTGATCCGCAACGCGGACGAAAAGAACGTCGTGGGACTGCAGCGCTCCATCGTGGACCTATCCACGCGCGCCCGATCGCGCCAGCTCAAACCCGACGAAGTGCAGGGCGGAACGTTCTCAATCACCAATTTCGGCAGCTTCGGTAGTGTCTTCGCCACGCCGGTGATCAATCAGCCGCAAGTGGCGATCTTGGGCGTCGGCGCCGTCGAGAAAGAGCCAGTCGTGGTGGACGACGCGATCGCGATTCGCTCCATCGCCTATCTTGCGCTGACGTTCGATCATCGCCTGATCGACGGCGCGCTGGCCGACCAGTTCACCGGGAAGGTGAAATCGATTCTCGAGAATTGGTCCGAAGAGGTGTTGTGACCACGGAAGAGATTTTCATCACGTTCTCGGCGGAGAAGCTGGAACAGTTGCACGGCCGCATCCAGGATTGCCTGGCGCGCCTGGGGCCCGAGCAAATCTGGACTCGCGGTTCCGAAAACGAAAATGCGGTTGGCAATCTCGTGCTGCATCTCTCGGGAAATGTGCGCCAATGGATCGGTTCGGGCGTCGCTGGTTTGCCGGACCATCGCCAGCGCGATGCCGAGTTTGACGCGCGTGGCGGCAAATCGACCGCCGAATTGGCCGAGCTTCTGAAGAACAGGGTCACCGAAGCCGCGTCGATCATTCGCACTGTGCCCGCCGCTCGGCTGACCGAGCGTATCACTCCACAAGGTCACGATGTCACAGTGCTAGAGGCGATTGCCCACGTTGTGGAGCATTTTTCGATGCACACGGGCCAGATTATCCTCCTAACGAGGATGCTGACTGGCGAGGATCTCAAGTATTATGAGCACCTTAGAGGATCAGGTCGCGCCGCTGGAGCACGCCTGCCCTGAATCTGGTTGTAAATGCCATACTTGTATGGCATAATCGTACAGGAGGGTGCTGTGAAGAAGACGCTCAATATTGATCAAGCATTGTTCGAACAGGCCAAGGCGGCTTGCGGTGCGACGACGGACACGGAGACAGTGCGGTTGGGTTTAGAAGCACTCGTCCGGCATGCCGCCTATCAACGCCTGCGCGCCCTTATCGGGAGCGAGCCGGATGCGCAGGACGTTCCGCGGCGTCGCGAGGAACCGGCAGCCAAAGCGCACAATGGTCTTGGTTGACACCTCGGTGTGGATCAGGTCGTTCGCAGGTCGCGAGCCTTTCGCGCAGGAACTTGATCGGCTTCTTGGCTTCGATCAGGTCGTCGGCCATGAACTCGTTTACGGCGAACTGCTGATCGGTGATCGTGGCGGGCGCAAGAGGCTCCTCACCAATTACGAAAGAATGTTTCGAGCGGCCCTGATCCCTCATTCGGATGTCGTGGCTTTCGTGGAAGGGCGCAACTTGAACGGACGCGGGGTCGGTTGGATCGACGTGCACCTTTTGGCGTCTGCAATCGCCGGCAGCGTGAAACTGTGGACCGCCGACCCTCGTTTGTCAGCTATGGCAGATCAGTTTGGCATTGACTATCAAGTCCCCAAGTTGGGGCCGCAGCCTCTTTGAGGCGGACGCCTGAGAGCTTCAATCGCCGCGACTCGTTCATCAGGAACAGCAGCTTGTGCGCGCCGGCCGCGTAGCTCAGGCCTTCGGCGCGAATGTTCGAGATGCAGTTGCGCTCGGCGTCGGTCCGGCCCCGGCGCGGTTGCCAGGTGAGATAAACGCCCAGGCTATCGGGGGAGCTGAGGCCGGGCCGCTCGCCGATCAGAACCACGACCATTCGCGCTCCGAGCAGTTCGCCTATCTCGTCGCCGATCGCAACCCGGCCTTGTTCTACGATCGCGACCGGCGCCGTTCGCCAATCGAGATTGCGCAGCAAAATATCGAGCAGTGGCACGGCATGACGATGCACCGCAAGTGCCGAAAGCCCGTCCGCAATCGCGAAGGCGGCATCATAATCCGCGTGCAAGCCAGCCAATCGGTGGCGTGAATCGTCGCCTAAGCGCCGTCCCAGGTCGGGACGCTTCAGATACTCAGCGCGATCTTGCGCCGCACTCGCCAAGGTGACTGAAGGCACACCTTTTTGTTTCAACTCGAGGACGATCGAGTTAACAGCGAGCGGCAAATGGACCGCATCGCGCGCCTTGGCATGCGCCAGCTGAAATTCGAGTAGCGCGCGCGTGGGAAGGCTAGGACCCGCGCGGCCTAGTTCGACGCGGGCCGGCGTATGATCGCGAAGCCGGGTCACGCTTCTAGTATTGTCACAGCCGCCGACGGTGTGGCGTTGTCATTCTATAATGTGTATAGCTGATTGCAACCATACACATCCATGCGAACGAACATTGTGATTGACGACAGGCTCATGCGGGACACGCTGCGCGCGACCGGCCTGAGGACCAAACGCGAGGCCGTTGACCTTGGTTTGCGAACCTTGCTGCGCCTGAAAAGGCAAGCGGAGATCCGCCGGCTGCGAGGCAAGCTGGACTGGCAGGGCGATCTGAACGCCATGAGGAGAGATCGTTGATTCTGGTCGATTCCAGCGTGTGGATCGATTACTTCCGGGGAGCCGTCACGGCACAAACCGAGAAACTCGATCAGTTGCTTGGCTACGAGTTATTGGGCATCGGTGACTTGATGCTGACCGAGGTACTGCAAGGCTTCTCTCGCGAACGAGACTTCAATGCGGCCAAGAAACTATTGACATCGCTTGCCGTCGTGGAGCTTGGTGGGCAGGAAATCGCGATTCAGGCGGCAAAAAACTTCCGCGCTCTCCGCAGTCTAGGAGTAACCGTCCGCAAGACCATCGACACCGTGATTGCCACCAGATGCATCGCGAACGGGCATGACTTGCTTCACAACGATAGAGACTTTGACCCGTTCGTGACTCACTTGGGATTGCGCGTGATCCAGTGACGAGAGAAGTTGCCCCTCTAAATGTGCCGTCAGGACGCTTCCAGTAACAGCCCTGCCATCCGCGGCAATTCCTGCCGCGCTTGCTCGAACCACGCCTCGAACTCGGGCGCAGGACGCAACCCGAACAGCTTGCGCAGATACAGCGCGTCATGAAACGACGTGCTCTGATAGTTGAGCATCACGTCGTCGGCGCCCGGCACGCCCATGATGTAGTTGACACCCGCCGCGCCCAGCATGGTGAGCAGTGCGTCCATGTCGTCTTGATCGGCCTCGGCATGATTGGTGTAACAGATGTCGCAGCCCATAGGAAGGCCCAGCAGCTTCCCGCAAAAATGATCCTCCAGGCCCGCGCGCAGGATCTGCTTGCCGTTGTACAGATACTCGGGACCGATGAATCCGACCACGGTGTTCACCAGCAGCGGCTTGAAATGCCGGGCCAGCCCGTAAGCGCGAGCCTCGCACGTCTGCTGATCCACCCCATGATGCGCGTTCGCCGACAGCGCGCTGCCCTGTCCGGTTTCGAAGTACATGACGTTGTCGCCCACCGTGCCGCGCCTCAACTCGAGGGCTTGTTCGCGCGCCTCCTGGATCATCGCGATATTGACGCCGAACGAAGCGTTCGCGGCTTCGGTCCCGGCGATGGATTGAAACACCAGGTCCACCGGAGCGCCGCGCCGTATCGCATCCATCGTTGTGGTGACGTGTGCGAGCACACAGGTTTGCGTCGGAATGCGGTAGGACTCGCGCACATGATCCAGCAGCCGGAGCAACGCTTCGACGCTCTCCAGATTGTCCGATACCGGATTGATGCCGATTACCGCGTCTCCACTCGCGTACGACAGGCCATCGATAACGCTGGCAGCGATGCCCTTCGGATCGTCGGTGGGATGATTGGGCTGCAGCCGGGTGGAGAGCCGCCCGGGCAGCCCGATCGTATTGCGGAAGCGTGTAACCACCCGAATCTTGGCCGCCACCGTCACCAGGTCCTGCAGACGCATGATCTTCGACACCGCCGCCGTCATTTCGGGTGTCAAGCCGGGTGCCAGCACAGCTAGAAGCTCGCCGGTCGCCTGCTCGCTCAGCAGCCAGTCGCGAAAGTCGCCAACAGTAAGATGGGCCACGGAAGCGAAGGCGCCAGCATCGTGCTGATCGGTGATCAGCCGCGTAACTTCGTCCGATTCATAGGGAACCACGGGTTCGTTCAGGAAGGTCTTTAGGGGGATATCACTCAGGGCTATCTGGGCAGCCACCCGCTCTTCGGCGCTCGCGGCGGAAATCGAAGCCAACTCATCTCCGGAACGGCCGGGCGACGCTTTGGCGAGCAGTGTCTTAATATCGTCAAAGCGATAGACAACGTTGCCGATCGTGCTTCTATACCCGCTCATGCCCTGAAAATCCAGTGTAGACTGGATTTGGCTGAACGATTGCTAAAAAGGCGGATGAAAAGCCGCCCGGCATTCGTCTTGGGTTTTGACGGTTGAAGTCTCCGACGGGCTGGCGGCGCTATACTAATAGATTCAGGAGCAGATCATGAACACCTACTGGAAATTCGGCGCCATTGTGGTTGTCATCATTGGTGTGCTGGCATGGCTCGCGATGGGCGGAGTCACCGAAAGCAAGACGTACTACAAGGAAATCAAGGAAGTCACGCAAATGGGTGATCGGGCCCAGAGCGAGAAGCTCCGTGTGAATGGCTATGTGGAACAAGGCTCCATCGTGCGCAACGGCGCCCAGGTGAGCTTTATCATGCATCAGACTCCCGGCATGCTTCAAAAGGACCCTGTACGGCTGGCGGTTGTGTATACCGGGATCGATCCGCTGCCCGATACCTTTAAGGACAACGCACAGGCTCTTGCCGACGGAAGATTAGGGCAGGACGGCGTTTTTCACGCCAGCAAAATTCAAGCGAAATGCGCGTCTAAGTACGAAGCGAAGCCCCAAATGAAGACGGACGCAACGCAGCCAAAAACCCAAGCCACAAGCTAGGCCGGTCGCACTCCGGGTCCATGGCAGCCCGGCGGCCGAGGCCGCCAAGAGGACTGAAGACAACTCGAAATGGAAAATATCGGCGCTCTCTCGATTCTGCTCGCCTTCTGCTTCGCCGTTTACGCCGTCGTTGCGTCGGTGACCGGCAAGTTCAAGAAAAACTCCTTCCTGATCGTGAGCGGGCAACGCGCGGTCTATTCGGTCTGGTTGCTGCTGACCGTCGCGTCCGGGCTGCTCATCTATTCACTCTTCACGGGTGATTTCCGGCTGGCGTATGTCGCCGCGCATACCGATTCGTCCATGAAGACGATCTACAAGTTCACGGCATGGTGGGGCGGACAGGAAGGCTCGCTGCTGTTGTGGTCGTGGCTGCTGGCGACGTATTCAGCCATTGTCGTCTTTACGAACCGGCACAAGTTCCGCGACATGATGCCGTGGGTGACCTCGGTGCTGATGACCACCGAGACGTTTTTCCTTATTTTGATCTCGTTCGTGCTGAGCCCCTTCGGCGTGCTCCAAGCCGGCCGCGGCAATATCGTTGAAGGCGTCGGGCAGGGCTTGAATCCGCTGCTGCAGTATTGGACCATGGTGATCCATCCGCCCATGTTGTACTTGGGCTACGTCGGATTCACCGTGCCGTTCGCGTTTGCCATGGGCTCGCTGATCACCAAGCAGCCGGGCGATGCGTGGATTCATACCACGCGGCGCTGGACTATCGTCACCTGGTTATTCCAAAGCGCGGGCATCCTGTTGGGCCAGGGCTGGGCTTACGCGGTGCTCGGTTGGGGCGGATACTGGGCCTGGGATCCGGTGGAAAATGCATCGCTGCTGCCCTGGATCACTGCCACGGCGTTCTTGCACTCGGTAATGATGCAGGAAAAGAAGGGCATGATGAAGGTCTGGAACATGGTCCTGATTTCCGGGACTTTCTTCCTGTGCATCTTCGGAACGTTCCTGACGCGTTCGGGCGTGGTCAGCTCGGTGCACGCCTTCGCGCAGTCGCCCATCGGCAAATACTTTGTGATTTTCCTGGCGGTTGGGATCGCGGCAACGGTGATCTTGATCCTGGAGCGGCTGAAGTATCTGAAGAGCGAAGCGCGCCTCGAAAGTGTGGTGTCGCGCGAGTCCAGCTTCATGTTCAACAACCTGATTCTCGTGGCAAGCTGCTTCGCCGTGCTGTGGGGCACGATGTTCCCGGTGATCTCAGAAGCGGTGACGGGCGAGAAGATCAGCGTGGACGCGCCGTTCTTTAACCGCATCAATATTCCGATCGGGCTGGCGCTGATGTTCCTTACCGGCATCGGTCCGCTGATCGCCTGGCGGAGAAGCTCGCTCGAAAGCCTGCGGCGCGCGTTCTTCATTCCGACTATCGCTGGGATCGTGCTGATGATCGTGTTGGCGATTTTCGGCGCGTACGAGCATCCCTATGCGCTGGTGTCCTTCGGATTGTGCATGTTCGTCACGGCGACCATCATCACCGAGTTCTGGAAAGGCGCTTCGGCCATTCGTGCCAAGAGCGGCGTCGGGCTGATCCCGGCCGCCATTGAGCTGACACACCGCAACACCCGGCGCTACGGCGGGTACCTGGTCCACATGGGCATCGTGTTTATGTTCATCGGCTACTCCGGCGCGGCGTTCAATCAGGATGTGACGAAGGAAGTGGCGCCGGGTAGCAACTTCGACCTGGGCCACTACAATGTGCGCGTCGCGAACATCGAGGCGGGCGAGAACGACACGTATGCCTGGCAGAGGCTGGCGGCGGACGTGTCTCGCGCCGGAAAGTCTTTGGGCACGCTCTTCCCGGAGCGGCGTCTTTACAAGGCCAGCCAGCAACCGACCTCGGAGGTGTCTATTCGGAGGCGCCTGAACGAGGATTTCTACATTAATTTCGCGGGGCTTTCCTCTGACAACAAGCGCGCCGTGATCCAGGCCTACGTCTTCCCGTTAGTGTCCTGGATTTGGATCGGATTTTGGGTGCTCGCGTCCGGCACCATCGTCTGCCTGATTCCCAACAAAGTTCGTTTGTCTTACGCCCGGACGCAAGTGGTAGGAGTTGCCGAGAAACATGCGACGGTTGAGAAATAGCAACAACCGCTCCCTGACGGTCACGGCTCAGAATGATGGCAAAAGAGCCGCGCGCGTGAGCAAGCGGTTTCTGATTCTGCTGGCGATGGGTCTGGCGGCGAACGTCGCCTTCGCCCAGTCGGCGGAGGAACTGGAAAGTCCGGCGGTGAACCGCATCGCCACGCACTTGAACTGCCCTTGCGGCTGCAAGACGACGATGACTTGCCGCATGGATCCGTATCCGTGCAGGACCTGCTGGGACAACAAGAAAAAGATCCTCAAGATGCAGGAGGCCGGCATGTCGGACCAAGCCATCATGGCTTCGTTCTCCCAGGAGATGGGGCCGGACGTCATCGCGGTGCCACCGGGAATCATCGGGTCGCTTTTGTCTTATGCCGCCGCGGCGTTGGGACTTGTGCTGGTGGTCCTGGTGATTCGCAAATATCGCCACAAAGAAGCCGTGGTTGCCGCCGCCGGCCCGCCGCCGCACGATCCGCTCTTAGATCGCTATCACGATCAGATCGACAAGGAACTGGATAAGCTCGATTGATGGTTCTTTCCGTAGCCGTTGTCTTGGTCGTAGGAACCCTTTTGTTTACGCTCTTCGTGCGTTCCCAGGACGTACCCGAGTTGCCGGCCGCCTCGCCCACGGCGCACCTGGAAGAGCGTAAGGCGCAGATCTACGAAAATTTGCGCGACCTTCAATTTGAGTTTCGCCTGGGCAAGTTGTCGGACGCCGATTACCAAAAGACCAAAGTGGATTTGCAGCGGGAACTGGCGAAAGTGCTGGCGGAGATCGATGCAACGCCATCGGTGGCGTCCTCACAAAAGAAGCCTGCAGCGGCCGCGGCTGTTCCGGAGAAAGCCAAGCCGGACGGCAAAATCTGTCCGCACTGCAACGCGAAGTTCGACCAACCGCTGAAATTCTGCGGCGAATGCGGAAAGGCCATGGCATGAGGCTCGCGGCGTTCTTATTCTTGGCGATCGCGCCGGCCTTCGCAGCCGTGGACGGCGTCATCATGAACGGAACCACGGGCCAGCCCGAGCCGAACACGCTGGTCATGCTGATCCAGCCCACGCAGGCCGGCATGAAAACGCTCGGCACCACCAAATCCGACGCGCAGGGCAAATTCAGTTTCGACAACAACGACGAGTCGGGCCCCCGCTTGATTCAGGCGATTTTTCAGGGCGTGCAATACAACAAAATGGTGCCTCCCGGCATGCCGTCCACGGGCGTTCAGATTCCGGTGTTCGCCTCCACCACCAAAGCAGGCACCGCCAAAGAAACGCAGCACTTCATAGTGCTCCAGCCGGGCGACAAGGAAATGACGGTCAGTGAAGGGCTGCTGTACGTGGGCGATCCCACGCTTACTTATTACGATCCGGTCAACGGCTCAGTCCACTTCTACGTTCCGCCGGAGGCCAAAGGGCCGATTGGCCTTACCGTGAATCCAGCGGGCGGGATGCCGATTCAGCGCCCGGCTTTGAAGACCAAAGAGCCCAACATCTACAAAATCGACTATCCAATCCACCCCGGCGAGACGCGCTTCGATCTGAACTATACAGTGCCGTCGACGAGTCCCATGGTCTTCGCCGACAAACTGCTGGACACTGAAGCCGCATCCAACCTGGTAGTCCCGAACGGCGTCACCGTAAAGAGCGACGATCTGGAACTCGCCGGGACGGAGCCGAAGACCCAAGCCAGCATTTATCGCATCAAGAACGCGAACTTCAAAGTGGAAGTGGATGGTACCGGTGTCCTGGCCGAGTCGCAAGGCTCGGGCGACGACAATGGCCAGCCGCAGGTCGAGCAAGTGAAGCCCCGAATTTACGAGAGCATGTATTGGATTTTAGGGATGGCGTTCGCGATCCTTGGTCTGGGGTCGGTGCTGCTGGCGAGAAATACGGCGAAGGCGAAATAGAGTAGCGCCGGGGCCACGCCCACCTTGCTTCGCCGCCCGCCTGGTGTAAAAATGGTATTGGAAATCCACTTCGAAATTACCTAAGAAATGGACCAGCAAGACACGCCTCCCGCAGTCGAGACGGTTCCCAGTGTGAGCCCTGCCGCAGCGCCGAAACGCTCGGTTTTAGGCTCGGTGGCGCATTGGGCGCGCGATCTGATGATCTCGGTCGTCCTGGCCATTTTCGTCATCCTTTTCATCTACCAGCCGGTGAAGGTGGAAGGCACCAGCATGATGCCCACGCTCGACGACCAGGAGCGCATCTTCATCAACAAGTTTGTTTACCGCTTCCACTTCGGCAATATCGATCGCGGCGATACGGTGGTCTTCTGGTTTCCGGGCGATCCCACGAAATCCTATATCAAGCGCGTGATCGGGATGCCGGGCGACCGCGTGGAAGTGGACGAAGGCAAGGTGATCGTCAACGGCCAGGCCCTGGTGGAAGATTACGTACCCCCCGAGTTTCGCGATCAGAGTTCCATGCCGTTGCGGGTGGTTCCCGAAGACGAGTATTTCGTGCTGGGCGATCATCGCAGTTCCTCCAATGACAGCCGGGCGTGGGGCATGGTCCCGCGCCGCTATATCTACGGCAAGGCGGTATTCATTTACTGGCCGCTAGACAAGATGGGCCTGCTCCGCTAGCGCGCTGTTCTGGCGCGCCTTAGTCTCAATCTAGTCACCCGGACTTGGCTGGGTTATTCTGAGTTCATTCCATTATGAAGCAGGAATCTTTCGATCCAGGCTTAACAACCCAGTTCAGCGGCAACTTGCGCCGCACCATTAATGCGGACGGCTCCTTTAACGTCAAACGCACTGGGCTGCGATGGCGCGACGCCAATCCCTATCTCATGCTGATCGACACCACCTGGCCGCGATTCCTTCTGATCGTGCTGGTAGGTTTTTTGGTCGTGAACATGATCTTTGCGGCCTCCTATCTGATGATCGGCATCGAGCATCTCAAGGGGCTGGAGTCCGAGATGGGCTCTTTTTTGAATGCATTCTTTTTCAGCGTCCACACGCTGACTACGGTTGGGTATGGGAACGTCTACCCGGAGGGCGTTGGGGCCAACGTGATCTCGGCGGTAGAAGCGGCCACCGGCTTGATGCTTTTTGCGATCGCCACGGGACTTCTTTATGGCCGGTTTTCCAGGCCCACCGCTCGCATCCTCTATAGCAAGAATGCGATCATCGCTCCCTACCAGGACGGAACCAGCTTGCAGTTCCGCGTCACCAATGCGCGCCGCAATGTGCTCATGAATATGGACGCCCACGTGATGCTCATGACGGTAGATAGCACCGACGGAAGCCTGAAGCGGACTTTCATCGACCTGCCACTGGAGCGGCGCAACATCTATTTCTTCGCGCTGACTTGGACCATCGTCCATCCCATCGATGCCGCAAGTCCGCTCTTCGGCAAGACTCCCGAGGACCTGGCCAGGCTCTCGGCCGAAATATTGATACTGCTCCAGGGATTCGACGATACCTTCAGTCAGGAAGTTCACTCGCGATATTCCTACCGGCACGATGATTTTGTCTGGGGCGCGAAGTTCGTTCCCAGTTTCAAAGTGGACACCAAGGGCGCGCTGGTTGTGGAAGTGGACCGCATCGACGAAATGAAGCTGGTGAGATGACGAAGAAGAACCAGCTCGCGATGGAGACCGTTTTCGCCAAGGATCGGGCCGAATGGCGGTGCTGGCTGGCGAAGAATTACGCCCATTGCGAAGAGATTTGGCTGGTGTTCTACAAAAAGGCGTCGGGCAAGCAGACGGTCTCCTACGATCATGCCGTGGAGGAGGCGCTCTGTTTCGGCTGGGTGGACGGCATGAAGAAGAAGCTGGACGAGGAATGCTACGCGTTCCGGTTTACGCCCCGGAAGGCGAAGAGCGCATGGTCACAATCGAATCTCCAGCGCGTGGAACGGCTGATCGCGGAGGGCAAGATGATGCCGGCGGGGCTGAAGGCGTACCGCTCGGGCGATCGGCGCGAAGTATCACCGATGCCGGCTGAGTTGCCAAAGGATTTGCAAGACCGCTTTCGCAAGCAGCGCGCAGCATGGTCGAATTACGAGCAGTTTCCGCCCGGCTACCGCCGCATGACGGCCGGATGGGTGGCCATCGCGAAGAAGCAAGAAACCCAAATCAAACGTCTGGAGAAGCTGATCGAATTCTCCGCGCGCAACGAGCGCATCGAGTTCATGTAGGCAGAAGCGGCGCCACTTGTTCCCAAACTTTTGCTGCGATGGCTTCCGGCGTGCCGCATCCGTCAATTAAATGAAAGCGCTGTGGCTCGCTCCGCGCCAGTTGATGATAAGCCTCGCGAACTTTGTGGTGAAATTCCAGCGCCTGCTCTTCCAGCCGGGTATCCGAGCCTCCGCGCGCGCGTGCCCGTGCCAATCCTGTTTCAATGTCGATGTCGATGCAAATCGTTAAATCAGGAACCAGACCGTGGCACGCAATGCGATCGAGTTCGAGCACAATTTCCCGCCCCAAACCTCGCCCCGCGCCTTGATAGGCGATGGAAGAATCCGTGAAGCGATCCGAGATGACGATCTTGCCTTGATCCAGCGCCGGCAGAATCCACTGTTCGACATTTTGCGCGCGGGCTGCAAACATCAACAACAGTTCCGAAACCGGCGTGAGGTCCTGGTTGGCAGGATCGAGCAGAATGCGCCGGATCTGTTGGCCGATGGGCGTGCCGCCGGGTTCGACGGTTTCGAGCACATGTCGCCCGTCGCCGCGCAGATGCTCGGCCAGCATGCGAGCCTGCGTGCTCTTGCCGCTCCCGTCCGGTCCTTCAAAGGTGATGAACAGACCGCGCCTATCCGGCCCATCGCCGCGGGCCGGGCCGCGCCTAGTCGTAGACATAGTGCAGGACCTTTTTCAGATCCTCCCACGCTTCCTTCTTGGCGTTTTGATTGTAGGGGCGTAACAAATACGACGGATGGTAGCTGACCATGACCGGAATGTCGCGCCAGGTGTGCCATTTTCCCCGCAGACGCGTGACGCCTGCTTCCTTGGCGCCGAGCAACGCCTTGGCAGCGGTGCCCCCGAGTGCGCAAATAGCTTTCGGCTTGATGGCCTGAATCTGGCGATAGAGAAACTGTCCGCAGATTTCCATCTCGTCGGGCTGCGGCGTGCGATTCTCGGGCGGCCGGCACTTCACCACATTGCAGATGTAAACGTCGGGGCGTTTGATCGGAATGCCTTCTTTCCCGGCCGTGCCTTCGATCATCTGCGTGAGCAGTTGTCCGGCGCGTCCGACGAACGGCAGGCCCTGCTGGTCTTCATCGGCGCCCGGACCTTCCCCGACGAATACCAGCTTGGATTGCTCGTTGCCCGATCCGAAAACGATCTTGTTGCGGCCTTGGTGTAACACGCAACGCTTACAGTCGCCGATGTCCTGCTGGATTTTAAACAGGGTGTCGTGATCGGGTTCGAGGGTCGGTAGGGACAGAACTGGGGTTGGCGGTTGGCTATTGGCGGGCATGGCACGTTCGATTATAGATCGCCGATATATCGTTTTGATTCCGAGGTCTTGGTAGAACTCCAGGCGTTGGCGAAGCTGATCCTTCGTCATGGAGCTAGGGGCGCGCCGCGTGAAGCGACAGTCTAAGCTTCAGCACCTGATCGAAGATGCGGTCGGCGATTTCGCGCTTGGGCGCGCGCGAAAGCGGGATGGTTTCGCCAGTGCTCAACACCAGCACCACTTCGTTTTCGTCGGCCTCAAAGCCGGTAGCTTCCTGGTTCACTAAGTTGGCAACAACCATGTCGCAGTTCTTCGATTCCAGCTTTTGGCGCGCACTCTCGACCAGATTCTCGGTTTCCGCCGCGAACCCGATCAGCAGCCGGTCGCCTTTCTTGCGACCCAATTCAGCTAAGATGTCGAGCGTCGGATCTAAATCGAGAGACATGCGCATGGCGGTTTTCTTGATCTTGTGCCGCGGCACCTGCGCGAGATGATAATCGGCCACCGCGGCCGCCTTCACAATGATGCTGGCTTCGCTCAAGTGGGCGATCACGGCGTCATGCATTTCCAGAGCGGTGCGTACCTGCACCACCTGCACACCGTGCGGTTCCGCCAGATCCACCGGGCCTGAAACCAGGATCACTTGCGCGCCGCGCTGCGATGCTGCTTCGGCCAGCGCATAACCCATCTTGCCGCTGGATCGATTCGAAATGAAGCGCACTGGATCGAGCGGTTCCTGCGTGGGACCGGCCGTGATCAGAACAGTCTCGCCTTCCAGATCTCGCGAGCGAAGGCTCAAGCCAGCGACCACCTCGGCGACTCTTTCCGGCTCGGCGAGACGTCCTGGTCCGGTAGCGCCGCAAGCGAGCAAGCCTTCCTCCGGTTCGACGATGATGTGCCCGCGCTTGCGCAACGCCGCGAGGTTCTCCCGTGTCGCCGGATGGGTCCACATGTTGTTGTTCATGGCGGGCGCCAGCACCACGCGGCCGGTGAACGCCAGGTACATCGTGGTGAGGAAATCGTCGGCCAAGCCGTGCGCCATGCGGGCCATCAAATCGGCTGTGGCCGGCGCGACCACCAGGACGTCGTTGTCCTGGGCGACGGCGATGTGCTCGACAGCGCTCGAAAGAGTGCCGTCCGGGCTGTCTGAAGCGAATAGTCCCGTGATGACTTTGTTACCCGTGAGGCTGGCAAATGTGAGCGGTGTGATGAACTGGCGGGCTGCCTCCGTCATCACCACCTGGACGCGCATGCCGCGCTCCATCAAGGCCCTGGCCAACTCGGCGGATTTGTAGGCGGCGATTCCACCACCCACACCCAGCACTACGTTCATGTTGCGGCTCCCCGCGTTACTCCTGCGGGACCAAGTCCTCGGGAACCACGCGCAGCGAGTCGGTATACTTCACCAGACCGCGCCGAACCTCTTCCATCGAAGTGACGGTGGGTTTCTTCGACGTCGTGGGGAGAAATGGGCGGGCGCCATTCTGCAATTGCCGCGCGCGCTTGGCGGCCACGATGATAAAGCGATAGGTGCTCTGTTCGCTGTCATCGGGAATCGCATACATCGCGTTGTTTCTCATTCGCTCAGCCATGCTAGTGGTTACCTCTCCTAACTAAATCTTGAAACTCTGGAGGATCGGCCTTACTTCCTCTTCCATGCGTGCCTTGCGCAGCCGCTCGGCTTCGACGATAGTGGCGAGGCGAGCCGAGGCCTCCTCGATATCGCGGTTGATCAGAACGAAATCGTATTGCGTGTAGTTCTGAACTTCTTCCGCCGCACCCCGTAACCGGCGTTGAATCACTTCTTCGCTGTCCTGCGATCGCGAGCGAAGCCGCTGCTCCAGAATGTCCCGCGACGGCGGCAAAACAAAAATACTGATCGCCTGCGGTATCGCTACCTTCAATTGTCTCGCACCCTGCACGTCGATGTCGAGTACCAGGTCCTTGCCCTGGTGCGCGGCCGATTCAAACGTCTCGCGGTTGGTTCCGTAATAATTGCCGAAAACCTCGGCATATTCGAGGAAGTCGCCGCGTGCCAGACGATCCTCAAAGTCCTGACGGCTGATGAAGATATAGTCCACACCGTGGGTTTCGGTGGGGCGCTTCGGGCGCGTGGTGTAGGAGACGGAAAAGGCGAGGTTGGGGACCGTGTTAAGAAGCCGGTGGACCAACGTCGACTTGCCGGAGCCGGAGGGCGCCGAGATGATGAAGACGGTCGTCACTCGAGATTGAGCGCCTGTTCGCGGATTTTTTCGATGGCGGCCTTGGAGGCTAGCGCCAACTCCGTAATGCGAAGGCCAAGATCGCCGAGGCCGCTAGTCTTCGACAGAATGGTGTTGGTCTCGCGGTTCAGCTCTTGCAGCAGAAAGTCGAGCCGCTTGCCTACTTCGCCGCCGGAGTCCAGGATCTCCTCCAGTTGGCGGGAATGAATATTCAGGCGCGAAATTTCCTCGCCGATATCTCCGCGGTCGGCTAGCAGCGCGGCCTCTTGCGCCAGGCGCTGCGGATCTATGTTCGAGTTGTCGAGCAGCTCTCGCAGCCTTTCGAGGAGGCGCTTCTGGAAGGCGGGAATTGCTCCAGCGCGACTGCGCTGCATTTCTTCGGCGCCCGATCGGATCGCGGCGTTCTGCTCGCGGATAAATGCGGCCAACTCCGCGCCTTCGCGTGCTCGAAACTGGTTGAGCATTTCGAGCGCTTCCTCGAGGGCCGCCAGGATGGATTTTTCGGCGGCGGTGTCCGGGGCGAGAAAGTCCGAAGCGCCGACGATCCCCGGCAGGGACAGAATTCGATTCAGGTCCAGCTCCGCGTTGATGCCCTCTTCGACCGCCGCTCTGCGAAAAGCCGCCACGTAGGAGCGGAACAGCGGAAGATTGAGGCCACCCGAGGCGCCGTTGGCGGAGCGCTCGATGGAACAGCGCACATCCACGTGCCCGCGAAGAACGGTTCGTTTGAGCGCGGTCCGCATGATATGCTCCAGCGCATCCAGTTCCGCACCCAAATGAAAATGCAGATCGAGACCGCGATGATTGACACTTTTCAGGGTGACGGTGATATCACCCTCGTCGGTGGTTTTCTGGACGCGGGCGAAGCCGGTCATGCTGCGGATAGGGAAAGTCATTGTTTTGCTCAGGGATTTACTAACGGGTCCGACAGGAATTGCAGCTCGTGGAGCCTTTGATAAATGCCGCCGTGGCCGATTAGTTCCTCGTGTGTCCCTACCTCCGCGATGCGGCCTCGATCCACCACCACAATTTTGTCGGCTCGCCGGATTGTTGAAAGCCGGTGCGCGATCACGATCACAGTGCGATTGCTCATGAGCGTCTGAAGGGCCTGTTGCACCAATATTTCCGATTCCGTGTCCAGGTGCGAGGTGGCTTCATCCAGAATAAGAATCGGCGCATCCTTGAGCAGCGCCCGGGCGATGGCCAGCCGCTGCCGCTGGCCTCCGCTCAATTTCGTGCCTCGTTCGCCGATCACCGTCTGGTAACCTTCGGTCATTCGCTCGATGAACTCTTCGGCCAGCGCGTTGCGTGCGGCTTGGCGAACTTCGTCGCCCTTGGCCTTGGGCCGGCCGTACCGAATATTGTTCGCCACCGTGTCATTGAAAAGGAAGGTGTCCTGTGCGACGACACCGATCTGAGCCCGCAGAGAGGCGATCTGGAGATCGCGCACGTCCTTGCCGTCGATACGAATGGAGCCTTTCGTGACATCGTAAAATCGGGGAACCAGGTTGGCGATGGTTGTCTTTCCGGCGCCGCTGGGGCCTACGAGGGCGACCACTTCACCGGCGCGAACCTCCAAACAAACGTCGTTCAGGCGGAATCCGTTGGGTGCGTTCTGATAATGGAAGTCGACGTTGTCCAGCACGATGGCGTGCTGGAACTTGCCCAGCTTCGCCGCACCCGGTTTTTCGACGATCTGCTGGTCGCGATCCAGGTACTCAAAAACTTTTTGCGACGCGCCGAGAGCCTGCTGGAAGATGTTGTGAATGCCGGCGAGGCGCTTGACTGGCTCATAAAGCATCAGGAGCGCGATGACGAAACTGGTGAACTCGCCCGCCGTCAACGTGCCGCTCTTGATTTGAAGGCGCGCGTAACTGAGCAGCCCGACGATGGTGAAGGCGCCGAAGCACTCGATGAGCGGTGAAGAGAGCGCTTGTTGGGCGATGTAGCGCAGATTGCTCGACTTGAATCGCGCGGCTGCCAGGGCGAAGCGATTGGACTCGACATCTTCGGCTCCGAACGACTTCACCACTTGATGACCGCTGATGGTTTCTTGCAGAATTTGATTGAGATCGGCCGCTTCGTCCTGCGCCTTTCGGGTAGTCCGGCGGATGCGGCGCCCGATGCGCAGAGTCGGCACCAGCACAAACGGCAGCAGCGTGAGGCTGACCAGGGCCAGACGCCAGTCCTTTTGAATCACCACGCACAGCAGGAAGACTACGGTGAAGGTCTGGCGCATCCAGTCGGCCAGCATGTGCGAGGTGGCAACTTGAATTTTTTCGATGTCGTTCATGATGGACGACATGACGCGGCCGGTGGAATTGGATTCGAAAAAGTGGGCATCCTGCCGCAGCACCTTATCGAAGACGGTTTGCCGCAGGTCGGTGACGGCCGAGAAGCCGGCATAGTTGATGAAATAGTTCCCGAAGTAATCGCACGCCCCTTTGATGAGGAACGTCGCAACGATGGCGACAGCGACCATGGTCCAGACGTTATGAATAGCCATCGGCACGAAGTCTTGAAGATATACCGTGCGCTGAAACAGTGGGATGGTGAACAGAGGGACCAGGGAGTCGGGCGAATCGGGTTTTAAGACGCGATCGAACACCGGGCCGACGAGAATCGCCGTGAAGCCTTGCGCGGCTCCCACCAGCGCGAGCAGGATCACCGAGAGCAGCAGCGGCGCCGCATACGGCCGGACGTAGCGGAGGAGGCGCCGGAGTTCCGTCATGCGGCCAATTCTCTCATGCGGAAGGTTGGGCGGAAGGCATTGGGACGAGGGCCCCGATGGCATTCACCACTTCGGAGACTTCGATCGATTGGATCCCGTTCGCGCTGGTCAGCATTACGTTCTCGGTGCGCCAGGGACGCCAGTGGTCGACGTCCGACGAGCCGAACAGCACCACCACGGGACGGCCGAAAGCCGCGGCGATGTGAGCGGGGCCGCTGTCGTTTCCGACGAATAGCGTGGCGCCTGCGAGCAGCGATTTCACTTCTTCGAGCGGCGCGCCTTCGAAGCAAGTATGTTCGCTGAAGGCCGATAGATCCTCGTTGGCGCCGGAGACGAACACGGCTTCGAGCCCGAGGTCATAGGCCAAATGTTTCGCCACGGCGAGGAAGCTTTCCCTCGGCCAGGTCTTGCCGGGCTCGGAGGCGAACGGATGCAGGACGGCGTAGGGACGCGGCCGGGAGAGCGGCGCGGCAAACAATCGCGCGCGCGGGATTTCGGTTTGGGGTACGCCGAGGTAAAACATGGCGGACGCAAGATGTTCGGCGGTATGAACCTCACGATCCACACCCAGTATCTCCTGGGCGCGTGGGATGCGCACGTTGTACATCGGTTGAAAGCGAAAATGACCGAATCCGGCGCGCAGGCCCGACGCCGCTGCCAACATCAGGCGCACGCTGGTGGCGCCGCCGTGGAGATTAATCGCCAGATGCGGCCGAAACCGGCCAACGCCGGCGGCATTGGGCGCGAGGATTCGATCGACATCCGGATTCCCGGCGAAGACCGGTGCGAAGCAATCTTCCACCACCACCGCGATTTGCAAATCCGGGCGAGCCTGCTTCAGCAGGGAGAGCGCGGGCGTCGTCAGCACGCAATCGCCCAGCGACCGCAAACGAATGATCGCCACTCGTGCGCCGGATGGCAAGCGGTCTAGCACATTTGTCATCTCAAAAGGTCAGCTTACTCCTCGACTTTCGCTTCGTCGATCAGCATGACGGGAATGTCGTCGCGAATCGGGTACACACGCTTGCACTGGACGCACTTCAAGCCGCTCTGATCCGGTTTCATCTCCAATTCCGCTTTGCACAACGGACAGACGAGAATGTCGAGCAAGTCCTGGCTGATCGGCATGTGTTTCGATTCAGTTTAACAAGGTTTCAGATCATGCATGGGTGTCGCGAAGAGTCGCGACACGGCACGCGCCCCGAGGGCACCCGGTGCGTGCGCCACGGGCCACTAGAAGGTGAATCGCACCTGCAGTTCGATGCGGCGGTTCAGGCCGCTTTGCGCGAATGCTCCAAACCCGCCCGCGAGATTGTTCGACTCGCCAAACAGCGGCGAGGTGATGATGCCGTTGATCGGTCCCGGATTCACGTGGTTGAGGAGGTTTCGTGCTTGGACCGACAGGGTCAGGTTGTAGCGCTTCCCGGTAGATCCACCACCGCGGAAAAATGCGCCGGGACCGCCACCGGGGCCGCCCGCGAACCCGCCGCCTGGGCCTCCCGGACCGCCGCCGCCGGGCCCACGGCCCCCTCCGCCCGGAGGTCCGCCACCGCCCAAATTCTGATTGTTCCGAGCCGAGCTCTCGCGCGATCCACCAAAGCCGAATGTTTTCGCGAGCCGCAAGTTGAGGCTGATATTGCCAGGGCTCCGGCCGAAGTTGCGCGGCAGGAATTTCCCGCTTGCCCCGGGATTGACGTCGAGACAGGGATAGTGAGGTATGCAGTAGATGCCTGCCGCTGGGTCTGGGGCTTGAGTCGGGACGATTACAGGCCGTGCGGTGAACAGGGTAGAAGTCAGCGCGGTGCCGTAAGGATCGGTGCCCGTGATGATGTTAAATGGCGCGCCAGAATTCGCAACGAAGAACGGCGCCAGCAGCATCCCCCACCACGCGTTAATCGTGCCGCCGACGAAAACCCGGTTGTGGACGTCGAGCGAGGAAGGTCCGTATTCGCCTGCGCCAGCGTAAGGACCATTGGGGATGGCAGGCAAGGTATTCACGCCGTCGGTGTTGCTGTAGGCGTGTCCGTACATGTAGAAGCCGTTCAGCGAGATTCTTTTGTTGAGTTGCGAGCGGACGTTGGTGATCAACTGCCACTGATTAAATAGCCCCTCCGATTGCATCTGCAGCACGGGATCCGCCGAGGCGAGGGGATAAACCCCATTGACCGGTGCATTGATGTCCCAGGATCGCAGCTCATGCAAGCCGTGCGAGTTCACATAGGATTCTGAGATCGTCGTGTTCTTGGGCAACTGGCGTTCCACCGTCAAAGCCTCCTGCAAGATGTAAGGCGCGTGCATATTCGGAGCGAGCTGTTCGATGGTGTACGGGACATTTAATGGGAGGCCGGGGTTTCCCGGTGCAGGGAATCCAGGAAGAGGAACTCCTGGTGTAGATACCGGAATATAAGGGATTGGATTAGTGGCGTTCTGCGTGAACACGTATTGTTTCTGCAAACTGCCGTAGCGCTCAGCGGTGAGGATATTTTGCTCGCCGACGCGATCGTAGAACATACCAAAGCCGCCGCGAAATACTGTCTTGGGTCGGGGATTGTTCTTACTCTGACCGGGAGCCCACGCGAAGCCGATACGCGGCGCCCAATCGTGCCAGTCGTGGATGTTGGTTTGCGTTTCGAAGCGCAAACCTAGGCTTAGCGTAAGATTCGGCTTGACGCGCCAGTCGTCGCCCACGAACGCGCCAACGTCCACCTGATTGACGTTTACTCCATGAACTCCGTTGGTCAAGGTGAACTGCGAAGGTCCAGCGCCCCGTTGCTGGATCTGCAGCGGACTGAAACCCACCTGCTGAAGCATTAGTGTGCGCTGATATACGTCAATGGACCGGAGCAAAATGCATCCTGACGGAGGGTTGGGCGCTTGGCACTGCGCTTCTGGAACCTGGGGCTGATAGTCGTTGCTGGGATCGAGGACCGGTGCGTAGCCGCCGTTAAAAAAGTACGTTCCGCCGAAATTCTGCGGAGAAACGTTGTTGGTCGTGACAGCGCGAATACGGACACCGAACTTCCAAGTATGTGCGCCGCCTGAAATCGTGGTGTAGTTCTGCAACTCGTAATGATTTTCCGCATCGGTGGTACGTCCCAGCTGCGAGCCGCCGCCGTTAAACGATCCGGCCACGTTAACGGTGGCCAGATTGTTGTTAGCGGTCTGATCCTGTTCGGTGTGATACAACTGGAACCGCGTCTCGTTGATTACCTTGGAGTTCAGGACGGCGGTTTCGACGATTTGTACCGTATGGTCCGTCTCCAATTCATGATAAGCGCGCGTGAGCAGACTGAAATTTCCTACACCTTGGTCTTGAAGATCATTGCGCGTGTAGCCGTAGCGCAAGGTCAGCGTATTGTTCTGGTTGAGCTGGTAGTCGATCCGCGGACTGATGCGCAGCCGGTTTTGCGGAGCTTCGAAGACATCGTTGAAAGGCGTGGGCTGGAACGTGGCCGGGTTTAGTGTGAAGCCGTTGATGATGTTTCCGTTGTGAATATCGCGGTCTTGAACGTCGAGGAAGAAGGATGCTTTCTTGCCCAGCGCGCCGCTGAGCGATCCGCCGAAGTTCCGCTGGAGGAACGGTGCTTCCTTGGAGGCGTAAGGATTCCGCGAATCAAAGATGGCATCGCCGAATTCGGTGAAAAGGTTCCCATGCAGTTTGTCGGTGCCGGGTTTCGTGAGGATCTCGATGCGTCCGTAGCCCAGCTTGTCGTATTCGGGCGAAAAGGGATTCTGATTGATGCGGATCTCGCGGATGGAATCTTTGCTCGGCAGGGTGCCGCCGGTGAAGCCGTCGATGTAAATTTGTCCGCCGCTCGGTCCGGCCGAGGGTCCGGCTAGCGCCTGCAAATCGGATTGCAGATCGTCCGGATCGTCGGACAGCGCCTGTAGGTCGGCTCCCCGCAGCACCAAGGCGCCCACGTTTTGCGAGGGATCCACGCTGACGGCGGGCCCGGAGTTTTCCTGGACTGTCACTTCCTGCTTTTCGGCCACCACTTGCATCTGCAAATTGGCCGTGGCGGACGGCGATGCACTCAAGTCCACGACCGTGGGTCGAGTTTGTTTCAAGCCTGGAGCAGAAGCCTGAATCGTGTACCTGCCAGGCGCAAGGCCGTTGATCGAGTAGTTGCCGTCGTCGCTTGCTGTTCCCGACTTTACCGGCCCGGCTGCATTGGACACCGTGACCGTGGCGGCGGGTACCAGCGCGCCGGATTCGTCGGTGACTACGCCATGCACCATCGCGGAGGGTACGATCCCGGAGGGTTGGGCGTTGGCCGCGGGCAACAGAGTCAGCAGCAGCAACAGCAGCAGCAATAGGGATTTCATTTCGTGCCTTTTGTCTAGCGATCCTTTAGCAACCCATCGGGGCTCATTGCTCCGGTCCGCCGCCCAGATCGAGATTCCAAGATCCTAAATTCACTTGTCCGGCGGTGCGCGGCGCGGCTGCCAGGAATGGCTCGACACCAGCGACAAACGCGAAAGCGGTGATGGCGGAATCGCCGGGGCCTTTCGAACTGGAGACGATGACCGCGTCGCCCTTCTTCAATTCCGAGAGCGATAGCTGCGGCATGCGTTCGAGGATCTGCTGGAGATCGCCACCACCAGCGCCAGGGCCACCTGCGCCGCCGGGTCCACCGCCGGGTCCACCGCCCGGTCCGCCGGGTCCACCGCGAAAACCACCACCGCCTCCGCCTCCGCCTGGAGGACCTTGCGGAGCGCCTTCCGGACGGGCACCCTGTGGAGCGCCTTCCGGACGGGCACCCTGTGGAGCGCCTTCCGGACGAGCGCCGGCTCCGCCACCGCCCGGCGCGGCTGCCCCACCGCTCGAGGAGGAGTCAGGACGGAGCCGCCGCGCCAGCATCGCTGCAACCGCTGGATCCAGCCGTCGCAACAGGGAGTTCTGATTGGTTCGAACCACCACAGGCTTCTTGGTCTGTAGGTTCGTGATGCGCACCTCACCGGTTGCCGGGTCGACGGAATCCACAGTTCCGGCGATCGTTTCGAAGGCTCCTGAAACCAGCTCCTCGGCCTTCAGGCGTGTTCCGTCTTCGTTTTTATCGCCGAGAGCGCGGACTGTATCGCCGGGCTGCAGATCGGTAAATGAACTGGGCTTGGCGTCGGCGAACCGCACCGAATCGGGCGCATAGCGCCGAAAGTTCGCCGCGGAAGCGTCAATCGAGACAGTCTTGGAATCGCGGCCACGCGTGTTGACGGTGACTTCCTTGTTCGCCGCGTTCAGAGCCGTGACTACGCCAACAATCCCGCGCCGCTGCCATTCCTTTTGATCCTGCTCATGCTTCTGGGCCAGATCGCCCTTGGTCATGATGATCACGGTGCGCGCTGCAACCGACTTGCTTTCTTCCTCCAACGGACCACGAGCCAGAGCGCGGTCACCCACCATCAGGTCGGTAAATGCGATTTTGCTGGCTTTTTTGAGATCCTTCTCGCCCGGCGGAATGCGCAAGAACGATGTGCTGTCGCTGAGGGTGACCGTATAGGCGGCGCCGTCATCGCTCTTCAGCTTGATCTGCTTGCTCGCGGAATCAATCGAGGTGACTTCACCGATGACTGACTTGAGCGCCGGTGGCGTTTGGGCGCAACACGCGGCGCCGTAGAGCGTGATAGCGACCAGGCTCAACCACACTTTCATCAGTCGGCTGGGCATCACTAAACTGGGCGAACCAGAATTCACGGCGGTTACTCCTTCAATGTCAATAAACGTAAAAGCGCCCGTTGTTCAAGCACTTTCGTGGGTCAATGGACGGGTAGGGGACTAGTTAGGACTAATCGCCAGCCGGTTGTCCACGCCGGTGACGCCCTTGACTTTCTTGGTGATCTTTTCCACTTTCGACTTGAGCTTGTCGCTGCTGACCTTTCCGGTGAGCACCACCACTCCGTTGTGCGCATCCACCTGAATTGGCTGGCCGCCCACTTCGGCATCGTCCGCGATCCTCACGCGAACCTGATCCACAATCATGTCGTCGGAGATGGGCGTCTTGTCCTTGTCCTTGTCCGCAAACAGCGGTGTGAGGACTAGCGCAATTAAAATCGTTAGACTGAGGAGTCGCATTAGACCGCGGAGTCGCATTAGGAAATTGGACCTTCTTCCGAGTCTAATTCTCCCCCTCGCATGGATCGCCAGTCAATGGCATTGAGAAATTCCGGATTTTCGCGCCAATCTTTTTGCACTTTGACAAACAGCTCCAGAAAGACCTTGCGCCCGAGCATTTTTTCGATTTCGAGGCGTGCCTGGGTTCCAATCCTTTTCAGAGCGGCGCCGCCGGCGCCGATAACGATCGCCTTCTGTCCGCCCCGTTCGACGTAGATGGTAGCAGCGATCTTGGTGATTTTTGTCTTATCGCGCTGGGCCGATTCCTCCCAGCGCTCGATCAGCACCGCGACTGAGTGCGGGACCTCTTGGCGTGTTTGACGCAGGATCTGTTCGCGAATCAGCTCGGCGGCCAGGAATCGCTCGGGTTGATCGGTCAAATGATCGGCCGGAAAGTAGGCTGGTCCTTCCGGCAGCCGCGAGACGATGGCGTCGCGCACGCGATCCAGGCCTTCCCCCGTGGTGGCTGACACCGGAATGTATTCGTCGAATTCCCGGACGGCCTTGAACTGCTCGATGAACGGCAGCAGCTTTCGCTTGTCCTGCACGCGGTCGATTTTATTGGCCAGCAACAGAACCGGCGTCGACAAGTCCTTGAGGACGGAGACGGCCTCGGTGTCTTCGGTTGAAAAAGGAATCGACGCATCGGCCACATACAGCAGCACGTCGCGATCCTCCAGAGCCGTCCGTACGGTCTCCATCATGCGCCGATTGAATAGGTTTGTCGACTTGTGAATGCCTGGCGTATCGATGAAGACGATTTGAGCGCCGGCGAGATTCACCACGCCTTGAATTGTGGTGCGCGTGGTCTGCGGTTTTTCGGAGACGATGGCCAGCTTTTCGCCGATGAGGGCGTTCAAGAGCGTGGATTTGCCTGCGTTGGGGCGGCCGATGATCGATGCAAAACCGGATCGAAATGCCGGGGCTTCGCTGTTCAGAGCCTCGCTGGCGAGTGCCTCGCTCACGAGTGCGCCTCAGAGACGGTTTCGCGCGCCACTTTCGAGACCCGCACCTGCTCCACCTTCAACTCGTCCCCAGCCAGCACTTCCAGCCGTATGCCGTCGCGTTCAATCACCTCGCCGATATGCGGGACGTGCCCCAGCCATTCGGTCACCAGACCTCCGATGGTAGTGGACTCGGTTTCTTCCGGCGGACGGAACTCAAGTAGATCGTGCAGACGGTCCAGGTCCACGCTGCCGGCGACCACGAAGCTGCCGTCGGGCTGCTTCAGCACGTCGCGCTCGGGCTCGTGCTCGTCGTGAATTTCACCCAGGATTTCCTCCACCATGTCTTCCATGGTCGCAAGCCCGGCCGTGTTGCCGTACTCGTCGATCACAATGGCCATGTGCGCCCCGTCCTGCTGCATTTCGCGCAGCAGATCGTTCACCGGCTTGGTCTCGGGAACAAAGCGGATGGGACGCGTCAGTTCTTTGACGCGGCGGCCTTGCCGATCCGCTTCGTCCAGTTCGAACATGTCGCGCACGTGCACGAAGCCGATGACGTTGTCGATGGTTCGCTCATATACCGGAATCCGCGAGTATTGTTCGTGAATTACCAGCTCGCGCAAGTCTTCGAGCGACGCGTTGGCTTCGATAGCTACTATTTTCGGACGCGGCGTCATGACTTCTCGGACCGTCTTGTCGCCGAAAGCTACTACCGATTCGATCAGTTTACGGTCGTCCTTCTCGATGATGCCTTCCTCTTCGCCGGCGGAGATGAGCGCCTCGATGTCGCCGGACGGGCCAGGCCCTTCTTCACTCGTTTTGGCGGGCTCGGACAGCTCCACAAGGGATTGGAAGAAGCCGAGAATCGCCGTCAGTGGCCGCACCAACAGCACACACAAGCGAAGAACGGGCGTGAGCGGCAGCAACCAGTGCCCGCTGGTTGTGCGGTACAGCACCTGAGCCAGAACATAGGTGGATATCAGCATGGTGAGCCACGCGAAGAGGGCCGCCTCAAACAGATTTTGCCAGGGTTCGGCGGGATCGCCCGCGAGTGTCGCAAGAAAACAGACTCCCAGCAGCACCACGAGCGTGTGTTTGATGAGAGAAAACGCGAGCACGCCGTCGTCGCCCTGCACGCCGATGCGATCTTCGAGGGCTTCTTTAAAGAATTGGAGGGCCGGCAGATCGCGAGAGCGCAGCCGCAGCGACTCCATGTAGAGGATTTGAACCACGGTAACCAGGCAGAGCAATACGGCCCAAATGACTGTGGCGCCGACGGCAAACCATGTCATGACCGCACCTCGATCATGAGCGCACCCGGGCGATCAGGCCTCGCGGTAATCCCAAAGCCGCGCGCCATTTGTTTTCGGCCCGCGCCATTTGGCCGCGGTCTTTCTCGTGATCCATGCCGAGCAAATGCAACACGCCGTGCAGCATCAGAATCTCGATCTCCTGGCCGACCGCATGGCCATATTCGGCCGCCTGGCGCCGGGCGTGTTCGAAGGAAATCGCAATGTCACCCAAAAAGCCGAGGGTCTTCTTGGATGGGAACGACAGCACGTCGGTGGCGTAGTCTTTCCGCCGAAAGTCGCGATTCAGCCGGCGCAGTTCCGAATCGCTGGTAATCAGGCAAGTGAACGGGCGTCCAAGGGTGAGTTCCGATTCCAAACGCTTGGCAAATGCGCGGGAAACTCCGCGCGAAAGGCCCGGCGTGGCCGAATGGAATAGCAGAGTAGTCTGCTCAGCAGGCATGGACAGATATTAGACCAGTGGGATCTCGCGGTTTTCCGCTGGCACGACGGGAAGCGGTTGGCCGGCCCTAGCCGAAAGCTCGGCTAATGCTGCGGCTTCGGCCGAGGGGTCGGTCAGTTTCAACGCAAGCTGGCGTCCGCCCAGGGCTTCCTGATGCCGCTCGTAGGCTTTTACAATCTTTTGCACCAGGGCGTGGCGAACGACATCGCGTTCGTCGAAATAAACAAAGCTGATTCCTTCGATGCCGCGCAGCACTTCGACGGCGTCGTTCAGCCCGCTGCGTTTTCCGGAAGGCAGATCCACCTGCGTGAGGTCGCCCGTGACCACCATTTTCGAGTTGAAACCCTGACGCGTCAGCACCATCTTCATCTGCTCGGCGGTACTGTTTTGCGCTTCATCCAGAATGATAAAGCTATCGTTCAACGTGCGGCCGCGCATGAACGCAATGGGCGCCACTTCAATTACCGCGCGCTCCAGCAGCTTCTCCACTTTGTCGGCATCCAGCATGTCGTAGAGGGCGTCGTACAGCGGACGCAGATACGGGTCCACTTTTTCCTGCAGATTGCCGGGCAGAAATCCCAGGCGTTCGCCGGCTTCCACGGCAGGCCGCGTCAGTACGATGCGCGCCACGCGTTTATTCAGCAGCGCGGAAACGGCCATGGCGACGGCGAGATACGTTTTCCCGGTGCCCGCGGGTCCCACGCCGAACACCAGGTCGTTCCTCTCGATGGCATCCACGTAGCGGCGTTGATTGACGGTCTTGGGAGCGAGCGTCTTCTTTCCGAAATTGCGCTGCCTTCCGCTGTGAACCAGGCTGCGCAGTGTGACCTCCGGATCGGCCGTCACCACGCGCAGGTAGCTGTTCAGATCCCCGTTGGCGAAGCTTTGCCCTTCTTTCACCAAAGCGACATAATCTTCCAAAATGCTTGCGGCGCGGATCACGTCGGGTTCGGCGCCCTCGATCTCGAGGGAATCGTTCATCAGGCTGGCGGTAACGTTCAGGCCGTTCTCGAGCACACGGATATTTTCGTCGCGGGTGCCGAACAAGGACTCGATGCCGCGGGTGATCTGAACGCTGAGTTTCATTCCTGGAGGTTCATTCCAAATTGACGATGTGGCTTAGTTGCATGCTTGGACAGCAGGCGCGACTAGCGTCGGGCAAGATGTGCCGCACGGGGCGTAATGCGAGCGGAGGGCTGCGGTTTCGGGAATTTTCATCCGCGATCGCGGAGGAAAAGCAAACATCTAACTGAAATTATACCAGAGGTGGGAAGGGCGAGGCTCGCGCTGTCCCTCCCTTAGCCGGACCGGAGGAATCTCCGCGCTGGAATCCAGGCGGCAATGGAAGCATTGTCCGTCCAGTCTCATGACTCGATAAAATAAGAACGTTCCCCAGGAGATCCGAAGATGCTTGTCTTGCTCCTATGCGCATCTATTTTCGGCGGCTTTGTTCTTCGGTTTCGGCGTGAGTCGCTAACTGGCCACTTTGGACCACGCGGAAGTGAGCCGGGCATCTTCAATTATGCCGCCGGTGGTCTACTTACGTTGGTGATGGGAGCTATAGCGCTGTGGGGTTCTATAATTTGCCTATTGTTTTGGGGCGGTTGGGAATATGGGCTGCATCAGGTCTCATTCTTGCATTCGCCCTTCAGAAGCCGATCTTTGTATGGCTCTACGGAAAAGGGAAAACTAAACGGGCCGAGGTACCCCAACAGTCTTCCAAACTGGCCGTCCCGCTGCCCACGCTGAAATATGGCTTGGATGGTCTGCGTGAAGGCATTTCGATCGAGCCGGCAATCGCGATCCTATTGGCTGCGTGCAATAAGCCCGACACGATGTTTATCACTGATCGTGGGATACAGCCCAAACTTGAGCAGCTGAGATCCAGACTGTCGGATCCACTTACGTCCGATCAGGCCGAGGCCCTCCGTGACGCGGTCATGCAAAAGTCTCCCTTCAAAGATGTATTGGATTGGCTCTCAGGAGAAGCGATCCCTTGGTTGGAATACCAGAATCGTAAGCGTCAGCGCGAAGCACGGGCAAAGAAAGAAAGAGAAGAACAGATCAGAAAGAACTGGAATTGGGAACACGCCAAACGGTTGGCGCAACAAGGCGTGCGCGTCCACATTCCGCCGGAGATCTTGTCCCGCAAGAAGGAAGACAAGGACCGCGGTCCTAGTTCGTAGCTAAGCTCGGCGATACCGATTCAATCGGCGTCGGCAGGCCATGGGTTTGACACCAATTCGTCCGCCGTTCGATCTCTTGAGAGCTTGGAACTTTGAACTCGTTTGCGATAGTGATCCAATAGTACTCGTCAACCAGCTTCGGCATAGAGGAATCCGGCCTTTCGACGACACTGGGAATATCCTGCACGGCGATTCCCAGGCGATCCGCATCGCTCGCGAGTTCGACGATCTCTAGTTTGACTTTGTTCAAGAAACGACCATAGGAGTCTTTTGATCCGTCCCAACGAAAGTGTTTTCGTATTGCGTCGTCCCAGGGAGGGAAAACATCAGGGCGTAATACATATAAAATCTTTGCCGCTCCCGTCGGACCGAAGTGGACCGGTATAGGTCGGGATGGATAACGGCTATGGCATCGCTGTGGACAGTTTGGGTAACGCGTACGTCACGGGGCAGACCATCTCAACAGACTTTCCCACAACGAATCCCTTGCAGCCAGCCAACGGCGGCGGCGGCGGCGATGCCTTCGTGGCCAAGCTGAACCCCGTGGGCTCGGCTCTGGTCTACTCCACCTATCTTGGTGGTAGCGGGGTGGACGAAGGCTATGGGATCGCTGTTGACAGCTTGGGTAACGCATACGTCACGGGCTATACGAACTCAAGCGATTTTCCCACAACGAATCCCTTGCAGCGGTATCTCGCGGGCATCGGCAACGCCTTCGTGGCCAAGCTCAACCCCACGGGATCGGCTTTGGTCTACTCCACCTATCTTGGTGGTAGCGGGCTTGATTACGGGTACGGCATCGCTGTGAACAGCTCGGGCAACGCGTACGTTATGGGAACCACGATCTCAAGCGATTTTCCCACAGTGAATCCCTTACCGCCAATCCACGGCGGCGGCAACGATGCCTTTGTGGCCGAGATTATTCCACCAGAAAACCAGACCATCACCTTCGGGGCACTTGCGAACCAGTCGTACGGCACTCCTCCGTTCACGGTCAGCGCGACGGCTTCTTCCGGTCTGATGGTGAGCTTCAATTCGCAGACAATCTC
>Ga0209415_10001110_pt1 | contig 51124 bp, 57 predicted proteins | sample PeaSoiSIISIP2007_FD_187696 | JGI IMG/M metagenome (GOLD analysis project Ga0209415, IMG submission 187696) | Peat soil microbial communities from Weissenstadt, Germany - SII-SIP-2007 (SPAdes) (version 2) | ecosystem: Environmental > Terrestrial > Soil > Wetlands > Peat | place: Germany... | reverse complement strand
CCCGCCGCCCCGGCACCAGCGAAGAAGGAGGCAGCCCCGAAGGCCGACCGCGGCGCCGAGCTCGAGAAGGCGGTCGAGAGGAAGGCAAAGACCGAGATGACAGAGTCGGAGAAGCGGAGGAAGGAGATTATGGACGACGTGATGGGAGAGCTGGCGCGCTTAGAACAGATAGACATGGAGAAGAAGCAGCAGGAAAACTGATGGACCGAATCAGGGAGGCTCTGAAGGGTGTAGCCAGGGAGCTTGCCAAGACCATAGGCTCGGGCACCACCATGGGGCTCGGGAGCGGGTCCACGGTCGCCATGCTGTTGGAGGAGCTTTCCCCCCTGGTCATCGCTAAAGGGAAAGCCATCAACGGGGTCGCGACATCGACACAGATCGAACTCGTAGCCAGCAAGTGCGGTATCAACCTCGTCCCGTTCAGGGGGTCGGTGGACCTGGTTGTAGACGGTGCGGACCAGGTGGACTCTGAGCTCAACCTCATGAAGGGGGGAGGAGGGGCTCTTCTGAAGGAGAAGGTGGTCATGGGGAGCGCCAGGAGCGTGGCGGTCGTAGCTGCCGAGAACAAGTTCGTGTCGAAGCTCGGCGAGAACGGGGTCAGGGTCCCCGTGGAGGTCTACCCAATCGCCAGGGAGAGCGCGAAGGTGAAGCTGTCGATGCTCGGAGGAGTACCTGATCAGAGGCTGATGCCGAAGGGGTATCCGTATTTTACAGAGAATGGTAACATAATGCTCGACACATTATTCGAGCCCATCAAAGACCCGCGAGGGTTGGAGATGACTGTGAAGTCGACCCCCGGTGTGGCTGAGGTGGGGATCTTCACCTTCAAACCGATCACCGTTTACAAGCTAAGGCCCGATGGAAAGTTCGAAGTCCTGAAAAGAGACGACTAAACTTATAACCACCTGACGGAGACGCAAGTCCAACACATTGACTCGTGATGTAGGCTACAAATCAGCGCCGATAGACCCGGCGTTTCTGTCGAAGCCGGACCAGTTCCCTATCACCGGCGAGCACGCCGGGCACAAGGTAAGGGCCCAGGGGACGGCCAGGATGGACGGAGAAGGGAAGCCCTATCCTACCACGAATGGGATTCACGGGACCCAGGTAGCCATCGACTGGGAGTCGTGCGTAGCGGATGGGGTCTGCATGGACGTCTGCCCGGTATTCGTATTCGAGTGGCAGCTGAACCCAGGTCAGGCCGGGACAGGCAAAGACAAGGTCGTCGAGCAGGGGACGCCAGATTGGGACCAGTACAGAAGCGACAAGTCCGAGCCCGTAAGGGAGATGGACTGTATCTTCTGCATGGCATGTGAGACTTCGTGCCCGACGCTCAGTATCAAAATCACACAGCCGTAGCGCCACGAGGCTCGGCCAAGGCAATGCCTGATTTCTCTCTCGTTGCTTTTCTGTGCGGCATGGCAAGGTGGGTTTTCTCGGCTTCTCCAACGAACAGATCCCGGGCGGATTTGATCGAGTTTCTGATTTCCTGCATTTTAGGTCCAGAGTCTTTCCAGGGATGCATCGGCATTAGCGAACAAGCCAATTCGCACTTTCGAATCTTCTCTGAATGTCTAGTGGGAATCTCTCTGAGGAACCTCTGACATTCTGCGAATCTACCCAAGACGACCCGCCAATAGTCCTTCTTCATTTCAATGTGGTAGCCAGGCGATCTGAATCCTTTCTTCTTGTCAAGGTAGGGCTCAACCGGATGGAATCCCAGACTTGTTATGGCTGTGTGTACAAATCTCATCAATGGGAGGTTCGTATTGTAGTAAGTGATTCTAACACTGGTTAGCAGCTTAGCCGCATAGATCCCGATACTACCTTCGGCGTCGAGAAATCCTGCTAGGTACGCTTTGGTAATCGAAGGTTTCGAAAGAATCCAGTCCGCAGCGTCCGAGAAGGTGAGGGATAGGAAATCGAAACTCTCGTCTACGAAAGCATAGGTGTTCCATTCGTAAGAATTTGTATCCTTCTTGAAACGAGGATCTTGGTAGACGTGTCCGTATGGTTCGAACAGAGAACGGAACAATTGCACCATGGCAGGATGAGTTGTGCTCGTGGATATGCGCAGAACGCCATTGTAGGGTTTGTACACGGACAGGTCCCCGTGCCTGAGCCCCAGCAGGTACGCCTTGTCCTCGTCCGTCCCGTCGAAGGGCGTCCGCTCGTGCTTCCTCCTCTTCTCTCTGATCCCCTTTAGCCTGGCTTCTTCGAAGGGCCGTCTCGGAACCCCCAGCTGCCTGCATAACCAGGATGTGTATCCGCTTGTCTTGTTCCCCACAAGCTTCGCCACGTCGTTGAGGGACAAGCCTCTCGTGTTGTGGAGGTAGTCCAGGAACTGTTTGAGCTCGGCCTTCTTATTCTCGTCGAGGTACTTGATGCTCAGGTTCTTGGTCCGCAGGAGGGTGAGGAGTTCCTCTTGATTTTCGTCGAGGGAGACCTGCGGGTCGAGCAATTGTTAGATTGAATCCAGTCGGAGAGTATAGGCTTGCTGGGACCAACGGATACCCTCAACCTACAATCGCGTCCCTTAAAGCGAACTTTTCCGTCGGACCTCGGTTGGTCAGCCTTCGGAGCTACTCCCTTCTGATCACACTGTCAGTCATCTGGGGCTTGGCGTTCGTAGCAATTAGGCGCGCAGACTTCGAACTAAGCCCGATCAACCTTACCCTTCTTCGTTGGTTCATAGTCAGCGCAGGATTCCTTGTCATCTATCCGTTCGTAATCAAGTCGAAGACCAAGTTCGAAAGAAGAGACTTCCCTAGGCTCCTCGTCGTCGCGCTCACCAGCGTCGTGATCTACCACCTGGCGCTGAACACAGCCGAGGTGCAGGTGGACGCGTCGCTTGCGGGTCTTCTGATCTCCATAGGCCCCCTCACGACCGTGCTTCTCTCGGTCCTAGTCCTCCACGAAAAGACCCGGTCCAGGCTGTGGTGGGCGGTCGCTCTAGCGATAGTGGGTTCAGTCCTTGTCGCCTCTCCAGACCTGATATTGAGCGGCTCCAGTTGGACTGGTCCGCTCCTCGTGGTAATCGCCGCGATATCGGGCGGTACTTTCACAGTCGCTTCGAAACCCCTGGCCATGAAGTATGGGCCGTTCCCAGTGGCGGCCTGGGCCGCTTTCCTCGGCACAGCAATCCTAACCCCGCTCATCTCGCCGAGTCTGGTCCAGCAGGCGGAGAGCATGTCTGCCTACGGGTGGGTCTCGGTCCTATACCTCGCCCTGCTCAGCACGGTGCTGGCAAACATGATATTCTTCACCCTGGTCTCCAGGCACCAGCTCTCAAGGCTGGGGGTCCAGCTCTACCTAGTGCCTGCCGTCAGCGCCGTGGGGGGGGTGCTGATACTCGGAGAGAGCCTCGCTGCGGCGACGATAGCCGGAGGTGCGTTGCTCCTGGTCGCTGTGGCCCTTGCGACAAGCGGCCACCATTAGTCAGCAATCGTTTTATTTCGAAGGAATCGGTCGCCACAATGACCATGGAAGAGGACGCGGACCTGAAGCTGCTGGAGCAGAGGAAGCTGGAAGCAATCAGGCGGAGGATGAAGGCGGCTCCCCCTTCTGCAAAGCAGGAGAAGACGGACAGGCAGGTGGTCGAGGGTATGCTCTACGACCGCGGGGACGAGGTCCTTGAGGCGGCCTATTCGTTCTACCCGGAAGAGACAGAGAGGCTGATGAAGGAGATTGCGGTAATGATCAGGGACGGGAGGCTCGCCGAGAAGATTGCGGGTGGGGAGCTCCTTTCGATATTCAGGCAGCTTGGGCTGAGGTTCAGGCTCAACACTTCGATCAAGGTCATGGACCAGGGGAAGCTGGTCGACCTCAGCGAGAAGTTGGGGAGGAAGAAGGAATGACGGGCGGAAAAGCAGGTGTTCCCATAATCTCGGAGAAGGTCATTGACGTGCCGAAGGCTGTGAACCCGGTCCTGGTCTGCGGGCTCCCCGGGAGCGGATACGTGGGGAAGCTGGCGGCAGACCACCTGGTCAGCTCGTTCAAGCTCAAACGGGTCGCAGAGTATTCGAGCTCGACCTTTCCACCGCAGGTGAGCGTCAAGGAGGACGGGACAGTGGACCCGCCGAGAGGGGAGCTGTACTACGCCTCGGTCAAGAGGGGGCGGGGGCTTTTCGTCTTTACGGCTGACGCGCAGCCTACGACAGCGGAGGGAGAGTACGAGCTGTCGGACGCCGTGGTGAAGTTCGCCAAGAAGTGCGGGGTGAAGAAGGTCTACACCCTGGCGGCATACATCACCGGGAACTTTTCGAAGTCTCCGCGGGTGTTCGGAGCAGGGACCTCCAAGGATATCGTGAAGTCGCTTTCCGAGAACGGAGCCACATTGATGAAAGATGGGGGGATTAGCGGCATGAACGGGGTCCTCATAGGGATCGCAGCCCTTCGGGGGCTCGAGGGGGCGTGCCTGCTCGGCGAGACCTCGGGGTACGTGGTCGACGCCGGGGCGTCGAAGGCGGTCCTGGAGACACTATCCAAGGTGGTGGACCTCCCCTTAGACACCTCGAAGCTCGAAGCGAAGGCCGAAGAGACCCAGAAGGTCATCAGCCAGCTTCAGGCCATGGCGGAGCAGGCGAGGGAGACGACCCCTCAGCCGAGCCGCGAGCAGAGGCCCGGATACATAGGGTAAATCCTCAGAACGGGAAGAAGTCGGGGAACCTTACCCCGAAGATCGCCACCAGGAAGAAGTCGAGGACCAGCAGGATAAGCCATGAGAGGATAACGATTCCGACCGCCCCGAACCACCCTGTGTGGAACGCGGCCCTGAACACTGCAAGCCATGCGATCAGACCCAGTAGCAGGGCGAGGACCTCCGCGGAGCTTCCTATCACTGCCCCGAGAAGGAGTGCAACGGCGAAATAGATGATATAGTAGACGATGACCCCGCCGAGGGTCGCGCCAAGGGCGTCCCCGAAGCTCGCAGTCCTCCCTTTGATGGCCCTCCCTGCGAAATAGACTGGAATGGAGATAACGATCCAGAGGACCAGGAGCCCGACGAGATAGATCACGAACCCCAGCGGGTCGGCAGGGAAGTGGAACGAGACCAGACTCATCACCCTTTGATGTTGCCCACCGGGCGGAGGGCGGCGACCTTCTTGGATATTCCGGCCTTGTCCATGGTCTCCACGACTTCAGAGATGTCCTTGTAAGCGAACCCGGCTTCCTCGGCGAGCCCGTCCATGGTGGCCGCCTTCACGTAGATCCCTCTGTCAAGCATCTTCCTCTGCAGCTCGGCCCCTCTGACCTCCCGTTTGGCCTGGGTCCGCGACATGGTCCTCCCGGAGCCGTGCGCCGTGGACCCGAAGGTCTCCTCCATGGCCTTCTGTGTCCCGATGAGGAGATACGAGCCTGTCTCCATGGAGCCTCCGATGATTACGGGCTGTCCCACAGCCCTGTACGCCTCGGGGACGTCAGGGTGTCCCGGACCGAAACTCCGGGTGGCCCCCTTCCTGTGGACGAGGACCTTCGCCTTCTTTCCGTCGTAGGAGTGCGTCTCGACCTTGGCCACGTTGTGGCAGACGTCGTAGATCAGGTGCATGTCTAGGGCGTCGGCGTCCTTGTGGAAGACCCGGGAGAAGGCCTCCCTCACTTTGTTGACTATGATCTGCCTGTTGACGAAGGCGAAGTTGGCAGCGCAGACCATGGCGGAGTAGTAGTCCTGGCCGTCCTTGGAGCTGAAGGGGAGGCACGCCAGGTCCCTGTCCCTCACCTGGATGTCGAACTTCCGCATCCCCGACTCGAAGGTCCTAAGGTAGTCGCTGCACACCTGGTGCCCGAAGCCCCTGCTCCCGCAGTGGATCATGACCATGACCTGGTCGTCGTGGACGATGCCGAACTCCTTGGCGAGGTCCCGGTCCAGGTACCTAGCCGGGTCGACCACCTGGATCTCCAGGTAGTGGTTCCCGGAGCCGAGGGTGCCGAACTGGTTGACCCCCCGGGTTATGGCCTGCCTGCTCACCTTGGAGATGTCTGCCCCCTTGATGTACCCCCCTTCTTCCACATGGGCCGGGTCGTCATCCCAGGCGAGGTCGTGCTCGGCGCACCACTTCACCCCCAGCGAGGTGATGTCCCCCATTTCGGACTGGGAGAAGTTCTGAGAGCCCTTTACGCCGACCCCGGCGGGGACGAGGTTGAAGATGAGGTCTACAAGTTCCTTAATCTTCGGTTTGACCTCCGAATAGTGCAAGTTAGTCCTTATGAGGCGCATACCGCAATTGACGTCGAAACCGACTCCTCCAGGCGAAATCACCCCTTTTTCTGGGTCGAATGCAGCGACCCCGCCTATGGGAAACCCATACCCCCAGTGGGCGTCAGCCATGGCGTAGGAGTACCTGACTATTCCCGGGAGGCACGCTACGTTCGTCGCCTGCTCGATGACCCCAGAGTCCATCGCCTCTAGTAGCTTCTTTGTCGCGTAGATCCGTGCAGGGACGTTCATCCCGGGCTTGTAGGAGGTGGGGACCTCCCATGAGACTTCCGAGATCTGCTTGAACGCAGGGTTGGCTGGCAGGAGACTGAACCTCGAATCTCGGCTGCCTCGGATTTGCTACTTTAAGCGTTCGGAGCTAGATGTCCAGGACGACCGTCGTCTTCCACTTCTTCCCCTCCTTCTTGATCCCGAAGAGGTGCATCGTGACGGCTTTGACGTCGTTGCGCAGGCGGTGCCGTCCTCTGTCGATGGGCTCGCCGCTTGCCGTTGATGCCAAGGATTTTCCGTCAGGTGAGACTTTGACCGCGTATTTCCCAAAGAGCAGCGAGTCCACGTCCTTGGCGATTATCAGCTCTGTAAGGAAATCGTAGAGGAGCCTGTCAAGGTCAGGGGAGATGACCTTGAACTCACGGCTGGTTGTGATTCTGAGGGACTTCGGGTCCACCATGATGTCAGTGATGGCAAGGGCGCACTCTTCGAAGAGGCCGTCCACAGACCCCGATTCAGCTTCGAAGGCGATGTCGGCCAGGGCAACGTCGGGGAGGAACCTGAAGGTCAAGTAACCGGGTCCCGCTCCGCCTGTGCTCACTTAACCTAAACAGAGGACCGCATGGGGATCATGCCGATCTCTCTGCCCGCTGTCTCGAAGGCACCTATTGCGAAGTCCAGGTCTTCCTTCGTGAGCGCGGCGTTCATGATCGTCCGTATCCTCGCCTTCCCCTGGGCCACCATCGGGTATACTATTGGGAGTGCGAAAACGCCGATTTCGAAGAGCCGGGAGCTGAGCTTCTTCGCCCTCCCGCTGTCCCCCACCATCACAGGGGTGATCGGGGTCTCGCTCCTCCCCAGGTCGAACCCCAGGTCCTTCATTGCCTTCTTGAAGTAGCGGGTGTTCTCCCAGAGCCTCTGCACGTGCTGCGGCTCGCTTTCCAGGACGTCAACGGCGGCAAGGCATGCGGCCGCGACCGCCGGAGGGTGTGAACCGCTGAGAAGCCAGGTCCTGGACTTGTTGTAGGCGAAGTTGACCAGGTCTCTGGACCCGGAGATGTGCCCCCCCACCACCCCGAACGCCTTTGAGAACGTCCCCATCTCAACATGTACCTTCTCCCTGGAGAGTCTGAAGTGGGACACAATGCCCCTGCCCCCCTCTCCGAGGACCCCTTCTCCGTGGGCATCGTCGACGTAGACCATGGCCCCGTGCTCCGCCCCCTGGGCTGCGACCTTGTCCAGTGGGGCGATGTCCCCGTCCATGGAGAACACCCCGTCAGTGATTATCAAGATTCTGCGGAAGTTGGGAGAAGCCTTCTCAGATTCCTCGAGTACCCTGCCGAGGTCGTCAGCGTCGGCGTGCTTGTACACCTTGCGCTCGGCCTGCGAAAGCCTGACCCCGTCGATGATGCTTCCGTGGTTCAGCTCGTCGCTGATGATGAGGTCCCCCTTTCCGGCGAGCTGCGGGATCAGCCCCGCGTTCGCTGCAAAGCCTGTCTGGTAGACGAGTGACGCCTCAGCTTCCTTGAACTTCGCCAGCCTCTTCTCAAGTTCCATGTGTATGTCCATGGTCCCTGCGATGGGCCTGACGGAACCAGACCCGGCTCCGTGGGTCTCGACCGCCTCGATGGCAGCAGCCTTCAGCCTGGGGTGGTTGCTGAGCCCGAGATAGTTGTTAGAGCAGAACATGAGCACCTTTCTTCCGTCGACGATGCACCAAGGCGTGCTCGGACCGCCGAGCACCCTGAGCTTCCAATCGAGCTCCTGTTGGACGAGGTCGTCGTACTCCTGCCGAAGGAACAACGTAGGGTCCCTCAAGGGAGTCTGTTTCTGAAACCTTCCGGTTAAACGCTTTTCCTTGGTTAGGGATGGCGCCCCGGGCCCGCATTCCTGCCCTTCGCAAGATTGGCTCGCAGCCCTCGGAGCATGTCTTCGACCATCGCATGCATGTCGTATTGAGGCTTCCACCCCCAGTCGCTCCTCGCCGCCGAATCGTCGATGGATTTCGGCCAGGAGTCTGCGATCCGCTGCCTGGAGTCTGGCGAATAGACGACCCTGAACCCCTTGACCTGCTTCGCGATTTCTTCTGCGAGTTCGGCTGGGGAGAAGCTCATGGCAGCCAGGTTGTATCCGATATGGAGCTTCACCCTGCTGGCCTCGACCTCCATCAGCTCGACGGCCCCCCGGAGCGCGTCGGGCATGTACATCATGGGGAGCGTGGTGTCAGCCCTGAGGAAGCAAGTGTAACCCCCTCCCTGGATCGCTGAGTAGAATATCTCCACGGCGTAGTCGGTCGTGCCTCCCCCGGGGGGAGCTTCGCTGCTGATGAGACCCGGGAACCTGACGCTCCTCACGTCGAGGCCATGCCTGAGTGAATAGTACTCGCAGAGAAGCTCTCCGGCGACTTTGGTCAACCCGTACATCGTCGTGGGGTTAAGCCAGGTCTCCTGGGGGGCCATCACCTTCGGAGCGTCGGGGCCGAAGACCCCGATGGAGCTGGGCCAGAACATCCGCCTGACCCCGGAATTTCGGGCCGCGTCGAGGACGTTCTTGAGCCCCCGCATGTTGACGTCCCATGCGTTGTCGGGGTTCTGCTCCCCTACGGCGGAGAGGATCGCGGCCAGGTGATAGACAGTGTCGGCGTCGTGCGCCTTGATGGCCCGCTCCACCGACGCTAGGTCGAGGACGTCGAGCTGCTGTAGAGTGACGTCGCCCCCGTTCTTTCGGGCTGTCACCTTGTCCGTCGCGACCACACTGTCCTTGCCGTATCTTCGAATAAGCTCGGTGACCAGCTCGGAGCCGATCTGTCCTCCGGCCCCTGTGACAAGGATTCTGGGAGGCACTGAACGCGGGCCGACCCCGCTGATGATAAAACGTTGACGCTGCCTAGGAAAGAATCTTCATCGTGATGGTCGAGACGACCCCGGGCCTGGACCTCAGGTTGTCCGCGATTATGGACTTCACGGCCTGGTCGTCGGCCCCTTCCACCATGACAAGGAGGTCGTAGAGGCCATAGAGCTGGTACACCGACTTGATCCCAGACATCCCCTTCAACGCCGAGACGCTCTGCTCCTCAGAGCCGGGGCTCAGATTGACGAGGACTATTGCCCGCTCCATGCCGATGCGAATGCAATCCTATGCCTTGGAATAAAGATTATGCCTGTATCAGGCGCGCCTGACGCGGTCTATGGCCTCTTCCAGAGGGAGCATCTCCTCCTTCCCGCTTTCCATGTCCCTGAGAGTCACTGCCCTCGCTTCCTCTTCTTTCTCTCCGATGATGAGCGCCCATGAGGCGCCGAGGCGCCTGGCATCTTCCATCTGTTTGGAGAGGACTTTGGGAGCGAGCGCCGATTCGCAAGGGACTCCGGCGTCCCTTACCGACCTCTGGGAAGCAAGCGCGTAGGCTCCGACGCTCTTTCCCACGACCGCTATGTAGACAAGGTTCCTGGGTCCGACGGCAACCTTCGACAGCGACATCGCGGTCCGTTCGATGCCTCCGGCGGCTCCGGTGGCGGACAGGTCAGGCCTTCCGAAGAGCCTAGGCAGCGCATCGTAGCGGCCCCCACCGAAGAGGGAACCAAGCCTAGGGTTCTTGCTGTCGAACCCCTCGAACACGATGCCTGTGTAGTAATCTATTCCGCGAACTATGCTCAGGTTGTACTCGACCTGGACTCCTCTTGACTTGAGGATGCCCGCGAGTTCAGAAAGCTCGTTCGCCGAGTCCAGCTTCAGCTCTGAGACCCTCTTGAGGACCTCGGCAGGGGTGCCGTGCAAACGCCCGAACTCCAGGAGCTTGTCCAGCTGTAAAGCTGTGAACCCCTTGGCCTCATACTCCGCCTTGAGGTCGTTTCTGGTCTTCTTCTCGACCTTGTCGAGAGCCCGCATGAGCTCGACGAGCCTGTCCTGTTCGGGTATCTTCAGCTCCTTTCGGATGAACTCTTCCACGACGCGCCTGTCTCCGACCTTGACCGCGACGTCGGTAAGGCCCACCCCCTTGAGTATGGCAGCGCTCGCGTCGATGACTTCTGCGTCGGCGGCCACTGACGGCGGCCCGAATACCTCGAAATCCCACTGGTGGGCCCAGCGGTACCTCCCGTACTGGGGCTCGTCGTATCGCCATATTCCTCCGAAGGCGGCCAATTTGGCGGGGAGCCTGAGGTCCTTGCGAGAGGAGACGTACCGGGCAATGCCAACGGTCAGATCGAACCTGAGACCGATGTCACGGCCCCCTTTGTCCTTGAAAGCATAGATCTCCCTGTCGACGTCCGGTCCGCTCTTCACTCTGAGTGTGTTGAGGTGCTCGAGAGAAGCGGGTTCCATGAGCTGGAAGTTGTAGATACGGCACACATTTTCAAAGGAGGACCGCACCCTGTTCTGGAGCTCGAACCTCTCGGGCTCTATGTCGGAGATGCCGCGGGGGAGGGACAGGTCCAAGCTAGTCTGCCTTTTCCTTCAGGGACGAGAGCTGGGCGAGCATGGCGGTCAGTTGGAGCTCGGGCTGGGACCCTTGGACGAGGCGGAAATCGTACTCGGCCAGTATGGATATGACCCTGGCCATGTCCGGGACCTTCAGGGAGGAGAGGGCCTCGTTGGCGAACCTCAGGAAGTCCCTCTCGGGGACGCCGTAGACCCTGGTGAGCTCTATCATCTTCGTCCGGGCGCCATCGAAGTTCCCGTCCAGGGCCGTCTGGATTATTTCCGAGACCCGGGACTTCGCGCTCGCCCCAGAGACTGACTTCACGGCGTCGGTGGTCAACTCCCCAGAGGCCGAAGCTGCCTGCATCAGGTTGATAGCCTGCCTGAGGTCGCCGTTGGACGCCTCGTAGATCGCACCGAAGACGGAGTCCGAGGTCGGCTTCACCTTCTCTTTCTTGGCTATGGACTTCAGGCGTTCGGTCACCGAGGCCTCATCCAGCCGTTGGAACCTGAATATGGCGCACCTGCTCTGCAGGGGCTCTATGATCCCTGACGAGTAGTTGCAGATCAGGATGAACCGGGTGTGCTCGGAGTTCTCCTCCATGACCCTGCGGAGCGCGGTCTGGGCGTCGCCCGTGGTCTCGTCGGCCTCGTCCAGGACCACGAGCCGGAATGGGACCCCTTCGACCCTGTCGGTGAATCGGGCGAATGTCTTGATCCTCTGGCGGACGGTCTCAATGCCGCGTTCGTCGCTGGCGTTCAGTGAAAGGGTGTAGTCCCGCCATCGGTCGCCGAGGAGCTGCCTCGCAATGACCATCGCGGTGGTCGTCTTCCCGCAGCCCGGGGGGCCCGCGAAGAGCAGGTGAGGGAGCTGGGCTTTCTTCTGGATCAGGAGCTCGAGCCTGTGTCTGATGGTCACCTGGTCGACAAGGTCGGAGAGTTCTGCGGGCCGGTACTTCTCGACCCACATGAGGTCTTCCACTGGCACCTAGGCTGGGCACCCCTTGGCGCGTTGTCTCAACAACTTCTGCATACGGCGACTGTTCTTCTTATTTATCCGTTGGCGGGAAAAATGATGTTAGGCGCTCGCGACTTTCATGCCGAGGTACATCCGGGCCAACTCCTGATGCGAAAGGAGCTCCTTCGCGGTGCCTACGAATGCGTTCTTCCCCCCGACCAGCAGGTAGGCTCTGTCCCCTACCTCCAGCGCCCTCTTGGCGTTCTGCTCGACGAGGACGATGGTGAGGCCCCTTTCTTTGCCGAGGGTCTGGATGGTCTTGAGGACTTCGGTGGCGTACTTCGGCGAGAGGTTCGCCGTCGGCTCGTCGAACATTATGACCTGGGGCTTCCTGAGGAGAGCCATGGTCATGGCGACCATCTGTCTCTCCCCACCGCTCAGGTTTACCACCTTGGAATCCAGGTAGGCGTTCAGCTGCGGGAATATCTCCAGCGAGTCCTTGAGTCGGCCTTCGAACTCAGACTTGGGTACCATGTACGCTGCCATCTTGAAGTTCTCCGTGACGCTGAGCTTGGTGAAGACGCTCTCCGTCTGCGGGAGGTAGGCGAGCCCTGACCGGGCTATGACATGAGGGGGGTGGCCGTTCAGCATCTTGCCGTCCATGGTGATGCTCCCTTTGTAGATGTTCGTGAGGCCGGCTACGCTCTTGAGCAGGGTGCTCTTCCCGGACCCGTTTGGGCCGACGACGATGGTCAGCTCTCCGGGCGCCGCCTCAAGTGAGACGTCGGTGAGGATCTGCAGTTTCCCGTACCCCGCCGAGATGTTGTCGACCTTCAGCATAACCTATGCACCTAGGTAGGCCTCTATTACCTTGGGGTCCGTCATGACGAGCTCCGGCTTGCCTGCGGCGACGACCTTCCCCAGGGCCATGGCAGTGACGGAATCGACGTAGCCTAGCGCTATTTCGAGCCTGTGCTCGACTATGAGGAAGGTCACCCCAAGTTCGTCTCGCAGCTTCAGGATCCGTCCGAATATCTCGTGGGCCAGCGTCGGGTTGACCCCTGATATCGGCTCGTCCAGGAGGATGAGGTTTGCCCCGCTCATCAGAGCGCGAGCCATCTCGAGAAGTTTCATCTGCCCCCCGCTTAGGGTGCTGGCCTTCCTATCCCAAAGCTTGTCAAGCCCGAGGAGTTGCAGGATGCCGAATGCCCTTTCTGTCGCTTCTGTCTCCTTCTTCATCCAGGACCTTTTGAAGATGGATTTTGCGAAGGACTCGCCGGGGTTTCCTTTCGCAGCGACTAGGACGTTCTCCATGATCGTGAGCTTTGTGAATAGGGTAGGGATCTGGAACGTCCTGGAGATCCCCATGCCGTACAGCTTGTAAGGGGGAACTCCGGTGATGTCCCTGCCTGAAAGCGTGACGGTCCCCGAATCTGCTTTGTAGAAGCCGCTGACCACGTTAATCAGGGTGGTTTTTCCTGACCCGTTGGGGCCTATGAGGATGTGGATTTCCTTCTCCTCGACACCGAGTGTGACCCCGTCGAGCGCACGGAGGTTCCCGAACGCCTTCCTGACTTCGTTTATCCGGAGTAGCTCAGCCAAATGTGACCACGAAAAAAGAGGAGTGGGGACTCCTTATTCTATGCGGGGGCGTTGCCTGCAGAATAGGTGACTGCGTTGCTGGCGTAGTCCCATTGTCCGGCGAGGATCCAGTGCCAGGAGCTAGCTCCTGCTGAGACTACCTTCCAGATCTGGTATCCAGAGCCATCGAACAGTGACCTATCGCCCGATGGGCCCAGCACTTCAGCACCTGTTAGGCCGTAGAAGTTACCTGCGACTGTTGTGAATATTGCCTGGATTGCTGAGCCAGAGTTCTGGCCCGCGGATATGATGGATAGGGCTGCCAGCCAGACGTCGTCGTACCCCTCAAAGGTATAGAACGCTCCGCCACCAAGGATCTGCGCTCCCGCTGGAGTGCCTGCGATTCTGGTGTAGAAAGCGACGGCCTTCGAGTTGTTGCTGAGATCGCCGAAGAGTGTCGAGTATACCCCGACCTTCGCTGCGATGCTGGCTACGCTGGAGGAGGAGTTGGATAGGTCCGAGTTCTGGGCGATCCCGTCCATTCCGAACCACGGGAGCTTTGTCGCCAGTAGACCCGGTTGCTGGGTGTTGGTCTGCGTTAGTATGCTACCATACTCCTGGAACGCGACGACGTATATCGCCACATTTGCAGCGCCGACCTGGTTGGACAACGTTGTATATTCGCTGTTCATTGTCGAAATGACAGAAGTGAAGTCGCTGGTGGTAGTGTCGTACTTTGTAGGCCCGCCGATGACTATGCTGGGGTCGTCAATCTTCAACCATGTTATGGTCGAGTTGGCCAGTCCGTCACCGTAGGTGTCGTCCCTGTTGACGACAATCACGGCCTTCGCTCCAGATGCCAGCAGTTCCTTGGCGTCTGCCTGTCCCTGGGCGCCGTCGTTGGGCGCAGTCCTGAACAGGTAGTCGTTGGGAATCGCCAGTGCGAGGGAAGTCGAGGACGGGCTGATGAGGACGATGTGGTTGGAGTCTGCGTAGTTCAGGATACCCGCGGCCGCGCCGCTGTTGAGCGGCCCGACCACGACCTGGATGCCCTGGGCGTACATTGCCGTCAGCTCAGACAGAGCTGTCGGGGTGTCCAGCTTGTAGTCCTGGTTGTTCAGGGAGAAGGTCAGATTGCAGCCTGATGCCTTAGTGTAGGCATTGACATCCTGTATGGCGAGCTGCTCAGCGGCCAAGTCTCCCTTGCCCTGGGAGGATAGGCCTCCGCTCAGGTCGTTGAGAGCGCCGATGGTGACAGATCCTCCATTGCAGAGTCCGGACGCCTGCGCGTTGGATGTGGTTACAGTGGTGGTGACGAATGATGTGCCGGCTGAGACGGTACTAGTACCCCCCAGGCCGAGCGATGGTGCTGCGACATAGGTGATTGCCGCGCCGATTAGAAGTCCCACGATCAGTATTCCGATAAGTGATGCAGTAGATGCACCTCTCTTTTTCAACGGAACCTGTGCGTGATATGCGAAAGTATTTTAACGCTTCCCAAGCCCTGAGAGGGCCTTTCATAGTTGGTACCTGAGTATCTAATTTCGGCTCTGGTCTACGCCTCGCTCTTCGCTATGATGGCCATGGGCCTGACCCTGACGTACATGACCACAAAGGTTCCGAACTTCGCATATGGTTCCTTCGTTACCCTTGGGATCTATTCGTCTTACACGATGGTGAAGGTGTACAACTCCACCCCCTACGTGGGGAGCGCCCTGGGGTTTGTCGTCGGAGCCCTCGTCTCGGCGCTGATGTACATTGCAATTCTTCGTCCGCTGGCTAGGAGGGGCTCCTCCCTTGTTTCCTTGATGATAGCTACCTTCGGGGTTGACATTGGATTCATAGGGGTGTTCGGGGTCTACACGGACTACCTTCAGTACAACCTGGGCCACATCGACGCCCCCCAGTTCTACGCTCTGCCTGATTTCAGCCTGTGGGGTTACTCGGGGGTCACCTTCGCTGCCCCCATCTCTGTGGTCGTCATAGTGCTTGCGATCTACCTTCTCTTCACCAGGACGAAGTTCGGGGTGGCGATGCGGGCCGCAGTCGAAAACCCTCCATTGGCGAGGGTCCTAGGCATAAACGTCGACATGGTCACCACCGTCTCCTGGATGCTTGCGGGGGGGTTCGCCGGCTACGCGGGGGCGCTCCTCACCCTTCAGCTCCCCGCCGGGACCGCCACTGGGTCAAACTTCATCGTCGAGATCTTTTCGTCGAGCGTCCTAGGGGGCCTGACCAGCATATTCGGGGCGGCAGTCGGAGGCCTGATAATCGGGGGGAGCGAGATCCTCGTGACCCTCGGCCTGGGCTTGGGATTCGGGACCCCCGGGGCCGTGATAATAGCGGCCGTCTTCCTTCTGGGTGGGATGCTGTTGATCAGAAGTAGCGCGAGGATGAGAGCCAGGGTGGTCGGAATCGTCCTTGCGGGCTTCGGGGTCTGGATCATTGCAGACATGGTCGCGGGATTCCCTGTAGATTTCATGTCCTACGAGCTGGTGAATGGGTTCGGTCCGAACGTCACTCCCTTCCAGCAGGCCATTCCCCTGCTCATAATGGTGGCGACCCTCATGATCATCCCCCAGGGGATATTCTCAATCAATTTCAGGCGCCTTCTGAGGAGGGAGAAGAAGTAGGCATGTCAGGGCTTCCAGAACTTGTCTTCCTCGGGATAGACTGGGTGTCCTTCAGCATCGATTTCATCGAGTTCTACGCGCTATATCTCGCCATAAGCCTCTCCCTCAACTTGGAATTCGGTTACACAGGGATTCCAAACTTCGGGAAGGTGATGTTCATCGCGGGAGGCGCCGCTTTCGGCGGTGCAGTCGCGGGAAGACTGGCCGCCAACATCCTGGGGGTAGGAACGAACCTGGATTTCATCACGTTCAACGCGAGGATAATCACACAAGTCAACAACGACCTCGTGACCGACCCGACGCTGGCGGTCGAACTCGTCGTGATTGCGCTGGTCGTCGCTGCCCTGGTCGGGGGGTTCCTCGGGTTCCTTGCGTCGTATCCAGCGCTCCGCCTTAGAGAGGACTATCTCGGGCTGCTCCTACTCGGGACGGCCCAGTTCTTCGACGTCGTGTTGAGGACCTACACGCCCCTCATTGGAGGTTCCCAGCCGATCTTCGTCCCGGACCCGTACTACTATTGGTCGACCCTGGGGCCCGGGGTGAGGGACCTGATCGCGATGATGGTAATGGTCGCCTTCGCGATTGCGGTGTTCATCTTCATCGAAAAGGTCGTGAGGTCCCCCCTGGGGAGGACCCTGCGGGCCGTAAGGGACAACGAAGATGCGTCCTCGTCCCTGGGGAAGGACAACGCGAAGATGAGGCGGAACGTCCTGATAGTGGCCTCGGCGATCGCCGCCATGGCAGGAGCACTCTATTCGTTCTATGTCGGCTCCGTCGAGTACGACACCTGGACGAGGTTCGCCTGGACCTTCTGGCCCTTCCTCATCGTAATCATGGGCGGGGTAGGGAACAATGCAGGCATCGCATTAGGAGCCTTCTTCTTCACCCTCCTCTTCAAGGGGCTAGAGCAGGTTCAGCCCTACCTTCAACCGTACATATTCTTCAACGTCAACTGGCTGCAGGATTTCCTGCTCGCAGGGCTTCTCATCGTGATCCTTTACGTCAGGCCTGACGGGATCATGAGAGAGAAGTCCTCTCACACGCTCAACAAATCCATCCTGGGGAAGATTGTGAATCCCAAGGGAGTGGAAAACGGAGGGAGTGGCGTCAACGAGGGGAGAATCTCTAGGATTTTCAGGAGCTTTTCCTCGCTGTTCCACCGGAAGAGTTCGCCAGCTCCAGAGAATCAGGCTGAAGTCCCCGAAAAGACCGGATAACCGCTGAACGTTTATTATCGACATGGGCTGTCGCCGACCGCTTTGTCGGAAGAGCAAATCGCCCTAAGGCAGATGCTCGAACGCAGGGAAAGGGAGTACCTGCTAGGGACGGCCAGGGCGAGGATGAGATCGTCGGTGGAGAACCTGGACGTCGGAGACTTCCACATCGAGAAACTTTCCGAAGGAGATTCCGTGGAACTCCCCCGCTGGGTCGCTGACGAGCTGATCGGTCAGGGGATGGCGGAGTCGGCCGACGCCCCCTTCGAAAACGAGATCTTCGGAGCCCTCAGCAAGGAGAAGATGATGGGGCCGCTCCAGCTGTCCGGGCTGCCGGCGGACTTCTACGTCAGGATGAGAAGAAGGCTGTTTGCGCTTGGTAACGGGGTCGCCGAGGGCAAGTCAAGGAGGGAGGACTTTGATAGGCTGAGGGCTGTCTGCTACGACCTCGTGGGCATCAGGCTGAGCAAGCTCCTCTCGCTTTCGAGTTCTTCGACCCCCGCTTCGACCCTCGCTGAGAAGCTGACCCCTGAGGAATCAGCATTCTTCGTCGTGTCCCAGTCACTGTCTAAGGAATGGAAGGCGGGACTCCTTGGAGGGGCGAAGTAGATGGCTACGCTGGCGAGCGGCAAGCTCTCCGAGCAGTTCGAGGACTTCCTGAAGTCGGTGACCGACAGGAACGGGAACCCTGTCTACAGGACCAAGATATCACAGCTGACCTCCAGCGAGGGGAAGTCGCTGGTCGTCGACTTTGGGGACCTGCTGAGGTACAACAACGACCTGGCGAACAGGGTGCTCCTCGAGCCAGACTCGTCTCTGGCTTCGTTCAAGATCGCCGCCTTCGAGACCATGAGGAGCGAGAACGCCCTCTACGCTGACAGGGTCAAGAGGGAGCTCACGGTTAGGCTCAGGGGACTCACCGACCTTGTCCCCCTGAGGAAGGTAGACACCTCGTACATCGACCACATGATCGCGGTGTCTGGGATGGTCGTCAGGACCTCCGAGCTGAGGCCAATGATGACGGAGGCGGCCTGGCTCTGCCCGAGCGGGCACCTGACATACGAGATGCAGGACGACCTTCCGCTGAAGCGGCCAGCCAAGTGCGAGCTGTGCGGGGAGATGAGGAACTTCGAGCTCGACAGGAAGCACAGCAGATTCATAGACTTCCAGGTAGTGCGCGTCCAAGAGCTCCCAGAGGAGCTCCCTCCGGGACAGCTACCGCAGTTCTTCGATGTCAACATCGAGGGAGACATAGTGAACATGGCGAGGCCCGGGGACAGGGTTGTCCTGACGGGGGTCGTCAGGGCAGTCCCCGACTACGCCCTCGGGCAGGTCAGGACCAGGCTGTTCAGGTCACAGATCGATTGCAACCTCGTAGAGGTGAAGGGGAAGGAGCAAGAGCAGGTGCTCGTGACGAAGGAAGACGAGGATCTCATCAGGAAGATAGCCGCGTCCCCCGACGCCTACGACAGGCTGGTGAACTCCATAGCGCCGGTCATCCTTGGGCACACGTCGGAGAAAGAGGCCATCCTGCTCCTGCTCGCAGGGGGGAGCGTGACGGTACTCCCTGACGGGACGAAGCTGAGGGGGGACATCAACGCTCTTTTCGTGGGTGATCCTGGAACTGGGAAGAGCGAGATGCTGAAGTTCGCATCTCAGGTCGCGCCTCGGGGGCTATATGCGTCCGGCCGGGGCACAACGGCCGCTGGACTCTCGGCGGCAGTTATCAGAGAAAAAAACGTGCTCATGTTGGAAGCAGGAGTTGTAGTTTTGGCCGATCAGGGAATAGCTTGCATAGACGAGTTCGAGAAAATGAAGCCCGAGGACAGGACGGCCTTGCACGAGATGATGGAACAGCAGACGGTCACCATAGCCAAGGGAGGGATATACGCGACCCTCAACGCGAGGACAGCCATACTGGCCGCCTGCAACCCGGTGCTGGGGAGGTACAACCCCTTCCAGAACCTCATCGAGAACATCGGGACCCTCCCTATCCCGCTGCTCACCAGGTTCGACGTCATCTTCGTGTTCAGGGACCAGCCTTCTCCTGCCGAGGACGAGAGGCTCGCCACGCACATACTGGCGGTGCACTCGAAGAGGTCCTACACCACCCCTCCGCCCATCGAGTTCAGCCTGCTCAAGAAGTACCTGACCTACTCAAAGAGGGTGTCCCCGAACCTCACCAAGGGGGCGGTGGACAGGCTAAAGGAGTTCTACCTCGAGCTGAGGAGGAACACCGGAGCGGAAGACTCGATTCCACCGACCCCGAGGACCCTCGAGGCCATGATCAGGATTGCCACCGCCCGCGCCAGGATCCTGCTCAGGGACGAGGTGACTGAGGAGGACGCCCTCGCGGCCATAGCCCTGATGAACAGGATGGTGGAGGACGTCCTCACAGACGCCACTACAAAGAAGACGGACTTTGGGATACAGCTCGGGAAGCCGGTCGGAGAGACGAAGAACCTCCGCGCGGCCATCGAGGTGCTGAAGGCCCTGGAGGGTCCGGACAAGAAGCCCGTCGAGAGGAAGGCCTTCAAGGAGGAGCTGGTGAAGGCGAAGTTCTCCGACGAGGACGCGGAGAAGATGATCAGGACGATGTTCAGGGAAGGGGTCGTCTACGAGTCCAAGCCCGGTTTCATCAGACGGTTAGGCGGCTAGGCTCGGAGGCCGCGGTTGAAGCTTGAGGAAGTAGCGATCCCCCAGGAGCTCATTCAGTTCTTCCGGGAGAAGGGGATAGCCGAGCTATACCCCCCGCAGGAGCAGGCTATACTCGCAGGGCTACTTGAAGGGAGAAGCCTGGTGGTGAGCTCCCCGACGGCTTGCTACGATTCTGAGACCGAAGTCTTGACCCGTGGGGGATGGAAGCTGTTCAAGGACACAAGACCAGATGAAGAGGTTCTCTCGATGGATCCAGCCACATTTGAAATGGAGTATGTGGAATCGGTGGGGAAGACGGAATATTCCTTCAAGGGCAACATGGTCTCGGTGTCAGGTAAAGAAATCGACTTCAGGGTTACAGAGAACCATAACATGCTTGTGTGTCGGAAGTGGGATAAGAAGTCGAGAATCCGGGGCAGGAGCCGACCATTTGGGCGCCTTCCCCAAGATTTTACGTTTGCACCAGCGAAGGAAATCCGCAAGAACTGGATATTCAAGACGAACGGCCTTTGGAAGGGCAAACACGCAGAGTATTTTGAATTGCCCGAAATGGTCCAGCAAGGCAGATTCCCTTCCGAACAAATTGTACTTCAGGCCATCAGAATACGTATGTCGGACTGGCTGAACTTCCTTGGTTGGTATATGTCAGAGGGCAATACCAGCTACGGAGAAAATCGGTATGAAGTGACGCTTTGCCAACAAAAAAATCCATCGGCCGCCCGAGAATCGCTTGAAAGGTTAGAAATTGGCAGAGTCTACGTGACTGGATCGGCAGAGCATCAACATTTTAGTGTCTACTCCCAGCAATTGGCAACATACCTAGCGCATTTTGGCAAAGCCCCGGACAAATTTGTCCCACAATTCGTGAAGGATTTGCCTCCCGAAGAAATCAAAGTGTTTCTCAAGTCCTACTCGAAGGGCGACGGCACTTCTGGCAGGGATGGAATCAGTCCCGTCCTCAATACTACTTCGCCGCGACTGGCGGACGACGTCCAGGAGCTGCTCCTTAAGGTGGGAATCAGTAGCTCTGTGAAGAACCGTGGCTTGGCTCGTCCGCATGCAATGCCAGACGGGCACATAATCGAAGCTCATCACCCGAACTATGAGGTAGCAGGAAGGAGATACTCGGAACATGGAATCGACTATAGAAAACCAAGCAGCCCTCGCTTCGAGAAAGTCGAAGGAGAAATGGTGTATTGTTTGACACTTCCAAAATATCATCTCTTGTACGTCAGAAGAAACGGCAAAGCCTTCTGGTGCGGCAATTCTGGTAAGACACTGCTAGCGCTGATGGCGGGCTACGTGAAGGCGAAGCAGAGGAGGAAGGTGGTGTATCTCGCCCCTCTCAGGGCGCTGGCTTCGGAGAAGTACCAAGAGTTCTCAGAGTTCTCGAGGTTCGGCCTGCAGACGACCATCTCCACCGGGGACTACGAATCGAGCGGGGAGCACCTTGGGAGGGCGGACATAATCGTCCTTACCAACGAGAGGTTCGACTCGGTGATGAGGCATAAGGTGTCGTGGATAAACGCGGTGGGTCTTTTCATCGCAGACGAGGTCCACCTAGCGGGCAACGACAGACGGGGTCCGACACTGGAGATGATACTCACCAAAGCGCTCCACCTTGGGCTGGACGCCCAGCTGCTCGCACTGTCGGCGACCATCAGCAATGTGAAGACAATCGCGGAGTGGCTAAAGGCCGTCCCCGTAGAGCTCGATTGGAGACCCGTGCCCCTGAGGGAGGGGGTCTACGACTACAGCAGGATCATCTTCACCGATGGGGAGGAGAAGCAGATTCCGAAATCGACCTATGGAGCCCCCATCGACGTGGCCATGGACACGGTCAAGGAAGGCGGTCAGGCACTTGTGTTCGCCAACACCAGGCGGAGGGCGGTAAGCCTGGCGACAAGGGCGGCGGAGCTAACCCAAAGGCTGTTAACCGCGGAAGAGAGGAAGGCGGTGTCCGAAGCGTCCAGGCGCATTTTGAGCTCCGGGGAGGAGACGAGCCTTTCGAGGCTGCTCGCGGAGGTCGTCGGGAAAGGTTCGGCATTCCATCACGCGGGGCTCGAGGCAGAGCACAGGAGGATCGTGGAGGATTATTATCGAGCCCGGGCGCTCAAGCTCCTGGCAGCCACACCGACCCTAGCCGCGGGGGTCAACCTTCCGGCTAGGAGGGTCGTAGTCGCCGACATGACCAGGTACGATTCGGAGCACGGCGGTAACGCTGAGATCTCCGTGCTCGAGTATCGGCAGATGGCGGGACGGGCGGGGAGGCCCCAGTACGACGACCACGGGGAGACAGTAATGATCCCTCCGCCGTCGGCGTCGTCGGCCGACTTTCTTGAGCACTATACGAAGGAGCCCCCGGAGCCCATAGAGTCGAGGCTCTCGGACGAGGCGGCGATGAGGTCCCACACTCTCGCCACGGTGGCCACAGGGAGCGGGATATCAAAGGCGGACCTGGACAGCCTTTTCGCAAAGACCCTCATGGCCATGCAGGTGGGCCCGAAGGAAACCGCGAGACTGATAGAGAAGGCGTTGGGTTACCTGCTCGGAGAAAGGCTCCTAGAGTCCCATGGGGGGCTCTTCTATGCGACCGACTTCGGTCGTCGGGTTTCGATGCTCTATATCGACCCGGTCACGGGGGTCCTGTTCAGGGACAGCCTCAGGCGCGCGGAGCAGGGGCGCAACTACACTGCGGGGATACTACACCTGGTGGCGTCCTCCCCAGACTTTGAGCCCAAGTTCCCCCTGAGGAGCAAGGACTACGACCAGGCCATGGCTTTCATGGAAGAGCATTCTTCGGAGATGCTGGAGCGGCACAACTCGAGGGCATTCGCGGACTACGACCGGGTGTTACAGGACATGAGGAGCGTCATGGCGCTGCACGGGTGGATAGACGAGTGGAAGGAGGAGCAGCTGCTGACAAGGCTGGGGGTGGAGCCGGGAGACATGCACAGGGCCGTGGACAACGCGGACTGGCTCCTGCACGCGCTAGGGGATCTGTCGAAGCTGTTCAAGGCGCCCGAGATGGTGAAGCAGTCGGAGCTATTGCGTCAGAGGGTGGAGAGCGGGGTCAGCGAAGAGCTCGTGGAGCTCACCACGATACAGGGGGTCGGAAGGGTGAGGGCCAGGGCCCTGTACACGGCTGGGTTCCATACGCTTGAGGACCTCAAGGAAGCCCCCGCCGACAGGATAGCCCTGGTGGACAAGGTCGGCACGGCAGTGGCGAGGAAGATCAAGGAGCAGGTGTCAAAGCGCTGAGCGGCAACGCGGGGGACTTCGAAGCCGCAGCCAGAGAGGTCGCCAGAGTTGTAGAAGAGTCGGTGAAGGTGGCGGTCAAAGGAGAGCGGATGGTGGCCGTGGCATTCTCGGGGGGACTGGACAGCTCGGTGGTGGCCAGATGCGCGGTCGCTCATACGAAGGTCATAGCCTGCTCAGCGTTCGCCAACGGGTCCGGGGACGCTGCGAGGGCCAAGAAGGGGGCCGAGGCGCTCGGGGTGGAGCTGGTGACGACGGAGCTCACGAGAGAAATGGTGGAGGGGGCCATGGCGGTCATCGACCTCCCCTTCCAGCCGACGCTCATGGACAAGAGCCTCTGGTGCCTTTACAACGTGGTGGCCCGAGGATCAAACAAGTCCGGGGCGAGGGTCATGCTCCTGGGGCAGCTGGCGGACGAGCTTTTTGGAGGGTACGCCAAATATGTGGAAGCCCTGTCTACCAGCGGAGAGGAGGCCGCGAAGGAGATGATGAGGGCCGACTTCCAGGAGTACGGGGCGAGGGGGAGAGTCCGCGATGTGGGAGCTTGCGGGAGGCTCGTGGAGCCGAGGCTCCCGTTCGCTGGCGCGGAGGTGGTGGAGCTCGCTTCGGCCATCCCGCTTGGGTTCAAGATACGCGACGGAGTCAGGAAGGCTGTACTGCGGAGGGCTGCTGTCTTGCTGGGGGTACCTGAGGAGCAGGCTGGGGCGCCGAAGAAGGCTGCGCAATATAGCTCGGGGGTGCAGAGGCTCGTCGCTGGCTCAGGCTTTTAACGCCCCTGACTGACGGCGTTCTATGATTCCATCGCAGCAACCCAAAGGAAAGCTGGTAGGGTTCAAGCCACTCCAGGAGAGGTTCAGTTACTACGCCCTGGACGACGGGACAGTCATCGGCATCAAGCCGGCCGTCGTGAAGGTATACAGGCTGCAGAACCCGGACAACAGCCTGGCCTATTCGCCGGACGGGACGCCAGCGTACTTCTACCAGACCCAGAACATCACCCAAGTGCTCACCCCAGATGAGTACAAGTCCTTCAAGGGCGACGGCATTTCCGAATGATCGGGAAGGCCTACATCTCTTCGGAGGACTCGGCGCTCCTGAGACAGGCCCTGGGCGACTATCGCGGGGAATCCTGCCTCGAGATAGGAGCAGGCAACGGGGGGACACTCATCGAACTCACCGGGAGGTTCGGACTCGTCGCAGGGACGGACATCGCAAGGCCTCGGATGGGCGACTGGAGGGCGAGGGGGGCGAGCTACATCCTGGCCGACGCGGCGTCATGCTTCCGGCCCAACGCCTTCGACCTCGTGGCGTTCAACCCGCCGTACATCCCAGGGGAGGTCGAAGACAGGGCGGTGGACGGCGGGCAGGAATTGGAGGCGCCCAAGAGGTTCCTCGAGGATGCGCTGAGGGTGGTGAAACAGGACGGAGTCGTAGTCTTTCTTCTGAACTCGGAAGCAGACATCGAGGAGTTCGAGGCCATCTCCGCCCACGAAGGCTTCAAGCTGAAAAGACTGGCGGCCCTCAGGATGTTCTACGAGGAGCTGGTGGTCTACGCGGCAAGAAAGCACAGCACCTAGAAGCATTCGAGAGTGGCGTCCCTAAGTCGTTAGGGGTGCCCCCGGCGGGCGGTGCCATTTTCAGGATTGGGAATCGTCTTTCCGCGTTATATACTCGATGCCTACCCTAACCTGTTCAGAGATGCTAAGGCAGATAGCGCTTCAGGTCCGGACCGAGAACAAACTGCAAGACGCGGCTAGGGAGCACGGGACAAGCCTGACCATCGTGGACTGCAAGTCGTTCAACGAGACAGGCATGTCGCTCCTCCTTGAGCTCAGGGGGGACCAGCAGGGCATTAAGGCGACCACTGCGGCCATCCGGCACGTCGCAGGGGTCAGGCAGGTGGTCGAAGGGGAAGTTCCGGGAGAGAGTGTGCCGCTTCTGGTGGTCCTTGACAGGCCGGCGATCTGCAGGGCTTCAAACGACGCGGCCATCGTCTGCCTCGACTGCCCGCTGAATTCGGATTCGCAGCCGGCGTCCTGGAGGTTCATCACGAGGAAGTCGAGCGACTTCCGTCAGGTCCTTGCACGGCTCTCGAAAGAGGGGATAGAGGCGAAGATAGAGGACGTCGCGCCGCTGGAGAGGAAGGCGACACTGACCGGGAGGCAGAAGGAGATCGTGGCCACCGCGGTGGCACAGGGATACTTCGAGTTCCCCAGGAAGATCAGCCTAACAGGACTAAGCGAGCTCGTGGGAGTCAAGCCCTCCACGCTCAGCGAGATACTGAGAAGCGCCGAGAGGCGGATAATGGCGAACGCCCTGGGCGTGCCGTTCCAAGAAGACTAGTCGCAGCCGGTGCTACCCGCTTCTGACGAGGAAGTCCCCCGATTCTGAATCCTTGAGGTATATCGCCCTCCAGGGACATGATTCTGCGGCCCGGCGGAGCCGTTCGAGGTCGACAAGCCGTTCATCAGCATCGGCTATCCCAAGGGGTTCCTCGCCGATCTGCTTTCTCTCTAGTGAGAAATGCTCAGGAGCAAGGACCGCACAGAAACCGGTTCCAAGGCAAAGGTCTTCGACGATCCCTGCCTTCAGCTTCTTGCCTTCTACCGTCGTTATCTCTACTTCGCCTCTCTTCTGAAGGTTGGCTTTCCTGATGTCTGGGTTCCGCGTTATGGTGTCGGAGAGAGTCTCGCCCGGCCTCTTGGCGTTCGCGAGCATCCTGTAGGCTTTGTCTGAAAGCTCGACGGGCTGCGGCATTTGCGTCGCCACGACAGGTCGTTCGCTATTTATTCCCTTTCGTGGGCTGGCAGGGTTCCCTAACCAAAAGTGAAAGTGTACAATCTGAACCCTTGATTCGCGGTTATCACCAGTTCGTGCATTCCATGGCCAGGCGCGTCGATGATCGGGTAGAGCCGAGCCATGCTCACGGTTGCGGATGCGACGCCCCCGGCCATTGAAACATCGCTCCCAACATAGGCGGCTGATGGAGTGCTTCCGTCTAGTTTGATTGAAATCATGTTAGAGTTCCCTTGGGCCACGATGTTCACGACTTTGGCAATATACTCGAGGTACACTTTGCTGTTGGGTCCTGCGGCTATCATACTGTCGTTGGCGTTGTACCATGGGCCCGAGAAGTATACGACGTTGGTGTACGTCACACTCGTGAATGCATAGTTGACGACCTCGCCTGGAGAGAACCCTTGCGAATTCCCGATTGGCTGCCTCGCCGTGGCGTACCCGACGTATATTTCTGGGGTCCCTATCTGTGAAAAGTCCACGCTCGTACCGGCAGCCCCGGTCGCTGTCCCCACGTGGTAGCCAGCGGCCTGAAGCAGCTCCCTGATGACGGATTCGGTCTCGTTGTAGTCCCCCTCTCCAAACTGCGTGTGTCTGATTGTGCCGTTGGCGTCAACGACGTAGTCTGCCGGCCAGTATTGATTGTGGTAGGCGTTCCATGTCGCGTCGTTGCTGTCCAGCGCTACGGGGTACTTGATCCCGAAGGATTTGACCGCTGTCACGACATTGGTGTAGTTCTTCTCGAACTGGAATTCTGGCGTATGTACGCCCACAATCACCAGACCGTCGCTCCCATACTTTGCGTACAACGCGTTGAGGTAGGGGATGGTGCGGATGCAGTTTATGCATGAATAGGTCCAGAAGTCTATGAGGACGACCTTCCCTCGCAGCTGGCTTATGTCCAGCGGGGGGGAGTTTATCCACGCGGCGATTCCTTGGAAGTTAGGCGCTGTCCCAAGGCTGGGCAGGTTCGAAACGTTCACAGTCGGGTTGCTGGTCCCCGGGGTGAGGACAAATGAGGAGATGGCGGCAGCCACGACGATTACCGCGATTATCCCGAAGACCACTAGGTACGCGTTCCTCTTCACTTCTTGATGACCTCCGCCGAAGTGCCGGAGACGTAAGCTAGGAAGGCGGGGACCAGCGGCAATATGCACGGGGAGACGAAAGTCAGGACGCCTGCGAGCAGAGCAACGATAAAGCTTAGCTGGGACTCACCGAGTGGATTGGCGAGGGTACCCAGGGGACCAACCCCGTTGAGGAATATCTGTAGCAGGCCTATGTAGTTGGTGACCACAAGCAGCCCGACGGCGATCAGGAAGACACCGCTGACCGCCCCGAAGTACCTCAGGAACCTCCCTGACCGATTCAAGAAAGGGGACACCCTCGAGACGAATGCGCCGGCCAGTAGGAACGGGATTCCGAGGCCCAGAGAGTAGGCCATCAGGTACAGAAACCCGAGCCCCGGAGAGACGGCGGCGAGGGTGTAGACTGAGCCGAGAATCGCACCCACGCAGGGGGTCCATCCCAAAGCGAATGCGACTCCAAACGCCGACGAAGTCAGGTATGTGCTCCTGAACTTCCTAACATTGACTTTGTGCTCGACGCTGAAGAATGGGATCGCATACTTTGTGGACGCAATCATCAACCCACCGAATGCGATGATCACCACTCCTCCCACCAGTCTGACCGCGCTGACGGCCCGGAGGGAGGCAGTAGAAAAGACGGTCTGTAGGAGGACCCCTATGATTGAGAAAACAACGGTGAACCCTAGTACGAAGAAGGCCGAGTTGAGGAAAATCACTTCCCTGGCCCTTGCCTGTTCAGATGCCAATCTAGCTGGTCACAGAACCGTTCAGGACCTCGATAGACGCATGTCAGCTCGGCCCATTGGGATCGACTCCGACATCACTGGTTCCTCGTGGCCTTCCCTGTATTTATGGAGATTTCCAAATCAACCCCAATTCTATTGACCTGGGACAATAAGGCCGAGCTTCATCACGTGCTCGTCATCCTCCATCCTCCCGGTGAACTCGAAGCCAAGCCTCTTGTAGAAACCTTCGGCACCGCCCGTTTCTCTTCGGACCGACAGGTAGAGCGCTTTTGCTTTCGAATTTCTCTTCACGTGCCTGATCACAAGTCCCATTGCTCTTCGTCCATACCCTTTCCCTTGATACCTCGCGTCAATCATTAATCTCCAGAGGAAATGCCTTCCACGCTCCGGCATTTCGGCCAACATGACAAAACCGATAGGAGTATCGCCAGCGTATACAGCGCGAAACCACTCTGATTTTGAGAAGCTTGCCTGTGCAATGGATATCGCATTCGGGGCCACAAACTTCCTCTGGGCCTCGGAGACGTGAAGGTCGCAGATCGACATGACAGTCTTCCCCGTAATCTTGCACAAGGCGATCTTGGGCTCGCGGTTCAGAGCACCTAGGTTCATTGCCATTCGTTTCCCCAAAGCTTGGCCTTTCAAGGAGAGCCTCTTGCGTCCTAATGAGGATTCATTTGCTCGAATTTGGCCAATGTTGTGGCAGATTCGAGGGAGTATGTGGTCCCCCTGGCGGGGTGCGAACAGAAAGGGAACGGGCCCGGTGGGGTCCGGTGCGGATTCGTACCCCAGAGCTGGCCCAATAATGGGGCCTACTTCGCCAGCACAATCCACTTCCTGAGCTTCTCCACCAACTCGTTGTATGTTGAGCCGGACGTGAAGCGGTCAACTCGACCGGGGCATGCGGATGATACAGTAGATGCCCGTCGCGTAGACTTATCTCAGTCGACTCCTGCGACTATTTTGGTTCTGGAATCCAACTGGACAAAAGGAATAACGGGCCCGGTGGGATTCGAACCCATGGTCTCTGAGGCACGCCTCTTCAGCTCCGAAGGCTGACGCCTTAATCCGTGCTAGGCTACGGGCCCGAAGGGCCTGCGAAGGGTCGAGGTATTAAGACATCAGGCGCGGGATGTTCTCTTCAAAGGGGCTCCCGATGACGCCTCGCTCAGAAATCATCGAAGTCACGAGCTCAGGCGGGGTCATGTCGAAGGCCGGGTTCGCGACCACGACCCCCTTGGGTGCGATGCGCTTGCCACGGATCTTGACCACTTCTTCCGCCCCTCTTTCCTCGATGGTCACCTCGTCGTGGGTCCTTGACAGGTCGAAGGTGGAACGGGGAGCAGCAGGATAGAACGGGACGCCGTGACGTTTGGCGAGGACCGCCTCCTGATAGGTCCCTATCTTGTTGAAGACGTAGCCGTCCTTGGTGATCCTGTCGGCGCCGACGATCACACAATCTACCCGCCCTAGGCTCATCATGTGGCCCACCGCGGTGTCTGATATCAGAGTGCAGGCGATCCTGTCCCTGGCCAGTTCGAAGGCGGTAAGCCTCGCTCCCTGCAGGGCAGGGCGGGTCTCGGGGACCAGGACCTTCACAAGCTTCCCCTGCTCGACGGCTGCCCTGACTACTCCCAGGGCTGTCCCGTATCCGACGGTCGCGAGGGCCCCGGCGTTGCACTGGGTCAGCACCGTGTCCCCGTCATGGATGAGGTCGGCACCGTTCCCACCGAGCTTCCTGTTGACCTCTATGTCCTCCTCCTCCATTGCCTTCACTTCGCCTTCTACAGCCACCTTCGCATCCCTCACCGAGGGAGCCGCACGCGCCTTTGCCATTACCCTGTCGATGCCCCAGAACAGGTTGACAGCGGTGGGCCTGGTGCTCTTCAGGAGCCCGGCACCCGACTCCATCTCCCTCATGAGATCAGGGAGCCGGTTTGCCTTCGAGCGTACAGCCACGAGAGCGAGCCCCATGGCTGCGGCGACCCCAATGGCAGGCGCTCCCCTGACCACCATCGTTTTGATGGCAGTAGCGACCTGCTCGGGAGTAGTATAGGTCACGTAGTAGAACCTGTTCGGAAGGGCTGTCTGGTCGATCATCTTCACCCTCCCCCTATCCCAGGTGACCGTCCGGATCGAGAAGAAGTTGTCCAACGGAACAAGCGGTTCGTCCTCGCTCTAAAACAGTTTGGGGGCAGACTCCCACCTTCAACTTCAAATAGAGTCGAAAGGGCGTTCGTGAAAGAAGATCATGGCAGAGGCACCAGCTCCCGAGGAGCAGCTACGGCCATTCAAGGGGGTCCTCAAAGAAGACGGGATCTTGGTTGCCGACAGGGAAAGATTCGGCGAACTCGAGGAGTCTGGGTACGGATCGAGGGAGGGGAAGGACCTGGTCCTCCGCGACTACGAAGCCCTGTACCTGGTCTACGGGAAGAAGCTTGACCTCGAGGACAGGTCAGGGAAGCAGGTCACGTTCGAGAAACTTGCTGAGTTCGCGCAGAAGAAGGCGGGTGACTCTTGGACGAAGTTCGTGATCTACAGGGATCTGAGGAGCCGAGGGTACATAGTGAGGGAAGGGTTCGGGTTCGGCACAGACCTGAGGGTGTACGAGAGAGGAGACTACCCAAAGAAGCCGGCCAAGTATGTCGTGTTCGCCCTCGACGAAGGGATCGAGAAGGGGATGGCCGACCTCCAGAAGTCGGTCAAGGAGATGGCCAAAATGGGGAAGGAAGCCATCATCGCGGTGATAGAGAGGAGAGGGGAGGTCATCTACTACAAGGTAAGCAAGGCAAGGTTCTGAGGGCGTTGAACGCCAGAGCATCCATCGACCTGATCAGGCCGGTGAACTGCGCGATGATCGGGTTCGCGGTCATTGTGGGGGCGTTCGTATCAAAGCCCGCCTCGGTCTCCGTCATACAGCTTGGCCTTGGTTTCCTAACAGGGTTCTTCGTGTGCGCCTACTCGATGGCGGTGAACGACGTCTACGACTTGGAAGTCGACAAGATCAACAGGCCCGAAAGGCCGATCCCCAGCGGCAGGGTGTCTGCGAAAGAAGCATCTCGTCTGTCCTATCTGGTGCTGGCCGTGGGAATGGCATGCTCCGTGCTCTCGCTCAACCCGCTGGCCGTCATCATAGCCGCGGCGTACGCGTCCCTTTCCTGGCTTTACAACGGCAGGGCGAAGAAGACGGGCCTACCGGGGAACCTCATCGTCGCGTCCTCGTTGGCGATCCCCTTCATCTACGGAGGGGCGGCCTCGGGAGGTTCCATCGGGGGCTCCCTCTTGCTCATGATGGCCCTGACCGCTTTCTTCTCGGGGGTCGGGAGGGAGGTCGTAAAGGCGATGGCAGATGTAGGGGGGGACGCCAAGAGAGACGTTAACTCCGTGGCCCGGAGCAAGGGGTTGGGCTTCGCTTCGGTGGTCGGCGCAGCATTCTTCCTGCTCGCTGTCCTGACTAGCTGGGTCCCCCTTCTGACGGGCCTGGCCAATCAGGTATACTCCTATGGGGTCATCATCCCCGACATCATCTTCGTTTACCTTGCTGGTGCAATACTGATCCATCACGAATCGTCGAGCGCCTACAGGGTGAAACGCATCGCCCTCGCCGGGATGACGGTGGGGCTGCTGGTGTTCATCGGAGGAGCGGTCTGATTGTGGTCTGAGAAGTACAGGCCGCAGAGCCTGGAGGAAATGGTCGGGAACGAGGAGGGGAGGACGAAGTTCCAGCTCTGGCTCAAGAAGTGGAAGCCGGGGTCCAAGGCTGCGCTCCTCGTCGGCCCGCCTGGTACCGGCAAGACGACCACCGTCCATCTGGTGGCGAAGAAGGTGGGCCTCGCCCTTGTCGAGCTGAACGCAAGCGACGCGCGGACCAAGGAGAAGCTATCAAGGAAGATGGGCGAGGCCATCGCGAGCACGAGCCTGTTCGGGGGCATGAGCCTGATATTCCTGGACGAGGTGGACGGGCTCGCCGGACGGTCAGACTACGGGGCCATCGAGTACATCAGGGAGGCGGTCAAGAACAGCGAGAGCCCCGTGGTGATGGCGGCGAACGACCCCGAGTCGGACGAGGTGAAGAAACTCGGGAGCGCCACCAGCAAGATAGAATTCAGGAAACCGGACATCCAGGAGGTAGAGCGCAGGCTGACATCCATCGCTGAGAAGGAGAAGATGGGGGCCAGCAAGGAGGAGATAGAGAGAATCGCGGGGGCGGCGAACGGGGACCTTAGGGCGGCCGTCAATTTCCTGCAGTCAGGGATCTCCGCCCAGAAGGACGAAGAACTGACGCGGTCTCAATCGGTCAACGCCTTCTTCGAAGCGACTGACCAGAAGGCGGCGCTGAAGGCGCTCAGGGCCTACCCCGGCCAACCGAGGGAAAAGATCCGGGACATTTTCACCGCAGTCACCAGGTCGCACGTCAATGAGGAACGGAAGGCAGGGGCCCTTGAAGCCCTCTCGAATGCGGACCTGATCATGGGGAGGATAATGGGGGGGAAGAACTGGAGGCTCCTCAGGTACCTCGACCCTCTGCTTGCTTCGGAACTCTGGAAGGCGCTGGGGGACGGTGGGCCCCGGTTCACCCTGGACGCAGTTCCATGGCCCCTTCAGATCAGGATCTGGAACGACTCCCGCAAGCTGAAGGACATCGCGCTGATTACCGGGAAGAGGGTCGGGATAAGCCAGAAGGGGTTCCTGGTGGAGGACATGCCATACTTCCTCCGTCTCTGCGCGGACAGGGAATTCCGCGATGAGGTCGTCAGGAGCCTCAATCTGGAGGAGAACTATGCTCTTTTTCTCGAGAAGGAATCGATGAGGGCGGCCAGGCGCTAGTTGTAGGCCCGGGGGTAGATGCTCTTCCTCGCTTCCTTCCACTCGGTGTAGAACCTCATCAGCGCCCCGGCGATGGGGCTCGCCTGGTCGACGCGGAATATCCGTATCCTGTTGAATCGTTTCTCTGTGAGTATCCCGGACTCGGTCAGGAACTCTAGGTGGCGCGCCGTCGCGCTGTGGGATAGCCCCGACCGCCTGCTTATCTCCGAAATGTTCAGCTCCCCTGTCTCGAGCATGATGGTCAGCACCTTGGTCCTCCCGTAGGAGGACATCAGCCTCTCAAGCTCTAACGTCGGCCACCATCCCCTTCTCGAGCTCCCCCATCAGCTCCTTCGCAGAGACGAGGGACAGCCCGATCATCGTCGTCCTCCCCCTCACCCCCTTTCCGGAGAGCTGGGTCTCTATGATCCCCTTCCTGGAGAGCTCGTTGACGTCGCTCCACACCTGGGTGTGGTGGTAGGCCGCGACGCTCTTGCTTTCACAGAGGGCGGAGTAGCTCTTCTCCACCTCGCCTATGGTGACGTAGGTCGAGTCTCCCTTCTTCAGGAGGGTGGAGATGGCCATGAGCAGCAGCTTCTGGTGCATCGTGAGGTAGGCGAGCTCCTCCTTCCTCAGCTGAGGGGGGAGCGAGGCCTTGGCGGACCTGATGTGTTCGGGGAGGACCCTCGGGGACTCGGCGTCATCCGCGAGCTTTCCGGCCCGGTAGACGAGGTCGAGGGCGTAGCGCGCGTCCCCGAACTGCCCAGCGACGTCGGCCACGAACTGTATGGCGTCGTCGTCGAAGCACCCGTCGTTGAACGCCTCGGCCCTGGAGGCGAGGATGTCGGCCAGCTGGGCCGCGGGGTAGTAATCGAGAGAGATCTCGTTCCACTGGAGAGAGCTTAGGGTGCTGAGGTCCACCTTCTTCAGGTAGTCTGTGGTCTTCGAGATCAGTAGAGAGGAGAGGACCTGGCTCCCGGGGGACAGCTCCCGCAGGCGGGTTATGGTGTAGAGCGCAGACGGGTCGGAGAGTATCAGCGAGTCGACCTCGTCGAAGGCTATGACGAGGTGGATCCTGTTGCTCCTCAGCTCCTCGACCAGGGCGGTCAGGAGCTCCTCGAAGGAGTACCCCCTGGTCGGGTAGTTCTGCCCCAAAGACTTCAGGGCCTTGACCATTATGGCCTGGAGGGTCCTGTCTATCCTGCAGTTGACGTGCAGGACCTTGACGAGGTTCCCATAGAGGGCCGCCTTCCTCGGCAGCGACTCGAGCAGCAGCTTCTTCGCGAGCATCGTCTTCCCTGACCCGATGGGGCCCGTGATCATCACGACCTGGCTCGCCTTGGAAGCGCTCTGGGCGACGCTCGAGAAGTACAGCTCGAGCCTCTTCAGCTGGGCCTCGCGGTGTGGTATCTGGTGCGGCAGATACTCCTGGAGAAGTATTGTCTCGTCACGAAATACCGAGCGCGCCATGAAAGAGCCTGGAGAATCCGCTTTTTCGTCTTATAACTTTGATTATGCGTTGGATAGAACGAATAGTGGAGGGTTGTCTGAAAGTATTCTGACAACATAAAAGGAGCGGGACACCCCCTCGGGAGGATGAAGGCCGTCCGATTCCACAGGCACGGTGGCCCCGAGGTCCTTCAGTTCGAAGAAGTGCCGGATCCGAAGCCCAACTCCGACGAAGCTCTGGTCCGCGTAAGGGCGTGCGCCCTCAACCACCTCGACCTGTGGGGGAGGAACGGGCTCCCCAATGTCACAATCCCTCTGCCGCACATATCAGGGTCGGACATCGCCGGTGTCGTGGAGTGGGTCCCACAGGAGGAGACCCGCTTCAAGAAAGGGGATGAGGTAATAGTCAACCCAGGGGTCGGGTGCGGCCGCTGCGACAGGTGCCTGTCTGGGAGGGACGACCAGTGCAAGGATTACGCGATCATCGGGTACGGGCTCGACGGCGGATATGCGGAGCTCGTGAAGGTCAGACGGGACCACCTAATTGCGAAGCCAGAGGGGATGAGTTTCGAGGAAGCTGCGTCGTTCCCCCTGGTCTTCGAGACTGCATATCACATGCTCGTTACGAAAGCTCGTGTCGTTCCGGGTGACACTGTCCTGGTCCTTGCTGCCAGCTCAGGGGTCGGGGTGGCGGCGATTCAGATCGCGAAGTTGCTGGGGTCCGAGGTCATAGCGACGGCCGGGGATGATGACAAGATGGAACGCGCAAAGAAGCTCGGGGCGGACCACGTCATCGACCACTACAAGCAGGACATCTTAGGGGAGGTGAAGAAGATCACTGGAAGACGCGGGGCGGACGTCGTCATCGAGCATGTGGGCAAGGCGACCTGGGAAGGTAGCCTGAAGGCGCTCGCCAAAGGGGGGAGGCTGGTCACGTGCGGGGCGACCACCGGAGCCGAAGTCGTGACAGACCTGAGATATGTGTACAACCGCGAGCTTACGATCTATGGGAGCTTCATGGCGGGGACGGGGGAGCTCCTGAAGGTAGTCGAACTGTTCGAGCAGGGAAGGCTGCACACGGTGGTGGACTCCGTCTTCCCGCTGGAGAAGGCTGCGGGCGCGCAGGTCCGGATGGAGGGCAGCAAGCACTTCGGAAAGATCGTCCTGAAGGTCTAGGGAACGATTTCGTAGGAGTGGGTAATCTTTGCCGTGGGCTGGAGGGTCGCCCCGACGCTGCAGAACTTCTCCGTGCTGTCCTTAATGGCCTCTTCGACGTATTTCTTTTCAAGGGATTCTCCCGTCAGGACGTACTTGATATGGATGGCTGTCCAGGGCTTGGGAAGACCGTGCTCCGGCCTGTTCCCTGACAAGTAGATCTTGAGCGAACTCAGCTTCTGGTTGCGCTTGTGAAGGACGGCGATTATGTCCATTCCGGTGCATGCGCCGAGGGACGCAAGCACGGCCCTCATGGGGCCGATGCCCTTGGCCGTTCCCTCGACCGAATCGAAGACGATTGAATGGCCAGAGGTGTCCGAGCCCATGAAGATGTTACCTTCGCTCCAGATCACTTCGGCCAGCCAGTCCTTTTCATTCAATCTGGATCACCAGGGGTTTCGATTTGGAAGCCACCTCTCCCTTCTCTATGAAGCTCTTGCGCCCCCACTTCCCCTTCGCTTCGGCGACCAGCCTGTGGGTCCCCGGGCCGAGTTCTGAAGCTCGCACGGTGAACTCTTTTTCAAAGTCGAGCATCTTCGCCTTCGCGTCTTCGACGTTCATTGGGATCTTCGGGAGTCCGCCGTCTTCGGGAACTATCATCGCCCAAATCCTGTAGGGGAGATCAGGGTCACGGCTCCAGTAGAAGCTCGCCTTCCTGACCTCTTTCTTGTTTTTTGACAGATCCCTTGACTGCAGGCGGCCCTGGGACCTGAGGTTGACCCTGAAAGTAAATCGGAGTATCTTGTCGAAGTCTTCCCACGCGACCGTCCAGACGTCAGGATGGAAAGCCTCCCTCAGACCGCCAACGATCCCGAAGGATGCGTTCGCGTGTATCGTGTCTGCCATGGAATAGGATTTCTTGTCTGAGACTAGATGGACCGGACCCATCCTCGTCGCTTGCCACGAGTACTCCTCCCTCCGGCTCTTCAATGGCAACTCAATTTCTCGGCCTTCCATTGTTGGTTAAAAGTATGATTAGGGGGTCTCAAATCTAGGAGCGCTGGCCGTCTAACCTTCCAAAATTCCTTTCAAGGGATGGGAACACCTCACGGCAGCCGCTTGCCTGGACGGCTATGTGAGAATACACAGAATATGGCAAAAATGCTTATTACGAAATCTGACTTCAGACGGAGTAGATGAATAACTCAGGTACCGGCCCAGGGTGCTCGTTCCCGCCGATTCCCATTATATCATGGACTTGGAATCGGCATAGCTTAAAAGCAAAGTCGGGTGGTATCACAGCGGGGTTCAGGGGGACGGTATCATGACCTTGGCTCAGCGGGACCCTGAGGGCAATGTGAATTCTAGGACAGTCCAACTTGTAAGGCTCCTCACAGAATTGGGTCCAGACGTCCCGGAAATTGCTCGCAGGCTAGGGCAGTTCAAAGAGTCAGTGAGATATCGCTACAAAGAAAAGATCCTGAGCAAAGGGATTGCGGTCCAAGGGGCCGTGGATCACGAGAGACTGGGCCTCAAAAGGGTCATGCTCATAGTGGATTTCGCCCCGTCCTACAGGGAATATGCCACGGCGATACTGACCGCTATGAGCGAAGTCAGCTACGTAGTGAGCTTCGCGAAGTCCCTTATCGGTGGTGAATACATCGTGAACATAAGCATCCCAGACGAGTTGGTGGGTGACCTACGGGAGTTCCTCCTCGCGCTCAAGGTGCGAGAAATGTTTTCGCGGTTGGAAATCATGGAATTTGATTGGGTCCGAATCGCGCCGATGAAACCCGAGTTCTACGACTTCGACACGGGCCGGTGGGATTTCGAATGGCAGAACATCAGCTCGGAAGATTACCAGGCGGCCGCCTACGTGCCATCTGAGCGCGGCAAGTACGACTACGTCGACCTGCTGATAATAAAGGAACTCCAGATGGACGCGAACAAATCGCTAAAGGAAATCTCCGAGAAGTTGAGCATCAATTACAAGAAGCTCGCCTGGCATCACTCCGCGCACGTATGTTCCCAGAAGCTGCTGAGCGGGTATGCAGTGAATTGGATGGGCACGCGATATGATTACAACCTCGAAAAGGTATTGCACCGAAAGCATCGATATTTCGCCGTCTCCTTTCTGGTCAAGGATGTCAACGAATTCCAGATCATGAACCTGCGCCATCAGATAGACAGGTTGCCTTTCTTATGGGGTGAGGCAGCAGGTCGAGATTACTTCGCAGAGCTAACCATCCCAGTAGACTACGTGGTCGAAGGGCTGCAGTATCTTGGAAACGTCGCCAGGGATGTGAAAGACAAGATGAGCCTTTACGCCATCGATCAGACAGAGGCCGCTCGATTTACCATCCCGTATGCGATGTTTGACCCTCTTACCAAGAAGTGGAGGTTCGATAGAGAGGGGCTCCTAGAGAAATTCGAGAAGCTTATTGTGCAGATAAAAGTAGGGCCCAGCTAGTTACGTCTAGCTGGTTCCCCAACCGCCGATTATCTCGAGCGGCCCTACCTTGAGCCCCAATGTGGCAAAAACAAGGCTTGCCCCAGTGATGGCCATCATTCCGTACCGAATCTTCTCGTCTAAGGTCATGTCACCAAGGTATGATTAATCCGTTTTATAAGGAATGAGCCTATGCATGACTGTATGAGGATATTGCTTCGTGAAATCTAAAAATGGCCTGATTTCGCCCGAGATAGTTCGCATGACGCAGGTACATGGCGAATTAGGTGCCAAGTCCTAAATATGGACTCACAATCCAGATTCCGAGTGCAAGAAGGCGCGGTTCGGCGAGAAAGACATCCGCACATCCCCGCTCGGAATATTTTGGACAGAATCGTGCTTGGAGGGAGCGACGGGGCTATCGAAGGTCTAGCGATGACGGCCGCCTTGAACGGAGCCGGGCTCGGCTTCGGCACCATCGCCGTGGCTGGGTTCGCTTTTGCAGTGGCGGGCGCCATTTCCATGTTCTTCAGCAACTATCTTTCTCTGAGGTCTGAGCTAAGGTCCCTGAAGATCGACATGGCCAGAGAGAGGATGGAGATCGAGACAGAGCCTGGGGAGGAGGAGGCTGAGATGCGCGACCTCCTGAAGAAGGAAGGTTACGAGCAGGGAGAAGTGGACGTCATAATGAACAGGCTCGTCAAGAACAAGGACCTCTGGTTGAAAGAGATGCTGCGCCGCGAGCTCAGGGTGAACCCCGAGGACGCTGCTGCAGACCCATTCGTCTGGCCCACTTTCGCAGGGATCGCTTTCCTTCTGCTCGCGCTGTTGGCGGTGTCTCCCTACGCCTTCGCCTTTCCTAGGACCGATGCACTCACCGCATCAGTGGGGCTCTCTCTTACGGCGCTGTTCGCGCTCGGTTCGAGGGCGTTCGTCCCCAGGAACTTCGAGCCCAAGGCAGGCCTCGAGTCTGCTCTGGTCGGCGCGGTGGCGGGAGCGTTCCTTTACGTAATCGGGCTCTTGATTTCAACGGTTTGACCGGTTCAGACTCATATGGAGGGAGGACACGGGACTAATCCTGGCCCCAAGAGGGTATGCCTTTGAAGTACAAGTACCTCACCTTTGACTGCTACGGGACTCTCATCGATTGGAGGACTGGGATAGAGACTCAGCTCCGGTCGGCGCTGGGAGACTTCAAGATCAACGGGCAGGAACTATTGTTCGCATATGTCGAAGTGGAAAAGGAGCAGGAGTCGACCTACAAGAAATACAGGGACGTCCTGCGCATGACAGCAAGGTCTCTTTCGGAGGGGCTCGCCATCCCGGTCTCCGACGCAGCGGCGGCCCAGTTTGCAGCTTCGGTGCCCATGTGGCCTGCATTCCCTGACACTGTCGACTTTCTCAAGGCAATGGGCGCCAAGGGATACAAGAGGTACATACTATCGAACGTCGACAACGACCTGCTGGAAGAGACCATCTCGCGGAACCACCTGGAAGTGGACGGGTTCGTCACTGCGGAAGAGGTAGGGAGCTACAAGCCGAACCCCGGTCACTGGGTCAGGTTCATGCAGAAGTACGGAGCGAGGAAAGAAGACACCCTGCATGTGGCGCAGAGCGTGTTCCACGACATTGTTCCCACTGGCGCGGTAGGGATCGACTCGGCTTGGGTGAACAGGTACCATGAGCCTATGCCTTTGAGAGGTGACCCTGTGTACATCACGGACACCCTGGCCCACCTCTCGGAGCAGCTCGGCGAGGACGCTGCGTAAAGGATAACTCGGCGAAACTGAGAGGCCGCCGAGAATTGGACTCTAGGACGGTCGCCACCACTGCTGTGTTCACAGCGTTCGTGGCCGCGGCGACCTCGGTCTTCTCTGTCTACATCCCGGCCACTACAGGTTACTTCAACGTGGGAGAGATTATGGTCTACACTTGCGCCCTGTTGATGGGCCCCTATGTGGGGGCTTTCGCGGGTGGGGTGGGTTCGGCCATATCCGACGTATCTCTCGGTTATCCATACTATGCTCCCGGGACCCTTATCATCAAGGCTACGGAAGGCTTCATCGTCGGTTATCTTGGGACGAGGGGGTTTCCTTCGATCTCCACCTGGTGGTGGCGGGCAATCGCCCTCGCCTTCGGGCTTGCGTTCTCCGCTGCCCTGGCCTACGTAGGTTCGACCTTCCTATCGGGGGCCTTCATGATCACCCTCGGAGGCGCCTGGTCCATCCCAGCCCTGACGTTGAACCTCAATGTCCCAGCTTTGTTCTGGCCCGTGCTCGCGACAGCGGCGTTCGCGATAATCGCCCTCGTCGGGCTGAGGCTGAGGTCGAGGTCGGGCCAGAGCATAATGTCCGTGCTCATAGGAGGTTCGGAGATGGTCGCCGGGTACTACCTCTACGAGTCTTTCGTACTCACGTTGATTGCGCCTGCATCCATCGTGGCGACACTGGCCCCAGCGGCCGAAGTCCCATTTAATGTGGCCCAAGCTCTCATCGGACTGCTGGTGTCCGTTCCGCTCGTCAGGAGCATAAAGAGGGTGACGAGAGGTCGCAGGTTCGGTGTGCAGAAACCCGGGCTCTCTGAGGACAACGCGAAATCATGAGGAGGCTCTCTAGGGGGAAGATCCCCATCGACGTCCTCAGCTCCACCTTCCTCAAACTTACCGGCTCGACCTCCGAGTACATCGACACCCCGCCATTAGCAGGCCTGGACTTCGCGGCGGTGAAGGTGGACGGCAGATACATGATAGTCTCCGCTGACCCCGTCACCGGAGTCGTGGAGAACATCGGACGGTACGCCATCAGTGTAAGCGCCAACGACGTCGCCACCTGCGGGAGCCGCCCTCAATTCGCAGAATCGGTGGTCCTCCTCCCTGACGGCGCGGACGTCGGGCTCGCGAAGAAAATAGCTACCCAGATGCACCTGGAGGCGAAAAGGCTCGGCATCAGCATAGTAGGAGGGCATACTGAGGTTACTCCGGGCCTGAAGCGCCCCATCGTGGCAGTGACAGCCTTCAGTTTTGTCGACGACTACGTCTCGTCTCGGGACGCCATAGTGGGGGACACTATAATGATGACGAAGACCGCAGGGCTTGAAGGCACCGCGGTTCTAAGCGGTTCGGAGGAGAGCCTAGACACCATAAGCGTCGTCGACGAGGCGGTGGCCGCCTACGGGACAGGGCGTGTGCACGCGATGCACGACTGCACTGAAGGAGGGGTGATTGGGGCGGTGTTCGAGATGTCCTTGGCTGCCGGGCTGGGGTTCGAGCTCGAAGTGAAGCGGGTGCCGGTCTCTCCTCAGACTCGGTCGCTCTGCCGAAGATTGGTCATCGACCCTCTGAAACTCATCGGCTCAGGAGCACTACTACTCGCGGTAGCCAAAGGGGACGAGAGTGCCGTGGTGGAAAGACTGAAGCCCATCTGCAGGGTCACGGCCGTCGGGAGCTTCACAAAGGGAGGGCGCCATTTGATCGATCCGAAGGGAAGAAGAATCGTGGTCCGCGCCGCACCCGAGGACGAGCTATGGCGGGCTCTCCGAAGGTCTTCGGGCGCCGGCCAAGGGCTTTAGGGCCGGCTCCTGCTGGGCCTCCCATCTGGGGGATGCCTGGGCGACCCAGGAGAACTTCCTCTGGAGGGACTTGCTGTAGACCTTGGCCCAATCCAGGCCGACGTAATCGCACCAGGCCTTGTACACCCTGGGGTCGATGTAGTTCTTCAGCGCGGTGTTGAGGTTGTAGTTCTTCGTCCTCTCGTAGAATTTGACCTCCCTCTCGAGTCTCGCCACCCTCTTTGAATCCCTCTTACCTTCGGCGGCCTGCAGCTTCTCTTTCTTCTTCCTTAGGGACTCGTCCCAGGTCTTCGGGGGAGTACGCTGATGGTTGCAGAAAATCGCTGCCTGCAGGTTCGCCTCCTTCGCCTGGTAGAGCTTGTCGAGGTCGTCCGCTTTCCTCATGTCCTTCGAAGCGAGCACTCCCTTGGCTGTCGCCGTGGCGTGATAGGTCCTGAAGACCTTCGCTGACGCCCCTTTCACAATCGAAGAGAGGTATTGGTTCACTAAACTCGAACTTACGTTGTGGAATATGTCCTCCTCGGGGCGTTTTCTCTTCGTGAAATCCTTCAGGTTCCTGGCGACCGAGGGTGGCACGTTCTCTGACTTGCTCCAAGCGACGCTGTCTTTGCCAAGGAAGTTGAACTCGGCGCGGTTCCCCTCCAGGGTGACGTGCTCGACGCGCAGGGTGCTCGCCCCGACCGTGTCCGCCTCGTCCTCGTCCTTTTCGTCCCCGACCCTCATCCCCATGGTGTCGATTAGATAGCAGACTGTCGCGACCTGGCGCAGCCGCTCGTCCTTCGAATCGAGATCCCGGAGGATCCTGTCCCTGATCCTCTGGAGGCTCGTCCCGACCTTCAGAGCCTTGTCGTACTTCGCCTTGCTCCTCGACTGCTGTATGGGAGTGCTTTCGTGGAGCCAGACATACTTCTCTTTGTCAGTGAGCTTGTCGATCCACTTCGCCATCCACATTGAGTTCTGGTCGTGGACCACCTGCTTCCAATCCCCCGGAGGCGGTGGGGATTCCTTCCCCAGATTGAGTATCACGTCGGATGGCGTAATCCTCGGCTTCCATTTCCCCCTGAACGGGTGCTGTCCTCTCCCCATGAAGAGGCCGGGAGGCTCCACCATCCAGTTCGCAATGTCGACTTCCTTTCCATCAAGGATGGCCTTGCCGTACTTCGCCTTCAGGGCCTCCCTCCTCTCCTTCCTTGATGCGGCCAAGGCCTTCTTGCCTTCCTTGGACATGCCATCTTTAATCGCCTTCTCCCCGTCGACCTTCCTGTAGTACTGGCCGAAGTCGACGTCCTTGAACTGGGCGCCCTTGCACCAAGGTGGAAGCTCCTTCAAAAAATCCCCCATGAAGTTGGCGATGAACACAGGGTCCTGCACATAGGGGGTGACCTTCTTCTTCGCGAAATTGTACGCCATCTCCTCGGCGAGGGGCTCCAGGGTCACCGGCTTGCCCCGGACCGAGACCGAAAGCCCTTCGGGCTGATAACGGTCGGGGAAGTTTACGCCACTGTGAGAAAGCGCCTTCCAGTATGCTTTCATGAATCGGTGTCCATGTTTTTGGCCGCGCTTATTTAAAACAAATCCGGCCAGGTTTAAATGCGCGGAGACGCGGCGCCGTTCTGTTCCTCGTGTGGATAGATCTTGAGCTGGACGAACGCATTTCTCTGAAAAGCCCAGCTATGCTGGTCGCGGTGTCGACCTCAATGCCCCAATACAGGGCCCTCTACTCCCAGGCCAAGGAGCTCGCCGATTATATGCTGAAGAACATGAGCTTCAAGAAGATCGGGACCGTGAGGACTTCGGCGTTCCCGCCGGAGGTGCTCGTCAGGGAGGACGGCCTGTCGACGTTACCGGAATGCAGCTTCTACCTGTCCAGAGGGAAGAGGGATCTGATCCTTTTCGCGGGGAACTCGAGCCCCGCAGACGAACAGTATGAATTCGCCAATTTCCTACTTCAGAAGGCCAAGGACATTGGGATTGAGGAACTGTATTCTGTCGGCGCCAGGTGGGCGGAGAATCCGCTCCCCTCTGAGGCGGAGCCTCAGGCGACGGGGTTCTCGACGGACCCTGGCGGTGTGGCGAAGCTGCGGAAGCATGGGGTAAAGATTCTGGGGGAGGAACCCGCCCCCTTCTTCGCTTCGATGGTCGTGGCGATGGCGAAAGAGCGCGGGATAAGAGGTTACAAACTCTCGGTGGACCACGGCGAGCCGAGTCCCCACGTGAGGTCCGTGACGAAGCTCCTCGGCATCCTGAGTGCCATGCTCGGGTTTGAAGTCGACCTTACAGAGCTTAAGGCGAAGGCAGCCCCGACTACCCCTGTGAACAGGGTGGACAACACTTCAATCTACCACTAACCTAGTTCACCGTTTCGGCTTCCCTGTCGAGGGCGCGTAACTCCGGCCCGAACCCCCACTCCATTGCAAGGTCGTCGGCCTCCGCTTCTCTGCCCTTAGACTCCTCAGGCCGAACGTGCTCGTTTAGCCATGCGTGGGCGAGTTCATGGGCAATGACTGCCATGGCCGCCGGGTCCGAGAGGGCGTTGAAAAGTGCTGCGTAGATGGTTATGGTCTGTTGGGGACGGGAGAGGACGAGGAAGTATCGCACCCTAGAATATTTTGTCAGGCCCACTGTGGTCTTGGTGGGCCTCCTCGAAAGTGTGACCGACCGCACCGTCGTGACCCGGGGGACGCCCTTCGGAGGTCGTTGGACGGCTTCGGCGAACAGTTGACGGAACCTCTGGTCGCGGGAAGAAATCTTGTAGCGTCCGTCAATCAAACCCTGGTCCTTTGGCATCAGGTCGTTGATTTCCCGCAGGTTCTCAAGCGCCCTTTGCGAGCCAACGCCCAGAGACCGCCATGGCCAGCCCGACCCAGTACGGAACGTATGCCAACACCGGGTCGATCCCACCAAGCTTGTAGGCTGTGTAGCCGAAGGAAATCAGAAGACCCAGGAACCCCGCTCCTCCCCCAAGATAGATGAGGGCCCTATCCGTGGTCTTGTGGCGGGTTAGAATTGTCAGCCCTCCCAGGAGTATCGTCAGCCCGCCGAAGGCAATCGCTATTTCCAAGATCGTGATCGCGAAGACCGCCGCGCTGGCGAAGGCCCCGCTGAAGTGATTTGATATCTGAGGGACTGCATACCCAAGAGCAGTGTAAAGTAGGCCGCGGGATGAGTATCCGCTGGCGAGCATCAGGACTCCTCCCACCACTGCAAGAGCCCCGGCCGTGTAGAGCTTGGTCCCCACAGGCCCCTGATCCCTCCCGTCTTAGAATAGCATTGCGCAAGAATGTTCCAAACCCCGAGTTACACCGAGATGTTTATCCGTCTGTCTCGAAATGTCGCCGGGAAAGATGCGAGCCGCCAGCCCAGACAGGTCACTGCAGAACACTCTCGACTGGGCCATGGATAGGATGCGGCAGAAGGGCTACGTAGTAAAATCCAAGGTCACCCTGAACGTCGAACCAGACCTCGCGATCATGGGTTACGCTAGGAAGGAGGGCGAAGTCCACAAGATAATGATATCCGAATGGGCGCTCGATTCTGAAATGCTGGGCGGGCTGGTCCTGCACGAGCTTTCCCACGTCTATTTTTCAGAGAGGGGGGCGGCGTCTCACGACAGCGCGGCCCTGGAAGAGGTCCTCGAGGATCTGAAGGACCGGGACGGGCTGAGGGTGAAGGAGACTGAGCTTCTGATTGACGCTTTTAACCACCTTCAGAACGTGCTCGTCGACGACGTCGTCTTCGCAGTGATGATGGACAAGGAACTCGACATGGCCAGGAAGTTCTTCGCAGAGTGGGTCTCCGACAAGCCATCGGGAGACCCTGTGACCGACGCAGCCCTGCTCTCGAGGAACGCCTTCGCCATAGCCTCGCTCAAGCGCCGCAACCTTTTCGAGAAAGATAGCGAGATGTATTACAGGAACCAGGCCCTCCTCTCGTCCCTCGGCCCTTCCGTGTCGAAGGAGTTCGAGTGGATGGAGAGCTTCCTCGAGGGTGCGAAGTCGGAGTGGGGTAAGGAGAAGTTCATGGAGGCGCTGGAAGACTATTTCGACAGGATTCTCTCACTGATGCGCATGTCATCCAAACTGGACGACCTCAGGTAGCGGGGAAGATCCATGTCGACGGCGAAGCTCCTCGTCATAGTGGCGATTGTCGGAGCGGTGGCGTTCGGATTGTTAATCGGCTACCTGGCCTACACCACTGACAGCTTTCCCGCCCAAGAGCGCACGTTCATGAACTACGCCAATGTGACGTCGGCGACCTTCAACGGGAGTGAATACGCGTTCAGTGTACAGTGGCTGAACGGGAACTACACTCCCCAGTATACCCAGCTGACGTCTCCAGCGACCGACGCGGCCAACACACCCGTGTGCAATCTCAACCTTACAGGGATAAAGAGCGGGCAGACGTTCTTCCTACCGTTCACCATCAGCCCGGAGTCTGCGGCCCTCTCGAACGTCGACCTGTCCATCGCGGTCCAGTCAGCTACGAACAGCACGCAGTTCACGATTATGTACAACGTCTCTTCCGTCTCCGCCAGCAACGCCCCCATAACCCCCTCGAACATAACCTGCCAGGAGCCAGCGGGAGACTAGCGGGCTCCGTCCCGTCAAGAGCGGAAAATCGCCTCCCTTTTTATAAAACTGGAAGCAGCCAAATTATCACGGCGTATCATCAGGGGAAAAGCCCCGAGGCCGAAGACCCACTGGAAACCAGGTTTAGGGAGTTCGGCGACGCCGCTTCCGAGTTCGTGAGGCTGGTCAGTTCGGAGGAGGGTATTTCATACAGGGGAGAACCCGATTCGGTCAAGAACAACCTCAACGTCATGAAGAAGATCTTCGGCAAATGGTCCATCGAGATAATACTCACGACGTACTCGCTGAAATCCGTCGGTTTCGGGGACCTCAGAAGGCTGCTGAACGGGATCAGCTCCAGAGTTCTGTCGAAGAAGCTGAAGGACCTTGAGGAGCTTGGTCTGCTTCAGAGGAGCGTGGTCGAGTCTAGGCCCCCGAAGGTGAGGTACACCCTTTCGAAGAAGGGAGTGCTCGTGGCCAAGCTCGGAGAGCCAGTCATACTCTACCTCAGGAATTCGATGGGACAGAAAAGAGGCTAGCCGACGACAAATCTTCCTCTTTGTAGAGAGGCTGCTTGATTATCCGACTTTCGGGACTAGGACGGAATCGCGCTTAGGTTCCGGTGATCGGCTGTATTGGGAGCGGCTCGCCGTGCTCGCCCGCTGCGCATCCGCAGCCCTGCACGTGGCCTCCGCGCCTCAAGGTCCCTCGGTAGAGTCCGTCTTCCAGCTTCCTTCCCGTCTTGGCTTCCCATGCTTCTATGGGCATGCCGTACTTCTGCTGAATCTTATCACGATACCATTCTGGAATCACGTTAAATGAACAGAATGGTATGATTCTCAGGTCTGGGGTGAGGTAGTGAATGTCGCAGCGCTGAAGCCTCTCCTCGTCCTGGTTGTACTTGTCCTGGAAGTGCATCATTCCAAGGAACATGCTCTTCAGGTGGAACTGGCCGATGGCTGTGTAGTCGTGCTTGATCAGAGCGTCCGTGAGTAGCTTCGCGAAGCTCAGGCTCTTTGGTTGCTTCTCCTTGTTGACGAAGGAAGACAGCCTGGTGAGGACCTTCGCAGCGACGACATAGCGGTTGGTCCCGGAATAGATCTCTTCGCTCTTCTCGTCGAGGTACTCGATCATGCCTGCGATGTCGACGAACTCTGGCAGCGGGACGAGGCGCTTCTTGTCGGGGTCGTTGAAGACGTAGGTCCCGGCCCCGCAAGCGAAGTGTATCGAAAGCTCGTACTGCTCTTTCTTGGTGAACGCCTCTATGAACCCGGTGACCGGTGAGCAGGATGGGACTGGGAACCAGCCGTCCTTCGTGATCATCCCGTCCGTCTGTTCCTCGATGCGCTCGATGCAGTCAGGTATGGTGATCCTGTACTTCGCCCTCTCGGTCTTCGTCAGCCTGCCAGTCAGAGAGACCGGCTGGAAGTTAACCGCGTGGACTGTGTCTATGTTCTTCTGGCCGAAGCGGATTATGTCCCCGAGCTCGTGGTCGTTGATCGATTTGATGACCGTCGGGACAAGCACGACTCCGACCCCCACCTTGCGGCAGGAATCGATCGCGTAGGGTGCCTCCCAGTGGTTCTTCGGGTTGGTCTTCGGGCTGACCCCGTCGAAGCTCATGTACAGATTCGAGACCCCGGCATCCTTCAGGCGCTTTGCGAGCCCCGGGTCCAGGGCCAGGTTGATCCCGTTGGTGTTCAGCTGAATGTGGTCCACACCTTCCTCCTTGAGTATCTTGATGATTGTCGGCAGGTCTTCCCTGATTGTCGGCTCGCCGCCGGTGATCTGGACGGAGTTGCCGGCGACAGGCCTTTCCGCCTTCAGAGAGCGGCCCATCTCCCGGATCTGGTCGAGGGTGGGCTCGTAGACGTAGGCGCCTTCGAGTCCCTTCTTGACGTAGAAGAAGCAATACCAGCAGGTAAGGTCGCATCTGTTCGTTACTATGATGTTCGAGAGCCCTGTGTGGGAAAGGTGGTTGGAGCAGAGCCCGCAGTTTGCGGGGCAGGAGCAGACGTCCATTGGTACGTTGGCAGCGTGTGTCCCCTTCCCGTCCTTCCAATAGCGCGAAAATTTGCTGTACATCTCGTAGGAGCCGAAGTACAGCTCTTCGGTCTCACCGTGCTCCGGGCAGGTCTTCGTCATCCACACCTTGGAGTCCCTTTCGAAGACGATGGCGGGAAGAATGCGGTTGCAGTCTGGGCATATGGACTGCGTCTGGCGGATGAAGTTCCCCTTCGAAACCTCTTTCTTCAGCTCTAGACTAACGTCTGCAATCTGGGCCATCGAAAATACCTAGAGTTATCCCTAGCCTGTAGAGGATATAAGCATTTTAACTTTACCGAGGGTGAAAGGTTAAGAGCCCGTTTTCCCCTTGCTAGGGGCAGGATGCTCACCACCGACACCGGGAACCCCGTATACCTGGCGGGAGGGTGTCATGATCAGAAGCATGCCGCAGGACTTGCACTTGTAGTAGGAGTTCACCCCTTCTTCGGTCTTCTGTGTCCCGACGTAATCGAGGCTCTCGTGCATGCAGTCGGTCATTGGTCGCGCTACGCCCCGGACGGCATTTACGCTTTTACTAGAAAAGAGGGATGGGGTCACCTTTTATGAGCCTGAGCGAGCGGGCCGAAGGGTCCCTGGAGGAGCTGGGGCTGACAGGGAGCGAGGTCAAGGCGTACGTGGCCCTTCTTAGAGGCGGGACGATGACCGCCAGCGACGTCAGTCGCGAGGCCAGGATTCCGTACTCGAAGGTCTACGTCGCGCTCGAATCCCTGCACAAAAGGGGGTGGGTCGAGGAGCAGAAGAGCAGGCCCATAGTTTACACTGCAAAGCCCCCGGACACGGCCCTAGAGGAGCTCAAGGCGAGGCAGGAGACAGAGAGGAAGGAGAAGGAGCAGATAGCCCTCGAGGAGCTGATGGGGATCTACGTCAGCAGGGGGGAACAGGAGAAGCCGGACATCTGGATCATGCGAGGGACCAATGAGATTCTCTCGAGGGTCAAGAACCTTCTATTGAACTGCAGAGCAGAACTCCTGATCGCCCTCCCGCCGCAGCTCGGGAACCTCACCGACAGGATTGAACCTCTGATGGCGGCGCTGAAGGAGAAGGGGGTCAAGAGCCTGATCCTGACCTCGCCAGACCTCCCCGCGGTCGCCTCCTCACAGCTCGGAAAGTACGCAGAGATTAGAACAAGGAAGACGATGTACGGGGGTGGGCTGATTTCAGACTCGAGGGAGGTGGTACTCTTGTTGGGGGGGGGCGAGCAGGGAGGGCTCCCACTGGCCATATGGGCGTCGCACCACGGCCTTGCGAGCTTCGCCAAGGATTACTTCGAGTTCCTGTGGAGCTCCCCGGAGACCTCGAAGGTTTGAAGCCGACCGTCCGCGACGGGGCCGGTGTCATCGTCAGGCTGGGGACTGAAGTGGGTCTCCCGAAGAAGGATGCAGTGCTTTACCTGGAGCTACTTCGCGACGGGCAGCTAGATGTAGCCGAGTCTGCGAGAGCAGCGGTACTCCTGGACAAGGGGATGGCCATCGTCTCAGGGGATGGGAAAAGGATCATCCCGGTCCACCCGAGGCTCGGGATCGCGAACCACTACAGAACCTGGCGCGAGGCCATGGTGAGAGAAATAAACGAGAGGAGGATGCGGGTGGACAAGCTCATCATCGAGCTCATACCTGTCTATGAGGCCGCAATGGAGAAAAAGACCGCGGGTGGGGGCGGATAGAGCCTTGGCGGAACCAGGACACGAGCACGAAATAGTATTCATCGGCATGGTGAATGTCAACAGGGACAACTACCTCCAGGGGGTTGTGGACGTCTGGAGGTGCCGCAGCTGTAAGGAGATGTTCTGCGACGACAAGAGGTATGGGGAACCGCTGAAGGCGAGCGTCGGATTCGAGACGATCCCGAAGGACGAGGAATGGGGCATCCTGACGTGCACCACCCTCAAGGACGTCTACATGAACAGCCTGGGGGTCAAGCCGGGGAAGAAAATCACCCACGCGTGCAGGGACGGCCAGGTCTTCGAATTCGTTGTGGGGCAGGACTACGCCCTCTCCCCGAAGGTCCCCAACCCCATCCACAGGGTCTATCTGGTAAAGGACAACATCAACAAGAACATCGAAGCAGGGCACTACAAGCTCACGATGAGGTAGCTTGACCAAGTTCGGCACCGCCGCTGCAGTCATGGGAGTCATCGCCGGACTGTGGAACCTCTGGGCTCACTTCCAGGTTTGTAGTGGGCCACTTGCACTGTGCCCCGCGGTTGAAGCCGCCCCGAATGGGACTGATGGAACCATCATGCTGGTTCTAGCGGTTATTCTGTTCCTTGTCTCCTTGGGAACTTTCGTAGGCCCACCAGCGCTCTTCTACGGGTCGGTGGCCCTTGGCCTCATTATAGACGCCATTGAGTTGCTCAACTATTCTTCAATCAGCCCAGTCGACGTCTACATCACATTGTTACTGGTGACAGTGAGTTTGGGGCTGGGCCTAGTGGCTGCGAGAAGCAGGACGAGTGTATCTGAACAGTCCCACCCCATGAACCTCCCCGTCTTCGGCTAGACCCGGAAGTTCGTGAATCGCTTAAGCGCTAGCATCAGCTGAACCTGTTTCTTCATCGAAGTAATATCGAAGCCGCCATACTCTACCCGAGAAACATCGAGTTGTTTCGCCCCCCTATTCAGCACGCTGAGGGCCACTCCCTCCTCCCCCTTCTGGTGGTGGACGAATCCCGCGCAGATGAGAATGATTCCCTGCAAGAGGCTTTTCTCCTCACCTTGCTTTTGCCTCCACAGCCCCTCAAGGACCTCATGGCACTCCCAATAGCGCTCTGAGTTGAACAAGATTCTGGCTCTGGAGAAGACCTCGTCGTCGGTCAGGTGCTTTGGAGCTCTATTGAGGTCGGTTAGGAACTCGAGCCTTGCTAGCGGTTCTGTCGCGGCGATGAACATTTCGAGGTCAGCTCTCGAAGGGCAGAAGATGTCGATTTCGAGCGCACCATAGGAGGTCCATTTCGGATTTCTCGCCTCGGCGCCTACAGTCCTGGCCAGGGCCCTGATTGAACCCAGAAAGACCTCCCGGGTTGGTTCAATGGGGACAAGCCTGATGAGAAAGCGCAAATGGACCGGGAGGTTTGGTTAGAACGCTTTAATGTTGAGCCGAAGTGTTCGCCGCTGTGGGTGATGACCGAATTAGCCGTCAGAACCTATCCATGTTGAGGATCTTGAGTGCGAGAACCCACGCCAGAATAACAGGGAAGTTCAAGAACAATCGGGGGTTCTGTTAACTTGGTGGGACATGACCTTGTTCCTCCAATTTCTTCTGAGTGTTAACTGACTGGACATGACTCGA
>Ga0209415_10001108_pt1 | contig 51133 bp, 45 predicted proteins | sample PeaSoiSIISIP2007_FD_187696 | JGI IMG/M metagenome (GOLD analysis project Ga0209415, IMG submission 187696) | Peat soil microbial communities from Weissenstadt, Germany - SII-SIP-2007 (SPAdes) (version 2) | ecosystem: Environmental > Terrestrial > Soil > Wetlands > Peat | place: Germany... | reverse complement strand
GCCGACCTGTGGGTTATGAATCCACCGCTCTAACCATCTGAGCTACCCAGCCATCCGGCGAGCGCCGGGTTATAGGGTCTGGCCCGGGCGCCTTCAAGCAAGGCCGCTGCGGCCCGGACGCGCGCCCACGTCAAGCCGGCAGGGCCTCCCGCAGGCCAGGTGCGAAGCCGGCGCCGTGCGGCACGGCCATAGAGGAGCCCTTGAGGTCGTCGCCGTAGGTTTCGGCGCGCCCGCCGAGGTTGCGCGCCAGGAAGTGTTCGGCGACGGCCAGGAAGGCGATGTTGTTTTCCGGCCGGGCGAAGCCGTGCCCCTCGTCGGGGAACAGCACGTAGGTCACGGGGATCTGCCGGGCCTCCATCGCCTGCACGATCTGGTCGGACTCCGCCTGCTTGACTCGAGGGTCGTTGGCCCCCTGCCCGATCAGCAGCGGTCGCCTGATGCCTTCGGCGCGCGTGAGCGGCGAGCGTTCTTTGAGCAGCGCCGCGCCTTCAGGGGTCCGCGGATCGCCGACCCGCTTGTAGAGCTGGACGCGCATCGGCTCCCAATAGTCGGGGATGCTGGTCAGCAGCGTATTAAGGTTGGACGGGCCGACGATGTCGACGCCGCAGGCGAACGTTTCGGGTGTGAACGCCAGGCCGGCCAACACGCAGTAGCCGCCGTAGGAGCCGCCCATGATCCCCACCTCGTCGGCTGCGGTGATCCCCTGGTCGACAGCCCACTGGACGGCGTCGAGCAGGTCGTCGTGCATCGTGGCGCCCCACTCGAGGTAGCCGGCCGACAGGTGAGCCTTCCCGAAGCCGGTCGAGCCGCGGAAATTCGGCGACAGCACCGCATAGCCGCGGTTGGCCATGAACTGGTGGAAGGGGTTGTAGCCATAGACGTCCCGCGCCCAGGGACCGCCGTGCGGGAAGAGCACCATCGGCACGGGCCGGCTCGGCCGGCCGTCGGCGTCCGGCGCGGACTCGGCCGGCAAGGTCAGGTAGGACGGCTGCACGAGGCCGTCGCGTGACCTGATCTCGACCGGTCGCATCGGCCGCAGCGGCGCGCCGACCAGCTCGGGGCGGGTCACGTACAGCTGGGTCACCTGCCGTTTCGGCCGGTCGTAGAGATACGCCGCCGGCGGCGCGACGACCGAGTCGACGCCGAGCACCCAGAGGTCGTCTGCGTCCGTGCGCGACTGGATGCTGATCTCGCCCTCGATCGCCCCGGCCAGGAATTCGAGGTCGCCCTTGATGCTGGGCTCGAGCGCTGTCCACACGTTCCTGAGGTAGTTGGCGGCGAACGCCTCGGCTACGCCCGTCTTCGGGTTGAACAGCACGTTCTCAATGTCGACCCTTGCGTCCTCCGCCAGCGTCGTCCGGGCGCCTGAGGCCACGTCCTCAGCCACCAAGGCCGCGGTGTTCCGGTCGCGCGAGTCGATCCAGTAGAGCGTCCGCCCGTCGGTAGTGAAGCGCAGCGGATGGGTGGTCGGGGCGTCGTCGAAGCTTACCGTCAGGTGCGGATCGGCGGCCGCGAGCCCCTTGTCGATCCGGTAGTAGTCGAGGCCGCCGTCCGCGCGCGGGCGGACGGCGCCGCGCAGCGTCAAGTCCTGGTCGACCAGGAAGTCGGCGAACCCGTCGTTCCGCATCACCAGGCCGAGCGCTCCGGTCTCCAGGTCGAGCGAATGGACGTCGTGCCAGTGTGAGTCTCGGTTGTTCAGCCCAAGGAGGATGCGGCTTCGAACGCTGCGGCTCACCTTCAGGATCTGCGTCTGAGTCTTCTCGAACGGCGTGAGCGTGCGGGTCTCGCCCCCTGCCGGCGCGACGCCATAGAGCTTGAAGTTCTCGTCGCCGCCCTGGTCGTTGACGAACAGCACCTGGCCGCTGTCCGGCGACCAGAAGTAGGTACGGATGGGCCGCACGCGTTCGTTGGTGACCGCCTGCGCCGCAGCCGGGTCGCCGGTCGGCGCGGTCCAGACGTTCATCACGCCGTCGCGCGGCGCGAGCCAGGACAGCCAGCGCCCGTCCGGGCTGATCTGGCCGCCCGCCCGACTGGGGTTTCCGAACAGGCGGCGGCGTTCGATCAGCGGCGTTTCCATGCTGGCGCTCTCTCGTTGTTGGCTTGGCGACCGCTCTAGCATTCGCCGCCGCTGACGCTCAAACCCGCCGGTCCGCCGAGTGCGCGGCCGACGATGCGGCTCGCGCCGAACCCGCGTGCGACGGCCAGCTGAAGCACCGCCGGAGCTTCGTCGGGAGCAACCGCGATCAGAAGGCCTCCAGAGGTCTGCGGGTCGGTGAGCAGGTCGCGCCGCCAGTCCGCCAGCCGGCCGTCCTCGCGCACCGCATCGCCATAGCTCGCCCAGTTGCGCGCCGATGCCCCGGTGCGGACGCCTGCGCCCAGCAGGCTCTCGACGCCGGGCAGGATCGCAGGCGCGGCCGCTTCGATCTCGACGGTCAGGTCCGCGCCGCGCGCCATCTCCAGGGCATGGCCGAGCAGGCCGAAGCCGGTGACGTCGGTGACGGCATGCACGCCGGCCATGCCGGCAAGCTCCGTCCCCAACGTGTTCAGCTGGGTGGTCGAGGCGATCAACGCGGCATAGCCCTCGCCGCTTAGCTTCTGCTGCTTGGCCGCGGCGCTCAGCACGCCCACGCCCAGCGCCTTGGTCAGGATCAACAGGTCGCCGGGCCGAGCGCCGCGATTGGTCATCACCTTGTCCGGGTGCACCAGGCCCAGCGCCACCAGCCCGTAGATCGGCTCGACGCTGTCGATGGAATGGCCGCCCGCCACCGGAATCCCGGCCGCGGCGCAGACCGCGGCGCCGCCGGCCAGGATGGCGCGGATCGTCTCGACCGGCAGGCGGTCGACCGGCATTCCGACGATCGCCAGCGCCATGATCGGCGCGGCGCCCATCGCGTAGACGTCGGAAAGGGCGTTGGTCGCCGAGATGCGCCCGAAGTCGAACGGGTCGTCCACCACCGGCATGAAGAAGTCGGTGGTCGCCACCAGCGCCTGCTCGTCGTTCAGCCGCCACACCGCCGCGTCGTCGCTGGTCTCGGTTCCGACCAGCAGGCTCGCGAACGGCCCGGCGGCCGGCATCTCGGCCAAAATGTTGGCGAGCACGCCTGGCGCGAGCTTGCAGCCGCAACCGCCGCCATGGGCAAGGTCGGTGAGGCGGGGCGGCGGCGCGTGGACGGGGGCTTCGACGGCGGCGTCTTGCATGTCGGGCGCTCCTCGGGCTTAGGCTCGAAGGCGTATACCAGAGGCGGCGTCGCGCGATCATGTCGGACATCGAGGTCATCGAACGAGCGGACCGCGAAGCGCTTGCGCCCTTCGACGCCATCATCGACGTGCGCAGCCCCGCCGAGTTCGCCGAGGATCACGTGCCCGGCGCGATCAGCCTGCCGGTGCTGAGCGACGCCGAGCGGGCCGAGGTCGGAACCATCTACGTGCAGGAGTCACGCTTTCGCGCCCGGCGCATCGGCGCGGCGCTGATCGCCCGCAACATCGCCGGCTATCTGGAGAGCGAGCTCGCCGACAAGCCCGGCGGCTTCATGCCGCTGGTCTATTGCTGGCGCGGCGGCCAGCGCTCGGGCGCGATGGCCACCATCCTCTCGCAGGTCGGGTGGCGCACGGCGGTGCTCGCCGGCGGCTACAAGACCTACCGTCGGCGCGTGCGCGCCAGGCTGTATGACGACGACTGGCCGCTGAGGCTGGTGCTGCTCGAGGGCCGCACCGGGTCGGGCAAGACCGAAATCCTCGGCCGTCTCGCCGCGCGCGGCGTGCAGACGCTGGATCTGGAGGCGTTGGCCGAGCACCGCGGCTCCGTCTTCGGCGGCGTCGGGCGAAGCCAGCCGAGCCAGAAGATGTTCGAATCGCGGCTCCTGGCGGCTCTGGAAGCGCTGGATCCGTCACGCCCGGTCGTCACCGAGGCGGAGTCGAGCAAGATCGGCGACCGCATGATCCCGCCCGGTCTCTGGAAGGCGATGGCGGCCGCCCCGCGTATCGCGCTGGCCGCGCCCCTGGAGGAGCGGGCTCGCTACCTCGCCACCCACTACGCCGACGTGGTCTCCGACCGCGCCGCCTTTGACGCCGCGCTCGCGCGGCTGCCCGTCTTCCCCGGCCGCAAGGCGCTTACCGCCTGGCGGGCGCTCGCCGACGCCGGCGATCTCGAGGCGCTCGCCGCCGATCTGGTCGGGAACCACTACGATCCGGCCTACGACCGCTCCAATCGCAAGGATCCCAGGCCGCGGCTGGCCACGCTCGACTTGCCCGGTCTCGGGCCGTCGGAGCAGCAGGCAGCGGCCGACGCGATTGTCCAACTCCTCAGTCAGCCGGCGCTCAACAGCGGCGTTAGCGCCGCCCAGAGCCGCTCGGCGCCGGCCGGCAAGTCGTAGGCGTCCACCGCCTCGGCCTCGGCCAGCCGCGCCGCGGCGAGCGCGCCAGGCCAGTCGTCGAGGGCGGCGGCGATGCCGTTCGCCAGCGCTTCCGCCGAATCCGGGGCGACCAACCGCCCGTAACGCCCGCGGGCGAGGATGTCGCGCGGGCCTTCGATGTCGGTCGCAGCCACCGGCGTCCCCGCCGCCAAGGCTTCCACGACGACCAGGCCGAACGACTCCGTGCGCGACGAGCAGACGAAGAGGTCGAGGCCGGCCAGAAAGGGTCCGGCCGGGCTGGTCCAGCCAGGAAAGTCGACCTGGCCGCCGAGACCGAGGCGCTCGGCCTGCGCCGTCAGGTCGCCGGCGGCCGGACCATCGCCGGCTATCGCCAGGCGGAAGCTGCGGCCCCGGAGGAGCAGCAGCCCGGCCGCCTCGACGAGGAGGTCAAAGCCCTTCTCCGGATGCAGCCGGCCAAGCGACCCGAGACGGAGCGGGTCGTGCGGCTCGGACCGCGGCGCCGCGCGCATGAGCGGCGCGAAGTTGTCGACCGCCCCGACCCTCGCGGCGGGCAGGCGGGCGCGGAGGTCGGCGGCGACGACAGCGCTCACGCCGATCACCAGGTCCGCGCGGGCGACGATCGGTCGGGCGCGGAAGTTGTGCATGACGACCGCGATCGGCGCGCCGCGGCCTTTCAGCGCCGGGATCGCCACGGCGGCCCCGCGCGAGCCGTGGGCGACGACAAGGTCGGGCGCGAAGGCCTTGGCGATCCGCCGCAACCGCCATCCGGTGCGCGGATCGAGAGGGCTGGCTGGCTTGATCGACGCGAAGCCGGCCGGCCGATCGCCTAGCGCCCCGCCAAACCAGCTTCCTTCGAGCCCAACTGAGAGCACGTCGGCCCCTTTCGACTCCAGCGCACGGTGGTAGTTCAGCGCCATGGCTTCGAGCCCACCGGGCGTCGCAGCCAGCATCAGATTCAGGATGCGCGGCACGCTCACGGCGTGGTGGGCGCTGCGGCATAGAGGGTCGGCCAGGGGTAGGCGGACGGCTCCAGTCGATCGAGCGCGACATCCAACATGTAGGCGGCCACGCGCTGCTCGTTGAAGAGCTCATGGTATCGCGCCCGGCCGGCGGCAGCGAGGCTCATGCGCCGCACAGGATCGTTCACCAGCCGATCGATCTGGCCCACCAGGTCGTCGAAGGTGGAGAAGAAGGCCATCTCATCGTCCGTAAACAGATGACCATAGCCGCTCGAGCGTTCGATTAGCACGGCAAGGCCGTTGCCGGCCAGATGGGCCAGGCGGTCGGAGCTGTAAAGAAACTGGCCCGTGCGGCGGCTGACGTTGAGCCCGAGCGCCGCGGACTCGATCGCGCGCTGGTAGGCGGCGCCGCCGAGAGTCGGCTGACCCATAAGCCCTACCCACCGGGGCTTCAGCGTCGGCAGCGCCTGCATGAGCGCGCGAGCGAAGGCGTCCATGTTCCACGCGCGCCCGCCGACCTCGCGCAGGTCGGCGGGGTTGCCACAGGCATAGAAGAGGTCGAACGGCGGGTCCGCCTTGAGGTGGTTCTCCCCACGCTCGATCGAGAGATCGACGGGGTTGGGCAGGAAACCGACGCGTTTGCCCGGCCGCACAAGGGGCGCGAGCGCGTCGCCGGCGGTGGTGACGAGGGTCGCGTCGACCACTGGAAAGTTGCGCGTCAGCCGCTCCATATTGCCGGGCTCGAACAAGGCGTCGACGCTCCATTGCAGCACGCGCATGGACGGCAGGCGCGCGCGCAGATCGCCGACGCTCTGTGGCCGGATCAAATCGGTCTGGCCAAGGATCAGCACCTCGGGCTCGACAGCGGTGCAGAGGTCTGTAAGCGCGCGGTTCGCGTAGCCCAGCCCGCCCGCGCGGTGCGGACCGAAGGGCGAGCCGGCCATCGCAGCCTCGCGATCGGAAAAGGCGATCACCTGATGGCCATTGCGGATCAGGCCATTGGTGAGCTTGCGCTCGACATTGTTCTGGAACGCGCCCTTGGGCCGGACGCTGAAGTTGGCGGCGTGAACGACGAGCACCACGGCGGTTTTCCCTGCCCTTCCGCGAACCAACTTAACGGGGATTCATCTGGCCACGAAAAACACGAAAAGCACGAACGGAGCTGGGAACTCAAAGCAGATCGTCGTCCCCCGCGGGAGCGCAGACCCCGGAGCACTCACGCTCCACGACGATCAGTGGTGGCCCGGACGAGCCGGGCCATGACGGTAGCATTTGAATCCGTTCGTGCTTTTCGTGGTTTTCGTCGTTCAACTTCTTAGCGCGTCCGCCACGGCGTCCCCCAGGGCGAGAGAGCTGGTCAGGCCGGGGCTTTCGATGCCGAACAGGGCGACCAGGCCCTCGAGGCCGTGGATCTCGGGGCCATCGAGGCGGAAGTCGGGCTGCGGTTCGCCCGGCCCGTGCAGCTTGGGGCGGATGCCGGCATAGTCAGGGCGGAGCGCGCCGTCCGGCAGTCCGGGCCAAAAGTGGCGGATGTATTCATAGAACCCCGCCGCGCGGCCTGGATCGACGCTGTAGTCTTCGCGCTCGACGTAGGCGAGATCCGGCCCGAAGCGCGCCTGGCCGCCGAGATCGCGGCGATAGTGCACGCCGAGCGCGCCGGGGATTGGCGGCGGGTAGATCAGCCGCTGGAACGGCGCGCGTCCGGAGAGCGCGAAATAGACTCCCTTGCCGTAGTGGAGCTTCGGGATGCGCTCGGCGGGATAGCCCTCGATGCGAGCGGCCACGTCCTGCGCCTCGAGGCCGCCGGCGATGACGAGGGCGCGGCAGGCGAGGCTGGTCGGCTCCGCCCCGGCGGCGCGGACCCTAAAGCCGCCGCCCGGCAGCGCCGCCGCACCCTCGAACGGCGTGGCGACGACCACTGCGCCGCCCCTGTCCTCGATCTCGCCCTGAAGCGCCAGCATGTAGCCGTGACTGTCGAGGATACCGGTCTGTGGCGAGGCCAGCGCCATGACCACGCGAAGCTCGGGCTCGAGCGCGTTGGCCTCGGCGGCGGAGATCAGGGCGACGCCCTCGACGCCATTCTCCTTCGCCTGCGCGAAGATCGCCTCCACGTGCGCGACCTGATCGGGCTCACTCGCCACGACCAGCTTGCCGCAGCGCACATGGGCGACGCCGTGCGCCTGAAGGAAGGGATAGAGCCGCCGCCGGCCCTCGACGCAGACGCGCGCCTTCAGCGAGCCGGTGGGGTAGTAGAGGCCGGCGTGGATCACCTCCGAATTGCGCGACGAGACGCCTTGGCCGATTCCGTCCGCCTGCTCGAGCACGACGACCGAACGGCCCTTCACGGCGACGGCATAGGCGCAGGCGAGGCCGACGGCGCCTGCGCCGACCACCACCACGTCGAAATCGAACGGAATCGAGCCTCCCGCCATCGCCCGGCCATAGCCTATCGCCGGAACGGCCGTGAACGCATAATTGGGGAAAACGCGTGGAGGCCAGGCCCATGATCGAACTCGTGATCGACGCGCAACGCCATGACCTCGGCGGCTTCACGGTCGGCCGCGTGTTGCCGTCCGCGGGTCGCCGGCCGGTCGGGCCGTTCGTCTTCTTCGACCACATGGGGCCAGTCGACCTGCCGGCGGGCTTGCCCCGCTCGGCCGACGTGCGACCGCACCCGCACATCGGGCTCGCCACCGTCACCTACCTGTTCGACGGCGAGATCCGCCATCAGGACAGCCTGGGCAACGACCAGCCGATCCGGCCGGCCGAGGTCAACTGGATGACCGCCGGGCGCGGAATCACCCACTCGGAGCGGTTCGATGGGCCGATGCGCGACCACGGGGGCCGCCTGCACGGCATCCAGGCCTGGGTGGCGCTGCCCGAGGCGCTCGAGGAGATGGAGCCATCGTTCGCGCACCACAACGGTCCGGCCGACCTGCCCTACTACGAAACCACCGGCATGAAGGCGCGGCTGATCGCCGGCGAGGCCTTCGGCGCCAAGGCGGCGGTGAACACATACTCGCCGATGTTCTACGTGCATTGGGAGCTCGAGGCCGGCGCCACCGCCGCCCTGCCGACGCAGTATCCCGAGCGGGCGGCCTATGTCGCCGCCGGCGCGGTGGAGCTCGACGGCGCCCGGCGCGACGCCGGCCATCTGCTGGTCTTCGCGCCCGGCGAGGTGATCCCGATCACGGCCGTCGAGCCCGCCACCGTCATGCTGCTCGGCGGCGAGCCGATCGGCCGGCGGCACGTCTGGTGGAACTTCGTCTCGTCGTCGCGCGAGCGCATCGAGCAGGCGAAGGCGGACTGGAAGGCCGGGCGCTTTGCGCTACCGCCCCACGACCACGACGAGGTCATCCCGTTGCCGGAGAATGCTTAAGCCTTCAGCGCCGCCATGGCCGAACGGGCGTATTGCGCGCCGGTCGAGAGCGTCACGGCCGTCGCCACCGCCAGCAGCACTTCGCACCAGGTCCAGGCGGTCCTGAGCACGCCGACCTCGACGTGCATTCCCCACGCCGGCCAGAAGGCCAGGGCCATGCAAGCCGCCAGCGCCACGATCTGCAGCGCCGTCTTGGTCTTGGCCAGCAACGTCACCGGCAGCTTGATCCCGCGCGGCGCCAATACCTCGCGCATCGCCGAGACAGCGAACTCGCGCATGAGAATGAGCCCGCCCATCGCCGAGAACGCATAGGGCATGCCGACCGCGATCAGGCCGACGATCGCGCCGCACACGAGCACCTTGTCGGCGATCGGGTCCAGGATGGCCCCGGTCAGGCTGGTGACGTTGAAACGGCGGGCGAGCCAGCCATCCAGGAAGTCGGTGATCCCGGCCACGATGAAGGCCGCGAGCGAGAACCAGATCAGCGCGACCCCGACCGCGTCCGGGATCGGCGCGCCATGCTCGGCAGCGGCCAGCGCGATCAGGCTCGCGAACATGGCGAGCGACAGGGCGAGGCGGGCGAACGTCAAGAGATTGGGAAGCATGCGCACGACGTTTCAGCCTAGACCAGGCTCACGCGGGCTGTCGCCTGCCGCCGCGTTGAGCGCGCGCGGGCGCGCGGCTAGACTTCGCTTGTTGGCCGAACGCACTGGAGAGACGAGTGAGCGATGCAGCAACGACGCCAGTGGACGCCGCCGCGATCGCGCGCGGCTACGATCGGGCCGAGCTTCTGCTCCGCCGTTGGGGCGGGACGGTCATCGACCTCGTTCTGCTCGTTATCGTGGTTTTCGTGCCCCTCGCCTTCATCGCGGTGAAGGGGCTGGAGTTCATCGCGATCATCGGCTTTCTCCTTGTGCTGGCCTATTATCCGGTCACGGAGGGACTCTGGGGTAAGACCCTGGGCAAGCTGATCACCGGCACCATCGTCGTCGACAAGGACGGCCGCCGGGCGAACTTCGGGCAGGTGATGATCCGCACGGCGCTGCGGCTGATCGAGGTCAACCCGTTCTTCCTGGGCGGCATCCCGGCCGGCGTCGCGGTGCTGGCGACCGAGCACAAGCAGCGTATTGGCGATCTCGCCGCCCAGACCTACGTGCTGCCGGTGAAGGCGCTGGCCCAGGGCGCGTCGCCGGCCAGCGGGCCCAGCTACACCTCGGTCATCGTCGACTAGCTCTTGCGGAAGAAGTCGAAGATGCGCTGCGCCAGCGCTTCGCTGACGCCGCCGACCTTCTCGAGATCGCTGACCGAGGCGCGGCTGACGCCACGCGCCGAGCCGAAGGCATGCAGCAGCGCGCGCTTGCGGCCCGGGCCGACGCCTTCGATCTCATCCAAGGGGTTCTTGGTCATCTCCATGCGCCGGCGGGTGCGATGGGCGCCGATCGCGAAGCGGTGCGCCTCGTCGCGCAGGCGCTGCAGGTAGTAGAGCACCGGGCTCTTCGGCTCGAGCATGAAGGGCGGCTTGCCGGGCATGAAGAAACGCTCGAGCCCGGCGTCGCGGTCCGGGCCTTTGGCCACCCCCACGACAGCGATGTCGTCGACGCCCAGGTCGGCCATGACCTCGGTCGCGGCCTCGAGCTGGCCCGCGCCGCCGTCGATCAGCACCAGGTCCGGCCTGGGCGGCGCATCGCCCGCCTCCTCCTCCTTGACCAGCCGGGCGAAACGGCGGCGCAACACCTCGCGCATCATGCCGTAGTCGTCGCCGGGCGTGAGCTCGCTGCTCTTGATGTTGAATTTGCGGTACTGGCTTTTCTGGAACCCGTCGGGGCCGGCCACGATCATCCCGCCGACCTGGTTCGTGCCCATGATGTGGGAGTTGTCGTAGACCTCGATCCGTTCGGGCTGCGCATCCAGCCCGAACGCTTCGCAGACGCCGGAGAGCAATCGGCCCTGGGCCGAGCTTTCCGCCATCTTGCGGCCCAGCGCCTCGCGGGCATTGACCAGCGCGTGCTGGACCAGCTCGCGCTTCTCGCCCCGCTGCGGAACCAGGATCTCGACCTTACGGCCGGACTTGAGCGTGAACGCGTCGGCCAGCAACGCGCGGTTCGGCGCGTCGTGCGACAGCAGGATCAGGCGGGGGATCGCCTGGCTCTCGTAGAACTGGCCAAGAAAGGCGTCGAGGATGCCGCGCTCCTCGTCCGCCGCCTCGATGGTGTTGGCCACGCGTGGGAAGTAGGCGCGGTTGCCCCAGTTCTGCCCGGCGCGGAAGAAGAACACCTGCACGCAGGCCTGCCCCCCCTCGGCGTGCACGGCGAAGACGTCCGCCTCGGTCAACGTCTCCGGGTTGATCGACTGGTCCTGGCTAACCGACGACAGCGCCCGGATCCGGTCGCGCAGGCGGGCGGCCCGCTCGAATTCCATCGCCTCGGCCGCCTCGGTCATTTGCTCGGCCATCGCCGTCATCACCGCCCGGCTCCTGCCGCGCAGGAAGTCGTGCGCCAGCTCGACCAGATGGTCGTACTCCTCAGGGCTGACCAGCCCGACGCAAGGCGCCGAACAGCGCTTGATCTGGAACAGCATGCAGGGGCGCGTACGGGTCTCGAACACATTGTCGGAGCAGGAGCGGAGCAGGAACGCCTTCTGCAGGCTGTTCACCGTCCGGTTCACCGCCCAGGCCGACGCGAACGGTCCGAAGTATTCGCCCGGGATGGAATGGGCGCCGCGGTGCTTGCGGATCTGCGCGGCGCGGTGGTCGCGGCGGATCAGGATCTCCGGGAAGCTCTTATCATCGCGCAGCTGCACATTGAAGCGCGGCCTGAGCTGCTTGATCAGGTTGATCTCGAGCAGCAGCGCCTCGGTCTCGGTCTTGGTGGTGACGAACTCCATCGAGCGGGTCAGATGGATCATGTGCGCCACCCACTGGGTGTGGGCGCGGCCCTGGGCGTACTGGCTGACGCGCTTCTTCAGCGACCTGGCCTTGCCGACGTAGAGGACCTCGCCGTCCTCACCGAGCATCCGATAGACGCCCGGCGCGTCGGGCAGCCGCCGGACCTGATCCTTGATCAGGGCGGCGCCGATCAGCGGTGCGGCGAGGTCGTCGGGCATGCCTGATGATATAGGCGAGTCCGGCGCGGGCGAAGGCCGACGCACCCGAGGAACACGCTGAATGGCTGCGAACTGGAGCGAATCCCTCTTCGAGCCTGTCCGGCGGAGGCTGGTGAGCTTGGGTGTAGAAGGCGCCGTCTGGCTGGAAGCGCTCGACGACAACGTCGCCGCCCTCGCCGACGCGTGGGAGCTTAGGCTGGAGCGGCCACTGGCCGGCGGCAGCGAGGCGCTCATCTTGGCCGCGACGACCGCGGAGGGCCGCGCGGTGGTGCTCAAGGTCGGGTTCCCCGGCTCGAACGCCGGCGCCGCCGAAGCGCGCGTGCTGGCCGCCGCCGCCGGACGCGGGTACGCCGAACTCCTCCACTTCGACGAGGGCAGGCGCGCCATGCTGATCGAACGACTCGGGCCTAGCCTCGAGACGTTCGGCCTTCCCGTTGAGGCACAGATCACGGCTCTCGCCACGACGCTCCGCGCGGCCTGGATGCCGCCGCCTGCCGGCGCCGACTTCATGACCGGCGCGGAGAAGGCCGAAAGCCTGGTCACGTTCATCGACGAGACCTGGCGGACGCTCGGCCGCCCTTGCTCGGCCCGCGCCGTCGAGACCGCCCTACGCTACGCGCAGACCCGCGGCAGCGCCTTCGACCCTAAAGTGGCGGTGCTCGGCCATGGCGATCCGCACGCCGCCAATGCGCTGCTCGCTCCGGGCGAGCCACACCGTTTCAAGTTCGTCGATCCGGACGGCCTGTTCATCGAGCCGGCTTACGACCTGGGCGTCGTCATGCGTGGTTGGAACGCCGATCTGGCCGGACCCGACGCCGTCTCGATAGCTCGCGACCGGAGCCGCAGGTTGGCGGCGCTGACCGGGGTGGATGAGCAGGCCATCTGGGAGTGGAGCGTGATCGAGCGGATGGCGTCAGGCCTCCTGACGCGCTCGCTCGGGGGTTCTTGGGGTCAGCCTGCCGCCGAGTACCTGGCGGCGGCCGATGCGCTGGCGCGCGGGGATTGACCTTGGGCGATGATCGAACAAGGTTGCCGGCTCACGGATTGCGGGACTCTACAAGCGATGGCGACTGACGCGACCCTGGCTGAGCGGGCCAAGGCGAAGGGCTGGCCCGACGGCCTGCTCGACCGTGCGCTCGCCATCCGCACGCCTGATCGTCAGCTCGACGGGTGGTTGCGGGCCGAGCCGAACGCGACCTTCCTCTTCAACGTCGAGAAAACGATTGCGGTGTTCGAGCGTCTGGCCAGCGGCCCCTATCGCGGGCGCGAGCTGACCGGTTGGGACGGCGAGGCGTTCACCGATCTTTGGGCCAACGCGCCGGAGCCTGTCGGCGATTGGTCGGTAACCGTTGAGCGGGCGCCGAACCCCATCGCGCAGTTCAGCTTGCAGCCGGGCGCGACGATCAGCGTGATCGAGCGCGAGCACCGGCTGGTCGCCTGCACAGTCTGGGCGCAGACCAACTTGCTGATCGCCGGAAAGCCGGTTTCGATCCACTACGCCCAGGGTTTGCGCGTGCGCGACGACATGCGCGGCGAGGGGCTAGGCGACCTGGTCCGCCGCTTGCCCTCGCCGGCGCTCCGCAAGCCGAGCTTCGGCCAGGTCATGTTCATGCGCATCGGCAACGCCGGGATGGCGGGTTTCCTGGAAGCGGTGAAGTTCCAGGCCGACAGCGACCGGCCGCAGATGGTGGTCGGCGTCACCTATCTGGCGGCCCGGGAAGAGGCGGCGGCCGCAGCGCAGATTCGACCGATCGCGGAATCCGACCTCGCCCATTGTGCGGCGCTGATCAACCGCACCCATGCCGGCCTCGACCTCTTCGCCCCCTACAGCGCGGGCGACCTGAAGTCGGTGCTCGACGAGGGGTTCTGGGGCGATCGGCCGGCGTGGCGGCCGGCCGTTTACGGGTGGAACGACCTCTACGTCCTCGAGGAGGGCGGCGCCATCGTCGCATGCGCGGGCTTGTGGGACCGCGGCCGCGACATGCGCGAACGCTGGCGCTCGAAGGACGGCGAGACCCGCCTGGTCGAGGTGGCGGCGGCGCTCGATTTGGGCTGCGCGGCGGGACGCGACGATGCGCTAGCGCGCCTGCTGCGCCATCTCGCCGGCCTGGCCGCGGCAAAGAGCCGGCAGAGCCTCATCGCCGACCTCGAGCACCTGCCGGCGGTCAGAGCCGCGCTCGCCGACCTCGAGCCGCGCGTGGAGTCGCGCACGCTCGAATGGAGTCCCTACGCGCCGGCGCTGCCGGCGACGCTCGGCGAGTGCTTCATCGATCTCAGGTACTGGTGAGGCGAAGCCGGCGCACTTGCGGTCAACGCCCGTTGACATTTGTGTGTACAATCGTCATACTGTCAGCGTATGAAACTCGCCGTCGACGGGTTTGACTGGGACGATGGCAACCGCGGCAAATGCCGCGAACATGGCGTCTCCGTTGACGAGATCGAGGCGCTATTTAACGCCGAGCCGCTGGTCGCGCCCGATGCTAAGCATTCGAGGAGTGAGCTGCGATTTATCGCCACTGGCAGGAACGGCGACGGCCGTCCCATGTTTGTGGCTTTTGCATTTCGGAGCCGGGACGGTCTGAGCCTGATCCGCCCCGTGAGCGCTCGGTACATGCATGCCAAGGAGATCAGGAGCTATGAAGCGGCGCGTTCCTAGACTGACGTCAGATGCAGAAGCCGAAGCCTTTCTAGAGCAGGATCTGTCGAACCTCGATTTTGGGGCGTTCAGATCGGTGCGATTCGAGTTCCAGAAGAAGGCGGCGCGGGTGAACATGCGGCTGCCCGAGCCTCTGCTGGAGGCCGTCAAGCGACGCGCGGCGTCGCGCGGCATTCCGTACCAGCGGTTCATCCGCGAAGCGCTGGAACAGGCTGTGTCGCCCAGGGAGAGCCACCGCCGATGACGCGCGGAGCGCCGATGCCCGATCCTTCGGCGGCAGCGATCATCGGCCTCTACGAACGTCATGCGGCGGCCTGGGACCGCGCCCGCAAGGCGACGCGCTTTGCCGAACGGCCGTGGGTCGAGCGGTTCGCCGCGCTCGTCGCACCCGGCGGCGCGGTGCTGGACCTAGGCTGCGGGACCGGCGAGCCGATCGGCCGCTGGTTCGCGGAAGCCGGCTTCGCCATGACCGGCGTCGACGGCTCAGCGCCGCTGATCGCGCTCGCCGGCGCGCGGGCGCCAAGCCAGACGTGGATCGTGGGCGACATGCGCACCGTCGACCTCGGCCGCCGCTTCGATGGCGTGCTCGCCTGGCACAGCTTCTTCCACCTGCCGCACGACGACCAGCGGTCGATGTTCGGCGTCTTCGAGCGGCATGCGCGGCCCGGCGCGCCGCTCATGTTCACCAGCGGCCCGGTCGCGGGCGAAGCGCTCGGGACGTTCGAGGGCGAGACGCTCTATCACGCGAGCCTCGCGCCCGATGAATACCGCGCCCTGCTCGATCGGGCCGGCTTCGAGGTGCTCGACCATGTCGCCGAGGACCCGGCGACCAATGGCGACACCATCTGGCTGGCGCGGCGGCGGAACGAGCAACGCGGGCGAGCGTGATCAGCGCAACGATCGGAGGCTTCGCGCTTCGGCTTGCGACCGCGCCCGGCCTGTTCGCCCGCTGGGGACCTGACAAGGGGACGCTGGCGATGCTGTCCTGCGTCACGTTCGAGCCCGACGACAAGGTGCTCGATCTCGGGTGCGGCTACGGCCTGGTGGGCCTGGTCGCCGCCAAGGTCGTCGGACCCGAGCGGGTGGTCATGAGCGACATCGACCCCTTGGCGATCGAGACCGCGCGACGGAACCTCGAGGCGAACGGCGGCGCCGGCGCCAAGCTCGTGCTCAGCGACGGCTTTGACGACATCAGCGACGCCGGCTTCACCAAGATCCTCTCCAACCCGCCCTACCACGCCGACTTCGCCGTCCCGAAGCGCTTCATCGAGAAAGGCTTCAACCGCCTGGCCGTCGGCGGCGCGATGTTCATGGTGACCCGCCGCGACCTCTGGTACCGCCGCAAGTTCGAGGCGATCTTCGGCGGCGTGAAGGTTCGCGAGCTCGAGGGCTACTTCGTCTTCGAGGCGATCAAGAAGTCCACGCAGTACAGCAGCCGGCCGGACCGGAAGGCGCGCAGCGCGTCGTCGAAGCCAGCCTAGGCGCCGGCGCGCGCAGCCTTGCGCGCCTTGCCAACCTCGACCGGCGTCTGCCCCTCACGATTGCGCAGCGCGGGGTCCGCACCTGCGGCGGCGAGGGCGTCGCTCAAGACGGCCTTCGCCCCACGCGATGTCGCGTAATGCAGCGCGGTCCAGCCGTTGGAGTCGGACGCGTTGGGATCGGCGCCGCGCTCGAGCAGCCAGAGCGCGGCATTGTTGCGACCCCATTGGATCATGTCGTGCAGCAACGGGCGCTTGCCGACGTGCGACCAGCCGTCTGGAGAAGCGCCGAGATCGACGAGCGCGCCCGCGCCGCGGAGATCGCCGGCCCACAGCGCCTCGTAGAGGCCGTCGGCGGGGTTTGCGCCGCGCGCGACCAAGAGCGCCAGCACAGCCGGATCAGCCTCGCCGCCCCAGCAGGCGAAGTGGATCACCGGGAACTGGCCATGGCGCATGATGGCGACCGCATCCGCGCGCGCGCCGCCGTCCAGCAGCCGCTCGGCGAGGGCGAGCGTGTTCTCACGGCCCAGCCGGCTCGCGCACAGGAGATGCAAAGCGCCGGCTCCGCTGGCGCTCGGCTCGGTTGCGAGCCCGGGGACGCGCGCGAGTTCGCGCTCCAGCCGCTCCGGGTCCTGCAACAGCGCAGCGGCGAAGATGTCCGGCCGCGAACCGCGGCTCAGCAGCAACTCGGCGATCCCCGCTTCGCCATCCCGCGCGGCTGTCTCCAACGCCCGCCCGTCGTACCAGCAGCCGGGCGCGTCGACGTCGGCGCCTGCGTCCAGGAGCAGCCCGACGGCGGCGGCGCGATCGCCGCGCGGTTTGACCGACGCCTTGGCCTCGATCGCGCGGTGCAGCGGCCGGTGGCGGGATTCCGCCGGAGAAACGGCGTTCGGGTCAGCGCCAGCCGCGAGCAGAAGCGCGAGCAGGTCGAGGTCGACGAACAGCGCCGCCTCCATGATCGCGCGCCAGTCGCGAGCCAGCGCCGGCGCGGCGGAGAGCAGTGCTCGGCACGCGGCCTGGTCGCCCGCGCCGATAGCGGCCTTCAGCTCTGCGATGACAGGCACCGTCACCGAGGTGTCCTTCAGCAGGGGTGATCGGCCGGATGGCTGGGGGAGTAGGCTACGATCCTACATTCCATGGTTCAGAGCCATGTGTCCTACCTGTTAGACGATCCCCCATCCGGACCGTGCGGCGCAAACGCATAGACGAGGGAGTCTGACTGGGCAATTCGGTCTGGCGCAACGCAGGGCCGCTGACGGACGCTTGAGGCGTGGCGGTGTGGCCGTCTAAGCTTTGGGACCGCAAAGGGGCGACCAGGATGGATCTCGCGCAACAAGGGCCGACCCGGCCGCTCGGACGGACGGGACTTTCCGTCTCCGCGCTCGGCGTCGGCACCAACCGCTGGCGGCAGGGCGACAACGACGAGGCGGTGCACGAGACCTACAAGGCCCTGCTCGATGGCGGCGTCGACTTCGTCGACACGGCCGAGGTCTATGGCTTCGGCAAGTCGGAGCGGCTGATCGGCGAGTGCATCGCCACGGACGGACGCCGGGCGATCGTGGCCACCAAGTTCGCGCCCTTCATCGCGCGCACCTCGCCCAGACATCTGATGGCCGCCCTCGATGCCTCGCTCGATCGGCTGCGGCTCACCACGGTCGATCTCTACTACGTGCACTTCCCCTTCCCGCTCACCGACATGGCGACGTTCGCGGACGGGCTGGCCGAGGCGGTCAAGTCCGGCAAGGCAAAGGCCGTCGGCGTCAGCAACTTCAGCGCCGACCAGATGCGGCGCGTGGCAGACCGTCTGGCCAAGGCGGACATCCCGCTCGCCGCCAACGAGGTCCACTACAGCCTCTTACACCGCCAGGCCGAGACCAACGGCGTGCTCGACGCCTGCCGCGAGCTCGACGTCGCCCTCGTCGCCTACTTTCCGCTCGCCTCGGGCCGCCTGACCGCCCAGCCCGATCCGGCCAAGCCCGGCAAGCTCGACGGCCTGCAGCGGACGCTGCGCGAGATCGCCGGGGCGCATCAGGCGAGCCAGGCGCAAGTGGCGCTGAACTGGCTCCTGGCGCGCGACAGCCACGTCATCCCGATTCCCGGCGCCTCGAAGGCCCGGCACGCGAAGGAGAATCTCGCCGCCCTGGCGTGGAGTCTGACCCCCGACGAGTTCGCCGCCATCGACACCGCCTCGGCCACGCTCGCCTAGCGCACGACGTCCAGCGTCTTGCTCTGAATCAATGCGGAGCGGCTCCGACCCGCGCATGTCGCGCCGCACAAGGAGACGACATGCGTCAGTTCGTTTGCGCTCGCTGTGGCGCGGTCAATCGCTCGCCGGACGAGAAGGACCCCCGCGCCGCGAAATGCGGCCGCTGCGGCGCCCAGATCTTCACTGGACAGCCCATCGAAGTGACCGGCGGCCAGCTCGCGCTGCACCGATCCTCGACCAAGGGCGGCGCGCTGCTGCTCGATGTCTGGGCGCCGTGGTGCGCCCCATGCGTGGCCATGGCTCCGCAGCTCGCGGCGGCCGCGCACAAGCTCGAGCCGGAGGTCAGGGTCCTCAAGGTCAACTCGGATGCCGAGCCGCAGGTCGCTCAGGCGCTGGGCGTCCGTGGCATCCCCGCGCTCTTCCTCGTCGCCGATGACCACGTCATCGGCCGGCACGCCGGGCTGATGCGCACCGACCGGATCGTGCGCTGGGTCCGTCATGCGCTTGCAGACGCCACGGCGAGCGCGAAGGCATGACCTACTATTTCGCCAAGACCCTTCACGCCGGCTTCGACGAGGCCGTGGCGCGCACGCGCGAGGCGCTCGCTCGCGAAGGGTTCGGCGTCGTCAGCGAGATCGACGTGGCCAAGACGATGAAGTCCAAGCTGGGGGTCGACTTCCGTCCCTACCTGATCCTCGGCGCCTGCAACCCGATGATCGCGCATGAGGCGCTTAAGATAGAGGACAAGATCGGGACGATGCTGCCCTGCAACGTCGTGGTGCACGAGCCGACGCCCGGCCGGAGCGAAGTGGCCGCCATCGATCCCGTCGCCTCGATGCAGGCGATCGGCAATCCCGAGCTGCTGACGCTCGCGCGCCAGGTGGCGGACAAGCTGAGGGCCATCGTCGCCTCGCTGTAGCGGTCAAGCCGCTTCGCGCCCAGAGAGCCGCCACATGAAGTAGGCGCCCAGCCCGGCGGCGTTCCAGGCGACGAAAAGGAGCTTCGTCGGCGTCTGCAGGCTCCAGAACAGGTAGGGGCAGCCAACAATCGCGGCCGGCCCGACGATCCAGGCGAGCGGCGTCCGGTAGATGCGCGGCTGGTCGGGCGCCCGCCGGCGCAGGACCAGCATGCAGACCGCAACCGCGACGAAGGCCGCGAGCGTGCCAGCGTTCGCCAGCGCGGCGATCTGGTCGAGGGGCACGAGCCCGGCCAGGATGGCGACGACCACGCTGGTGGCCAGCGTCATGCGCACCGGCGTGCCGCGGCGGTCGACCTCGGCCAGGCCGCGCGGCAAGAGGCCATCGCGCGCCATCACGAAGAAGATGCGGCTCTGCCCAAAGAGGAACGCGAGGATCACCGTCGGCAGGGCGATCACGGCGGCCGATGCGATGGCGACGGCCATACGGCCCTGGCCCAGCCCCCGCAGGATGAGCGCGAGCGGCTCGGTACTGTGCGCGAATTGCTGGAAAGGCGCGGCGCCGACCGCGACGGCGGCGACGACCACGTAGAGCAGCGTGCAGGCGGCCATCGAGCCGATTATTCCGATCGGCAGGTCGCGCCCGGGCCGCTTGGTCTCCTCCGCCGCCGTCGAAAGCGTGTCGAAGCCATAGAAGGCGAAGAAGATGATCGCCGCTGCAGCCATCACGCCATGGCGCTGGCCGGCAACCACGGGACCCGCGAACCCGTATGGCATGAAGAGATGGAAGTTGGCCGCCTTGAAGTGCGGCGCGGCCACGGCGATGAACACCAAGAGCGCCGCGATCTTCACCACCACGAGGACCGCGTTCACAGTCGCGCTCTCGCGCGCACCCAGCATCAGGAGCGCCGTCACCATGGCGATGATGCCGATCGCCGGCAGGTCCACGAGCCCGCCCGCGTAGAGGCCGGCGCTCAGAGCCAGAGGCGGGTGCAGGCCCAGCGCGTTCAGGAAGCCTACCGCGTAGCCTGACCAGCCGACCGCGACGGCGCTGGCCACAAGCGAGTACTCCAGGATCAGGCTCCAGCCGACGACCCAGGCGATGATCTCGCCGAGCACCACGTAGCTGTAGGTGTAGGCGCTGCCGGACGCCGGGATCATGGTCGCGACCTCGGCGTAGCAGAGCGCCGCGCAAGCGCAAACGGCGCCGGCGACGAGGAAAGAGACGATGACCGCCGGTCCGGCCAGGTTCGCGCCCACCCCGATCAGCGTGTAGATGCCGGTGCCGACGATGGCGCCAACGCCGAGCGGGATCAGGTGGCGCCAGCTGAGCGTCGCTCTCAGCCGCTGATGGTCGGGCAACGCCTCGAGCGCGATCGTCTTGCGGCGGAGGAGCGATTCCATCGGAGGCGGCTAGACTCGCATCTCTCCGCCGGCGATCTGGGCGGCCATTTCCGGGGTGACCGGCTCGTAGTCCGCTCCCGTGTGCACATAGAGCGGCCGCTTGACCTTGGCCGGGTCGAAGCCCTCCGCGACCATGTCGATCTTGCGGTGCTTGAAGGTGCCGGTGATGGCGATCGCGCGCTCGAGCCGCACGAACACGGGCCGCGCGTAGGCCGGCAGGGCGGCGTCGAGCAAAGCCGCCAGCTTGGCGATGTCGAAGTCCTTGTCGACCACGAGAGACGCCATCCCGGCGCGCCCGTCGAGGTCGCCCACCTTGACGCCGTAGACGCTGGCCTCCTTCACGCCCGCAATCCCCGACAGCGCCTGCTCGACCTCGCCGGTCGAGACGTTCTCGCCCTTCCAGCGGTAGGTATCGCCGACCCGGTCGACGAAATAGAAGTAGCCCTCCCTGTCCTGGCGCATGAGGTCGCCGGTCGCAAACCAGGCGTCGCCGGACCTGAACAGGTTGCGGATGATCTTCCGTTCGCTGGCGGCCTTGTCGGCGTAGCCGTTGAAGTCGGTGCGCGGGCCGGGTTGGATCGCGCCGACACACTCGCCGATCTCTCCGACAGGGGCCTCGATCCCAAGCCCGTTCGCCCCTCGTACGGGGGTCTCGGTCTCCATGTCGAAGCGCGCCAGCCGCACGTTAAACCAGCTGCGCAGATAAGACGGGATGCGGCCGATCGCGCCCGCCTTGCCGTCGAGGTTGAACAGCGAGACGTTGCCTTCGGTCGAGCCGTAGAACTCCAGGATGTGCGGCAGGCGGAAACGCCGTTGCACGGTCTCCCAGATCTCGGGGCGGAGCCCGTTGCCGAACGCCAGCCTGAGCTTGTGCGTCTGCTCGCCCGGCTGCTCCGGCTGGTTGAGCAGATAGCGGCAGAGCTCGCCGATGTAGACGAACATGGTGCAGTCTTCGTTCGCCACGTCGCTCCAGAAGTGCGTGGCCGAAAAGCGTGGCCTGATGACCGCCGAGCCGCCGCTCATCAGCGCCGCCCCCATGGCGCAGAGCCCGCCGGTCGCGTGGTAGAGCGGCAGCGTGACGTAGATGCGGTCGTCCGCCTTGGTGTCAGTCGCGCCGGCGAAGGCGCGCATGTAGAGCTGCGCGCGCATGTGGTTGACCTTCGCCGCCTTCGGCAGGCCGGTGGTGCCGGAGGTGTAGATGTAGAGCGCGGTGTCCCTGGCCCTCAGGCCCTGGCGCACTTCGCGATCCGGACGCAGCTGACTGCAGCTGCGCAGCGCCTGGGTCAGGTCGCGCAACTCCCCCTGGGCGGCGCCCAGCGTCCAGACCGACATCGGCCGAGCGAGGTTTGGGTTGACGGCCAGCAGCGGCCGGGCCGTTTCGCCATCGACGATGGCGATCGAAGGGCCGGCGATCTCGAGGCAATGGGCGAGGGAGGGGCCGGTCAGGTTGTTGTTCACCAGGGCCGTGGCCGCGCCGATCTTCGAGAGGCCATACCAGATCGCCAGATAGTCGATGCGCGTCGGCGCGTAGAGGGCGACGGTCTGACCGCGCCTGACGCCCTGCTCGATGGCCCAGTGCGCATAGCGGTTGGCCATTTCGTCCAACTCGCCGTAGGTGATTGTGCGCGGGCCTAGCGTGATCGCCCGCCGCGTGCGCCAGGTGTCGACGGCCGCCTCGAGGTCGTCGCAGACCAGCCGCGGGGAGTCCGGTCTGATGGATCGAACCCGGCTCAGCGTCCGTAAAAACGCGCGCAAGAAGACAAGCTCGCGCCGGACGCGCGCCATGGGACTCATCGGCGTCCCTCCCCAGCCCGAATAGGCGGGCCTTGCGCGCCGGGTCAAGGCGGAGAATTCGCCTCGCGAGCGAAGCAAACTGCGGCCAACGCGCGTCAGGCAGACACCTCTCTGTTCGTCCAGGCTGTGCTAAAATCCCTTGACAGTTATATTTCTCAGTAGCGATAGAGAGACATGGACGTGTTCGAAGCCGTCGCCGAGCCGCATCGGCGCCAGATCCTGGGTCTGCTGAGCCGGGGGGAAACGCCGGCGGGCGATGTCGTCCAGGCGCTCGGCATGAGCCAGCCGGGCGTCTCGAAGCACCTCAAGCTGTTGCGCGAGGCGGGCCTCGTCCGCGTGCGGGCCGACGGTCAACGCCGGCTTTACAGCATTCAACCCGCCAAGCTCGCGGAGTTGGACGCCTGGCTCGAGCCCTATCGGCGTCTATGGCGCGACCGGCTGGATGCCCTCGAGGCCCACCTGATGCGGGAGAGCTGATCCATGCGCGCCACCCAAGGCGACGACGGCTGGGTCGTGCCCGACGACCCGCGCGAGGCGTCGATCCGTCAGATGACCGACGGCGACTTCGAGATGCGCTTCAAGCGTCGCATCCCGCGTCCGGTCGAGAAGGTCTGGGCGGCGCTCACGATTGCCGAACGCGTCGCCGAGTGGTTCGGCGAGCCGGTCGAGATCGACCTGCGCGTTGGTGGCAAGTTCCGCGTCCTGTTCCCGGGTGGGAAGGATGACATGGTCGAAGGCACGATCATCGCGTTCGACCCGCCGCGGCTGCTGGCGCTCGAGTGGTTCGGGACCGCAGGGGACACCATCATCCGATGGGAGCTCATGCCGCTGGACGACGGCTGCCGGCTGGTCTTCCACCAGACCGGGCTGAATGCCTGGTGGTTCCTGGGCGGAGCCGCCGGATGGAAGGGCTTCATCGACGACGTCACGTTGGTGGCGCAGGACGGCAGGGCGATTGCGGAAGCGCCGGGGACGCACCAGAGAGAGGTCGCGCGCTACAAGCAGATCTACGGGCGATACGTCCCGGGCTTCGACGTTCGTCCGACTTTGCGGCACCACGAACCCGACGCCTACGTCACGCGCGCCGGGGATGACCGCTACAACATCCGCTACGGGCGCCGCTGGATGCTGCCGATCGAGAAGGTCTGGGCGGCGATCACCGAACCCGAGCGGCTCGCCGACTGGCTGGCCGTGGCCAAGCTCGACCTGCGGGTCGGCGGCGAGGTCGAGTTGACATGGCCGACGGCGGACTTCACGGCCCGCTACGTCATCCGCGAACTCGATCCGCCAAACCTGATGGTCTGGGGTTCGACCGACGCCAACAACCCGCGCGCCGAGCTCCGTTGGCAGCTCTATCAAGAGGACCCAGACTTCATGGGCACGCGCCTGGTGCTGATCGAGACCCTGATCCCGCCCGAGCACCTTCTGAGTATCGGGACCGGCTGGCACGCGCACCTCTACGAGCTGCCGGAGGCGGCCCTGCGCGAGACGCCGCAGCCCTGGTCCGCCGAGCGGGAACAGGCCCGCGCCGCCCGCGAGATGGCGGACCTGACGCCGCGCTACCGGGAACGTTTGGCGCGCGACGCGCCGGACGCGGCCGGATGATGCCGAAGGAAGGGACGGAGCAGATGGACCTGGGGGCTTTCGAGACGGCGCTGCCGGTCAAGGACCTGAAGCGGGCGATGGCCTTCTATGAAGGCTTAGGGTTTGCGCGCGAGGGCGGCGACGTCGAAGTCGGAGTGATGACGCTGAGGCGCGGCGACTGCCGGGTGTGCCTGTACCAGGAGGGTCACCTCGACCCCAAGCGGCTGCAGCTGATTTTCTGGCAAGGCGACATCGAGGCGATCGCCGCGAAGGTCGAGGCCGCCGGCATCCCCTTCTTCCGCGGCCCGAACAAGGCCGAGGACGGCGGCGGATCGTTCATGCTGCTCGACCCCGACGAGCACCCGCTGTTCTTCATCTACATGCCGGTGCATTTCGTGAATCACCCCGGCCACGAGCAGGTGGCGCCGCCACGCACGCCGACTACGCCGCTCGAGCCCGACATGACCCTCGGCTGGTTCGAACTCGCCCTGCCGGTCAGCGACATCCGCCGCTCCTACTCGTTCTATGAGGCGCTAGGGTTCCAACGGGTCGGCGGCAGCCTCGATCAGCGCCACGTCACCCTGCAGAACCGCGATGCCCGCATCGCGCTCTACCAAGGCTACCTGGAGCCCCCCGACGAGCCGCAGCTGATCTTCTGGCAGGGCGATGTGCGCGCCACCGCGGCGGCGATGACGGCGCAAGGCGCCACGCCGGCTGAACGCTTTAAGGACGGCCCGATCGAGACCGAGGAGCGGCATGTCGCCTGCTTTCTCCGCGACCCCGACGGCCAGCCGATCTACCTGGTCAACATCCCGGGCGTGGCGCTGGCGGAGCCAGCGGCTGCTGGAGGCGGCTGACCTTCGGGACACGGGACAACCCCCCACATCCCGCTTGGTTCACGGCCTGGCTGGCTGCTAGGCGGTGACTTGACAACATGGAAAGTCATGATATACTTTCCAATATAGAAAGTGATCAGAGCCCCCGCCTCGCCCTCGAACAGGCCGCCTTGGCGCGCGCCGCTCTCGTCGACCGCGCCCGCGCGCCGCGCTGGTACCACCCAGCGCTCGGCCTGCTGGTCGGCGGCCTCATTGCCGCGCAGGCGGCCCCAACCGCCGTCTCGCTCGCCGTTCTCTCGATCTTTTGCGTCGGCCTGGTGTTCCTGACCCAGGCCTACCAACGCCACACAGGCATGTGGATCAGCGGCATGCGCAAGGGGCGAACGCGCTGGGTCGCGCTTGCGACCGCCGCGGTCGCCGTCGCGCTGATGCTGGGCGGCATCTACCTGCAGCGCGGACTCGGGATCGGCTGGGCGCCGCTCGCCGCCGGCCCGATCGCCGCGGTGCTCGTGACGGCGGCCGGCTTCGTTTGGGAAGCGGCCTATCGCGCGGACCTCGGGGTCGAACTCCACGCTGGGGGGGCGTCCTGACCAGCGCGCTCGATCCCGCCATCCACGCGCCGCATCGCTTCCAGATCTGCTGCCTTCTGGCCGGCGTCGACACGATGGACTTCGCCACCCTGCGCGAGATCGTCGGGGTAAGCGAGTCCGTGCTCAGCAAGCACCTGAAGCACCTGGAGGACGCCGGCTACGTCGCGATCGACAAGCGGACCGTGGCCTCGCGCGTCCGCACGTGGCTCGCGCTCACGCGCGCGGGACGCAAGGCGCTGGAGGCGCACATGACCGCGCTGCGCGCGCTTATGGCGGCTGCCGGGCCCGGCGCTGGCAGCGTCTGACAGACTGTGCCGTAAGAGGTTCGGCAACACATTCCCCTGTAAATCGTGGGTATCTTGGGGAGGCCCTATTGCATGCCGGCTCGCATGTCCCTGGCGGCGGCGGCCGTTGCCGTCCTGCTGACGATTGCGCCCGCGGCGGCCGCCGGCGGGGCCGACGATGCTGCGCGCCAGCTTGCCGCCGCCATCGAACAGCGCGCCGACAAGACCAGTTTCGCCGACCTGGAACGTTTCGGCGAGCAGGCGGCCCAGACCCCCGGCCGCGAGTCGCTCAGACGTCTCGAGCACGTCTCGACGATCATGCTCAACCAGTCGGAGTTCGACCGCTTCGAACACTGGAACGGCCTCCTGGCGGCCAGGGCGCGCACCCTTGGCGATCGCCGCTACCAGGTGATGGCCGAGATCAATGAGTTGATGGCGCGCTATTCGGGCGGCGACACCTCGGTGCGGCCGCAGCTGGAGCACATCGCCGACGCCGAGCCAGACGTGGTCGCCCGCGCGCATGCCACGAGTTACGTCGCGCAACTGCGGGTCGAGGATGGGGAGGTCGGCGCGGCCTTAAAGCAGCTGTTCGCGACCAAGGACCTCATCCCGTCCGATGACGTCGACGCATCCACGGCCGAATCCGAGGTCTGGGAGACCATCGGCATCGCGCTGATGCAGCTGGACGACCTCGAGGGTGCCGCGCGGGCGTTCGACAAAGCCGACTTCGAGCTGGCCAATCGCGCCTACCCGCGTCCGGACTTCGACGACGTCTACAACATGGCCCATCTGGCGGTGCAGCTCGGCGACGCGAGCCTGGCGCGCGACCTAGCGGCCACCCACCACCGCCTCGCCCTGCGCTCGGACCTTCCGCACCTCGACGCCTGGGACAAGAACCTCTGCGGCATGGTCGCCGACAGTTTCGGCCCGCCGCGCGAGGTCATGGCCTGCCTGAACGGCCTCGATCAGAAGCTGACAGGCGCGGAGTTCCTGGCGCCGCAGCTGCTCACGGTGCGGGCGCTGGCCGCCGCGCGGATGGGCGACGTCAAGGATGCGCGCGCCGACCTCGAGCGCCTGCGCGCGGCCCAGGCATCCCACCAGTACGCGGATGCGGCCTTCGAGCGCATGCCCCGGGTGGCCGCGGAACTGCTCGCGGCCGAGGGGCAATATCGTCCGGCGTTCGCCATGATGAGCGACTACTCCCGCCTGCACTCACAGACCGACGCCCGGCGCTTCACGGCCCGGCGTGCACCAGCTCACCGCCCAGCTGGAGCAGCAGCTGGAAGCGGTGCGCCGGCAGGCCGATCTCGAGCGCAGCGTGGTGCAGACCCAGCGCTGGATCGGGCTCCTGGCCGCGCTCTTCCTCGTCGGCGCCGGCGCCGTCGTGGTCTGGCAGCGCCGGGTCGCGCACCGCCTGCGCCAGGCCCAGGAGAGCGGAGCAGGCCAGCCGCTCGAAGACCGAATTCCTCGCCAATATGAGCCACGAGATCCGCACGCCGTTGAACGGCGTCGTCGGCGTCGCCGACATGCTCGCGGCGGCCGACCTGCCGCCACGGGAGCATGGCATGGCCGAAGTCATCCGCGCGTCCGGCCAGTCGCTCGAGCGCCTGTTGTCGGACGTGCTCGACCTGGCGCGCGTCGAGGCCGGCCAACTGACCATCGAGACCGCGCCCTTCCAGGCCGCGGACCTCGTGCGGTCGGTGGCGGCGCTCTCGCGCCTGCGCGCCGACGAAAAAGGCCTTTCGCTGACCAGCCAGATCGACCCCGCGCTCGAGGGCTGGTTCCTCGGCGACGCGGTTCGGGTGCGTCAGATCCTGACCAATCTGGTCAGCAACGCCGTGAAGTTCACCGAGCGCGGCGGCGTCACCATCACCGCCGAGTCCCCCGCGCCTGGCCTTCTGCGCTTCGGTGTCGCCGACACCGGCGTCGGCTTCGACGCGAGCGAGAAGGAGCGCCTGTTCGGCCGCTTCCAGCAGGCCGACGGCTCGATCACCCGCCGCTTCGGCGGCAGCGGCCTAGGCCTGGCGATCTCGCGCCAGCTTGCGGCGCTCATGGACGGGCGCCTCGATTGCGACAGCACCCCAGGCGGCGGCTCACGCTTCTGGTTCGAAGCGCCGCTCGCCAGCACCGAGCCGCCGGCCGCCAAGCTGCGCGAACCGCAAGCCGCGGGCCACGAGGCGCGCGCGACCCGCGTCCTGGTCGCCGACGACCACGCCACCAACCAGACCGTGGTGCGGATGATGCTCGAGCAGTTCGGCATCGAAGCCGTCGTGGTCGAGGACGGCGCCCAGGCCGTCGCGGCGATGCGGAACGAACGGTTCGACGCGGTGCTCATGGACATGCAGATGCCCGTGATGGGTGGCCTTGAAGCGACGCGCCTGATCCGCGCCCAGGAGGCCGCGTCGGGCGCTCCCCGAACGCCCGTCCTGATGCTGAGCGCCAACGCGCTCGCCGAGCACCGCGAGGCGGGACGCCGGGCCGGCGCGGACGGCCATGTTTCCAAGCCCGTCACGGTCGCTGGCCTGATGACCGCGCTCAACGGCGTCCTGGCCTCGCGCTCGCCGGACGCTCAACAGGTGGCCTGACCCCGGTCACGTGGCCCTCGGGCGGCCTGCCTCTATTCGGCCGGCGCGAGCTCCGGCGCTCCGGGCGAGCCCTCGCCTTCCTCGCCTTCTTCCTTCCGGCGCAACCGGTCGAGGTAGAGGTAGATCACGGGCGTGGTGAACAGGGTGAGCGCCTGCGAGACCACCAGTCCGCCGACGATCGCGAAGCCCAATGGCTGGCGGAACTCCGAGCCCGTGCCGAACGCGAACGCCATCGGCAAGCCGCCCAGCATGGCGCAGGCGGTGGTCATCAGGATCGGCCGAAGCCGTTGGTGCGACGCCTGGGCCACGGCCTCGCGCGGCGCCATGTGCTCCTCGCGTTCGAGCCTCAACGCCACGTCGACGATCATGATGCCGTTCTTCTTCACGATGCCGATCAAAAGGATAATGGCGATGATGCCGATCACGTTCAGGTTCTGACCGGCCGCCAGCAGGGCGAGGAGCGCGCCAAGCCCGGCCGACGGCAGCGTGGAGAGGATCGTCAGCGGGTGAATGTAGCTTTCGTAGAGGATGCCCAGGATGATGTAGACGGCGAGCAAGGCCGCGAGGATCAGGATCGGCTCGGACGCCAGCGACTGCTGGAACGCCTGGGCGGTGCCTTGGAACGAGCCTGTGAGCGTCGCCGGCGCCCCCAGCTTGACGCGGGCCCGCTCGACAGCCTGGGTCGCTTGCCCCAGCGCCGTCCCAGGCGCGAGGTTGAAAGAGATGGTCGTTGCTGGAAAAAGGCCCTGGTGGCTGATCGTCAGGCTGCTCGTCGCGTCCGGGTTGGCCTTCACGAGGTAGGAGAGCGGCACCTCCTTTCCGGTGAGCGGCGAGACCATGAAGATGCGGTTCAGGATGGCCGGCGTTCCTTGCAGCTTCGGCGGCCCCTCCAGAATGACGTGGTAGGAGTTGGTCTGCGTGAAATACTGGGCGACCTCGTTCTGGCCGATGAGGTCGTAGATCGCCGAGTCGATGCTGGCCGGCGCGATCCCGAAGCGCGCCGCGGCGTCACGGTCGATGGTCAACATGACCGCGGCGGCCTGGCTCTGCTGGTCGGAGCTCACGTCACGCAGTTCCGGCATTCCTTGCAGCGCGTTGGTGAGCCGGGGCGCCCAGGTGTTGAGCTCGTTCAGATCGGCATCGGACAGCGTGTACTGATACTGCGCGCGCGCGGCGCGCCCGCCGATGTTGATGTCCTGCGCCGCTTGCAGGAAGGTCTGGACGCCGACCAGCTTGGCGAGCTTGGGCCGCAGACGGGTGATCACCTGGTCCGCCGTGGCCTTGCGCCCGCTGTCCTTCGGCCTGAGCGTGATGAACAGGTTGCCCTGGTTGACGCCGCCGCCGCCGATGAAGACCCCGAACCCTTCGATGGCGGGGTCTTGCTGGACCACCGCCGCCACGTCCTTCGACTTTTGCAGTGTCTTGTCGAACGACGAGTCCTGCGCGGTGACGAACGCGCCTTGCACGAAGCCGGTATCCTGCTGCGGGAAAAAGCCGGTGGGAACGACGACGTAGAGGCCGATCGCGATCAGCACCGTGACGATAAAGACCGAGAGCGTCACGCGCGTGTGCCGTAGTACGACGTCCAACGCCCGGACGTAGTGGCTCTCGATCCAGTTGAAGCCGCGTTCCAGCGCGCGGATGAAGGCGTTCGCCGCCGGCTTCGGCCGCCTCAGGAAATGGCCGGCCAGCATCGGGGTGAGGCTGAGCGAGAGGCCGATCGACACCACCACCGCCGCGCTCAGCGTCAGCCCGAACTCACGCATCAGGAGCCCGACCACGCCGCCCATGAACATCAACGGTGTGAAGACGGCGATGAGCGAGATCGAGATGGTCAGGATGGTGAACGCGATCTCGCCCGCGCCGGCGAGCGCGGCGTCGAACGGCTTCATCCCTTGCTCGATGCGCCGCCAGATCACCTCTTCCATGACGATGGCGTCGTCGACGACGAAGCCGACGGCGATCGACATGGCCATCAGCGACAGGTTGTCGAGGCTGAAGCCCGCCGCCAGCATCACGCCCGTCGTGCCCAGCAGCGAGATCGGGATCACCACCGCCGGAATGAGCGTCGCGCGCACGTCGCGCAGGAAGAGGAAGATGACGCCGGTCACCAAGAAGACGGTGAGCAGCAGCGTCAGCTCCACATCGCGCACCGACGCGCGGATGGTCTGGGTGCGGTCGGCGACGATGTGCATCTCGATGGACGGCGGGATGTCCGCCTTCAGCCCCGGCATCGCCGCGTTAATCCGGTTGACGGTCTGGATGACGTTCGCGCCGGGCTGCTTGAAGATGATCAGCAGGACGGCCCGACCGCCCTTCAGCGTCGGGTCCTCGTTCGCAAGGCCTGGATAGACCGACGCGCCGACCTGGTTGTTCTCGACGCTTTGCACCGCCTGGCCGATGTCGCGGATCCGGACCGACGCCCCGTTGTGGTAGCCGACGACAAGGTTGTTCCAGGACCCCACATCCATGATCTGGTCGTTGGCGTAGACCGTAGAGGCCTTCTGGTCGCCGTTGATCAGACCCTTGGGCTGGTTCACGGTTTGACTGGTGATGATGCCGCGGATGGCGTCGATCGACAGGCCGAGGTCAGCGACCTTGTCGGGATCGATCTGGATGCGGATCGCCGGCTTCTGCGCCCCGCCGATGAAGGCTTGGCCAACGCCGTCGATGCGCGAGATCTGGCCGAGGATGACGTTGTCGGCATAGTCGTCGACCGTCGCCAGCGGCAGGGTGTCGGACTTGAGCGCGATGATCATGATCGGCGCGTCCGCCGGGTTCACCTTGCGAATCTGCGGCTGGCTCGGAAGGTTCGTCGGCAGCTGACCGCCGGCGGCGCTGATGGCCGCCAGCACGTCCTGGGCCGCAGCGTCCAGCTTCCGCGAGAGCTCGAACTGCAACGTGACGTTGGTCGAGCCGGTGGAGCTGACCGATGTGAGCTGCACCAGGCCGGGGATGCTGGAGAACTGCCGCTCGAGCGGGGTGGCCACGTTCGACGCCATCGTCTCCGGGCTCGCGCCGGGAAGGTTGGCGCTGACCTGGATGGTGGGAAAGTCGACGTTCGGCAGCGCCGCGACCGGCAGGTTGAAATAAGCGACGATGCCGAGCACCAGCACCGCCGCCGCGATCAGCGAGGTCGCGACCGGGCGGCGGATAAACGGCGCCGAGGGGTTCACGGGCCGCCTCTGCCGCCTGACGGCGGCCGAAACATGACTGGAGAGCCCTGGCGCAGCGTCATCTGGCCGTCGGTGACCACGAGGTCCCCGGCGTTGATCCCGCTCTGGATGACCGCGATGTTCTCCTGGGTGGTCTGGACCGTCACCGGCCGCATCACAGCCTTGTTGCCTGGGCCGACCAGATAGACGTACGCCCCGTTCGGGCCCTGGTTCACCGCCGCCGCCGGGACGGTGACAACGGCGGTAAGCGTCTGCAGGGTCAAGCGGACGTTCACGAACTGGCCGGGCCAGAGCGTGCGCGCGTCGTTCGGGAACCGCGCCTTCAGCTCCACGGTCGCCGTCGACGGGTCGACGTGGTTGTCGACGATCGACACGACGCCCTCGCCGAGCGTATCGCCGGTTTCCTGGCTCAACGCCTCCGCGGTCAGCGGCGTCCGGAAGCCATCGGACACCTGGGCGAGGTGCTGAAAGTCGCCTTGCGGGACCGTGAAGGTCACGGCGATCGGGGTGATCTGGTTGACGCTGACGATGCCGGTGGTGAGCGAGGTGTTGACGACGTTGCCAGGGTCGATCATCCGCACGCCGACGCGCCCGTCGATCGGCGACACGATCCGGCAATAGCGCAGGTTGAGCTCGGCGGCCGCGACCTGGCCGCGGTCCAGCTCGACCGTGCCTTCATCCTGTTTCACCAGCGCCGCCTGGTCGTCGACCTGCTGCTTGGCGATCGAGTCTTGTGAGGCGAGCGCCTGGAACCGGCTGAGGTTGACCTGCGCCCCGGCGAGAACGGCCTCGTCCCGCCGTAGCGCGCCCTGGGCCACCGTCAGCGCTGCGCGGTACGGCCCAGGGTCGATCTGCGCCAACACCGCTCCGGCGCGAACATCAGTCCCCTCCGGCGCCACCCAGGTCAGCATGCCGTTCACCTGGGTGTTGATCAGGTCGCTCTTCCACGCCTGGGCCGAGCCCAGCCCGCCGATCGAGACCGGCACGTCCTGGCGGACGGCCCGCACCACGGTCACCGGAACGCCGGGCGGCCGCGCCACCTTCGCCGGCTGGTGCGTGATGATCCAGATCGCGCCGACGAGCACGACAAGGACAGCGCCCAGTACGGCGAACCCCCATCGGAAGCGTCGTCGCGCCGCCATCAACCGTCCCTATTCCCTTAGGTGCGCGGCGGCCGCCCGGCGGGGCCTTGCGCAAAATGATGAGTTCAATCTGCCGATAGCAAGTTCGTAGCTAGACGCCAATTTATGCAGCCGTGTTGCAAAACGCGGCCGTTCTTGGGCTAGCAACCGGCCGGCGCCAAGCCTTAGTGGGCGTCGTTCTCCCGCACGAAGCCGGCGACGGTGTCGATGTAGAGCCTGGGCGTGAAGCCGGCGGTGGTCACCGTGTTGTGCCCGTGCCCGGGCAGGATCACCGCGCGGAAGTCCTTCAATTCCCGTTGCATTCGCTGGGTTTTCGAGATCGGCGCGTCGAACTCGCCGTTCACCGCCAGCACCGGAAACGCGATGGTGGCGAGGTCCAGCGGAGGACGGGTCGACGGCGTCGCCGTCCGCCCGTCCTGCACCGCCTTCAGCGCCTCGTTGTCGCGATCGGCGCGCGCGGCGAGCGCGGCGCGACCGCGGTCCTGGTCGGGGTCGACCCCCTTGGGGTCGCGCTCCGCGGCCTGCGCCGCCAGCGCCTCGTCGGTCTCGCGCACGCCGGACCCGCCGAAGCCGGCGGTGATGAAGCGCTCGGGCGCGCGCGCCATCAGCTGCGCGACCAGGCCGCCGCCCATCGAGTAGCCGTGGAAATGTGCACGATCGATCCCAAGCGCGTCGAGGACCTCGATCACGTCGCTGGCCATGCGGTCGCCGGGATACTTGGCCGGGTCGTGCGGCTTGTCGCTGCGTCCGTGACCGCGCGCGTCGATGCCGATCACCCGATGGGTGCGCGCCAGCTCCTTGGCCATGCCGTCGGTGAACCAGCTCGCGTCGCAGCAGCTGGTGTAGCCGTGCAGCAGCACCACCGGCACGCCCGCGCCCGCCTCCTGGTAGTGGATGCGAACGCCGTCCGAGACGACGACATCCCCATGCAGGATCTCGGCCGGCGCTTCGATCTCAACTTCGGTGACCGACATCGGCGCTCTCTCCCTTAACTACCCTCGTTGGGCGAGATTATAGGCCCGCGGCCGCGGCCTTGTCAGGCCGGCTGAGCTCGGAAAGCGCCCACGCGGCGCCGCGCAGGAGCCTTGGGTCCGTCTCGCGCGTCAGCATCTCGCGCAGCACGGGGATGGCGCTCGTCTCGTGCGCCAGCGCAAGCGCCGTGGCGGCATGGAAACGGACGCGGGCGCTCGGGTCGGAACGCGCCGCCTCGACGACGCGCTCGCGGATGTCGACCTCGAGCGGGCCCGGCTTCTCGCCGCAAGCGTGGCAGGAGAGCGCATGCATCGCCATCCAGCGAACGCGGGGCACGGGGTCGTCCATGAGCGGGACGAGCGCGTAGCGGGTCGAAGCGTCCCCGAACAGATCGAGCGCGTGCGCGCATTCGAAACGGTCCCGCGCCGTCGAGGTCAGCCCACGCATCAGCGCCTGCTGGAACGCGCGGTAGCGGACGGGATCGTTGCGCATGACCTCGCGCGCGGCTTCGATGCGCCCCTTTCCGACGTTCAGCGCCCTGTTCAGCGGCTTGGGGTTGTCGAGCTCGGCGAGCGCGAACCACTGCTCGGCCAGCGCAGCGGCGTCCTGGGTCGTTGGCGCGGTGCGTTTGGCGCGTCGCGCGGCGACGTCCGCCGCCAGCTTCGGCCAACTCGGAAAGCCGTAGTCGCGGGCGACGGCCGTCTGGGCGCGCGACAGCGCGAGGGTGGCCGCGTCCATGTCGCCGAGGACCGCCGTCAGCCTGGCGATGGCGGCGGGCTCGCCGGCGCGGCAGGCGCGCTGTAGCGCGCGCGCCTCGCGGCGCCGGCGATCGAGACTCGGACGTCTGGGCAGTTGCGCCATGGGCGCGCCTCCTTTCGAGACGCCCGTGTGTCCGCGGAACGGGCAGAAAGAAGGTGGATCGGTTGTAGGCGTCTTCGAAACTTCGGTGGGCCTTGGGCCCTTCCCGCGGACCGGACGCGTCCTTGGCGCGCAACAAGGATTTTAGGCGTTCGGCGCCCCTGCGGCAACTTGCATCGCGGGAAAGCCCAAGGCAGTGACGTGGCATGGCAGACGATCCCGCCCGCATTCCCGTCATCATCGGCGTCGGCCAGGTCAATGACCGCCCGACCGATCCCGCGGCCGGCCTCGATCCGCTCGGCCTGATGCAGGCTGCGCTGAAGGAAGCCGATCGCGACGCCGGCGACGGCTGGATCGCGCGGCTCGACTCGCTGGCGCTCGTCGACCAGATCTCGTTCCGCGAGCTCGGCGACCTCTCGGCCCCGCTGGCCGAAGCGCTCGGGGTCACGCCCAGGCTTTGCTACGAGACGCCCTACGCCAGCGGCGACAGCCCGATCCGGCTGCTGAACGAGGCGGCGCAGCGCATCGCTTCGGGCGAGGTCGCGGTGGCCGCGGTCGTGGGCGGCGAGGCCCTGCGCACGGCCGCCCAGCGCGCGGCCCAGGCCGCCGGCGGCAGCGCCTCGGACCACAACATCATGCGCCAGGGCGCGAACCGCGCGCCGCCGTCGCTTCGCCAGCGCTACAGCCTGCTCGTCCCGGTCGACGTCTATCCGCTCTATGAGAACGCCGGCCGCGCGGCATACGGCCAGACGCTGGCCGAGGCGCAGGCCGAGAGCGGCAAGATCTGGTCGCTGTTTTCCGAAGTGGCGGCCAAGAACCCCGGCGCCTGGATCCGCAAGCCGGTTTCGCCGGAGGAGATCGTCACCCCGTCGGCCGCCAATCGCCCGATCGCGTTTCCCTACAACAAGCTGATGGTGGCCAACAGCTCGGTGAACCAGGGCGCCGGCTTCATCCTGACCAGCTTCGCAGAGGCGCTCGCGGCCGGCGTCGACGAGCGCCGCCTCGTCTATGTCGGCGCGGGCGCCGCGGCGCACGAGCCGAACGACGTCCTGGCGCGCGACCGCTACGACCACTCGCCCAGCATGGCTGTCTCGATCGAGCGTGCGCTCAGCCTGAACGGGCTGACGAGCGCGGACATTGACATGGTCGAGCTCTACAGCTGCTTCCCCTGCGTGCCGAAGATGGCGCGGCGCATCCTGGACTGGCCGTTGGAGCGGCCGGCGACCGTGTTCGGCGGCCTGACCTTCGGCGGCGGGCCGATCGGCAACTACATGAGCCACGCCGTGGTGAGCATGGTCGCCGCGTTGCGCGAGCGTGGCCGGGTCGGTCTGCTGTTCGCCAACGGCGGCATCGCCACCACAAACCACACGATCGCCCTCGGCCGCGCGCCGTTCGCGCCTGAAACCGTGCTGCAGCCCTTCGACGTCCAGGCCGAGGCTGACGCACGCCGTGGGCCGGCGCCGCCGCTCGATGAGGACTACGTCGGGGCGGGGCTCGTCGAGACCTACACGGTGTTCTACGAGCGGGACGGGCGGCCGCGCTTCGGAACCATCGTCGGGCGCGGCCCGGACGGTCAGCGCTTCCTCGCCAAGGTTCCTGCAGCCGACGAAGCCGGCATCGCCTTCCTAACCGATGGCCAGGTCGAGGCGGTGGGCTCGAGGGGCCAAGCGGTCGCCGGCGACGACGGCGACCGACTCTGGCGGCGCTGACCGCGGCGGTCTCGACGCGGCTGTGGCCAAGCTGTTAAATCGGGCTTTCCCCGAACATCACCGGTTTCAGGATTTCAGCATGTCCCTCTCGCTCTACGACGTCTCCGTTCCTGTCTTTCGGCAATACCTGGCCGGGCTTTCCGGTGTGCTCGGCAAGGCCGAGGCCCATTGCGCCTCGGGGGCCGTCGCCGAGGCCGACATCATCGGCTTTCGCCTCTACGAGGACATGCGCCCGTTCACCTTCCAGGTGATGCAGTCGATCTTCCACGGCGCCGGCGCAGTCGGAACCTTGCGCGGCGAGCCCTACCCGCGCGCCGAGGGCCTCGAGACCCTCGCCGGGTGCAAAGCCGCCGTCGACGCGGCGGTCGACTACCTGGATGGCGTCAAGCCGACCGACCTGAACATCGATCTCGACGCCGACGTGACGCTGCAAACACCGCGCGGCGCGATGACCTTCACCGCGCGCAACTACCTGCTCACCTTCGCCTACGGCCACTTCTTCTTCCACGCGACGACGGCCTACGACATCCTCCGCCACAGGGGCGTGCCGATCGGCAAGCTCGACTTCATGGGCGCCATGCAGCTTAAGGCGATGGCGCCCGCCTAAGCGCCGGCCAGGATTTCCTGCTTCTTCCGTTCGGTGAAGGCGAGCAGCTTGCCCATGTAGGCGAAGCGGCCGCAGTCGCGGCCCTGCGCGCTCATCTTGTCGAACCAGTCGTCCTCGCCCAGCATCTCGCCCAGCCGGGGCGCGTTCCGGTGCAGCATCTGCACGTCGGTCTTCTTCGGCTCCAGGCTGCGCAGGATGCCGCAGTTGAAGTGAGCGTGCAGCGTCACCCGGTCGCCGGGCAAAGCCCGGTCGCCCTGCCAGTGCCAGACGCCGTGGTGGAAATAGACCACCGAGCCCTTGGGCATGAGGATGGGGACGCCCTGGTTGTGGCCCTCGCCCTGTTTCGGCGGGCGGCGCATCTTGTGGCTGCCGGGCACGATCCAGGTCGGGCCAGCCTCGAGCGTCCAGTCTTCCAGCGCCCAGACGCCGACGCCGGTGAGCGAGAACTCCGGATAGGGCTCGGGCACGTGGGCATAGTCCGTGTGCATCGGAATGACGCCCGGACCAGGCCCCTTCTTGATCGACGAGAAGGAGGCGATCACCGCGCCGCGTCCCAGCGAAGCGTCGATCAGGGTCATGAGCAGCGGGTTCTGGATCAGCTGTTCGAACTCGCGCCCGTGGTAGAGCATCCAGTTCATCGAGAAGCTCTGGTGCGGCAGCAGCGCGCGCAGCGTGGCGGCCCTGACCGCGTCGGCGAACTCCGGCGAGATGGCGCGCTCGACGACGGTGTAGCCCTGCTCCTCCATCTCGCGGATCTTGTCGGTCAGCCCCTGGCGCTGGGCGCGGTGGGCGAGGTCGGGGTTCTCGACGGTCTTGCGGCCAAGATGGTCGTGCAACAGGGCCAGGATCTCGCCGGCCGTCGGGTTCTCGACCCGCCCGCGCATGCGAACGGCGTCCTTGCCGTGCATGGCGGCGACTTCGCGGCGCATCGCCTTCATCGCGCCCGGCGCGAGCATGCCGATGAACTGCGCGCCCGCCAGGCCTGCCTGGTAGTCGCCCTCGACGACAACGTCCGCCTTCGGATCGAACCCGCGCGCGACGCTCAGTGTCTCGCCGTCGTAGCGCGCCTTCCAGGCTCCGACATTCTTCGGCAGCTTCAGGTGCGGCGGCGCGTCGGTGAACCGCTCGCTGAGCGAGAACGGCTGGCCGGCTAGAGCCTCCGTGCGCTGTTCGACCGCCTTCGTGAGGTACGACCGCGCCTCGTCGAGCCAGGCGTCCGAGAGGAACTCGAACCGGTCAGGCAGCGTCAACATCGGCGCGTTCCTTGGCGAGCACGAAGCCTTCGTAGCCGGCTTCGGCCACATCGTTGCACTTCTTGCGATAGCCCCGGCCGATGTAGGGCATGAACACCCTAGGCTTTCCAGGAATGTTCGCGCCCATGTACCAGGACGCCGCGCGCGGGAAGAGGGTCTTGTCGGCCACCCGCCTCACGTGGGCGACCCATGCCTCTTGCGCGTCCGGATCGGCGGCGATGCGGGTGGCGCCATGCTCGCGCATGTAGGCGATGCAGTCGGTGATCCACTCCACGTGCTGCTCGATGGAGTTGATCATGTTCGACAGCACCGAGGGGCTGCCGGGGCCGGTGATCAGGAAGAGGTTGGGGAAACCGGCGACGGCCAGCCCGAGATAAGCCTTCGGCCCCTCCGCCCAGGCCCCGCGGAAGTCGGCGCCGCCCGCGCCCTTGATGTCGATGGCCAGCAGCGCGCCGGTCATGGCGTCGAAGCCGGTGGCGAACACGATGGCGTCGACCGTGTAGGCCGCGTCGGCCGTGCGCACGCTCGCGGGCGTGATTTCGGTGATCGGCGTCTCGCGCAGGTTCACCAGCGTCACGTTCGGGCGGTTGTAGGTCTCGAAGTAGTCGATATCGACGCAGATGCGCTTGGTGCCCAGCGGGTGGTCGTGCGGCTGCAGCGCCTTGGCCGTCTTCGGATCCTTGACCGTCGCCGCGATCTTCTCGCGCACGTAGCTGGCCGCGCGGTCGTTGACCTGGATGTCGGTCAAGAGGTTGCCCCAGGCGGCGAGGAAGCCAGCGCCGCCGATCGCCCAGAGCTCGTCGTACCGATTGCGCTGCGCCTCTTCATCCGGGATCGGAAGTTCGAGGCCGCCCGTGAAGCCCATGCCGGGGCCTTTGACCATAGCGATGTAGGCGTCGTAGTTCTGGCGGAAGGTCTCGAGGTCCTCATCGCTCAGCGGCGTGTTGCGCGCGGGGATCGAGAAGTTCGGCGTGCGCTGGAATACGGTGACGTGCTCGGCCTGGGCGGCGATCTGCGGGATCGACTGGATGCCCGACGAGCCGGTGCCGATCACGGCCACCCGCTTGCCCGTGAAGTCGACGCCTTCGTGCGGCCAAGCGCCGGTGTGATAGGTCGCGCCCTTGAAGGTCTCGACGCCCGGAATGGCCGGCGCGCGCGGCGTCGAGAGGCAGCCGGTCGCCGTGACCAGCCAGCGGCACGAGATCGTGTCGCCGCGGTCGGTGGTCAGCCGCCAGCGGTCAGCGGCCTCGTCGAAGGTCGCGGTGAGCACGCGGGTCTCGAACGCGATCAGCGGCCGAAGCTCGAACTTGTCGGCGACGTGGTTGGCGTAGCGCAGGATCTCCGGCTGGGCGGCGTACTTCTCCGTCCAGCGCCATTCGTCGCGCAGTTCGTCGGAGAAGGTGTAGGAATAGAACAGGCTCGGCACGTCGCAACGCGCGCCCGGATAGCGGTTCCAGTACCAGGTGCCGCCGACGTCGTGCCCGGCCTCGAACCCCTGCACCGCAACGCCCAGCTCGCGCAGCTTGTGCAGCATGTACATGCCGCCGAAGCCCCCGCCGATCACGACGGCGTCGACCTCGCGGTCACGCATGGGCGCGCGGGCCCTTTGCTTCATCTCACTCACGAACCCGAGTCTCCTGTCTGGCCAGTCCGTAAGACTAAAACATGTTCTGTTTTTTTGGCCAAGGCGGTCTGCCAGATCGGCTAGACCTCGCTCAGACGGCGCGGCAGGTCCATCGCGTCGTGAAGAACGCGAATGACTTCAAGCCTGTCCTGGCGAACGCGAAAGGCGATGACGTGCCGCGGACGGCCAACGCGGTGGGCGACGGGCAAGCGCGGGCGGGCGTGCCGGGCGTGGTAGAGCCAGATATCGTCGTCCGCGACTTCCTCCAGCCTGACGACTCCCCGTCGGCTTGGGTTCTCGGCGATGTCCGCGATCGCCTGTTCCAGGAGCGCGCGATAGCGCTGCTGCGCGACGGCGCCGAACTGATCGCGGCTGACGGACAGGAGGATGAAGATATCGCGGCGCGCGCGGGCGCCGATGACCACCTTCATTCAGCGCCAGAGCGTGTTGCCGCGTCGACCTCCGCTTCCAGTTCGTCAAACCAGCGACCGAGATCCGTCACGACCTCGAAGCGGCCGGCTTCCACGTCGGCAACGCCCTCGGCAATCGCCGCGCGAAGACGGGCGACGGTTTGTGCGTCGGTCTCCGACTGGCGCTTCAGCAGCCGCAGCGCCGCCCGGACCACCTCGCTGGCGTTCTGGTAGTCACCCGAGCTCACCCTGTCGTCGATGAACCGGTCAAGCGGCTCGGTAAGGCTGATGTTTCGCGTGGTCATAGACAGATGATAGGTCTTTGGCAAAGATTGACAATGGGTCGTTGGTCGGGCCGCGAGCCTACGCCGTCTTTGCCAAGACCGCCCCGACCAACACCTCAACTGCCCGCTTGCCGTCTAAGCGGGTGACCGGGCAGGGCAGCCTGGAAAGCCATGCCTCATGGCGCAAACGATGTCGGCCGGTCAGCGGACCGACAAACTCACCGCTATCGTAGCCAGCTGCGTAGTTCAGGAACTCGCGGTGATGGTCGTGAAGGGGACCGCCTGCATCGATCGCCGCGCCGTAACGCAGACGCTCTCGAGCGCGCAACCGGGACAGGCGCACCTCCATCGGCGCCGTCAGAAAGATGACATGCTCGAAGCGCGGGATCAGCGGGTCGCCCCAGCCATCCAGCGAGCCTGAAAGGACCCAACCGGCCGGGGCCGCGTCGAACGCAGCCGCCATCATCGCCACCCGCTCGGTCCGCTCGCGCACCTCGCGATAGGGCGGATCGGTCGGGAGCCAATAGAAGTCGTCGGTGTCGAGCTGGGTGCAGCCCAGCCGCGCCGCCAGCGCCGCGCCGAGGGTCGAGACTCCCGACCCGGAGGCGCCGGTGATGTGGATGCGCGGCGGCGCGCTCAGTCCTTGGTCTCCACATAGATCTCCCCGCCGCCGGTCCTGAACTTCTCGGCCATCTCGGCCATGCCGGCTGTGGCGACGTCGTTCTGGGCGTTGGCGGCGTCGCGGATGTCCTGGCTGATCTTCATCGAGCAGAACTTCGGGCCGCACATGGAGCAGAAGTGGGCGGTCTTGTGCGCCTCCTTGGGCAGGGTCTCGTCGTGGAACGCACGGGCGGTCTCGGGGTCTAGGCCCAGGTTGAACTGGTCCTCCCAGCGGAACTCGAAGCGCGCGCGGCTGAGCGCGTCGTCCCAGAGCCGCGCGCCGGGGTGGCCCTTGGCGAGGTCGGCGGCGTGGGCGGCGATCTTGTAGGCGATCACCCCCTGCTTGACGTCCTCGCGGTCGGGCAGGCCCAGATGCTCCTTGGGCGTCACGTAGCAAAGCATGGCGGTGCCGAACCAGCCGATCATCGCCGCCCCGATCGCCGAGGTGATGTGGTCGTAGCCGGGGGCGACGTCGGTGACCAGCGGGCCCAGCGTGTAGAATGGCGCCTCGCCGCAGGCTGTGAGCTGCTTGTCCATGTTGGCCTTGATCTTGTGCATCGGCACGTGGCCGGGACCCTCGATCATCACCTGCACGCCCTTGGCCCAGGCGATTTTCGTCAGTTCACCGAGGGTTTCCAGCTCTGCGAACTGCGCCGCGTCGTTGGCGTCGGCCGTGCAGCCGGGGCGCAGGCCGTCGCCGAGCGAGAACGAGACGTCGAAGGCGCGCATGACGTCGCAGATGTCCTCGAAGTGCTCGTGGAGGAAGCTCTCGCGGTGGTGGGCCAGGCACCACTTGGCCATGATCGAGCCGCCCCTCGAGACGATGCCGGTCACCCGCTTGGCCGTGAGCGGAATGAAGGGCAGGCGCACGCCGGCGTGGATGGTGAAGTAGTCCACCCCCTGCTCGGCCTGCTCGATCAGGGTGTCGCGGAAAATCTCGAACGTCAGGTCCTCGGCCACGCCGCCGACCTTCTCCAGCGCCTGGTAGATCGGCACGCTGCCGAGCGGCGTGGGGCAGTTGCGGATGATCCACTCGCGGATGTTGTGGATGTTGCGCCCGGTGGAGAGGTCCATGATGGTGTCGGCGCCCCAGCGGGTCGCCCAGACCATCTTGTCGACCTCGTCGGCGACCTGGCTCAGCACGGCCGAGTTGCCGATGTTGGCGTTGATCTTGACTAGGAAGTTCCGCCCGATCGCCATCGGCTCTAGCTCGCCGTGGTTGATGTTGGCGGGGATGATGGCGCGGCCGCGCGCCACCTCGTCGCGGACGAACTCCGGCGTCACGAAGTCGGGGATGGACGCGCCGAAGTCCTCGCCGTCGCGGTTGGGCGTCGCGCCTGACTCGCGCCGCAAGTTCTCGCGGATGGCGACATACTCCATCTCCGCGGTGATGACGCCAGCGCGGGCGTACTCGAGCTGCGTGATCGCCCGCCCCCGCCCGGCGCGGAACGGCTTGCGGTCACTCTTGAACTGCGGCGCCAGATAGCGTCCGCGCGCGCCGCCGTTGTCCTCGGGCTTGACCGCGCGCGGCTCGACCGCCTCGACGTCGCCGCGCGCCAGCACGTACGCGTCGCGCGGGCGCGGCAGACCCTTGTCGATGTCGATCACGGCGCCCGGGTCGGTGTAGGGGCCGGAGGGGTCGTAGAGCACCACCGCCGGCTCGCCGGCGCTCGGATGCACCGCGATCTCGCGAAACGGCACGCGCAGGCAGGGGAAGAGCACGCCGTCGGAGTAGACCTTGCGCGAGCCGGGACGCTCTCCGGTCGGGATCTTGTTGGCGATCGGGGTCTGGATGTTCACCGGCGTCGGCTCCTCGTTGGCGGGATGCGCGGCGGCGGATGAAAAGAGGGAAACGGGCTGGCCGTTCCTTCACTTCTCTCCCTTCGCCGGCATGACCCGGATCAGGTTCAGCGGGTCACCGCATCAGCGGAATCTCAGCCCCTTCGCGGGACTCCCCGGAGAATGCTGAGGAGAGTACGCCGGCCGGGTCGCCGGTCAAGCACCGATGCGGCGCCTGCGCGCGTTGAACGAGGAGAGTTCCACCGATGATCACCGGAAGCTGCCTCTGCGGGGCGGTGCGGTATGAGATCCCGCGTTCGGCGGGGCCGACGTACAACTGCCACTGCAGCCGTTGTCGCAAGTGGAGCGGGAGTGCGTTCGCGAGCTCCATGCGCGCGCCGCTGGACACGCTCAAGGTCCTCGCCGGCGCCGAGGCGATCGGCCGCTACGACTCATCGCCCGGCGTCGTGCGCTGTTTCTGCCGCCACTGCGGATCGAGCCTGTTCACCGAGCGGCTCGATCGCGGGCTGGTGCACATCCGGCTGGGGACCACTGACGGCGACCCCGACGTCAGGCCCGAGTTCCATGCCTTTGTTTCGTCCAAGGCGCCATGGTGGGAGATCACGGACGACCGCCCCCAGATCGGAGGCTCGTCGTTCGGTTACGTGACCCCGGAGCGCTGAGGGGCTATTTGCCGCTCTTCATCAGCGCGCTCTCGGCCGCCATCACGCGGTCGACGAGGAAGAAGACGGTGTGGGTCTTGCCGGCCCCGTCGGTGACCGTCAGGCGGTCGTAGCTGTGCGGCGGCGCTTCGATCAGCGCCTGGCCGGTTACCGTGAGGCCAAAGGCGCGCATCGTCGCATACTCCTCGCCGACTGAGATCACCGTGAACGCCTGCTCGGGCGTCGTCCCGTCGCCGGTGTGCACCGACTTCAGAAGGCCGAGCGCGATCTGGTGCTCGCGGGCGGAGAGCGTCGATTGACCCGTCGCCTGGTAGGCCAGATCCAGCGCCACGTGGGCATCGATGTCGACGTAGTCGGCGTCGACGATTTTGTCCGCCTGCTCGATGACCGTCTTGTCGTCGTCCTTGTTCAGCGCCTCGAACATCGCGCGGCGGGCGGCATCGGTGTGCTCCCCCATCAGGTCGAACGACGAGCTGTCGGCGTAGGCGAAACGCAGCGCCTGCCAGTCGACCTCGGCTGGGTCCACCGTCTTCGCCGCCGCCAGCAGCGTCTGGTAGTGCGCATCGGCCGTCGCATCGGCGGCGCGGGCCGGCGCGGCCGCGACGAGCGCGAGGGCCGCCAGCGCGAGAACGAAAGATCGCATCTAGACGCTCACCTGGGTTCCCATCTCCAGCACCCGCCCCGGCGGGATCTGGTAGAAATCGGTCGGATTTGCGGCGTTCTTGGCGAGCAGGATGAAGAGCCTGTCCTGCAGCCGCGCGAGCCCATGGCGCAGGTTCGCCACCACCGTCCGGCGTCCTAAGAAGAACGACGTCGACATCATGTCGAAGGAGATCCCGAGCTTGCGGCAGGCGGCGAGCGCCCGGGGGACGTTCGGCCGCTCCATGAAGCCATAGGTCACCCTCATGCGGGTGAAGCTCTCGTCGATCGGCTCAAGCTCGATCCGCTCGTCGTCGGCCACGCGCGGCGTGTCGGCCGTGGCCACGGTCAGGATCACGTTCCGCTCGTGCAGCACCCGATTGTGCTTGAGGTTGTGCATGAGCGCGCCGGGCGCATGGTCGGGATCGGAGGTAAGGTAGACCGCGGTTCCCGCGACCCGGTGCGGCGGTCTCGCCTTCAGCATGGCGATGAACTCGAGCAGGGCCGGGCTGTCGCGCCGGGCGCGAGCGGTAACGAGATCGCTGCCGCGCACCCACGTCCACATGACGAAGAACAGCGCGATCCCCAGGACCAGGGGCATCGCTGCCCCGGAGAGGATCTTCAGCGAGTTGGCGGCGAGGAAGGTGACGTCCAACGCCCAGAGCGGGCCGATCAGCGCCAGCGCCCCGGCGAGCGGCCAGCGCCAGCGACGGCGCACGACGACGAAGGCCAGCGAGGTGGTCACCACCATGGTGCCGGTGACGGCAAGCCCGTAGGCCTGACCCAGGTTGTCCGAGCTCTTGAACACGGCGATCAGGAGTACGACGCCGATCGCCAGCATCAGGTTGATCTGCGGCAGGTAGATCTGCCCGGCGGTGGTCTCCGAGGTCCGCTGGATCACCATGCGTGGGAGCAAGCCCAGCTGCATCGCCTGCTGGGTCATGGAAAAGGCGCCGGTGATCACCGCCTGGCTGGCTATGACCGTCGCCGCCGTGGCCAACAGCACCATCGGCGCGCGCACGAGCTCGGGCGTCATGCGGAAAAACCAGTCGACGTCGCCCACCGGCTGGCCGGCCGCGTGCTTGAGCACCTCGAGCGCGAAGCCGCCCTGGCCTAGGTAGTTCAGCGTCAAGCACGGCAGGACGAGCCAGAGCCAGGCGGCCTGGATCGGCCAGCGGCCGAAGTGGCCCATGTCGGCGTAGAGCGCCTCGGCCCCGGTCACGGTCAGGAACACAGAGCCCAGCACGAAGAAACTGGTCAGCCCATGCCGCAGGAGGAAGCCCACGGCGTAGGTCGGGCTGATCGCGAGCAGGATGCCGGGCTGGCCGACGAGATGCAGCAGGCCGGTCGCCGCGATGCAGGCGAACCAGAAGATCAGGATCGGCCCGAAATAACGCGCGACGCCAGCCGTGCCGCGCGACTGCACGAGGAAGAGCCCGGTGAGGATCACCAGACTGGTGACGATCACCACGCTCAGGCTGACGCTGTTGCTTAAGCCGGGCACGGTGCGCAGGCCTTCGACGGCCGACAGCACCGAGATGGCCGGAGTGATGATGGAGTCGCCGTAGAACAAGGCCGCGCCGGCGACGCCGAGGAAGAAGACCAGCGTCGTTCGCCGGCCGATCGCGTGCTGGGCCAGGGCCATCAGCGACAGCACGCCCCCCTCGCCCTTGTTGTCGGCGCGCATCAGGAAGAGGACGTACTTGACCGTGACCACCATGATCAGCGCCCAGAGCGCGAGCGAGACGACGCCGAACACGGCCTCCGCCTGCACGCCGTGCGCGGCGCTCGCCTGTTGCAGGGCCTGGCGAAAAGCGTAGAGCGGGCTCGTCCCGATGTCGCCGAACACCACGCCCACCGCGCCCACCGCCATCGGCAGGAAGCGGGCGTGCGGAACGCCATTCGCGGTCTGGGGGGCGGGTTCGGCGGGGATCTGAGCGGCTAAAGATCGGGCGGCGCGGCGTGGCTCGCCAGGCATTCGGTCGCTGCTCCGGGGATGGCGGGCGGATGTCCCGCGCGTTCCGGGCGGCGCGATACGCCGCTCCGCCATCCGGCGCAAGCGGGCAGACCGCCGCAGCGGCAGGCGATCGCATCAGTGGAAGTCGCGCGAGCGCGGCAGAACCCTGGCGTCGCGGGGATGGCGATGACGTTCGTGCTCGCGCGTGCTGCGGTCCCTCGAGTCAGCCGACGCCGAGGCCGCCCCGTCGCCATGCGAGCGCGGGGGATTGAGCGGCGGAGCGGACAGCAGGGCGAGGTCGGCGGTGCGGTCCTCGATCGTCTGGGCGACCAGGTGGGTGACATAGCCCGCGCCGTCCGGCGCATGCTGGACCAGGCCGCGCACGATCACCATGCGCGCGCCCATGACCACCGGGCGGAAGCGTTCGAACGCCTTTGGCCAGACGATCGCGTTGGCGACACCGGTCTCGTCCTCCAGCGTCATGAACACCACCCCGTGCGCCGAGCCGGGCCGCTGGCGGACGAGCACGACCCCGGCCACGGCGGCGCGGGAATTCTCCGGCGCATCCTTGAGCTGACCCGCCGGCATGACGCCCACGGCGGCCATTCGCTTACGGAGGAAGCTCATGGGGTGCGCCTTCAGCGACAAGCGGATGGTCTCGTAGTCGTTGACCACCTCCTCCGAGAGCGGCGCGACCGGCAGCGCCGGCGGAGGCGGGCCGTCCGCCTCCTCGAGGCCGGCGAAGGCGAAGAGCGGGACGGTGCTTCCGCCGGGGATCCCGCGCGCGGCCCACAGGCCCGGCCGGCGCGTCAGGTCGAGCGAGTTCAGCGCGTCCGCCGCGGCCAGCGCGTCCAGCGCATGGCCCGGCAGCCCCGCTCCGCCCTCGAGCATGACGCGGGCCTTCAGCTCGTCCAGCGACCGGAACGGCCCGCCCGTCGCGCGCGCCGCCATGATCGCCACCGCCCACGCCTCACGGAATCCATCGATCTGCCGCAGGCCCAGGCGGACGGCGCGAGGCGGCGCCTCTTCCGAGGACCCTTTCTCCATCGAACTTCTCCCACAGGGAGAAGGGGGGGACCCTTGCGTAGCAAGGGGGCGATGAGGGGTTACGGCAGTGGGGGTTTGCCTGAGAGGCCGTAACCCCTCCCCGCTCGCGCCGGCTTCGCCGTCGCTCGTCCCCTCCCTCTGGGAGGGGGATTCTAAGGTGCAGTCCCAGTCGCTTTCATTCACGTCGGGATGGCGGACTTCGACGCCGTGGTCCTTGGCGTCGCGGACGATCTGGGCGGGGGCGTAGAAGCCCATGGGCTGGCTGTTCAGCAGAGCCGCGGCAAACACCTCCGGGTACGCCCATTTGATCCAGGCCGAGACGTAGACCAGGTGAGCGAAGGCGGCGGCGTGGCTTTCGGGGAAGCCATAGTCGCCGAAACCCTTGATCTGGCTGAAGCAGTTCTGGGCGAATTCGGGATCGTAGCCGCGCGCCACCATGCGGCTGACCATCATGTCCTCGTAGCTGCCGATCGTGCCGTTGCGGCGGAAGGTGGCCATGGCGCGGCGAAGGCCGTTCGCCTCGTCGCCGGAGAACTTCGCGGCCTCCATGGCGATGCGCATCGCCTGCTCCTGGAAAAGCGGCACGCCGAGGGTCTTGCCCAGCACGCGCTTCAATTCGTCCGCATCCCCGTGCTCCGGCGAAGGCACGGGAAACGCAATTGAATAGGCGCCGCCCTTCGCCTCGACCGCGCGCTTCTCCGAGCGGCGGTTCAGGTAGGGGTGCACCATGTTGCCCTGAATCGGCCCTGGACGGACGATCGCGACCTCGACCACCAGGTCGTAGAAGGTGCGAGGGCGAAGACGCGGCAGCATGCTCATCTGCGCGCGGCTCTCCACCTGGAAGACCCCGAGCGAGTCGGCCTTGCACAACATGTCGTAGACCCGCGGCTCCTCCCTGGGCAGGGTGGCGAGGTCGAGGTCGACGCCGTAGTGCTCGCGCATCAGCACGAAGCTCTTGCGGATCGCCGTCAGCATGCCGAGCGCGAGCACGTCGACCTTCATGATCTTCAGCTCGTCGATGTCGTCCTTGTCCCACTCGATGAAGGTGCGGTCGTCCATCGCCGCGTTGCCGATCGGGACCGTCTCGGTGAGCGGCCCCTGGGTCAGCACGAACCCGCCGACGTGCTGCGACAGGTGGCGGGGAAAGCGGATCAGGTCCTCGGTCAGTTCGAGCGCGAGCTTGAGTCGGGGATCCTCGCGCCTGAGGCCCGTCGCATCGACGTGCCCTTCCTCGACCTTCGCGCCATAGGAGCCCCAGACGGTGTTGGCGAGCTGGGCGGTGACGTCCTCGGTCAAGCCCAGCGCCTTGCCGACGTCGCGGATCGCCGAGCGCGGGCGGTAGTGGATGACGGTGGCGCAGATCGCCGCGCGATGGCGGCCGTAACGCTTGAAGACATATTGCATCACCTCCTCGCGCCGCTCGTGCTCGAAGTCGACGTCGATGTCCGGCGGTTCGCTGCGCTCCTCGGAGATGAAGCGCTCGAACAGAACGTCCTGTTGCGTCGGATCGACCGAGGTGACGCCGAGGCAAAAGCAGACCACGGAGTTTGCCGCCGATCCGCGCCCCTGGCAGAGGATCTCGCGCCCCGGCTCGCGCGCCCAGGCGACGATGTCATGCACGGTAAGAAAGTACGGGGCGTAGCGCACCTTCTCGATGAGGGTCAGTTCCTTCTCGAGCAGGGCTAGGATCTTGGCGGGGATTCCATTGGGGTAGCGCTGCTCGGCGCCCTTGAACGCCAGCTCGCGCAGGTGTCCGTCCGGTGTCTTACCGGGTGGAACCGGCTCGTCCGGATAAACGTAGCTGAGCTCGTCCAAGGAAAAACGACAGGCCCGGACGATGTCGAGCGTGCGCGCCAGGGCGGCCTCGTGGCCCTTGAACAGGCGAGCCATCTCCTGCGGCGGTTTTACGAACCGCTCGGCATTCGCCTGCAGTCGAAAGCCCGCCTCGTCGATCGTTGTCTTCTCGCGGATGCAGGTCAGCACGTCCTGCAAGAGGCGGCGCTCGAAGTGGTGGTAGAGGACGGCGTTGGTGGCGACCATCGGCGCGCCTGTGTGGCTGGCGATGGCGGCGAGGCGGTTGAGCCGGGCGCGATCGTCGCCCCGGTGGGTCGGCGAGGCGGCGAGATAGAGCTCGTCCGGCCAGGCCGCGCGCCAGGCGCCCAGGCGCGTCTCGAACGCCTCGTCGAAGGCGACCGGCGCCGGCGCGAGCGCGATCATCCCCTCAGCTAACGCCGCCGCCTGTTCGAAGCGCAGGTGACACTCGCCCTTGGCGATCGCGCCGCCCTCGGCCCCGACCTCCCACCCTTCGATCCCGCTCTTGCCGATGGAGAGCAGGCGACACAGCCGTCCGTAGGCAGACCGATCGCGCGGATAGACGATCAACTCAGCGCCATTGGTGAAGACCAACCGGCAGCCGATCAGGAGTGGAAGGCCGCATTGCTTGGCCGCGGCGTGGGCGCGGACCACGCCGGCCAGGGTGTTGCGGTCGGCGATCCCGATGGCGGCAAGCCCGAGCGCCTTGGCCTGGTCAACGAGCTCGCCCGCATGCGAGCCGCCCTCGAGGAAGCTGAAATTGGAGCGGATGTCGAGCTCGGCGTAGGCGCTCATGCGAACACGCCCGCGATCCACCACGTGGGCGCGCGATCGGCATTCTCGCGACCGTAGAGCCCCTCGCGATAGAGCCAGTAGCGGCGCCCCGTCTCGTCCTCGACACGATAGTAGTCGCGCGTGCGCGGGCGCTTGGCCTCGTTGGCCGCCGGCCGCCACCATTCCGCGCCCAGCCGCTCGGGCCCCTCGGCCTTGACCACCCGTCTCGACGCGCGCCGCCAGACGAAGCGGGCGGGGACGCCGTCCGGCAGCTCGGCGATGGTGGTCACCGGCTCGGGCGGCTCGAACAAGAGGATCGGGCGCAGGCGAGCCTCATCCCGCTCGGGCGGCGGGCTGGGGCTGGGTCCGGCCGGCGTCCAGGCCTCGCTGAGTTCCGGGACCCAGCTTTCCTTGGGCTGCGGGCGGCGGACCTGGCCTTCGCCAAGCTTGGCCTCGAGGCGGTCGATCAGGGCAGCGAGCGCATGGAGGGAGGCCTGCCCGGGGGACGCATCCAGCTCCGCCTCGCGCGCCTCGACGGTCTCGGCCTTTTCCGCCGAGAGCATGAGCGCATCCAGCCCAAAGCCGAGATCGAGCCGCTCCAGGCCCTTCTCGCGCAGCAGCCTGACGAGATGCTCGGCCCCCGCCGCCGGCGCGCTCAAACCCGCCTCGAGCATCGTCGCACGCCCGTCGACGCGGAAGCCGGTGAGGCGCAACCGCCGCGCGCCCTGCCCGTCGCGCCCGAGCGCCGACGCCAGAGCCTCGGCCAGCCTGGGCAGGTGGAAGGCCACGCCGTCCACATCCATCACCGGCTCGGCGAAGGGGACCCAGACGCGGTAAAGCGGGGGTGGCCGCACGGGATCGAGCGGTTCGGCCAAGGTCCCCAGCGCCTGGTCCAGCCGCTCGACGACGCGAAAACCCGCCTCGCCGCGGAACCGGCGCGCCAGACCGGCGCGCGGCAGGCCATAGAGATTGCCGATCGTCTTCAGGCCGAAGCGCTTCAGAAGCGAGAGCGCCTTGGCCTCGAGCCTCAAGGCCTCGACCGGCAGGAGGGCGAGCGCCTCGCGCGTGCGGCCGGCCGGCGCGATCGTCTCCGCGGCGGTGGAGAACCGGGCGAGCGCCCAGGCGGCGGCCGGCGTATCGGCGATGGCCAGGCGCGCGGGGATGCCGGCTGCGTGCAGCCGTCCACGCAGGTCGGAAAGCAGCGACCGCTCGCCGCCGAATAGATGCGCAGCCCCGGTCATGTCGAGGAACAGCCCCTCGAAGCCGGGCATGAGCTCGTCGGCAGCGACAGAAGGGGAAAACCGTTCGGCCCAGAGCGCCAGGCGCCTCAGCGCATCGCGGTCGCGCTCGGCCTCCGCCGGCGCGCTGATCAGCTGCGGGGTCATGGCGCAGGCGTCTGCGTGCGCCTGACCGCGCCACAAGCCGAGCGCGCGCGCGGACGCGTTCAGGGCAAGCAAGCTCAGCCCGTTCACGCCCTTTTCGACAAGAGCGAAAGGCGCCCCCTCAGGCGGCCTGGGGTGCGAGGCGTCCGTCCCGTCCGGTTGCGGCCTCATCCAGACCGTGACCGGCCAGTCCGGCAACCACGCCGAGACGACCCGTTT
>Ga0209415_10001107_pt1 | contig 51137 bp, 46 predicted proteins | sample PeaSoiSIISIP2007_FD_187696 | JGI IMG/M metagenome (GOLD analysis project Ga0209415, IMG submission 187696) | Peat soil microbial communities from Weissenstadt, Germany - SII-SIP-2007 (SPAdes) (version 2) | ecosystem: Environmental > Terrestrial > Soil > Wetlands > Peat | place: Germany... | reverse complement strand
GGGTGGACGAGTCACATCACGAACCTGAATACCACGACGAGCTGCGGGATCTACATCGGCGCCATCACCCCAGCCGCGCCCGCCACCGCGAGCTCGTCCGAGGGCGCGCCCGTCTGCCAGTAACCGTCACCTGATCCGCGGGTGCGCGGAGCGGCGGGCCGTTCCCCACCGCTTTGTTTTTCCGGCTCCTGACGCGGTAGGGGACTCGCCGATCCCGGCGTTTCGCGCCCAACTCCCGGCAGAGTGCGAGAGGCTCACCGCTCGACGACCCGTCGGTCGAGTGAAGCGACGCCTCGAGTCTGGGCTCGGTCGGGAACGGCACCAAGACGTTCCAGTACAACTCCTGCGACGTGGCCAACGCGATGGCGCGGACCGCCCAGCTCGTGGGATATTCCAACGCCTGGGTCGACAACTGGCCGACGTACTGACCAGCCGACCCGAGCAGCAGCAGATTAGGGGAGCGGAGACGAGGGACATGCGAACGATCACACTGCTGACCTGCTTCAAGCTCTTTGGCGCGGCGACACTCGCCGCGCAATCCGTCGTGGGCGTCCAAGCCCTCGCATTCGGGGCTCTCCTCGCGGGCGTGCCGAGCTCGGTGGCGCCGACCGACCCCGCGAACAGCGGCCGGTTCGACCTCACCGGCAAGAACAAGGAAGCGATCTCGATCACCTTCACGCTCCCCTCCGTGATGACGGGCCCGGGAGGAGCCACGATGCCCCTCTCGTTCAGCGGCGCCACCGCGGGGTTCTCACCGACCCAGTCGACGACGGACGAGAGGCTGTTCGATCCCTCGAAGACGCAACCGGAAACACTGGGCAAGAAGGTGGGATCCGTGTTCCTTGGAGGCGCGGTCATGCCCGCCACCGGCCAGCGGGCGGGCACCTATTCGGCGACGGTCACACTCCTCGTGGTGTTCATGTAACCGAGCACTACGGCTCGGCGCCGTACCCGCGCGCCATAGCCGTCGCAGCGAGCACCATCCCGACGACGAGCCACGCCTGCAGGAAGCTCACGCGCGCGAGGGCGCGGGCGTTCGTCGTATCCGGCCGCTCCCCGCGCGCCGACACCCGGCGCCAGCGAATCAGGGTCGTCATGGGACGCACCTCAAGCGCCAGGATGAGGACGAGGAGCGCCATCTTCCCTAGGAAGAAATGATTGTGGAGGTAGTAGGACGTGCCCTTCTCGAATCCCGCGAAGGCGCGGAGGGCGCCCGTCACGACCCAGAGCACGGCCGCGACGGCCCACCAGTTGTCGGCATAGAACACCCGCTGCAATCCGGGTGGGTCGAGGGTGCCCGACAGTGCGCGGCCGCGCGCCCAGACCGAGCCCAATCCGATCCCGAGCCCGAGCAGGTGGAGCGCGGCGAAAAGCCACCTGATCCCCATTCACCTAACCTGCGTCCGAGTGCGTCGGTCGCAAGCTGGCCCCTGTCCAAAGGTCCGATACCGGCCCCCGCGAGCCCGGCTCATCTTCCGGTCGAACCCCATTCTTAGGAACTGACATGCCTGCATCCGCGTCCCGGAAGACCGGGCTCGAGCAACTCTCCGATGACCTCGCGGCAGCGGTCGAGCGCGCCGCTCAGACGGTTGTCGCCGTGAACGGCCGGCCGCGGATCGCTGCGAGCGGCGTGCTGTGGCGCGCGGGCGTCGTCGTGACCGCCCACCACACGCTCCGCCGGGAAGAGGACCTCACCGTCACGCTCGCCGACAACCGAACCGTGCCTGCCACGGTCGCCGGTCGCGACGGGGCGACGGATCTCGCGGTCTTGAAGCTCGACGCGCCGGGGTCCGCCGAGTTCGCGGACGGAGCGGTGAAGGTCGGGCACTTGGTGCTTCAGGTGGGCCGGACCGGGAGCGCCGGCCACTCGGCGAGCCTCGGCCTCGTCGGGGCGATCGTGGGACCGTGGCGCACGTGGCGCGGGGGCGAGATTGAATCCTTGATCCAGCTCGACCTGGCCATTCATGACGGGTTTTCGGGGAGCCCGCTCATCGACACGAGCGGCAAGGTGGTGGGCCTGAACACCTCGGGGCTCGGGCGCGGCGTGGCGCTGGCGCTGGCGCTGCCGGTCCCGGTGGTGAACCGGGTCGTGGATGGGCTCCTCGCCAAGGGCCGGATCGCGCGCGGCTACCTCGGCGTGGGACTGCAGGCGGTCGAGGTCCCGGCCGCGCTCGCGGCCAAATTCGCCCCGCCTGCCCGCTCGGGGCTCATCGCGCTCACGGTCGACGCGGACGGGCCTGCTGGACGTGCGGGATTACAGCTGGGCGATGTCATCGTGACTGTGGCGGGCCAGCCGGTGGCCGACGTGCGCGATCTCTTCGCCCTGCTCGGACCCGAGCGCGTGGGTGCGACCGTGGTCCTCACCGGGCTGCGTGGCGGGGCGCCGCTCGAGTTGAAGGTGACCGTGGGCGAGCGACCGACCCAGTGACGGCCGCCATGATCCCCATCACGACCGAGCTCGCGGGAATCGCGGCCCGCGTGCGCGCCGCGACGGTTCAGGTACAGGGCAGACGCCGGGGGACCTGGGGGTCGGGCGTGCTCTGGCGACCAGGGGTCGTCGTCACGAACGCGCACGTGGTCACGGGACGCTCGGCCCGGGTCGAGACGGCAGACGGGACAGTCCACGACGCCCGCCTCTTGGCGACGGACGAGGGTCAGGACCTCGCCCTGCTTGCCGTGTCCACCGAGCTGCCCCCGCCGGCCCTCGCGCGAGACGAGCCACGCGTCGGGGCGCTCGTGGTGGCCGTGGGCAATCCCCTGGGCCTCTCAGGGGCCGTGACGGCGGGCATCGTCCACGGGCGCCTCACGCCCCGCCGGGGGCCACCGATAATCCTCGCGGATTTGCAGCTCCTCCCGGGCAACTCGGGCGGTCCGCTCGCCGATGTCTTGGGGCGGGTGGTGGGGGTGAACACGATGATGGTCCGCGGCCTCGCCGCGGCGATTCCCTGCGAGGTGGTAGAACGCTTCGTCGAGCGAGCCGCGTGATCCACGTGCTCGTGATGGGCGAGGCGACGGCGCGAGCGCGTCTTGTGGCGGAGCTCGCGGGCGACGATCGCTTGGAGGTCGTGGCCACGGCCCGGCCCGACGCGCCCCTTGAGGTCGGGAGCGGACCGGACGTCGTCGTGGCCGCGGTGGACCCGGCGGATGAGCGCGCTACGGGGATCGTGGTTGGTCTGGCGGGCCAGACGGGCGGGCCGGCGGTGGTCGCGGTCGTCGACCGCGAGCGCCGGGCGTGGACCGCAGACGCCCTGCGCGCGGGCGTGCGCGCGGTGATCCGCCGTGATGCCCCGCCCGATGAGCTCCGCGCCGCCGTCGCGGCCGCAGCGGCCGGGTTGGTCGTCGTGCCGTGGGAGGCCGATCGGCCGGACGCGGGTGAAGATCTGGGTAGCGCGCTGACGCCCCGCGAACTTCAGGTCCTGAACCTCCTCGCCTTCGGGCTCGGCAACAAGGCGATCGGCGCCCGGCTTGCGATCAGCGAGCGGACGGTCAAGTACCATATCGGCGCGATCTTCGAGAAGCTCGATGTGGCGAGCCGGACGGAGGCCGTCACGGCGGCGCTGCGGCGCGGGCTGATTCTGCTCTAGCGATCTACTCGACGACGGCGCGCCAGCCCCGACGCGCGAGATTCCGGTAGATGACAAGCCCCGCGGCGGCGCCAAGGGCAAGCAAGAGCGCCCCCTGCCCCGGCTCAAGCAGCAGGAACTTCCCCACGCCAAAGAGCACGCCGTAGATCAGCACGCAGCCCGCGACCCAGTCGAGCAGGTTTGCGAGCCCGTCGGTCGACGGGGTGACCTCAGGAGCAAGGGCCGCGACCCGCGTCCACCCGAGACGGGAGGGCCGCGTTCGCCGGTAGAAGGCGACGAGCGTCTCGTCTGTTTCCGGCGCCGTAAGGAAGGTCGTCGCCACCCACACGAGCGTCGTCAGGGCCACCGTGATGATCATGATCCAGGCGAAGTCGATCGGCCGGTCGCTGTCGAGCCCGCCCACGGTCTGCAGTCCCACGGACACGATGAACGCGGCGGCCATCGCCGCGACCTCGCTCCAGGCGTTGATCCGCCACCAGTACCAGCGCAACAGCAGCACGCCGCCGGTTCCCGCGCCCGTGACAATCAGGACCTTCCAGGCGCCGCCGATGGAATCCATCCGAAGCGTGAGCAGCGCCGAGATGATGGTGAGGATGACCGTCGCCACTCGAGAGGCGGTGACGTAGTGCTCCGGGGAAGCCTCGCGGCGGACGAAGCGCCGGTAGAAGTCGTTCACGAGGTAGCTCGCTCCCCAGTTGAGCTGCGTGGCGACGGTGGACATGTAGGCGGCGACGAACGCCGCCACCATGAGACCGCGGAGCGAGGAGGGGAGGTATTCGATCATCACTCGCACGTAGCCCGTCTCCGGGTCCTTCAGGCCCGGGAACACGACGAGCGAGACCAGGGCCACGAGGATCCAGGGCCAGGGCCGCACGGCATAGTGGGCGATGTTGAACCACAGCGTGGCAAGGAGAGAATGTTTCTCGTCCTTGGCGCTGAACATCCGCTGGGCGACGTAGCCGCCGCCCCCGGGCTCGGCCCCGGGGTACCACGTCGCCCACCAGTTGAGGGAGATGTAGACGAAGAACGTGAGCAGCGGCATCCACGCCGATCCCACGTCCGGCACGAAGCTCAAGACCGAGCCCCGCCGGCCGGTCGCGGCACCGCGCAGTCGGTCGATCATGGCGAGCTTGTCCTTGAGCGCCGCCATGCCGCCCACCGCATGCACCGCCACCACGGCAAGCACGATCACCATGCCCATCTTGATGACGAACTGCACCAGGTCCGTGACGAGCACCCCCCAGAGACCCGAGAGCGTCGAGATGAGAGACGTGAGGACGATGAGGAGCACGACAATGCCCAGAGCCTCGAGCTTGCCCACGCCGAACAAGAGCTCGACGATCTTCACCATCGCGAGGTTCACCCAGCCCAGGACGAGGCAGTTGATGGGAATCCCCAGGTAGAGCGCGCGGAAGCCACGCAGGAACGCAGCCGGCGGCCCGGCGTAGCGGAGCTCGGAGAACTCGATGTCCGTCATGACCCCGGCTCGCCGCCACAGCCGGGCATAGAAGAACACTGTCAGCATGCCGCTCGCGGCGAACGTCCACCACAGCCAGTTCCCAGCGATGCCGTCCTCGGCCACGAGCTTTGTCACGACGAGAGGCGTATCGGCCGCAAACGTCGTGGCGACCATGGAGGTCCCGGCGAGCCACCAGGGGACGTTTCGCCCCGAGAGGAAATACTCCCCGATGTCTCGGCTCGCGCGCCGGCGGTAGTAGAGGCCGATGGCCACGTTGAGCGCGAAGTACAGGATGAGGACCGACCAGTCGGCCACGGTGAGGCGCACGGGCGGCGTCCGGGAACGAGTGTTGACAGCGTCGAGGGGGCCGTCTAAGTTCGCACAGGACCGGAGGATCGCAATGGCGACGACCCAGAATGCCACGTCCGTCACGCTCACCCTGACCGAGCGGGCGGCGGAGGAAGTGAAGAAGTTCTTGGCCGAAGAGAAGGCGCCGCTCGAGACCGCGGGGCTGCGCGTTGGCGTGATGCCCGGCGGCTGCTCGGGGTTCCGTTACAGCCTGAACGTCGAGGACCATCCCGCAGACGACGATATCGTCATCGAGACGAGCGGCGTGCGGTGCTTCGTGGACAGCTTCAGCGCGCAGTACCTGAGCGGCGTGAAGATCGACTTCAAGAGCAACTTTCAGGAGTCGGGCTTCGCCTTCGAGAACCCGAACGCGACCGGCGGCTGCGGCTGCGGCACCTCGTTCAGCGTCTGACCGCCCCCCGACCAGGTCATTGAGCCCGCGCCCGTCGCGGGCTTTTTCTTACCCCTAAGAGGCGGTGCGCCCGCTCGACGTCGCCGTCATCCTCCTCTACACCGCCGCGGTGCTCGGGGCGGGGCTCGTCTTGGGCGGCCGGCAAGCGGGGGCGAGCGATTACTTCCTCGGACACCGCGGGCTCCCCTGGTGGGCGCTGATGCTCTCGGTGGTCGCGACCGAGACCTCGGCCGTGACCGTGATCTCCCTACCCGGGATCGCCGCCCGCGGGAACCTCACCTTCCTCCAGCTGGGCATGGGCTACGTGGTGGGCCGGCTCGGCGTCGCCGCGTGGCTGCTACCGGGATACTTCCGCGGGACCCAGGACACGGCCTACGAGCGTCTCGAGCGCCGTTTCGGCCGTGGGGCGCGCCGCACGGCGTCCGCGGTGTTTCTCGTGACCCGCGCGCTTGCCGACTGCGTCCGCATCTTCGCCACCGCCATTCCGCTGGCACTCCTCACGCACTGGAACTTGGCGGCGGGCATCGCCGCGATCGGACTCGTGACGCTCGTCTACGCCGGGATCGGAGGACTCCGGGCGGTGGTCTGGGTGGACGTCTTGCAGCTCGGCGTGTACGTGATCGGCGGCATCGCCACGCTCGCGGTCGCCCTCCACCTGGCCGGCGGTATCGGGGCGCTCGGGCGCGCATGGCAAGCCGGGAAGCTCGCCACGTTCGATTTCCGTTGGTCGTGGAGCGTGCTCTATACGTTCTGGGGCGGGATCGTGGGCGGCGCCTTCCTCACGGCCGCCTCCCACGGCACGGACCACCTGATCGTCCAGCGTCTCCTCGCCGCGCGGAACCTCAGGGACGCGCAGCGCGCGCTCGTCGGGTCCGGCGTGTTCGTGCTCGCCCAGTTCGCACTGTTCCTGCTCGTGGGCACGGGCATCTGGCTCGCCGGGGCGGACCACGGCGGCGTCCGGAGCGACGCCCTCTACCCGGCCTTCATCACGACCGCGCTGCCCGCGGGCTTGGCCGGCCTCGTGATCGCGGGGATTCTTGCGGCAGCGATGAGCAGCCACGCCTCGGCGGTGAACGCGCTGGCCTCCGCCACGACCTATGACTTCTACGCCCCGTTGACCGGACGACGCGATTCCGCGCACCTGCTTCGCGTCGGTCGCACCCTCACGCTCGTGTGGACCGTGGTACTCGTAGGCGGGGCGATGGCGTTGCGCGGCCAGAGCACGCCCGTGGTGCAGCTCGCGCTCAGCATTGCCTCGGTCACCTATGGCAGCCTGCTCGGCACCTACATCCTCGGGGGACTCTGGCCCCGCGCCCGCGAGCGGGACGCGATCTCGGCCATCGCGGTCGGTGCGCTCGTCATGACGCCCGTGGTGCTCGGCGCCGTGGTGCCGGGCTTTCCGTCTCAGTGGCGATGGCTCGCGGGGCTCGCCTGGCCCTGGTATGTACCGCTCGGCACGGCGGTGACCGTGTGCGCTGGCGTGCTTGCCGCCGCCCTTCCCCACGCGCCTGAACCCGCGTGACCACCCTGATCGGGGTCGACGCGGGCGCCTCGCACTGCACGGTGGCGGTCGGGGACGAGAACGGGCGTGTACTGGGCTTCGCCGAGGGGCCGCCCGCGGCCGTGAAGCCGGGTGGCGCCGAAGCCGCGGCCGCTTCGATTCTCCACACCGCCCGCGCCGCCGCGCGCGAGGCCCGAGTGACGCTGCCCGCGCAGCGCGCCGTCGTGGGCGCGGCCGGCGCCGGTCGCACCGCCGAGCAGACCGAGCTCGCGCGCGCCCTCAGCGGGCTCGCGACCGACGTTCGAGTCCTGCCGGACGGCGAGGTCGGCCTGGTCGCGGCATTCGGCAGCGGCCCGGGCATCGTCGTGATGGCGGGTACGGGGTCCGTCGCCTTCGCCCGAGACCCGGCGGGCGCGCTCCATCGGGCGGGGGGCTATGGGTGGCAGATGGGCGACGAAGCGGGCGGGTATTGGCTCGGGCGCCGGGCGCTCGAGCTCGCCGCGCGCGCGCAGGATGGACGGGCGCCGGGTTCGACGCTCCTCGCCCGTTTGATGGCCGAACTCGGGCTCCGGGGGTTCGACGACCTGGTCCGCTGGGCCACGACGGCGACGCCTGCGCAAGTGGCCGGGCTCGCGCCGCATCTCGTGAACGCCGCCGCCGAGGGGGAGCAGGTGGCCCAGCAGGTCGTGGCCCAGGCAGCGACGGAACTCGCGGCGCTCGCCGCCTCGCTCGCGCCGAATTTCCCGGCGACCGAGGGGATTCGCGTGGCCTTGACCGGGGGCGTGTTGGGGCCGGACTCAGCGCTCCGAGCAGCCATGCGACCCGCGCTCGCGCGAGCGCTTCCGCGGGCCGAGGTCGTCACGAGCGGCCGCGATCCAGCCGTGGCCGCCCTCGAGCTCGCCCGTTAGGCTCGGCGTCCCGGGCGGTGCAGCGCGCTGCGCCGATAGCCGTAGCCCGCGTACAAGAGGAGCCCCAGGGCAAGCCACACGCCGAAGCGCACCCACGCCACCGTCGGCAGGCCGACCATCACGAATACGCACATCGCTGCGGCCGCGAGCGACACCGGCCACACGAACCGCACCCGGAACGGCCGACGGCGGCTCGGGTCGGTGTAGCGCAGCACCAGCACACCGATCGCGACGAGGATGAAGGCAAACAGCGTGCCGATGTTCGTGAGGTCGTAGGTCTCGCCCGCGTCGCCCACGAGCGCCCAGACCGCCACGAACACGCCCGTCACGATCGTCGTGATATGGGGCACGCGGCTCTTCCGGTGGACCTTGGCCGCCCAGCGCGGCAGCAATCCATCCCGCGCCATGGAGAAGAAGATCCGCGGCTGGCCGTACTGAAAGACGAGCAACACGGCGGACATCGACACCACGGCCCCGAGCGCCACGATCCATCCCACGGTCGTAAAGCCCGAGACGTTGAGCGCCTTAGCGAGAGGGTCGGCGACCCCGAGGTCGCGCGTGGGCACCATGCCCGTGAGCACCGCGCCCACGATGACGTAGATCAGCGTGCATACCGCGAGGCCTCCCAGGATGCCGATGGGCAGGTTGCGCTGGGGGTTCTTCGTCTCCTCCGCCGCGGTCGAAATCGCGTCAAACCCGATGTAGGCGAAAAACACGATCGCTGCACCCTGGTGGATGCCGCGAAACCCGTTCGGGGCGAACGGGTGGTAGTTCGTGGCGGAGAGGTGCGTCGCGCCCGCCGCGACGAACAACGCCAGCACGAGGAGCTTGATCGTGACCATCACGTTGTTCACCGTGGCGCTCTCCCGCACGCCGAGCAAGAGGAGCCACGTGATGAGGGCCACGATGGCAAAGGCCGGGACGTTGACGAGCACGGGCACCCCGGCGAGCCGGGGCGCGGTGTCGAGCAGACCGTGCACTGCGGGATCGGGCGACAACAAGGCGGTGCGGTACCCCGTGGTGAGCCACGGGACGAGGTGCACGTGGAAGCTCCCGAGCAGGGACCCGAAGTAGTCCCCCCACGAGATGGCGACGGCCACGTTGCCGACGGCGTACTCCAAGATCAGGTCCCAGCCGATGATCCAGGCCACCAGCTCGCCCAGCGTGGCATAGGCGTACGCGTAGGCGCTGCCCGCTTGGGGGATCATGGCAGCGAGCTCGGCGTAGCAGAGCCCCGCGAGGCCGCAGGCCACCCCGAGGAGCAGGAACGACAGCACGAGCGCCGGGCCCGCGCCGGCCCGCACCAGGTTGCCGGCCGCATCGTACTGCCCGGCGGCCGCGGTGCCGATCGCGCCGAAAATCCCGGCCCCGATCACGGCGCCCACGGCGAGCATGATCAGGTCGCCCGCGCCGAGCGCGCGGTTCAGCGCCGTCTCGTCTTCGAGGAGCGCCGCGATCGGCTTGCGCTTGAGGAGCTGGTCTAGCGCCATCGACCGCCTGAACAAACGGGGGGAAGGGCGCGTGCCCTTCCCCCCGTCCGAACGATCCCGCCCGTCCGGCTCACACGAACAGCGGCGCGAGCACGAGCGTCACGGTACTGAGCAGTTTGATCAACACGTGGAGCGAAGGCCCCGCGGTGTCCTTGAAGGGGTCGCCTACGGTGTCACCGACAACCGCGGCCTTGTGGGCATCGCTGCCCTTGCCGCCGTACTCTCCCATTTCGATGAACTTCTTGGCGTTGTCCCAGGCGCCGCCGCCGTTGTTGAGCAGCGTGGCCATGAGGATGCCGGCGATCGTGCCCACCATGAGGAACGCCGCCACGGTTTCGGCACCGAGGTGGAAGAACACCTTGAAGAACAGCCCGACCGCGATCGGCATGCCGACCGCGAGCAACCCGGGTGCCACCATCGCCTTGAGCGCCCCGATCGTCACGATGTCCACGGCCTTGCCGTACTCGGGCCGCGAGGTCCCCTTCAGGATCCCGGGGTCGGCCGCGAACTGGCGCCGCACTTCCTTGATCACGTCGACCGCGGCCTTGGTGACGGCCCCGATCGCCAATGCCGAGAACCAGAAGACGAGCATGGCACCGAGCAGCCCGCCCACGAAAACCTCGGGCTTCGAGATATCGACCGCCGCGAGCGGGGAGCCCAGGGCGGCCACCTCGTCCAGGTAGGCCGAGAACAAGAGGAACGCGGCCAGCGCGGCCGACCCGATGGCGTACCCCTTGGTGAGGGCTTTCGTCGTGTTGCCGACCGCGTCCAACCGGTCCGTGCGGCGGCGGATTTCCTCGGGCTGGTGCGACATCTCGATGATGCCGCCCGCGTTGTCGGTGATCGGTCCGAACGTGTCCATCGCGAGGATGTACGCGGCGGTGCCGAGCATGCCCATCGTGGCCACGGCCGTGCCGAAGAGACCGGAATGGGCGAGTCCGCTCGACGCCCCGAGCCGGTAGGAGCTGATGATCGCGGCCGAGATCGTCACGGTGGGCAGCGCCGTGCACTCAAGCCCCACCGCAAACCCGGCGATGATGTTCGTCGCCGGCCCGGTCACCGAGGCCGCGGCGATCGTCTTGACGGGTCGGTAGCGGTATTCCGTGTAGTACTGGGTGATGTAGACGAACGCGATGGAGGTGGCGATGCCGATCAGGCCGCAGATCGCAAAGTGCCACCAAGCGTTGGGCTGACCGGCGGGGTTTAGGAGCCAATAAGTCCCGCCCACGAACCCGATGGCGGCGAGCAGGGCCGTCAGCGAGTAGCCGCGGTTCAGCGCGCGCATGGGGTCTTCGTCCTCCCGGGCCTTCACCGTGATCACCCCGATGATCGAGGCCACGAGCCCGAAGGCGCGGGCGACGAGCGGGAAGAGCATCACGCCCACGATCTGGGTTGGGCTGAACAGTCCGGGATTGGCGAGCGTGAGCCCGGCCCCGAGGATCATGGCGCCGATGTTCTCGGCGGCGGTGGACTCAAAGAGGTCCGCGCCGCGGCCCGCGCAGTCGCCCACGTTGTCGCCGACCAGGTCGGCGATCACGGCGGGGTTCCGGGGGTCGTCTTCGGGGATCCCCGCTTCCACCTTGCCCACGAGGTCGGCGCCGACATCCGCCGCCTTCGTGTAGATCCCGCCGCCGAGCTGGGCGAACAGCGCCACGAACGACGCGCCGAACCCGTAGCCCACGATCATGAGGGGGATCTTGGTCGGGGCGAACCCGAGCGCCTGGAGCACGGTGTAGAGCAGGCCCACGCCGAAAAGGCTCATCGCGACGACGAAGAGCCCGCTCACTGCCCCGCCGCGCAGCGCGATCTGGAGCGCCTTGTTGAGACTCGAGCGCGCGGCGCTCGCCGTGCGGATGTTCGAGCGTACGGCCACGTACATGCCGACGACACCCGCCACCCCCGAGCACAGGGCCCCGAAGAGGAACGAGAGGGTGGTCGTGAGGGCGAGCGTCGCGGCGGCCGGTTCATCGGGGTGGGGTCTGCGGAAGAAGGCGTAGAGGACGTAGATCAGGGCGCCGAGCGCAATACTCAGAGTCCCGATGGTCTTGTACTGACGTCGGAGGAAGGCTTCGGCGCCTTCCTGAATGGCGTCAGAGATCTGTCGCATTTCGGGCGTCCCGTTGTCTTGCCGCAGGACAAACCCGCGCAGACTCCAGGCAACGGCCAGGGCACACAGAGACAGCCCCAGGACGAGGACGATCAGCATAGTGGCTGTTGGCTCCTTGGAGCCCGCGTCGCGCGGGCTAGTTCCCGATTCGTAGGGGGACCGTGACCACGCTCGCCACGGCGGTCCCACTCCGCGTGCGGGCGGGGTAGAACTGACACGCTAACATGCGCTCCACGAGGTCCCGGCGATACCCAGCGTCGGGGATCGGTGGGTCGATCGCGACCCGCGTGACGCGCCCGTCGGCGGCCACCCAGAACTGGACACGGTAGGTGCGTCCGGTTACTGCCCCTGGCACCTGCCCCAGCGGCGGCATGATTGCAGCCCGCGGCGAGGCGACGGAAATGTAATCGCCTGCGTCACTCGTTCCAGACCCGAGACCGACCCCTCCCGACCCTGCCTCCCCCGCCCCGGCGGCCGGTGCCGGAACGGCGGTTGCCTTTGACGTGTCCGGGTGGGGAGGCGGGCTCGCAACGGGAAGGACGGGCTCGGTCGGGAGCGTAACAAGCGTAACGGGCGCGGGCGGTGCGGGCCGCGCCCGATGTCGCCCAGGTCCCGCCGCCTCGCCGCCCGAGGAGGGTGGCAGGAGAAACGCTACCGGGCCACTAGGCGAAGGCGTCAGGGCGTGCGCGGGTGTCCGCGTGGCGAGGTGCCAGAGGACGGTGGCAAGCACGGCATGCACGCAGAGGGCACCGAGCGCGCTCGCCAGGCGCAGGGCCCCCGGTTTGGCGAGGAACAGGGTAGTCACCGGCATCTCGCGGAATCCGGCGGGAGGCCGTGCTAGTGCTGGCCGGGCTGGTCGGTCGGCGTGAACCCGATGATCTGGACGCCCGCGCCATGGGCGATGTCCATCGCCTGCATCACTTCGAGATACTTACGAGTGGGCGCGGCCTTGATGAACAGCAGCTTCGCGGGGCGCGTGTCGTAGATCTGGTGCAGGGCGCCATCGAGATCGCCCAGCGAGTAGGGCTGGCGATTGATCATGAACCCGCCGTTGGCCGGTAACTCAAGGACGATCTGCGCCGAGGGCTGCTGTTTCGACTTGGTCTGCTGCTCAGGCGGCACCTGGACGTCGAACGCCTTCCGCGACAGCGGCTGGGTGATCATGAAGATGATCAGCAGCACGAGCAACACGTCGATGAGCGGGGTGACGTTGATATCCGAGCTCAGACCCTCGCCGCCGCCGGTCGAACCCATCGCCATGGGTCAGGTTCCTCCGTGGTGCTTGGACAGGAGCGTCTGCCGGCGCTCCGTGATAGCCCCGACGACACGGACGCCCGCACGGCGGGCGACCTCGATCGCGTCCTGAACGCGGCCGAAGTCGAGGTTTTGATCGGCCTTCAGGAACAGAATCTTGTCCTTCGTGCGCGTCGCGTAGAGGGCCTCCAGCCGACCCGGCAGATCGGCATCCGAGATGAGCCGCGGCCCGTCGCCGATGTCGAGATAGAACTTGCCGTCGCGGTCGATGCCGAGCCGGATCTCATCCGGCCCCTCGGGCCGATTCTCGGGGTTCTCGGCCCGCGGGAGCGTCGCCTGGAACCCGGCGGCGATAATCGGCGTCACGATCATGAAGATGATGAGCAGCACGAGCATCACGTCGATCAGCGGCGTGACGTTGATCTCCGCCTTGACCGCCGCGCGGGCGCTAGTGACTGACAGGGCCACTCGACTGGGACGCCTTCTGCGTCTGGAATTCCTTGGTGAAGATCGAGCGGCCGAACTCAGTGCCGACGCTCTTGATCAGGTAGTCGATTAGCTCTTTCGACGTATAGGTCATCTCGACCGACAGGAAGTCGATCTTGGTCGTGAAATAATTGTAGAGCCATACCGCGGGAATCGCGACGAGCAGGCCGAAGGCGGTCGTGATCAGCGCCTCGGCGATACCCGCCGACACGGAGGCGAGCGAGCCGCCGCCGCCCGAGGCCGCCATGCCGGTGAACGCGTTCACGATCCCCATCACCGTGCCGAGCAAGCCGACGAACGGCGCGGTGGCGCCCGTCGTCGCGAGAATGCCGAGCCCGCGCTTGAGCTCGGAGGCGGCGATGAGCATCTCGCGTTCGACCGAGCGCTCGACCGAGTTGATGTCGGCGGCCGTGATCGTCGCGCGGTCGCGCAGGAGCGGCTTCACCTCGCCGAGCGAGCCGCCGAGGACGCGGGCGACGTGGCTCCGCTTCTGCGCCTCGGCGAGCTGGATGGCTGCATCCAGTTGATCGGCCTTCAGGAAGCGCGAGAACTCCGGCGCGAACTTCGCCGTCTCCCGCTGGGACTTCCAGAGCTGCCACCACTTCTGGAACGCGCTCGTCCAGGAGATGAGGGACATGAGCGCCAGGACAAACACAATCCCCTTGGCGAACGGTCCCATCGACAGAAACAGGTCGTAAAGCGAAGGCATGAGGGCGAACTCCCTTAACGGTCGCGGAGTGGAGTAGCTATCTGGTCAACTGGTAGAGGACGGGGAGGGTCACGAGCACGCGTACGGGACGCCCGTGCACGCGCGCCGGGCGGAACACGGCGTGCAGGATGTAGCCCCGCGAGGGAGAGTCGAACCCCGGGTTCGGACTCTCGAGCACCTTGAGGGAGCTCGGCTCGACGCGGCCGGCCGTGTCGATGATGAACTGCACCATGACCCGCCCCTGGATGCCCGCCTGCTGGAGCAGCGCGGGGTATTGCGGCGGCGGACCAGCGAGGAGCGACGGTTTTTCCTCGACGATGGCTTCGAGAAACACCTCGTTCCCGGTGGGCACGACGCCCGTCCCGGTCCCGCCCTCGACGCCCGAGCCCGAGTAGTCCTTCGGGTCGAAGTGCTCCTGGAGGTTCACGGGCGGGATGTCGGTGGGGATCTCGGTGGGCGCGATCACGGTCTGGAACCCGCGCAACGGGACGTCGAGCTGAACCGGCTGGGGCTCGGGCGGCTTTTGTTGTTGTTGCTGCTGCTGCTCGAGATACACCATGGCCGTGTCCACCCTGACCTTCGTGTCCGCCGCGCCCGCGTTCAGGGTGGCGAAGACCGCCCCACCCACCACGATGGTATGTACCGCGAGCGACACGATCCCAACCCCCAGCGTTCGCTTGCTGTTACGCTTTCGTTTGGTTTCGATCAGGGTCTCAAACACGAGCCACCCTCACCGCCTGTTGACTCCAACGAAAGATACACCGTTTAGGGCGTGCCCCCTGCCCCGGACGTCGCACCAGCCGGCCGCGCCCAGGGGGCAATTCACGTGCCGAGACGGCCCAGCCCTTCCCTAACACCCCGAGACGGCGCGGCCCGTCACGGCGGTCACCGGATCGGCAGATAGACCTTGAAGTTCGATCCCACGCCGACTTGGGATTCGACCTCGATCCGCCCCCGGTGGTCGGCGATGATGCCGTAGCAGATTGACAGGCCGAGGCCCGTGCCGCGGCCCGGCGGCTTGGTCGTGAAGAAGGGTTCGAAAATCTTGGGCAGGTCGTCTTGCTTGATGCCCGTCCCCGTATCGATGAACTCAAGGAGGACCTCGTCCCGGCGGGCCGGGTTCAGCCGGCTCCGCACGGTGAGCACGCCGCGGGAGTTCATGGCGTCCATGGCGTTGAGCATCAGGGCCATGAAGCTCTGGATGAGCTGCTCGCCGTCGGCGTTGAGCTTCGGGAGGTTGGGTCTCAGCTCACGCACGACGGTGAGGTGCTTGAAGCGTTCGTGATACTTGAGGAGAAAGAGCGTCTGCTCGACGAGCGCGTTCACGTCCACCAAGTGCTTCTCGCGCGCCTTGGGGCGGGAGAAGTCGAGCAGGCTGTCCACGATGCGTCGGCAGCGCTGCACCTCGGAATCGATGATGCGCAGGTACTCGCCGAAGGCCGGGCGCAGCTCGGCGGATAGGTCTTCGTTCCGGACGGCGAGGGCTTCGCTGCAGGCGAGGATCGTGGCGAGGGGGTTGTTGATCTCGTGCATGACGCCCGCGGCGAGCTGGCCGACGGCCGCGAGCTTCTCCGTTTCCGCGAGCCGGTGTTGCGCTTCCCGCCATTCGGTGACGTCTTCGCCGATCGTGACCACGTGGGTGATGTCGGCCGCGTCCTGGCGCATCGGGATTTTCGTGATGCGATAGAAGCGGGAGTCGCCGCTCGCGCGCGACTCCATTTCCATCTGCTCCATGACGCCGGTGTCGAAGACGTGGTCGAACTCGCGCTTCAGGAGCTCGCGCGGCTGGCGGTCGAGGACTTCGAAGACCTCGCGCCCGAGCGCCTCGTCGCGGGACACGCCCTGGGTTCCCGTTTCGCGTTTGCGGTTCCAGGCCCGGATCCGGTAGGACCGGTCGATGACGTAGAGGCCGACGGGCAGCGAGTCGATGATCTGGGCGGCGAAGCTGCGCTGGGCTTCGACTTCGCGGGTGCGCAGGGCCACTTCGGCGGCGAGGTCCTGGGACAAGGCCGTCGCCGCGACCACGGGGGCCAAGAGCTGGGCCACGACGACGAGGACGTCGTGGGCCATGCCTTGCGCCCGGCCGTCGGGGATCAGCGCTTCGAGCAGCCCGAGCGGCTCGTCCTCATGAACGAGCGGGAGGCGGAGCAGCCGCATCCCGGACGGAGCCTTCTCCGAGCGCAGGCCCTGGGCGATCCATTCGGCGACGGGCGCCGAGGCGGCGGGCAGGGCGACTTCGTCGCCCAGCGTGGCGAGGGGCGTATAGGCGGCGCCGCTTGCGTCCCGGAGCCAGAGTCGGCAGCGGCGCAGCGCCAGCCCGCGCCGGAGTGTCAGTACGACCTGAGTGAGCGCTTCCTCCGACGCGAACCCGGCCCTGAAGATCGACGTGATGTCCGCAAGGATGCGGAGGCCGGGATGGTCAGAATCGAGGTGAGGGGCGGCCATCCGCTCGGGACTACGGGCCTCGGTGCATGCGGGGCAGCTCGAAACGGAGCCCGAGGAACCCGTAGACCGAGGTCACGGGGCCGATGAACACCGTGGGGCCGACGACGATGCCGTAATGCGGGCTGTCGCCCCCGCCGAAGCTCACGCCCGGATAGAACCCGATCGCGGCCCATGGCGACCCTTGGGCGAGGGGAGAGTCGGACCCGGCGTAGCCGGCGGCCTCGATCGTCAAGTCGAGCCCGAGCGCCGAGGGGTTCGTCTCGTTACCGATGTCGGCGAGCGGCAAGAGCCCCGTGCGCACTGACGCCACCACGCCTCCGAGGAAGCCTTTCGAGCCACCCACGATCGCGCCTTCGTCGATGAAGGTGCCGAGGCGCGCGCCGAGCTCCGCCGAGCGAAACGGCCCGACGTGGATGTACTGCACGACGCCGAGATCGCCGCCTTCGACCTGCCACCCGGTCCCGAGCGTCCCGGCGAACCCGAACGCCCAAGCCGATCCCTGTGCCGCGAGCGGCGTAGACACCGCGCCCGCCCCGACCAAGATTGCGAGAATGAACCGACGCACGTTCGTCCTCCTGAGTGGTGCCGCAGCGCGCGCCGTCGCCCTGCCCCGCCAGTCCCGCCCCCTCCCCTTCAACCTCCCGGAGGTGGGGCAGCTTCGCTTTGCGCTGGATGACGGGCGCCGCTGGTCGCTGTCCTACGTGACCGACGTCGAAACCCGGGTGCTCATTAAGGATGCCGAGATCGGCGCCTGGATCGCGGACCGGTTCGTGACACTCGCCGATTTGCAATATAGCGCAGCCGGGGACCGACGCCTCCCGACGGGCCGCTCCCTTGTCCTGCGGGGGCGCGCGGCCGGCGTCTGGATGGAGGCTGAATTCTTCGCATCGGCGTCCGCCGCGACGGGAATCGTGAAGGTCCACGTGTATCCCGAACAGGCAGCCCCTGCGCTTGGCGGCGTGCGCTTCTTCCAAAGCCCCCTTGGAGACCTAATACCCGGATCGGGCGCGCTTGTGGCGTTGGTGAGCGGCTACGATTCCTCGAGCCCAACACAAGTCCTGGACACGAGCGCCGGGGATCTCGCAAGCCACGGCACGCTCGGCCTCACCCGGGGCGAGACGGGCCTGGGCTTGGCGTTCGATGCCGAGGACGCGGGCGACGGCGTGGCAACCTGCACCCAGGGAACACTCGACGCCGCGAGCCGCTTCGCGCCGCCGCGCACCCTACGCTCGGGCGGGGACACGTCGACCCTGCGGGTGAGCTACGATCCCGCGGGCGACGGCCTGTCGGCCCTGAGGACGGTTTTCCTGCCGGACGTCCGGGTCGATCGCGACCGGCTCGCGGCCGCGGTGGCCCCGACCGGGTGGCGACCGGTACCGGGCAGCGGCGTGGCGGACGAGTCTGCCTTCACGTCGCTGCTCGACGCGTGCCGGGGGCTCGACGCGCGGTACTGCCACTCGCTCGAGCTCGGGTTCGGCTATCAGCGGTCGGTGGGCGATTGGGACACGAATGAACGCTTCCCGCCGGGCCACCGGGCCCTCACCGATCAGGTACACGCGCGCGGGCTCGTCGCGGGCCTGTGGCTTGCGCCCTTCGTCGTGAGCGAGCGGTCGGGGATTCCCGACTCGCACGACGCATGGTTGCTCAAACGCGCGGATGGAACGCCGCATGTCTGGGACGGGAGCGATGCGTGGGGCGGCGCCCTCTTCGCCCTGGACGGCGCGCATCCCGAGGTGCAGCACTGGCTCACGGATCTCGCGCACCGCGCGACGAGCGAGTGGGGGTATGACTACCTCACGCTCGACTGGCTCACGATGGCTACGGTCGACGCCACCCGCTCGGGCGTCACGCGGGGCGAGGCCTATCGCGCCGGGCTTGCCGCGCTCCGTCAAGGGGCGGGCCCCGACACGTTTCTCGCCGCGAACAACGCGCCGCTCCAGCACTCGGGGGGCCTCGTCAACAGCATGCGCGTCGTGAGCGAGGGAGACGCCGGCTGGAGCGGCCTGCGCGCGGCGGTGCGCACGGCCGCGCACCGGAGCTTCTATCACCGCGGGGCGTGGCTCAACGATTCCGGCCTGCCTGGTGGCGCATCAGACGACGCCGAGGCGCAGCTTCGAGCGTCACTTGCCGCGGTGTTGGGCGGGCTGACCTTTTCGAGCGACGACCTCACGGCGCTCTCCGCGGACCGGTTGGAGGTTATCGCGCGCGCCATGCCCGCGGCGGCCGCCGCGGGGCGGCCGATCGGCGGCGACACGGACCGAGCGCCGAGCGCGTGGATCACCGAAGGGGCGCCGGGGTGGTGGACGCTCGTCCTCGTTAACTGGTCTGACGACGTCACTCCGGTGTCGGCGACGTTCGAGGCACTCGGCCTGCCTTCGGTGCGCTGCACGGCATACGACGTGTGGCAGAAAACACCGCTGCCCGACGTGACGACCGCAGTCGGCCTGACCCTCGATCCACATCGGTCGGTGACCGTCGGTCTCCGCGTGGCCAGCACGAGTCCGCAGGTCGTCGGATCCACCCGGCACGTGGTCCAGGGCTCAGAGCTCACGGGCGAAGCCTGGAACGCGGCCGCGCGCACGCTGCAAGCGACGGCGTCGCGGCTCGATCGCCGCCCTTACTCGATCGTCGTCGCGGTGCCCGCCGGGCTCGAGGCTGTCGAGTGTGCCGCCGACCCTGCCTGCACATTGACGACGCTCGCCTCGGGCCACGCGGCCCTTGCCTGGCCGGCCGGCGAGGGCGGGGAGATCAACTGGACGCTCAGGTTCCGGTCCTCTCGAGGGTAGCGCGGCTCGCGACCTGCGCCACGAGTGGTCCGAGCAGGGCGAGCACCACGATCCCGAACAGCCACGGGCGCCATGGGTCCCGTGGCGGTCGTAGCGTCGCGGTGCGGCCGGCACCGATGTGTATCACGACTGCACCCTGCGGGTCGCTTGCACTGTCGCGGGTGACGGTCCCGTCGCCCGCGAGCCCATCGAGATCGCTCGCCCGCGGCCGCCCGGCAATGCGTGCGGCCTCCTGGACGAGGGTCCGGGTGTCGGCGAGCCAGCGTCTGGCACCTTCGTAGCCCGCAAACCGCGCGTCCGCATAGCACGCAGCGCCGAACAAGAGCGCGGCCACGACGTAGCGCTCGAGGGCCTGCGTGCCACTCTGCCCCATGCGCCGCGTGCACCAGACGACCACGGGCAGCAGGACAAGGAAGGCTGGCACGCCGAATCCGCCCACCCATCCCGGGGCGAGCACGGCCGCTCGGACCGAAACGGCGCCCACCACGAGCGAATCCTGCGGGGCGCGCAAGGGTGCGAGCACCCTTCGATCCGTCCACACTGTCCCCGCGCCCTCGCGGAGCGCGGCCAGCGCCGCGGGCGGGATCGGCGTCGCGGTGGCGTCCATGAGCGGCGCCGTCGCGGCGTACACTTCGATCTCCGCAACGAGGGGCAGCGCATCGAGACCACGGACGCGGATCAGGAGCTGGGGGAGATCGTACCCGCGCGCCGGTGGCTTGGCCGCTCGGGTGACGAGACGGACATAGTCAGCGACCGTGTGTGCCGTGCGTTCGGCGCACAGCCGGCCATAGCTCCTCATCGCGAGCTGTGACAGGGCGAGCGCTAGGGCCGCGGACCCCAAGCCCACGACGCGCACCCCGAGGCGCCGCCGCGCGGAACCGCTCAAGCGGCGGCGAGTCCGCGGCCCCTCAAGGGAACGCGCACGCTCACCCAGGTGTTAGGGGACTTGGTAGCCAATCGAGTTTGAAATCACCGTCCGCCGCGTGCATTTTACGCACGGCAGCGCCCGCCGATAGTCGCGGGCGCTCTTCGTCCCGGCGGCACGCCCGCCCACGCTCACCTCGCGAAGGAGCTTCCATGGCGCATTCCCTGCCCGCGCTGCCGTACGATTTCGGGGCGCTCGAGCCCTATATCGACACCCTCACGATGCAGATCCACCACGGGAAACACCATCAGGCCTACGTCAACAACCTGAACGCGGCACTCGACAAGCACCCCGAGCTGCACCAGAAGCCGCTCGAGGACCTGCTCCGTCAGATCAACACCGTCCCCGAGGACATCCGCACCGCCGTCCGCAACAACGCGGGTGGCCACCACAACCATTCCCTCTTCTGGACCATCATGGGACCGAAGGCAGGCGGCGAGCCCGCCGGGCCACTCGCGGACGCCCTGAAGGCGACCTTCGGGGACTTCGCCAAGTTCAAGGACGCCGTCACGGCGGCGGGGACGGGGCGCTTCGGCAGCGGGTGGGCTTGGCTCGTGGTCGCGGGCGGGAAACTCGAAGTCTACAGCACCGCCAATCAGGACAGCCCGCTCATGGAGGGGAAGACGCCGATTTTCGGCGTCGACGTCTGGGAGCACGCCTACTACCTCAAGTACCAGAACCGACGGCCGGACTACCTCGCCGCCTGGTGGAACGTCGTGAACTGGCCGGAGGTCGCGCGGCGGTTCGCCGCGGCGAAGGGGTAACGCGGGCGCGCGCCTAGCGTCCCGGGGCGAGCGCGGTCTCGGTGGGAGCCGGGCAGGAGTGCACGCCGAGCACGGCGGCGCGGCCGTCGGTGACGAAACGCTGGCCCGTGTAGTTCCGCCCCTGGGTCACGGCACCCGGCAAGTCGATGTATTCCACGACTTCGGCGCAGCCCGTGGCCTCGAGCTCCTGGACGATACGGTCGCGCTCCTCGTCGACATCGGGGCGGATGCGATGGGTGAACCGCCCCTTGAGCGGGTTGATCTTGATCCCGATGTCCTCGGTCGCGGCGGCCACCCAGAGGTCTCGGATCCCGTCGTTGAGCCACAGCCGCACGTGGTGGCGATACTTCGCATTCGGGCCGGCGAGCTCGTAGGCCAGATCCTGGCGCCGACCGTCCAGATACTGCGCGCTGAGCGGCGCGCCCACGTCGGGCTCGTTCGCGAGACCGCGCACGATCTCCTTCGTCACGGTGCCGATCGATCCCCGCCGGGCGGTCACCCAGCCGGCATTCCGGAACGCGCTGTCGACCTCGCTCCGGGGCCCGATGAAGATGAGGTTGATGGGGTCGGCCATGGCGCGGCCGCCCTTGGCCGCGGTGCGAGTCGGCAGGCCTCCAAGATCGGGCATCTGCGCCACCGGCCGCGGGGCGGGCTCTGACGCGCAGGCGGGCGTACTGTCGATCATGACTGGGGTTTCGAGGCGCACGCGCCCGAGCTCTCCGGCCATGATCCGCGCCGGGGGGCCCCGGCGCGCGAACCAGTAGCCCCCGAGGATCGCCAGCGGGGCGGTCGGGAGATCGCTTGCCACGATCCCCGCCACAACAACGCTCCGGCTCCCGAACGACGTCGAGCCGCCGTGGACCACGCCGGCCGCCGTGACGTCGCGCCCCGGGGTGTACTCGAGCCCCTCGATCACCGCGTCGATCGCGATCCAGCGCTCGGGCGCCACCTCAAGCGAATCGAGCTCGACCGCGAGCGCGCTCCGGCCGCCGAAGATCCGGCCGGCGTGCGACACCGTGACGCGGCCGACGGCTTGCGCAAACGCCGGCCATGCCGCGCACCCGGTCTGCTCGACCGCCTCCATCGTCAGCACGCGCACCCGCGTGCCGACTGGATCGCGGCCCCCTTGGATGGTTTGGATGAAGCGGACCGGCAAGACCGTGCCCGACGGCAACCGCGTGCCCCCGGACCCACTCCCCTGCAGACCGGCGACGAGCGCGAGTACGGCGCCCAGCAGCGTGGTCACACGACCCCTTTGACGGCTCGGCTATGAAGAAAGGGACTCGGGTGGACCCCAGTCAAGACCCTCGGCCCAGCGCCACCAACCCGGTCTCGTGAAGGAGGCCGTTTGAGCTGAGCAGGCTCCCTCCGAAGATGGAACGCTGTCCCGCAAGAGTGGTCGCCCGCCCCCCTGCCTCTTCGACAATGACTTGCAGGGCGGCGATGTCCCAGGGGTGCGCTTCGGGGTCGACGGCGAGCTCGCCCCCGCCCTCGGCGACGACCATGTGCTGGTAGAAGTCACCGAAGCCCCGGGTCCGCTCGACGCGGCGCACGAGATCGAAGAATCCCGGCGGGGGCGGCGGCTCCGCGCGACCGAGGTTTGCATGGAGGAGAAGCGCCTCGTCCACAGACCCAACACCCGACACCCGGATCGGCCGCCCGTCGCGAAAGGCGCCGCCGCCCCGCACCGCGTGCCACCGCATGCCGAGAGCGGGCGCGCTGACGAGCCCGGCCACCACCTCCCCGTCGAGCTCGATGGCGAGCAGCGTGGCGAAGATCGGAATCCCACGCACGAAGTTCCGCGTGCCGTCGATCGGGTCGATGATCAACCGCGCCCCCTCGCCGCCTTGTGCGCCGGTCTCCTCGCCCAGGATCCCGAGCTCGGGATGGTGTTCCCGCACGAGCGCCGTAGCCAGGGCCTCGATCTCCCGATCGGCCTGCGTGACCGGACTGAGATCGCTCTTTCGGTCGACGTGGAGGTCACGGGCACGGAAGTAACGCAACGCGACCCGGTCGGCCTCGTTGCCGAGCTCGCGCAGGAACTCGACCCAGTGCGCCGGCGCGGGCGCGAGACGCGGGCTCAGGGTTATGGGACAGTCCCGACCGGGACCTGCGCCATCCGCGCGCGGAGCGCGGTCTGCAGCGCCCGGGCCACGGGACCCGGCTGCCCATCACCCACCGGCCGCTTGTCCACCTGCACGACGGGCATCACGTCGGCCGTGGTCGCGGTGATCATCACCTCGCTTGCCCGGCGGAGTTCCCCAAGCGGCAGGGCCTCGTCGCGCGTGCGCAGGCCAAGCTCGCGGGCGAGCTCGAGGACGACCTCGCGGGTGATCCCGGCCAAGATCCGCTCGGTCGCCGGGTGCGTGCGCAGCGTCCCGTCGACCACGGCGAACACGTTCGAGCTCGCCCCTTCGGTGACGACGCCGTCGCAGACGAGAATGGCCTCGAAGGCCCCGGCTGAGACCGCCTGTTGTTTCGCGAGCACGTTCGGCAACAGGTTGATCGTCTTCAAATCGCAGCGCCCCCAGCGCAGATCGGGCGTGGTGATGACCGAGGCCCCGCGCGAGCGGATCTCGTCCGGCACGGCGAGCCTGCTCACCGCGAGAAAGACCGTGGGCGCCGTGTCGGGCGGCGGAAACGCGTGGCGTCGCTCAGCCGCGCCGCGGGTGATCTGGAGATACACGGTCGCGGCGCCCGTCTCGAGCTCGTTCTCCCGAAGCAGACGCTCGGAGATGTTCTGGATCGCGACGCCGTCCAGCCCCGTCGGCCAAGCGATGCCGAGCCCGTAGAGGCCGCGGGTGAGCCGACCGAGGTGCCGCCCCGGCTCGAACAGTCGGCCATCCCGCGCGCGGGTCACCTCGTAGACCCCGTCACCGAAGAGAAATCCCCGGTCGTCGACCGATACTTGCGCCTTGGCGCGCGGGAGGAAGACGCCGTTCAAATAGACCGTCATGGGAGACCCTCAGGACCCGCGGCGCGCAGGCGCTTCGTCACAGGCCCGTCACCGTGGTGATGAATTGGAACCGGCTCGTGGCGTACGACGAGAGCTGCCAGGTGAACCGCATGATGCAGTTGAACGGGGACAAGAACGGCGTCAGGTTGCCGAGCCCGAAGCCCACCTCGGTATAGGGCTTCCGCGCCTGCAGCAGCGAGTCGCCCGGCGTCGGGGGCTGCCCGTAGAACTCGGTCCAGAAGACGCCGCCGTGGATGCTGAACGTACAGGGCAGCGAGCGAATGAGCGGGAGCCCGCTCTTCGCAAAGAGCAGGCGGTCAAAGTCGTGACGCACCGTAATGAGCGCAGCGCGGTTTCCGCCGAAATTCGTCTGGTTCAGCGTGTTGAAGCCGCCGTACTGGAGCTGCGGCGGCAAGAGGCCCAGGTCGACCCCAATGGGCGTCTCCATCCCGAAGTCGACGATGAAGTCCCGCTGCGGCGGCAGCACGCCCTGGGCGATGCCGCCCGCGGCGGTGATCGTGGTGATCCCGAGATTGAAGAGGCGCTGGCGACGCTCGAACCGCACCTGGTAGCGGCGGTAGTCGAAGTCCGACGACGCGAACGAGGGGCTCGAGACCTCGAAGCCAAAACTGAGGTGCGTACGCGTGAGCATCCGCACGTAGTAGTCCTGCCCGTCGTCGCGCAGCATGGGCCGCGAGTCGTAGGCCAGGTTGCCGGAAATCGACCGCAGGTGCCCGGCCGTGATCAGGGGATTCGCCCGCTGCGGGCGACTGACGGAGAACACCGCGTAATCGGTCACGACGGGCAGGCTCGACTGCTGGACGTCGTTGAAATGGAGGCTCAGCTCGGTGAAGTCGAACAGCTTGCTGTTCAGGCTCACGATGAGGCCCCGGTCGCGGAAATAGTCGAGCGGGTCGACCCGCCAGAACAAGGCTCCGTACGTGGACCGGAAATCCTCCGACGCGAGCGTCGGCCGGTACAGCGTCTCGTCGTGGTAGCTCGCCCCGATCCAGAGACGCTGCTCCTCGAGCACCCGGAACATGGCCCCGAAGCGGTACTCCCAGTCGCGGCTGTCCTCGGCGTATCCGAGCTTCGTCCGGACCACCCAGCCGGGCCAATCAACCCACGTGTGGCCGACCCCGAGGTAGGTGCCTTCGGCGCGGTCGAAGTGGAAGAAGTCCGGGTCTGTCACGATCCGAAGGGCGGCCGCGAACCCCTCGGCGACCCGATACCCGACTGGGGCGGGCAGGTTGCGGAGCGAGTCGATCCGGGCCCACGCGGCCCGCTCTCCGGCCGTCAGCGGCACAGCGATATCGCGCCACACGCTGGTGTCGGCCCGGTCGGCCCGGTCGCGCACGACGAGGCGGAACTCACCCAAGTCCGGCGGCGGGTGCCCCTCGTCGAAGCGGAAGCTGTCCAAGGCGGCCGTCTGCTCGAACTGCATGTGCTCGGGAAACCCGGGCAGCGGCAGGGCGAGCGACACCTCGCCCGTGAACCGGATCTCGTACGGCATCCAACGACCACCACCCACGTCGGCGAGCCGCTGCTGGTAGCGGAGGTTGCGGAAGATGTTGAGCCGCACCGCTCGATTCGTGCCCACATCGATCTGGAACACGTCGTAGCTCGAATCGGCGATGTCGATCATGCCCACGAAGAGGGGCGACGACTCCGTGCGCGGCGCGATCGCAAGCCGAAAGACGCGGCGGCCGTCCGTCACGAGCGTGTCCAGCACCCGGTACTGGTAGTGGTCGGGCGCGTCGTCGGCGATCGGGGAGACGAAGGAGTATTTCTGAAGGTCGATCCGGTCGCGGCTGAAGTTCGGGATGTCGCCCACCGAGAACAGGTTCTCGCGCGGTGATAGGTTCCGCGACTGCCGCCGGGCGAGGATCGTCTCCTGGTAATGGTTGGGCTGCTCCCAGTAGGCCGAGGTCCGTGTCTCGGTGATCAGGAGGACCGATGCCGCGGAGTCCGGATGCTGGTCCATGTCGCGCACCACGAACTTCACGTATGCGTTGTAGCGGTAGTCGTGAATGTGCGCGTAGAGCTGATGCTTGCGGGCAATCGCGCGCACGACGAGGCGGAGTGCGAAGTCGTCCTGGGCGACGACCGTGATGGGAGCGAGCCCGATGGGGATGGGACGGAGATAGATGTTGCGACTGACGATCGGCACGTCCACCGTGACCGACACCGACGTCGCTTGGTAGCCGATGCGCCGCACTTCGAGCCGCATGACGCCGCCGGCCGAGGGCAGCGTGTAGCGACCGCGCTCGTCGGTGAGGGTCGAGGCCCCGGTCTCCGCGTCGCGCAGCACGGCCGCCTGGAGGGGCCGACCGGAGATGGTGTCGTAGACGATACCTTCGACGATCGGCGGCTGGCGGCCGGGCACCTGCGCCGCGAGCGGGCGGGCCGCCGCGAGGGCGCACCCGAGCACGAAGACCCAACGGCATCGAGTGGCGCTCATGCGGGCTGCCGATAGTCTAACCCAACCCCGGCGGCTGCGCGCTAGTCTCGGGGCGGCCCCGGGCCTACTCGGTCTGAAGGCGGTACCCCACGCCGGGCTCGGTGAGCAGGTAGCGAGGGCGTGTGGCGTCGTGTTCAACCTTGTGTCGCAGATGCGTCATATACACGCGCAAATAGTGGGTGTGCTCGATCGCGTTTGGCCCCCACACTTCCTTCAGCAGCTGGCGGTGGGTGACGACCCGCCCCGCGTAGCGCACGAGCGTGGTGAGGAGCTTGTACTCAGTCGGAGTGAGGTGGACCTCGGTGTCGCCCAGGCGCACGCGCCGCGCGACCAAGTCGACCGTGAGGTCGCCGACGGTGAAGACCGGCGTGGCCTGGCCGTCGGCCGAGCGCGTGGCGCGGCGCAGCGCCACGCGCAACCGGGCGAGCAGCTCACCCACGCCGAAGGGCTTCGTGAGGTAGTCGTCGGCGCCCGCGTCCAGGGCCGCGATCTTGTCCTGTTCCTTGCCCCGCGCCGAAATGACCACGATCGGCGTCGTGCCCCATTCGCGGATACGGCGGGCCACCTCGATCCCGTCTCCGTCCGGCAGACCGAGGTCGAGCAGGATGGCGTCCGGATTGCGGCCCGCGGCCTGAGCCAGGCCGTCCCGCGCGGTCGTGGACTCGATCAGCCGGTAGCCGTTGCCCTCGAGCGCGGCCCGGAGGAACCGGCGCATTTGGGGCTCGTCCTCGACGAGCAGCACGACGGGCGCGACTTCAGCCACAGCTAGGCTGGCGCCTCCCCGGCGCCCGGGGGCGGCGACACGGGAAGCGTGAAGCGGAAGACCGCACCCCCACCGGGCCGGTTCTCGGCCCAGATGCGACCGCCGTGCGCGGTAACGATCCCCCGGCAGATCGTGAGGCCGAGACCGACCCCGCTCGCGGCGGAGGATGCGGGGGCGCGGTAGAACTTGTCGAAAATGCGTCCCTCGTCCCCGGGCCGCAGGCCCGGCCCGCGGTCTGCGACATCCACGCGCACCGTCCCGTCCTGCATGACGGCCGACACGTCGATCGGCGTCCCCGCCGGCGTGTACTTGATCGCGTTCTCGAGCAGGTTGATGAAGACTTGCTCGATCAGCACTTCGTCGAGCGGCACCGCGGGCAGCTCCGGGGGCAGCTGCACCGAGACCGGGTGCTCGCGCAGCCGGTCCTCCAGCCGAATGAGCGCCACCCCGAGCGGCTCTTCCAGCGGCAGCCATTCCTTTTGCACCTCGAGCGCCCCGCTTTCGACCCGGATCATGTCGAGGAGGTTCGCGATCAGGCGGTTCATCCGCTGGGCCTCCTCGAGGGCCGTCTTGAGGAGGTCCCGGCGGGTCGCCTCGGACAGGGTGCCCTTGTCTTCGAGCACGCTCGAGACCGCGCCCGTGATGGCGCCGAGCGGGGTGCGCATGTCGTGCGAGAGCGAGGAGAGGAGCGACGTCCGCAGCCGCTCGGCTTCGACGGCCACGGCCTCGCGTTGCGCGCGGTCGGCGAGCATGGCCCGTTCGAGCGCGAGGGCCGCCTGGGAGGCAAAGGTCTCGAGCAGCTGGAGGGCCACGGGATCCTGGAACTGCTTCGGATCGCTCGGGCGCACGCCGAGCACGCCCACGAGCCCCGTCGCGGCCACAAGCGGCAGGTACAGCCCCTGGGCGGCGGGAAGCGTGTCTGTGCCGGCCCCGGCGATGTGCTGTCGCTCGGCCACCCACGCTGCCACGCTCTGCTCCTTGTCGTCGATCGGATAGGCGAGCGGCGTGCCTACCGGGACCTCGAGCCGTCGGTCGTCCGACGGCACGAGGATCTGCACCGGCGTCCCGAACGTGCTCCGCATGTGGCGTGAGGCTGTGGTGACGATCTCGGCCTCGCCGCGCACGGCCGCGAGCTCCCGCGTCATGGCGTACAGGGCAGCCGTCCGCCGCTCGCGCACGCGGGCCGTTTCGGCCTGGGCGCGGATCCGGAGCGTGAGACCCGAAATCAACAGGGCGATCACGAGCATCACGCCGAACGTCAGGATGTAGCTCACGTCCGACACCGCGAAGGTGAAGCGCGGCGGCACGAAGAAGAAATCGAACAGCGCGATGCCCAAGAACGAGGCGACGATCGTGGGACCGCGCTCGTAGCGGGACCCGACCACCGCGACCACGAGCAGGAACACCATGGCGACGTCGGTGAGCGTCAGAAACCGAAAGACGGCCAGGTTGATCGCCGCGCAGAAGACGACCGCGAGCGTCGACCAGACGTAGTGCCCGACCGGCGCCCAGGCGCCGCGGTCGACCCGGGGGCCCCGCGCGCGCACGCTCGGCTCCACATCTCCGGTCATCACGTAGACGTCCACGTCCCCGCTGCCGCGCACCAGCTGGTCGAGCATCGATCCGAACAGCATGTCGCGCCACGCCGGGTGGGTCGGCTTGCCGACGATGATCTTGGTGACGTTGTTGGCGCGAGCGTAGGCGAGCACTTCCTCGGCCGCGTTCAGGCCGCTCAGCGTCACGGTCTTCGCCCCAAGCTGTTGGGCGAGCTGGAGGTTCTCGACGAGTGCCGCGCGGTCCGACGCCGAGATCCGGAGGCCCGGGGCCTCGACGAACAGGACTTCCCAGTCGCACTTGAGCCCGCCCACCATCCGCTTCGCGGCCCGGATCAGCCGGGCGCCGAGCGGATTGGGTCCGATACACACGAGGATCCGGTCGGCCGCCGACCAGATTTCCCGGATGCCGTGCTCGCGCATGTAGCCGCGCATCTGCGCGTCGACGCGCTCGGCCGTTTGGCGCAGCGCGAGCTCCCGCAGCGCGATCAGGTTGCCTTTGCGGAAGAACTCCTGAATCGCCCGCGCCGCCTGGTCCGGCACGTAGACCTTGCCTTCGCTCATGCGCTTGAGCAGGTCGTCGGCTGACAGGTCCGCGAGCTCCACCTCGTCGGCCTCGTCGAGCAGCGAGTCGGGCACGGTCTCCCGCACGTGGACCCCGGTGATCTGTGCCACGATGTCGTTCAAGCTCTCGAGATGCTGCACGTTGAGGGTCGTATAGACACTGATGCCCGCAGCGAGCAGGTCCTCGACGTCCTGCCAGCGCTTGGCGTGCCGCGAGCCGGGCGCGTTCGTGTGGGCGAGCTCGTCCACGAGGACGAGCGTGGGCCGCCGGGTGATCACGGCGTCGGCGTCGAACTCCTCCAAGGCGACGCCCCGGTAGTCGATCTGCTTGCGCGGCACGACCTCAAAGCCGTCGAGGAGGGCCGTGGTCTCGGCGCGGCCGTGCGTCTCGACGACGCCGACGATCACGTCCACTCCTTCGCGCCGCTTGGCGCGGGCTTCCTCGAGCATGGCGTAGGTCTTGCCGACGCCAGGGGAGGCGCCGAAAAAGATCTTGAGCCGCCCGCGGGCCGCGCGGGCTTCTTCTTCGCGGAGCCGCTGAAGGAGCGCTTCGGGGGAGGGACGATTGTCCATGGCGGCGTTCAACTTACCCGCGCGGGCAACGCCTGGTCAGCGCTCGCGTCGCGACCAGCGCCGCAGGGCGACGCCCGCCCACACGAGCTCGACGGCGCCGAAGGGCCATGCCCCTTGGAGAAACCCGTAGACCGACCCGAGGACACAGGCACCGGCGAATGCGAGAATGAAGGCCTGGTGACGCGCTTCGAGCGCGTAACACACGAGCATGGCCGTGACGGCGCAAAGCCCGAAGGCGCTGAGCGGCGTCATGCGGGGCCGCGGCCCCTAATGACGCTGGCTCAGGCTGTCGAGGGCGAGGTTCAGGAGGACGACGTTCACCCGCGGCTCGCCGAAGACCCCGAACTGCCGGCCTTCGACGTGACGATCGACGAGCGCGCGCACGGCGGCCGTGTCGAGATGGCGTGCCCGCGCGACGCGAGCAACTTGCAGGAAGGCGCTCGCCGGGGAAATGTGCGGATCGATCCCGGACGCAGACGACGTGACGAGATCGGAGGGCAAGTGCCCTTTCACCGCCCCATCGAGTTTGACCTCGCTATCGACGGCGCCCGCGATCAGCGTGTCGGCAAGCTTCAAATCCGTGGGGCCCTTGTTCGTGCCGCCCGTGAGCGTGTCGTCGTATCCCGCGCCAGCGGCCGAGGGGCGGCTGTGGAAGTAGTCGGCCCGCGCGAACTGCTGCCCGATGATGGCGCTCCCCTGCACCTGCCCGTTCGCCCCGGTGACGAGCGATCCGTTCGCCTGCCAGGGAAAGAGGACCTGTGCCAGGCCCGTGATCACGCCGGGGTAGACGAGCCCGGTGAGCACGCAGAGGACCAGGGTCAGGACGATCGTCGGGCGGAACTGGTTCTTGAACACGGTCACACCATCCGGAAGAGCACGAGGAGCATGTCGATCGCCTTGATACCGATGAAGGGTACGAGGATCCCGCCCACCCCGTAGATCCAGAGGTTGCGCCGGAGAATGGCGGCCGCGGGCGCGGGACGATACCGCACGCCGCGCAGGGCGAGGGGGATCAAGGCGATGATGATGAGCGCGTTGAAGATCACGCTCGCGAGAATGGCCGACTGCGCCGAATGCAGGCGCATGATGTTCAGGGCCTGCAGCAGCGGATAGGTGGTGACGAACATGGCCGGGATGATGGCGAAGTATTTCGCCACGTCATTGGCGATCGAGAAGGTCGTGAGCGCGCCCCGCGTGATGAGCAGCTGCTTTCCGATTTCCACGACCTCGATGAGCTTCGTCGGATTCGAGTCCAGGTCGATCAGGTTGCCGGCTTCCTTGGCCGCCTGCGTCCCCGTGTTCATGGCGACCGCGACGTCGGCCTGCGCGAGCGCCGGCGCGTCGTTCGTGCCGTCGCCCGTCATCGCGACGAGCCGGCCACCCGCCTGCTCGTGCTTGATCAAGGCCATCTTGTCTTCCGGCGTGGCCTCGGCAAGGAAATCGTCCACGCCCGCTTCGGCCGCGATCGCGGCGGCGGTGAGCTTGTTGTCGCCCGTGATCATCACGGTCCGGATGCCCATGGCCCGGAGCTGGCCGAAGCGCTCGCGGATGCCACCCTTCACGACGTCCTTCAGGTTGATGACGCCGAGGACGCGGGCGCCGCTGCCGTTGCCGCGCTCGGCCACGACGAGCGGCGTTCCCCCCTGGCGCGCGATGCCTTCGACCACGGGCATGAGCGCCGTGGGCACCTCCCCGCCGTGCTCGCGCACCCAGCGCATCACCGCCTCACTCGCACCCTTGCGCAGCTCGAGCGTGCCGGCGTTGATGCCGCTCATCCTCGTCGCGGCGGAGAACGGCACGAGCACCATCTGCTCGAGCGCCCCTTCCCCGCCGTCCGCCTTGCTGCCGATCGCGCCCCGCTTGCCCTCAGAGAGCGTGCGGCCCCGCAGTCCGAACTTCTCTTTCGCGAGCACGACAATGCTCCGCCCCTCGGGCGTCTCGTCCGGCAAGGACGCGAGCTGGGCCCGGTCCGCGAGATACTCCGCCGTGACGCCCGCCACGGGCACGAACTCGACCGCCTGACGGTTGCCCAGGGTGATCGTGCCGGTCTTGTCGAGGAGCAGGGTGTTCACGTCCCCGGCCGCCTCAACCGCGCGGCCACTCATCGCGACGACGTTCTGCTGGATCATGCGGTCCATCCCCGCGATCCCGATGGCGGACAAGAGGCCGCCGATGGTCGTGGGGATCAGGCAGACGAGCAGCGAGATCAACACCGGAATCGACACCGAGCCGCCGCTGTAGATCGCGAAGGGCTGGAGCGTCGCCACGGCGAACACGAAGATGACCGTGAGTCCCGAGAGGAGGATCGTGAGCGCGATCTCATTCGGGGTCTTCTGGCGCTGCGCGCCCTCGACCAGCGCGATCATCCGGTCGAGGAAGGTCGAGCCCGGGTTCGCGGTGATGCGGATGACTAGGTAATCCGACAGGACCCGGGTACCGCCCGTGACCGCCGACCGGTCGCCGCCCGACTCGCGGATGACCGGGGCCGACTCGCCGGTGATCGCGGACTCGTCGACCGACGCCACGCCGTCCACGACCTCGCCGTCGCCCGGAATCATGTCGCCGGGCAGGCAGACCACGACGTCCCCCCGCCGGAGCCCGCCCGCGGGCGTCGGGTCCCAGGCGGAGCGGTCCTTCGGATCGCGCAGCTTCTTCGCGGTCGTCTCAGTACGCGCTTTGCGCAGCGTGTCCGCCTGGGCCTTGCCGCGGCCTTCGGCCATCGCCTCCGCGAAGTTCGCGAACACCACCGTGAACCAGAGCCACAGCGCGAGCTGCAGGGTGAACCAGATGTCCGATCCGTGGTTCAACATGTCGCGGACGAGAACGAGCGTCGTGAGCGCGCTGCCGATGAGCACGACGAACATGACGGGGTTCCTGACCATGTGCCGCAAGCTCGCCGTCTTCACGAACGAGTCGCGGATGGCGCGCTTGACGATCGGCGGATCGAAGAGCGGTCGCTTGGTGATGGCCATGTTAGAACAGCCTCCCCACCTGCATGAACAGGTGCTCGACGATCGGGCCGAGCGAGAGCACCGGGAAGAACGTGAGCGCGCTGACGATCAGGATCACGGACACGAGCAGCACGACGAAGAGCGGCGTCGTCACCGGGAACGTGCCGGCGGACTCGGGGACCACCTTCTTCTCGGCCAAAAACCCCGCGAGCGCGATCATCGGCACCTGCATCGCGAACCGGCCGATGAGCGTGTTCAAGCCGAGGAGCGTGTTGTAGAAGTACGTGGCCCCGTTCAGCCCGGCGAACGCGCTCCCGTTGTTGGCCGCCGTGGAGGTGAACGCGTAGATGATCTCCGACAGCCCGTGGGGACCTGCGTTGTTGAGCCCGGCGAGGCCCTGTTTCGTCACGGAGGCGATCGCGGCGAGCGTGAGCACGGCGCCCGCAAAGACGAGGACGTAGAGCATCGCCATCTGGACTTCGCGTGCCTGGATCTTCTTGCCCAAGTACTCAGGCGTTCGGCCCACCATGAGCCCCGCGATGAACACGGTGAGGATGACCATCACGAGCATGCCGTAGAGGCCTGCGCCGACCCCGCCGAAGACGAGCTCGCCGAGCTGCATGTTCACGAGCGGCACGAGCCCGCCGAGCGGGGTGAAGGAATCGTGCATCGCGATGACGCACCCGCAGGAGGCGTCGGTCGTCATGGTCGCATACAGCGCCGAGTTCGCGATCCCGAACCGGACCTCCTTGCCTTCCATGTTGCCGCCGGGGTTCGTGGCGGACGCGACGATGTCCACCCCGCGCGCGGCGTGGATGGGATTGCCGGCCGCCTCGGCCCAGTAGCTCACGCCGACGCCCGCGATGAAGAGGATGTACATGGCAGCCCACAGCGCCCAGCCGTGCTTCTGGTTCTTCACCATCCGGCCGAAGGTGTAGGTGAGCCCGGCCGAGACCGCGAAGATCGCGAGCATTTGCCAGAAGTTCGTCCACGGCGTCGGGTTCTCAAAGGGGTGGGCGGAGTTGGCGTTGAAGAACCCGCCGCCGTTGGTGCCGAGCTGCTTGATCGCCTCCTGGCTCGCCACGGGGCCCATCGCGATGACCTGCTTCGCCCCTTCGAGCGTCGTGGCCGTGATGTAATGGGCGAAGTTCTGGATGGCGCCCTGCTGCACGAGCAAGAGCGCGAAGACGGCGGAGAGCGGGAGGAAGAGATACAGGGTCCCGCGGACGACGTCCGCCCAGAAGTTCCCGAGTCGGCCGCCCGAGCGGCGCGCGATACCCCGCGCAAACGCGATGGCTACCGCCACGCCTTCGGCCGCGGACATGAAGTTGTGGTAGGCGAGCTGGGTCATCTGCGAGAAATACGACATCGTCGTCTCGCCCGAGTACGACTGCCAGTTCGTGTTCGTCGTGAACGAAGCGGCGGTCTCGAAGGCCTGGCGGTCCACCACGGCCGCCATGTGCTGGGGATTGAAGGGCAGTCGGTCCTGGAGCCGGAGCACGACGTACGTCAAGAGCATGGTCGCAAGGCTGAACAGCGCGACCGACGTGGCGTACTGCGTCCAGTGCTGGTCCTCGTTCGGGTCGACCCCCGCCATGCGGTACAGGGCGTTCTCGACGGGCCGCAACCAGGTGATCGACCCCTCGTAGACCTTCAGCATGTAGATCCCGAGCGGCTTCGTGACGAGGAGCAACGCGATCGAGTAGATCGCGATCTGCACCCATCCTTCGAACGTCATGTCAGAACTTCTCCGGTCGGAGCAGTGTGTAGAGCAGGTAGACCAGGATCGCCACGGCGGTGAGCCCGCCGACCACCGAGTCGAACATCATGGCGCGCGGTCCTCACTCTCCGAGCGGCGCCCGAGCACCTCGCAGCCGCGGACGTAGGCGAGCATGAGCCCGAAGAACACCAAGGTGAGCGCGATGTAGAACACGTCGAGCATGGCTTGTCTTTCCCTGAGCCTGAACTGGGGGAAACAGTAGCGCGGCGAGAGTTAAGACCGCGTCAAAGCTTTTCGGGGCCCCATCAAGGGGGCGCTAACGGGGGCCGGGCTCCGTAGCGGACCGGAACCCGAACCGGGCTCCCGGGTAGGAGGCCCAGCATGTCACGGTCCCGCAAAATGTTGCGAATCGTCGCGTTTGCCTGCGCGCTGCTCGAGCTCGGCGTACCGGGCAGCGTGGCGCTCGCCGATGCCCTTGAGGACGGGGCGCCGGCGGGGCAAGCGATCCCTCACTTCGAGTCCCGCTCCACCGAGACCTGTCCTCACGCGCACGGCCTTGACGCCTTCTGCCAGTTCCTCAACGCCGCATGGGACGTCGCCGCCCCAGTTGTCCCGCGGCTCCGCGAAGGCCGCGCGCTGGCACAGCCGCTCGCCGCCGTCGCCGTGCCGGGCCGTAGCGTCCGGACAACCCACCCGCAGTCGCGCGCACCACCAAGCCTCTCCTAGGTCCCGCCTGACAGGCGGACACACTGAATCCGTCGCCCCGGGAAATCGCCCGGGCGTCGCCGCGTTCCATTGTGCCTGGGAGAGACCATGTCGCCGCTCTCGTACCTCGCTTTCGGGGCCGCGCTGTTTGCGGCCGTTGCCGCACATCCGCTCGCCGCGCTGCCCGCACCCACGGGAGACGTCGCGGGCACCGTGATCGACAGTATCAGCGGAAAACCGATCCCAAGCGCGACCGTAACGTTGTCGCAGAACGGGACCACGGTCGCCACGACGCTCACCGACCCGTTCGGTCACTTCATCGTGCACAACTTGGCCGCCGGTACCTACTCCGTCGAGGTGCGGTACTTCGGCTATAGCCCGTCGATCCGCGACGCCCAGGTCACGGGCGGCGAAACGCCCGTCGCGGTCGCCTTCAGGATGAACCCGGTGCCGCTCAACCTACAGGCGATCCAGGTGAGCGCCGCGGCCCCGATCGCGGTCGACACACGGTCGGGCGATCAGATTTTCGACCAGAACAATTTTCACGGCGCCCCGACGCTCACGACCTCCCAGATCGTCCAGCAGTCGATCGCTGGCGCCGCCCGGGCGCCCACCGGCGAGGTGCACATCCGCGGGCAGCACGACGAATACACGTATGTGGTCGACGGCATTCCGGTGCCGTCAGGGATCTCGGGAAGCCTGAACGAGCTCTTCGACCCCGAGGTCGTCAACAACATCGATTTTCAGACCGGTGGCTGGGATGCCGAATGGGGCAACAAGAATACGGCGATCATCAACATCGCCACTCGCATCCCAACCGGCGGGCTCCACGAAGACCTGTCGACCTACGGGGGCTCATTTGCCGCGAACGGCCAGTCGCTCGCGGTGAGTGACAACATCGGCAGGTGGGGCTTCTTCTTGTCCGGGGCGCGCGACGGCACCGATATGCGCCAAGAGCCGATCGTCCTCGACTCCGCCACCAATACGTTGGAGAACTACCACAATCAGGGGCAAGACATCTTTGGATTTGGGAAGCTGCAGTTCGTGCCCAACGACCGCGACCTCGTGACGCTCGACATCAACCGGTCGCGCACGCGGTTTGCCGTCCCGTACGACTCGACGCTGACCACCGTCGACGATCACCAGCAGGACGTGAACGGGTTCGTCAACCTCATCTGGCGGCACCGCTTCATCGCCGACTCAGGCGAGACGGGCCGCGCCTCGGAGCTGTTCGTGGGCCCGTACTTCCGCGACGGCAGCCTGACGTACACCCCGGGCCCGACCGACGTCCCATCCTTTGTCTTCTACCCGAGCCCGACACCGTACAATCTGAGCGAGGACCGGAGCTTCAACACCGAGGGCTTGAAGGTGGACTACACCTACCGACCCCACCACGGGCTCGAGTTTAAGACCGGCATGCTCGCCTCGGTGACGAGCGGGCATGAGACCTTTAGCACGACCGACTCCGCTGGTAATCCGGGACCCGCCTCCAACTCGGGACTGAACGGCAGCGACGCCGGCGTGTACGCCCAGGTTGCGGTCACCCCCACGGACCGCTGGGAGTTGCGCGTCGGGGCCCGGTTCGACAATCACAACGCCCCGTTTGCCGGGAACCAGGACCAGTTGAGCCCGCGGATCAAGTTGAGCTTCTTTGCCGACCCGCAGAACACGCTGTGGGTCTACTACGGGCGCATGTTCATTCCCACCAACATCGAGGACCTGCGCTCGATCACGAGCATCGCCGATTCGGGCGTCGTCACCGCGCCAACGCTGCCGGAGCGGGATGACTTCTTCGAGGTGGGCTACATCCACCGGTTCCCGGCCGGGTTCGTCACGAAGCTCTCGGCCTACCACAAACACAGCACCCCGGGCATCGACGACAACACCGTGCCAGGCTCCGCCATCGTCACGGACGTGAACATCTCCCAGGTCTGGATTAGCGGGGTGGAAGCGGTCATCGAGGCGCACCCGCGCGGGCCGCTGACTGGGTATCTCAATTTCGCCCTGAATCACGCCTACGGTATCGGACCGATCACGGGGGGATTCTTCCCAACGGCAACGCCAGCCGGCTATTTCGACCTGGACCACGATCAGCGCGTCTCGGCCCTGGGGAACCTCGTGTACTCAAACCACGGGTTCTATCTCTCCGCGACTGGGATCTACGGCACCGGTCTCACGAACGGCGTAGATCCGAGCACCGATCCCAACTACTGCACGGGACTGACGTGCTTCAACTCGGCGGTCAAGGTGCCGCCCAGCTTCATCCTGAACGGGGGCGCGGGCTACACATTCACGGTGGGCAGCACCGTAGTGCGGCCCGAGTTGTACTTGGACAACGCGCTGAACAACACCTACCTGCTGAAGGGGGCGTTCTTTAGCGGTTCCTTCGTGGGTCGTCCGCGTACCATCGAGCTCCGTGTGAAGGTGAGCGCGTAACGCGGTGCAAATCGCGACACGGGGGCGGCGTAGCGATGCCGCCCCCGTGTGCGGTGCGGCACAGACCTGCGGCCCGGAAGGCATCACTCTAGTGTTATTCCAGCGTATTCCTCATTAATGGTGACGCTGTATTCCTAATTAATGGTGACACTCGGGACTCCATGACGCTCCGGGCTTGGACCCTCACGCCGCTGCTGCTCCTGATGGTCTGCGCACGACCAGGCGCTGCCCAGGGCACGTGGAGCCCGCGCTGGGAGATTCCCGGGTACGATTTCTCGCCAAACGGGGTGTGGCGCCTCAAGGCGCGCAAAGTGGCCGCGGCGCGTCGCGCACTCCTCGCCCAACGCCTCCTCACGGCACAACGCGCCCTGCGCGCGCAGCAGGGGGGGAAAGGCGGCGTCCGGGCCGCCGTCAGGCCCGTGGCCCTCGCGCCCGCCGAGGGCGCCGTCTCGGGGGCGCTCAAAGTGCCGGCGATCCTCATTCGGTTCGCGGACACGGATACCTCGACGCAGTACCAGCCGCCCTCCTACGACACGGTGCTCTTCTCGGAGACCCCGCCCGCCGGTCGTCCGTACACGATTCGGACCTTCTACGAGCAGATGTCGGCGGGGGCGTTCAGCATGCAGGGGCAGGTGCTCGGCTGGGTCACGCTCTCCAAACCCGAGGCGTCCTACACCGGGGGCATGAACTGCACGGGCAATCCCTACGGGACCAGCAACTGCAACGGGATCTTCAACTCCTCGATGACGGTCCCCATCGACAGTCTGCAGGTGGGGCTGCGCGAGGCCCTGGCGCAGCTCGACGCGCAGGGCGTCGACTGGAGTCAGTTCGATAACGGCGGCATCGACACCGTCGCAGGCTCGGGCGACACAGGCGGATACGTGGACATGGCCATCTTCGTCCACCCAAATATCGACGGCGCCTGCGGAGGCAACAACAATGTGTGGTCGCACCGGTACTACCTGATGAACCAGAGTCTTACGGCAGAGAGCGCCTACGTCACGAAGACCCCGTGGGCCGGGCACCCGGGGCAGTTCATCAAGGTTCGCGACTACACGATCCAATCGGGCGTGGGGGGGTCGAGCGCCTGCAACGGCTCGCAGATCATGCCGATCGGGACCGCCGCGCACGAGTCCGGTCACGGGCTCGACCTCCCCGACCTCTACGACATCGAGTACGCGTCGAGCGGGATCGGTGAATGGGGACTGATGGGGAGCGGCAACTACTCGCAACCGTTCAGCCCAAGTCGCATGGAGGGATGGTCGCTTGCCGAGCTCGGATGGGTAACTGTCGTGCAGCTCACGCAGTCAGGGGACTATAGCCTCGGGCCCGCGCCCACGAGCGACACCACGTTCCTGATCGAGGTACAGGGTTCGAATCCCCGCGGTGAGTACTACTTGCTGGACAACCGCGAGGCAGTGCTCGCCGATACCGCCCTCATCGCCCGCCACTGCGCGGTGAGCGGCAATCCGCCGAATTGCGGGGGCGGTCTTCTCGTGTGGCACGTCGACTCCGCACAGATCGCGAACAACGGGTTCCACGTGACGAACCTCGTGAACTACGGACCGGTCCACGGCGTCGAGCTCGAGCAGGCCGACGGCTACAACAACCTCGACGCGAACCCGAACACGGCCCCCTACGGAATCGGGTCCGGGGAAACCAACCGCGGCGACGCCGGGGATCCCTTCCCCGGCACCTCGGACAACACGACCTTCGGGTTCGGCACGAACCCCGGCGCCACGAAGAACGCCGACGGGAGCTTCGCCGGGTTCGCCATCGACTCGATCCAGCGTCTATCGGTCAACGGGCCGGTGCGGTTCCGACTGCGTTTCGGCGGGACCACAATCGTCCACGCGAGCGACACCGGCGCCGTCGTGGACGTCGACGGGTCGCCCTACCACGTCTACGCAACCGTCATCCAGGACACGACCGTGACGCACACCGTTGCGGTCGCGGACACGCAGTATCGAGGGGACTCGCTGGTGCGCTGGATTTACGAATCCTGGTCGGACGGCGGCGGAATCACCCACGGCTTCAAGGGGACATTCGCAGGCGAGAGTCTGATCGCGAGCCTCGCCCCCGCCTTCAGGGTGGGGGTGACGGCGGCGGGCCCCGGGACGGTGACCACGACGCCCTCCCCGGGTACGTCGCCCTACATCGCGAACGGGACGGCGATCCAGCTCGTCGCCCATCCGGCGGCCGGCAACCTGTTCCTCGGGTGGAGCGGGGACACGACCGTGGCGGACACGCTCCTTCCCCTCGTGATGACCCGAGCCTACACCCTCACAGCCAACTTCGGGCTGCCGCTCACCGCGTCCGACGTGCTCCAAGAGCTGTTCACGGGAGCGAGTGCGCTCACGCCCGCGCAGGTGCGCTACCTGAACGCCCTCGCGAATCGGTCGAATCGTTCCGACTCGACGGGCATCGATGTGGGAAGCTTCCTCGCGTGGGTGCGCTCCGCTCGGCCGACGCCGCCCGGCACGAACCGCGTCGTGGCCACTCACCGGCAGGCCGGCCAATGAGGCGCTCACGGTTCCTCCTGGCTGCGATCCTCGCGGCCGCGTGCACGACTCCGACCGGACCCGAGCCCGGGACCCTGAGCGTCAAGTTGCAGGATCCGAATGCGGGCCTCGACGGGGCGCTGCTCCTCAGCCTGAGCGGCCCTGCGACGCCGACGAGCGTGACGGCAGCGCCGGGGGATAGCGTGTGGGGAGGACCGTTCACGGGGACCTCAAACCAGGTCGTCGTGACGGGTCAGCTCGCGAACGGGGTGATCCTGACCTTCGACGTGCCGGACGTGACGGTGGTGTCTCAGTACAAAGCGATTCCCATTCAAGCCGCAGCGACGAGCGGCTACGCGCTGCGGACGATCGCGGGGTACCTGCTCGGGGTCACGCGCTAGAGCCAATGCGCGCGCCGCGGTCCGCCGCGGGCGGTTGTCCTTCGTCCAACACCTGCCGTACCTTGCGCGCCAACCCATCCGCGGAAAAGGGCTTCTGCAGAAAGGCGATCCCGGCCTCGAGGACGCCGTGGTGGACGATCGATTCGTCCGGGTAGCCCGAGACGTACAGCACCTTGAGCTCGGGCCGCGCCGCTCCGAGGAGGAGCGCCACTTCGCGGCCGCTCATTCCGGGCATGATCACATCCGTGACGAGCAGGTCGATCCGCCCGGTGCGTTCCGCCACCTTGAGGGCATCGACGCCGTCCGCAGCAACGAGCACCTGGTAGCCGTGCCCCGTGAGCACGCGGCGGGCGAGCTCCCGGAGCTCGGGCTGGTCCTCGACCACCAGCACGGTTTCTGACCCGCGGAGCGAGATCACGGGCTCCTCGGCCGTCCGACCCGAGCTCGGCGCGGCGAAGGTGCGGGGGAGATACACCTTAATCGTCGTGCCGTGGTCCACCTCGCTGTACACCCAGATGAAACCGCCGCTCTGCTTCACGATCCCGTACACGGTGGACAACCCGAGCCCGGTCCCCGTGCCCTTGGGCTTGGTCGTAAAGAATGGCTCGAACACTCGCCCGACGGTCTCCGGGTCCATGCCGGACCCGGTGTCGGTGACGGCGAGCAACACGTAGGGCCCCGGCGGGACCAGGGGATGCCGTTCGAAGTAACTCCGGTCGAGCTCCACGTTGGCCGTCTCGATCGTGAGACGCCCGCCGGCGCGCATCGCGTCGCGAGCGTTCACAGCTAGGTTCACGATCACTTGTTCCAGCTGACTCGGATCGGCCCGCACGGTCCCGAGGTCCGCCGCAAGCGCGGTCCGCACGTCGATGTCCTCTCCGACCAGTCGGCGGACGAGACGTTCGATGCCACCCACGACGTCGTTCAGGTCGAGCTGTTGGGGTGCCAGCACCTGCTGGCGCCCGAACGCGAGCAGCTGCCGCGTGAGCTCGACCGCCCGCAGGGCCGCTCGACGAATCTCTTCGGCCTCCTCGCGTCGCCCACCCGACTGTTCCAGATCCTCGACGAGCAGGTCCGTGAATCCGAGGATCGCCGTCAGCAGGTTGTTGAAGTCGTGTGCGATCCCGGCCGCGAGGCGTCCGACCGCCTCCATCTTCTGCGCCTGTCGCAGTTGTTCCTCGAGCCGTCGCACGTCGCTCACGTCGAGCGCCACCGACATCATGCCGGTGATGCGACCGTCCAACGTGTAGGTCGGGCTGCTCGTGACGCTCACTTCGACGGGCGTCCCGTCGCGGCGCTGCCGGCGCATGACGTTGCGCGTGGCACCTGTCCGGCTGGCCGGGTCCGCCCCTTCGTCGGCCGCGCCCGAGAGGGCGGCCGGGAGCGCGCGCCCCACAAGCTCTGCGGCCGACCACCCGAAGATGCGTTCGGCGGCGCGGTTCCACAGACGTACCTCGCCCTCGAGCCCGAGGCTGTAGATGGCGACCGGGGCGGCCTCAATCGCCGCTCGCAGGGTCTCGAGCGCCTGGCCGCGCGCCGCTTCCGAGGCTCGACGGAACCACCGTTCGGCGAGGAGGATCCCGACCGCGACGAGGAGCCCCGCCGCCCCGAGCATGACCACGAGCACGAGGTCCCGGACCCACCGCGCGGCGGCTCCGAGGATACCTGAGAAGAGTCCTTCGAGGCGCGTCGATGCATTATTGATGCGGTCGAGCGTAGCGAGCGCGGTCTCGACCGCGCGGGCGTCGGCCCGATGCACCTCGACGAGTGCGTGGAGACGCGTTCCCACGACGAGTTGCGCCGTGATTTGGTCGTCGCCCGCCCGCCAGATCTCCACCGCCCGGGCCATGTAGCCCACGTGGCGAAAGCGACGGTACAAACGGATCATGCCGGGCACGTCCGCTGGGTCGTTGCCACCCGCGATCAGGTCCGCTCGGACTGCGGAGAGATCTGGCGACGTCCGGTCGAGCTCCTCGCGGGCGCGCCGATCCCCAAGCGGGACGTCGAGGCTTGCGAGGAACGCGCGGTACTGCGCTTCGTCGTTGGATCCCGCGTAGCGCGCAAGCTCGTAGGCTGCGTTTTTCTGCGCGCGAGACCACAGGCTCTCGCCCCCCACATACGCCCGCAGATCACCGAGCGCCTCCATGCCCAACGCCGCCACGCCCACGAGGGCCGCGGCGAGCACGAGCAACGCGACGAGGGCCACACCGGACTGGGTACGAATGCGAATGCGGGGTGTCGAGGATTGAGTCACGGGGCCTCAACATACATGCTTTGGCAGAATCCGGGGCGCCGGCACGGTCGCCTTCGGCCCCCGCTGCCAACGCGGCAGCGACGCGTACCGCGCCGCACGGGACAGTTTTAAGGGCGTCTTAGCACGGCCCTCGGTATCCTGTCGGGTCCCGAGTCGCTTGTGCCGGGGGCGCTTAGGGAGGGGCTGGTTCGGAACATGCCAGAGCTCAACGTCGGCGACGTTCTCGATCGCTTTCGGCTCACCGGGCTCATCAGCCGGGGGCTCACCTCTTCCGTATTCAAGGCGCAGGACCTCACCCGCGGCGCCACGGTCGCGCTCAAGGTCCCCCACCCCGCCTTCGAAGGCGACGCCGTGTTCACGGCGAACCTCTCGCGCGAAGAACGCATTTGCTCACGCCTCGCTCACGAGACGGTCCTCAAGGCCTTCACACCCGCTGAGCGAAGCCGGGCGTACCTCGTCTCCGAATACGTGGATGGGGTGCCGCTGCGCATGCGGATGCAGCCACACCAGCCGCTCACTACGGACCAGGCGCTTTCGATCGTGCGCCAACTGGCGGACACGCTGGTGTACGTCCACGGGCAGCATGTGATTCATCGCGACCTGAAGCCCGAGAACGTCCACCTGAAGCGAGATGGGACGATCAAGGTCCTCGATTTCGGCCTCGCGTTGGACCACCCGCGCCGGCTCTTCTCGTTCCTGGGCTCGACGACGGTCGGGACGCCCGACTACATGGCGCCAGAACAGGCGAGAGGGCTGCCGGGCGATGAACGAAGCGATATCTATGCGGTGGGTGTGATTCTCTATGAGATGCTGACGGGCGAGCTCCCGTTCCCGATGGCTGACCCGGCGGAAGTGATGCTGAGCAAGGTCGAATCAGACCCCCTCCCCCCGACGCATTTTCGCCCCGATCTCCCGCCTGAGCTCGAGGAGATCATCCTGCACGCGATCGAGCGCAAGCCAGCACAGCGCTACCCGACGGCCGCCGCGCTCGCGGCCGACCTCAGCGACCCCTCGCGGGTGCGTCTCACCGGCCGCGCCGCACGCCTCCGGCCGCGCACCGTGCGCCAGCTCATCATCCGTCGCGTGGTGCGCTATGGCGGACTCGGGGTCACGGTCCTCGTCACGCTCATCGTGCTGGTCTGGCTCGCGAACAAGTACCCGGCCGGTCCCCCGGCCGCGAGGCCCGCCGCCGGCGCGCACCCGGCCGGTCACTGAAAGACATCTCGCTTGCGCGACCCACGGCACGAGTTGTATAGCAGAGGCACGATGCCGAACGCGCCGCGCGAGACGTCCGAGCACCCGAGCCAGTCGCTCGCCCGGGCTCGAGCGATCTTGGTCATCGAGGACGACGCCCCGATCCGGCGCGCGCTGCGGCATGCGCTCGCGGACCTAACCGAGCGGGTGCTTGAAGCGGCCACGGGCCAGGCGGGCATCGATCTCGCCGCGGCCGAACGCCCCGAGCTCGTGATTCTCGACCTCGGGCTGCCCGATCTTCCGGGCATCGCCGTGTGTCGCGAGATCCGGTCCTGGTCGCGGACGCCGATCGTGGTGCTGTCGGCCCGTCATGCGGACGACGAGAAAGTCGAGCTCCTGAACGCGGGGGCAGACGACTACGTCACGAAGCCGTTCAGCCCCTCCGAGCTCGCGGCCCGCGTGCGGGCTCACCTGCGGCGCTCGCGCCTCCCGGGGGGAGATGACGTGGCGCCCGTCATCGAGGCCTACGGGCTCACGATCGATCTGTTGCGGCGACGCGTCTCGCGCGCGGATCAGGTCGTGCGCGTCACGCCCATCGAGTGGGACATCCTGCGGACCCTGGTCACGAACGCGGGACGCACGCTCACCCACCAGCAGATTTTCGACGCGGTCTGGGGCGCGGCGGCCGGAAACCCGCAGCAGTACCTGCGCGTCCACATCACCAACCTCCGGCGGAAAATCGAATCCGATCTCGCCCGGCCTGTCTTAATCGTCACCGAACCCGGCGTCGGGTATCGAGCCGAGCTCCCCACGTAGTCCCCGCCGACGCGCGCGGCCGCGCGATTCCGGCCTTAGCGAGATCTTAGCGACGCAGGGCGCGTCGCCTCGTTGATTCTTAGCGAAACCTTCCGATACGTTGCGCCCCGCATGCGCCGCGAGCGACGCGATCAGTGCTCGCGCGTGGTCCCAACCGTCGCGGGGTTCGCTGATGAGCCGAAGCGCAACACAAGCCAAACGTCTGCGGCACGCCGCACCGACTTTGTCCCCGATCGTGCGGGCGGTGCTCGAGGCCCGCGACGAAAGCATCGCCGTCTTCGACGCAGACGGCCGGGTCCTCTTCCTGAACGCGCGGGCGACCGTCGCGCACGGCACGCCCAACGGAGCGCCCAACGCCACGGTGTTGCGCGCGAAGCTCCTCGCCAGTCACGCCCGGGCGATCCGGCTCGAGGCGGGCGGCGCGGTGCTCGGTGAGATTCTCGTCGTGCCGAGGCCCGAGCCCCGGCTGTGGGTGCAGCGGGAGCGCGAGGCGATTCACGAGACGTTGACGCGGTCGGGAGGGAAGCGAGGCGAGACCGCGCGGCAACTGGGGATCAGCCGCACGACCCTGTGGCGTCGCTTACGTCAGCATCCGGCCACGAACGGCCATGGTTGAGGTTACAGGCCTCGGCGGCGCCATTCAGCGCGCCCGCGACAAGGCGAAGGAGATTCTCTCAGCGCTCGAGCGCGCGGGTCACCCCCAGACTGGCGGCTCGAGTTCTCTGTATTTGAGCATCGTGGCGATTCAGAAGCGCATCCGGGTCTCGACCGGCGTGCCGCGCGACCAAACCGTCATCGCCGACCTCGAGCAGTTAGCGAAGCTCTGCGAGGGCAAGCTCGCCCCGGTGAAGCCACTCCTCGAAGAGGCCGCCCGCTCGGCCCGACAGATCCGCTAGCCCGAGCGGGCTCCGCCCGCGTGGCGCTCGCGCGGACGGTATCTTTGACGCGGCCCATGGCCGCGCATCACAGCACCCCACGACATCTGATCGGGGGCAGCGCTCTCGCCCCCCCGTCTAGCCCGCGATGACACGCACGCGCGTGACATCCTGGATCACCTGGTTTGGGATCCTCGTCCTGGCGACCATCGTCCTGCGCGCCACCCGCGAGGACCTCGACACGGTGCACGTCGTGCTCACCTACCTCCTCATCGTCTTGGGAGGCAGCGTGAGCGGGGGGCGAACACTCGCCCTGGCGATCACGGTCGCCTGCGTCGCGTTCATTGACTACTTCTTTCAGCTCCCGTACGACGCGTTGTCGGTCACGAAACCGCTCGACATGGTGGTGCTGCTCGCGTTCCTCACCACGGCCACCGTGGCGACGCACCTCCTCGCTCGCGAGCGAGCGCGGGCAGCGGAGGCGGAACTCCGCGCGAGCGAAGTCGCCTCGCTGGGACGACTGGGCGCCGAGGTCCTGAGCACCGGCCGAGCGGAGGAGACCCTCGCGCATATCGCGGAGGTCGTTCGCACGTCGCTCGACATGACCGAATGCCGCATTTACGGCTGGGAGGAGGGCGCGATCCGCCTCCGCGCTGCGTCCCCCGAACGACGGGCGGTGGGCGCCCCCGCTGCACCGAACCCGCAGGCGCTCGCGGCCTTGATCGAGCGGACGGATCACCGAGTGGACGAGCCGACCGACACGCCAGCGCTCGAAACCTCGGGCGACGACCCCCGAGCGCTGGTCATGGTGCTGCGGGCGCACCAGCGAACGGTCGGCGTGCTGTGGCTCGCGACCCTGGCACCGGCGACGCTCGATACGGCCGAGCGGCGCTTTGTCGGGGCCCTTGCCTACTATGCGGCGCTCGCGGTCGAGCGCGCGCACCTCGTGACCGCGGCCGAGCACGCGGACGCCCTGCGCGAAGCAAACCGTCTCAAGGACGTCGTTCTCGCTTCAGTCTCCCACGATCTCCGCACGCCGCTCACCACGATCAAGGCACTCGCCCAGCGGGCGCGCCGCGGGGGTGACCCCTACGCGCTCGAGATCGAGGAGCAGGCGGATCGCCTGGGCCACCTTGTCGCCGATCTGCTCGACCTCTCCCGCTTGAAGACGGGCGCCCTGTCGCTCCATACCGACTTGAACACGGCCGAGGACCTCGTCGGGGCCGCGCTGCGTCAGATCGACGGCATCGCCGCCGGGCGCGCGATCGAGACACACGTGGACCTGGTCGAACCGGCGCTCGTCGGACGGTTCGACTTCGTGCAGTCGCTCCGGATCCTCACCAACCTCTTGGAGAACGCGCTGCGGCACGCGCCGCCCCCCTCACCGATCGAGTTGCAGGTGCGCCGCGACGGGGCGTCCCTCGTCCTCGCCGTGGCGGATCGAGGCCCGGGGGTTCATGCGTCGGAGCGGGAGCGGATTTTCGAGGCCTTCTACCGCCCGCCGGGCGTCCCGGCGGACGCGGGCGGAGCGGGACTCGGCCTCGCGATCGCTCGCGAGCTCGCGGAGCGCCAAGGAGGAAGCGTGAACTACATCCCCCGCCCGGGCGGGGGCAGCGTGTTCGAGTTCCGGCTGCCGGCGAGTGACGACGGCGTCGAAGCCGACCGCGTGACGGTTCCTGGGACCAACCACCTGTGAGCAACGTCCGGACGGTCGGGGTCTTCGCGGGCAGTCTCCGGAGCGGCTCCTTCAGCGGGCGGATCGCGGACGCGCTCGTGGCGCTCGCCCCCGTGTCCCTCACGTTGACGCGGGTCGAGATCGGTGCGTTGCCCCTCTACAATCAGGACTTGGACACGGAGACCCCCCCAGCCACGTGGGTCGGGTTCCGGGAGCGCGTCCGGGGCCTCGGCGCTGTGCTGTTCGTGACGCCCGAGTACAACCGGTCCGTGCCGGCCGCGCTCAAGAACGCGCTGGACGTCGGGTCACGCCCGTTCGGCAAGAACGTCTGGGACCGGAAACCGGGGGCGGTCGTGAGCGTGTCCCCCGGAAGCCTCGGAGCCTTTGGCGCAAACCACCACCTGCGGCAGGTGCTCGTGTACCTGAACGTCCCCACCATGCAGCAGCCCGAGGCCTATTGGGGTCACGTGGCGAAGGCCTGGGACGAGACCGGCAGCCTGACGCCCATCATGCGGGAGCTCTGCCAGGGGTTCCTCGCGAGTTTCGCCGCCTGGATCGAGCTCGTCGGCCGAGGCTAAACCGAGTCGCGCCCTGCCGCTTGCTGCCTCAGGCGTGGAGGTACCACGGCACGTTGATGATGTGGATGCGGCGGTCCCCGCCGAGGAGCAGCATGGCGGTGAGCGCCTCGGCGCGCTGGTTGTGCAGGAAGTAGTGGAACCAGTGGCGCTCGACCATGATGGCGATCGCGACCGCGACCGTGCGATGCGGGTGTTTCTTCTCCACGTCCAGTATGTGGTTCACGATCGGCCGCAGGACCATTCGCAGGGGCGACTGCAGGGTCACGAGTCGCGGGGGCGCGACGCCCGCGGCCCTGGCGGGCTCGTCCACCACGCGCTGCCACTCCCTCGTGACGCTGTCGTCCTCGTCACAGGCGACGTGCACGGCTTCGACATCGGGTGACAGGGTCATCGCAAACTGGAGCGCCTTCTCGGTCGCCGAGTTCCAGCGATCGATCGGGACGACGACGATCGGCGGCTCCTGCCCCGGGTGCAGCATGAAGTCCCGGGGTGCCGTCTCGAGCACCACGCGCTGATAGTGGCGCCGGACGCGCGCCATGAAGAGCACCGCCGCGGGCAGCAGCAGCACGACCACCCAGGCACCCTCGGTGAACTTGGCGGCGATCACGATCATGACCGTGATGCCCGTGGTCACCGCCCCCAGGGCGTTGATGAGCATGGCGGGCCGCGCGCCCGGGGTGCTGCGGCGCCGCCACCAATGGCTGACCATGCCGAACTGGGAGAGGGTGAACGCCAGAAAGGCGCCGACCGCGAAGAGCGGGATCAGGCGGTCCGTGACGCCGCCGAAGAGGGCGAGCAGGACCGCGGCCATGATCGCGAGGGCCCAGATCCCCTGCGAGTACACGAGCCGGCGCCCGCGCAGCGTCAGCGAATGCGGCAGGTAGTCGTCGGCGGCTACCGAGTGGCAGAGTCGCGGAAAGTCGGCGAAGGAGGTGTTCGCGGAAAGACAGAGCACCACGAGCACGGAGAGCATGGTCAGGGAGTAAAACGGCCCCGTCCCGACGACCGCCGCGGTCACCATGGAGAGCACGCTCTGGTATCCGACCTGGCCGGGGACCGTGGCCGCGACGCCGTAGAAGTGGACCAGGGCCGCGATCCCGGCCAAGAGGAGGATCAGGATCGCGATGATCGCCGTGAGGGTCCGGCGGGCCTCGGGCACGACCGGCTCGCGAAACGCCTGTACGCCGTTGCTCACGGCCTCGACCCCCGTCAGCGCCGTACACCCGCTCGCGAAGGCCCGCAAGAGAAGCCACGCCCCGACCATCGCGGTGGCGGGCTGTGCCACGGGGGGCGCCACGACCGGATGCGGGTGGCCGCCGCTCGCAATGACGCGGTAGAGTCCGAGCACGATCACGGTGGCGAGTGTCCCGACGAACAGGTAGGTCGGGAGCATGAACGTCGAACCGGCCTCGCGCACCCCTCGGAGGTTGACGATGGTGAGCACGGTGAGGGCTGCGAGACACAGCGGGAGGATGTGGCGCTCGAGCGAGGGGACGGCCGAGACGAGCGCGCCGATCCCGGCCGAGATGCCGACCGCCACGTTGAGCAGGTAATCGATCATCAGGGCCGCCGCGGCAAAGACGCCGGGGCCAGCGCCCAGGTTCTCCTTCGCGACCGTATAGGACCCGCCGCCCGTGGGGTAGGCGGCGATCGTCTGCCGATAGCTCAGATAGACGATCGCAAGCAGCGCGATGATGGCCGCGCTGAGGGGCAGGAGATACCCGATCCCTGCCACGCCGAGCGGCAGGAGCACGGTGAGGGCCGCCTCGGGACCGTAGGCCGCGGAGCTGAGCGCGTCCAAGCCGAAGATCGGGATGCCCTGGCTTGCGGTAATGCGCTGGCTCTGGTCCTCGCTCGAAGCCAGTGGTCTTCCGAACAACAGGTCGGCGAAGCGCACAGCCACCCTCCCAGCCGACGGCAGCCTCGCCGTCGCGTCAGATCCCTTGGGGGACCAGGCTCATCCTTATATATGCGGCGCCGGGCCGCGAGGCTCCGGCTAGCGCTTTTCGATCTGGGGGCGGACGTGCGTCTCGTAGCAGTCCGGGCAGAATCCGTGGCTGAACTCGGCCTTGGAGCGCGCCTCGATGTAGCGTTCGAGCGAGGCCCAGTGGCCGTCCGTCTCGCGGATCCGCTTGCAGTAGCTGCACACCGACAGGAGGCCCTCGAGTGCCACGAGCTCCTCGCGCAGGTCGAGGATGCGCGCGGCCGCTCGCAGCCGTGCCTGGAGTTCGTCGAGCGCCACGGGCTTCGTCACGAAGTCATCCACCCCAGCGTCCATGGCCTCGAGGAAGTTGGCCTTGCCGCTGCGCACGGTCTGCAGAATGAAATAGGTGTAGGCAGGGGCCGGTGCCGCACGGATGCGGCGACACAGCTCGAGCCCGTCAACCTTCGGCATGAGCCAGTCTGAAACGACCACCCTCGGAGCCGACAACTGCCAAGCACCCCAAGCCTCGCTGCCGTCCTCCGCCTCCAGCACCGTGTGGCCCTGAGCCCCGAGCACGGCCTTCAGCATGCGCCTCGTGACCCCGTCGTCTTCCGCGATGAGAATGTGCAATTCCCCTCCCCAATCCGCTGGGACGCCGCTCGGCGAGCGGCCCCCGACAGTCGTGATGCCGCAACGCCATTCGAATCCCGACGCCAGCAAACATAGCCAACTCTCGGTCGGCGCCGACCGGAAGTTAAGTCACGCAGGAGTAACGAGATACTTTCAGCCAACCTGTCGGGACGTCGCATAATGCACCACGCCGCCGGGATCCAGGATCCTGAGGCCTCGTCGTGCGGGACCTGGGCGCATCCCAACCGCGCGGGTCCGGGAGGGTACGCGCAGCGCACCGATCCGCGCCACGGGCGGGCTAACGTCGCTCCCCGGTTCCCCCCATGTATTGCATGACGTTGACGCTCGGGACGCGCGCAGGTAGGCTATCGCGCATGCTCGCCGAATATTCGGCGTCGACGTCGCTACCCGGCCGGATTGCCGAAGATC
>Ga0209415_10001106_pt1 | contig 51138 bp, 41 predicted proteins | sample PeaSoiSIISIP2007_FD_187696 | JGI IMG/M metagenome (GOLD analysis project Ga0209415, IMG submission 187696) | Peat soil microbial communities from Weissenstadt, Germany - SII-SIP-2007 (SPAdes) (version 2) | ecosystem: Environmental > Terrestrial > Soil > Wetlands > Peat | place: Germany... | reverse complement strand
GTTCCCGGCGGAGCGCATCGATTCGGACTTGCGGCGGCCTGGCAAGTCATTCCGGATTAGACGGACAACCGTAGCCCTCAAGGGGAGGGGGTTGGGCGGAGGGGTGCGTATATCCGTGGCCAATGGATGCACGCACCCCTCCCCCCAGCCCCCTCCCTCAAGGGGAGGGGGAGTATTCTTCTCCGGTTCCCCTGTCCCGCTTATCCCGACACCGCGTGATGCCCCGCGATGTAGCCCTGGCAGGTGGCACGGGCCAGACCGTGCTGGCTGAAACCTCCCGCCGATTCGCCCCCGCAATAGAGGCCGGAGATGACATGGCCGTTCATATCCATCACCTGGCAATTCGCGTTGATCCGCAAGCCCATGCGGGTGTCGTGGATCACCGGCGTCGCCCAGGCGGCGTAGAAGGGCGGCGTGGCGATCTTGTGCAACGGCTTCGGTTTGCCGAAGTCGTCGTCCGTGCCCGAGTCCACGAACGAATTATAGCGCGCCACGGTCTGTTGCAGATTGTCCGGCGGCATCGGCACGCGTTGATACTTCATCACGATTTTCCCGGCGAGCTCGGCCAGCGTGTCGGCGCCGAAGAAGAACCCTGCGGCAATGTCGACATTCGGCGGCACGGGCTGCCAATTTTCGCGAGTCACCGCGTCCGCATCGAAGATCGCCCAGATCGGACCGCCACCGTTGTGCCCGTCGCCGATCCCCGCCATCGCGGCGTTGAGCCAGTTGTTCGCCTTGTAGGTCACGTTCTTCGCGTTCAGATAGCTTCCCTGGGTGTAAGGATTGATCGAATTGTAGTTGTTGGTGGTGAACCCCGGGCCGGTCTCGTCGTAGAACCGGTTTCCCAGCATGTTCACCATGATCGCATCCTGCCAGTCCTGCACGCGCAATCCCGTGGCCCGGGCACGATCGAACACCGCACTGCCCGGCATCCACCGGAGGTTCTGGTAGCCATATTGACAGCCGATGGCGCCGGGCTTGGTCAGATTGAAGCCGAACTCGCCGGTCTGATTATAAACGCCCCATAGCGAGGCGCCGATCGCCATGGCAGCCAGTTCGCCACTGGCGTCCTGGTCCGACCACGGCATGCCGGACAGGCCGCAGTATTCCTCGGTCAGGCGCGGATCGGCCATGCGGCGGAAATTCACGTTCCCGGTGGAACCGCCGGTGGCGATGATCACCGCCTTGCGCGCCCGGATCGCAAGCCTCGTTCCTTGGTGTTCCACCGCGACACCGACGACATGGCCCGCATTCGGAGCCTGCCGGTACAGCGCGACCATCCTGTGTTCGAGCAAGATCTGCACGCCGGCTTTCCCAGCCGCGACATCCAGCGGCCGCATCAGCCCGTTGCCCGAGGACGTGGTCGCCTGCACGGCCGGGTCAGCCGGTTTGCCGGTCTGCACCATGGGCCAGCCCATGACCGCGGCGTGCATCTCGCGCGGTACCGAGTTGCCGACCGCATTGCCGCCCCTTGCGTCTGGCGCCTGGTCGATGAAGATCACCCCATGCGCAACCAGCCACTCGTAGGTGGCGACGCTGTGGTCGGCGAAGGCGCGGATGATCTCGCGATCATTGTAGCGGTAATCGGGAAAGCCGTTGGGTTCGACCACCGACCAGTCGGTGAGGTCGTGGAACAGCAGATCCGGCGAGTCGTCGATGCCGTGCTTCTTCTGCGCGCTGGTGCCGCCGCCCAGCGGAACGTTGCCGCCGCTGGTGATCGCGTGGCCGCCGATATCCTTCTCCGCCTCGACCACGATGACCGACGCGCCGGCCTCGCGCGCCACGATGGCCGCCGGCAGCCCCATGGCGCCGGCGCCGATCACCACCACGTCCGCCTCGCGGTTCCACTTGGCCGGGGGAGACGCCGCCTGGGCCCAGACGAGGCTCGACGCGGCGAGCGTGCCGGCGCCTACCGCCACGCCCGCGGCCGTGGCGTTCAGGACCAGGTCCCGACGTGAAACGTTCGACTCCTCTGTCATGTCGGCTCTCCGGAAGCTTGGTCCATTACGAGATTTCTTTCGGCCTTGACGATTGGCTGCCGGCGGCCAGCGAAGGTCAGTCTTTGCAACGATTGGCATTGCGGCCGCGTTGGGCGCGCGCCGCCATGATCCGATCCGTTGCGGTATAGCCGAGCGTCATGGCCAGCACGAGCAGGGCTCCGGTGAGTGCCGGTGGGGCGGGGGACGGGATGCCGAAGTACCGGCATCCGAAGCCCAACGCAAACGCGATGACGATGCCGAGTGCGGACTTCATGGTACCGCAACGATCCGGCCGCCGGCGATGAAGCCGAGCGTCATGGCGATAAGTATGACCGCGCCGATGACGCGCGGCGGCGCGGGTGAGGGAATATCGAACAAGCGGCAGGCCGAACCGACGGCGAGACCAACCGCGATTCCGACAATGGACTGAAGCACCGGCATATCTCCCGCGTCGCGACTAACTCGCCAGCCGACGGCGCTCGGCGCGCGCAGACATCATCCCGCCATGTCTGCGGCCCAGCGCGTCACGACCGCGCAGCCGGCCGCGAAATCCTCCATTCGCATTGCCTCGTGCGGATTGTGGCTGCCGTTCTGGTTGCGCACGAACAGCATGCCGGCCGGCACGCCGGCCTGCGCGAACGCCGCCGCGTCGTGGCCGCCACCGGATGACATGATGCGGTGGCTGATGCCCAGCGCCTCTGCCGCGCGGATCAGGCTCTGCTGCACGCCGGCATCCATCGGGCTCGGCTGGCTGCCGGTCTCCTCGCCGAGTTCGAATCGCACGCCGCGGCGCGCCTCGATCGACGCGATCAAACGATGCAGTTCGGCGAACATCGCATCGACCGTGGCCGGCTGCACGCTGCGCACATCGAGCTGGAACCGCGCCTCGCCGGGGATTTTGGTGAAGCCGGCTTCCTCCGTCGTCGCCAGCACGCAGAACGTGCAGACCAGGCGGTGGCCCTGCGTTTCCAGCACCGCCCAATGCTCGTCCAGCCGGTGCGCCAGTTCCGCCAGCGCAATGGCGGCATCGCGCCGATAGCGCCGCGGCGTGGCCCCGGAGTGGTTGTACTCGCCCATCACCCGCGCCGCGCGCAATCGCCGCGACCCCGGAATTCCGCTGACTACACCTACCGGAATCTCATCCGTGTCTAAAACCGGACCCTGCTCTATATGCAATTCGACATAGGCTGCGGTGTTCGTGACAGAAAGAAGACCGTTTCCTGCACGCACCGAGTCGGGATCGAAGCCGAGATCGCGCATGTGGTCCTCCAGCGTGCGGCCTGAGTCCATGCGGCGAATCGCCAACGCCTCCGGCGGCAGGCGGCCGAGCGCGGCGCGGCTCCCGGGATAGCTGGTGGGAAACCAGGCACCGGCTTCCTCGGCGCGGATCGCCAGCACGGTGATGTCGCGCGAGGGCTGGAATCCGGCCGCGAGCATGCCCGCCACCGTCGCCAATCCCGCCAGCACACCGGCCGCGCCGTCGTAGTTGCCGCCCTGCGCCACCGAGTCCAGATGGCTGCCCAGGACAATGCGTTTCGCTGACCGATGCGCACCCGGCAGCGTCATGTAAAGATTGCCGGCGGCGTCGTTGGTAATTTCCAAACCCAGCGCCTCGGCCTCCGCCCGCACCAGCGCGTGCGCCACTTGTTCGCCGGGTCCGTAGGCCTCGCGGGTGATGCCGACGCCGTCGAAGGTCTTGGTGCGCAACGCATCGAACAACCGCGCGGCGAGTTCGACATCGGGAGACAGGTTCGCGAGCATGCTGGCCCTCCGCTTGATGCCGGAAGGTTGCGCCGACCCCACCCCTTCCGCAACCGCTTCCGGTTGGCCATAAATCAGGCAACGAGGAGGCCAAAGGATGAAACCACGCCTGGTGGTCGCGGCGCTGCTGCCGCGCGACGTCGTCACGCGCGCATGCGCCGAGTTCGACGCGATGGTGGTTGACGGCAAGGACGACATGACCGCGCCCGAAGCGGTGCGCGCCGCCAAAGAGCATGGCGCCGACGCCATCCTGTTCACCAACACGCTGCCGTTATCGGCCGAGGCGATCGCCGCCTTGCCGCCCAGTGTGCGGGTCGGCGCCACCAGCAGCGTCGGCTACGACCATATTGACGTCGCGGCGGCGAGAGCACGCGGACTGGTGGTGACCAATACGCCCGACGTGCTCACCGAATGCACCGCCGATCACGCCTTCATGATGCTGCTCGCTGCCGCGCGGCGCGCCTACGAGTACGACCGGATCATGCGCAACGGCTGGCGCTTCCGCATCGGTCAGGGCGACTTGCTCGGCGTGCGCGTTACCGGCAAGACGCTTGGTATTCTGGGCATGGGGCGCATCGGCCGCGCGCTGGCGCAGCGGGCGCGGGGCTTCGACATGCGTGTGGTGTATCACGCGCGCAATCGGCTGCCGGCGGAGCAAGAGAAGGGGGCGACGTATTTCCAGGATTTTTACACGATGCTGCCGCAGTGCAATTTTCTGTCGCTGCACGCGCCGGCCGCACCGGCCACCGATAAGATCATCGACGCGCGCGCCCTGTCGCTGCTGCCGCGCGGTGCGGTGCTGGTGAACGTGTCGCGCGGCGGCCTGGTGGACGAGGACGCACTGATCGACGCGTTGACCTCCGGCCAGTTGTTCGGCGCTGGCCTGGACGTGTTCCGTACCGAGCCGCATTACGACCTGCGTTTTTCCAAGCTGGACAACGTGATCCTGTCGCCGCATGTCGGCAGCGCGTCGGTGGAGACGCGCAATGCCATGGGGTATCGCGCGCTCGACAACATCGCCGCGGTGTTGGCGGGACGCGGGCCGATCGATCCGCTGTGGAGGTAGGAGCACTTCTGTCATTGCGAGGAGCGCAGCGACGAAGCAATCTCCCGCCTGACCAACCGCCGCTCGTCACGCTGGGGATTGCTTCGTCGCTGCGCTCCTCGCAATGACGGTGGCCAGGAGAACCCTATGCCTTATCGCATCGCCGTCGGAGGCTTCCTGCACGAGAGTCATTCGTTTGCGCCACACCCGACCACCTACGCCGACTTCATCAACCCCGCCGGCTTTCCACCCTTGCAGAACGGCAACGATCTGCTCCGGGCGCTGCGCGGCACCTCGGTGCCAAGCGCCGGCGCGATTGCGGTGGCCGAGGCGGCGGGTGCGACGCTGGTGCCGCTGGCCTGGGCGTTCGCCAATCCCGCCGGCCCCGTGCAGGACCAGGCGTTCGAGCGCATCGCCGCGCTGATCTGCGCACGGCTTTCCGAGGGGCTGGATGCGGGCGCGCTCGACGGCGTCTATCTCGATCTGCACGGCGCCGCAGTGGTGGAAAGCTTCCCCGATGCCGAGGGCGAACTGCTGCGCCGCGTCCGCGCGATCGTGGGCGATACGCCGATTACCATCAGCCTCGATCCGCACTGCAACCTCACCGCGCGGATGGTGGCGTTGGCGGATGCGGTGGTGCCATTTCGCACCTATCCGCACATCGACATGAAAGCCGCCGGCGCGCAGGCGATGCGGTTGTTGCTGCAGCGCATCGCGCGCGGCGCGCCCTGGGCGCGGGCGTTCCGGCAGCTCGAATTCTGGATCCCGCTCGGCAGCCAGTGCACCCTGATGCCGCCGATGCAGCAGGTGATGCAGGAGCGCACGTCGCTCGCCGAGCGCATGGACGTCGCAGAGCTGGCGTTCTGCTTCGGCTTTCCGTACGCGGATTTCGCCGATTGCGGTCCGGCGCTGGCGGCGTTTGCCGACACGCAGTCAAAGGCCGACGCCGCGGCCGATGCCTTCGCCGCGCATGTCGCGGCGCGGGAAAGCAGCTTCGTACAGGAAACGATGCCAGCGGGTGAGGCGGTGGCGGAGGCGAAACGGATCGCCGAGCGCGCATCGCGGCCGGTGGTGCTGGCCGATACCCAGGACAATCCTGGCGGTGGCGGCCATGGCGACACCACGGAATTGCTGGCGGAACTCGTGCACCAGCGCGCCAAAGGGGCGCTGTTCTGCCTGATCAACGACGTGGAGAGCGCCGCCGCGTGCCACGCCGCCGGCGAGGGCGCGAGCGTTGCGTTGTCGCTCGGCGGCAAGTCGGACGGCATGCCACTCGCCTGCACCGCGCGCGTGCTGACGCTGAGCGATGGGCAATTCACGCTGACCGGGCCGATGGGCGCCGGCAATCCGGGCAATCTGGGAGCAAGCGCGTTGATCGACATCGATGGCGTGCGCGTGGTGGTGGTGTCGCGCAAGATGCAGGCGCTGGATCAGGCGATCATCCGACATCTCGGCGTCGAGCCGGCGACGTGCGCGATCCTGGCGCTGAAATCCTCGGTGCATTTCCGCGCCGATTTCGCGCCGATCGCGGAACAGATCATCGTGGCGATCGCGCCGGGCCCGGTGGTGGCGGACCCGGCGGAGCTGAATTTCCGCCACGTGCGCGCAGAGGTGCGTCGGCGGCCGAGGGTGGGATAGCCGCCGTACAACCTCTCCCGCCGGAGGCGGGAGAGGTTCACTTGTCGATGCGTGCCGTCGCGCTGCCGCTGACCACTTCCTTGCCGTCCTGGTTGGTCGTGGACAGCGTCAGGTCGACGAAATGCTGTCCGCCCTCCTCGCGAATTGCCGCCACCGTCGCCTTCGCGTCCAGGTCGTCGCCCGGCCACACCTGGTTGGTGAAGCGCACGCCGAACTTGGTCAGCCGGCCGTCGCCGACATAGTTGGTCAGCATCTTGCCGGTCATCCCCATGGTCAGCATGCCGTGCGCGAAAACGCTGGGATAGCCGGCCACCTTCGTGGCGTACACCTCGTCCGCGTGCAACGGGTTGTAGTCGCCGGAGGCGCCGCAATACATCACGATCTGCGTGCGCGACAGGTTCTCGACGACGCGCTCGACATGCGTGTCGCCGACCTTGAGCTGGCTTGCCTTCAGTGCCATGACGCGGCCCCCCTCAGCGCTGATCAACGGGACGTTCGGTGGTCACGCCGACGCTGCGCGCCGTGGCCACCAGCTCGCCCTTCTGGTCGCGGTACTCGGTGATGCGCTCCCGGAACGTCAGCTTGCCGGCGCGCTTGCTCTCGCGTTCCCAGGTTTCGCCCGGGCGCGTGTCCACCGTCAGCACCTCACCAGGCCGCAGCGGCCGGTGGTATTCGAAATGCTGCTCGGCGTGCAGGCCGCCGCCGCCCGAGGGCCGGTTCTCCACGCCGGTCGGCGTCTTGCCGGAGCCGAACCAGGGCTGGCCGGGACGCCAGCGCAGCGGATAGTCGGGATCGAATTGCGCCACCGCCTGCGGGAAGGTGGGTGGCGCGACGATGCCGCCGACCTCGGACTTCTTCGCCTGTTCGGCGTCGTGATAGACCGGGTTGGTGTCGCCGATCGCGCGCGCGAACATCGTGATGTGGGACGCTTCGACGGGGAAGGTGATCTTGGCCAATTGTTTCCTCCAGCGCATTGGGTTGCCGCAGACTAGCAGCAGGCTTGGCCAGTGGGCCAGGGCCGGCTGATGCGGCGCCCAAGACGCGTCACCCGCGCGGCGCTGGCCGCGACCGCGATCCCCACCTGGAGCGACGCCTCGCCGCCCGCCACGACGGCCGAGGCATTGCGGTTCCGCGCGGCGCCCGGCTGGCTGCCACGCGGACGCCGGGTCTATGCGATCGGCGACGTACATGGTTGCAAGCCGCAACTTGTCGCATTGCATGCGGCGATCGCGGCGGATCTGGCGGCGCGGCCGATCGACACGCCGCTGCTGATCCATCTTGGCGACTACATCGATCTGGGCCCCGACAGTGCCGGCGTAATCGAATTGTTAGCAGCCGGCCCAACGATCCCCGGCGTCACCACCATCAACCTGCTCGGCGATCACGAGCGGATGCTGCTCCAGGCCCTGGGCGGCGATCGCGCGGCGGCGACGGACTGGCTGTGGTCCGGTGGGCGCGACGCGCTGGCGAGTTGGGGCATCGCCGCGGACCTGCCGCGCGAGGCGTGGGAAGCCGCGCTGCCCGTCGCGCATCTGGCATTCCTGCGTAGCCTGTTGTGGTCGCATCGCGCGGGCGACTACCTGTTCGTGCACGCCGGCATCCGACCCGGCGTCGCGCTGGCGCGGCAGGCGAAGGATGATCTGCTGACCATACGCCAGCCCTTCCTGTGGACAGAGCAGACTCTGGGGGTTGTGGTGGTGCATGGGCACAGCACCAATCCGGCACCGGTGGTCGCGGCGAATCGTATCGGTCTCGATACCGGCGCCGGGAATGGCGGCAAGCTGACATGCGCCGTCCTGGAGGAGGATCGGGTGGGGTTCCTGGCGGCCTGAAGGCTGCCCTACTCTCCATCCCGCTCGCGATATTCCCGCACGTTGAAATAGACCCACACCAGGTTCACCAGCAGCAGCCCCGCCGTGACGATGAACACCCAGCGCAGCCCGAGCGTTGCGGCGATCGCACCGCCTGTCAGTGGTCCCATCGAATTGCCGAGGAACATCGCCGATGCCGACATCCCATAGATCAGCCCGCGGTCGGAGCGCGCCACCATGCGCCCGATCAGGGCGTTCGCCGCCGGCAGGATGCCGCCGATGAACAGCCCGACGCCGAAGCGCTCAATGGTGAACACCCAATAGCTGCGGGCGAAACCTTGCGGCAGGCTGGTTAGCGTTGCGCCGAGCAAACAAATCAGCAGGGTCCGCCGATAGCCGATCTGGTCGCTGCGCCTGCCAAGCAGGGGCACCGCGACCATGCCGGCCAGACCGGTGACGGAGAATGCGAGGCCGCCCAATGTGGCGAGGTCCGGCCGCGGCCCGGTCAGCTCCTGCACAAACAGCGTCACCACCGGCTGCACCGCGCGCGTGCTGAACTGCGCCATCAGCAACACGAAGAACAGCGGCAGCACGCCCGCCGCGCCGATCAGCAGCGTCATGCTCTTCCAGGTCGAGCCTCTGTGTTTCCCGGCCACCGGCCGGACAAATTGTTCCTGCACACCCAGCCACACCATGGCCAGCGCGATGAAGCACACCGCCGAGGTGCAATAGAACGGGATGCGGTAGCTGTTGGTGAGGTCGGCGAGCACGCCACCGATGACCGGTCCAACCAGCGATCCGACAAGCTGGCCGGTGGACAGCAGACCCAGCGAATAGCCGAGCCGTCCCTCCGGCACCTGGCTCGCCACCAGCGCCATCGCCGTCGAGGAGAATCCGGCGAATACGCCCATCAACGCGCGCGCGGCAAAGAACTGCCAGACGTTCTGTGACAGCCCCATGAACGCGGTGAACACCGCGATGGCACAGCTCGACCGCAACAGCATCAGCTTGCGACCGTGCTGGTCGGCGAGGCGGCCCCAGATCGGTGATGCAAAAGCGGCCACGAAGGACGTAGAGCCGCTCAGGATGCCAGCCCACATGTCGATGCCGGCCTCGGTGTGCACACCCAGCACTGGCAGGAACAGCGGCATGATCGGACTGAGGAAACTGAACGCCATGGTCATGACGAACTGTATGCCGACCATCGCCCACAGCGTGCGCTGCCAGTTTGTGGCAGCGTGCAGGGTCGGCTGAACACTGTCGCCCGTCGGTTCTGCCGGCGGGGCGGCGCCATCGGTCGCGATGTCGGTCATCGTTCCGCAGGGTGGCACGCTGCGGTGGGTTGCGAAACCCGGCTGAGCGCGACATCCGGTTCCCTACCCACCTCGTCCACGTCCGGGAGGGAGCTGCTATAGTGTCCAGGCAGAGGAACACCGATGTTGGATCGATCGATCAAGCGTCTGAGCAAGAAGGCCCGCCGCGGCATGCGCGGCTATCCGATTGGAACCGTCGCCTGCTACGGCCCCGACGACAAGCGTGCGAGCAAGCTTGTCGCCAGCGCCAAGACATCCGAACACGACGAATTGGACCTGCGAAAATGGTTCGCGGAAACCGGTGATATCCGCAACGACACGACCGTGGCCGCGGAGATCCTGACGTTCTTCGCCGAGCGCGGCGCGAAATCCGTTGCTATGTTGGACCGGATCATCGGCTGTCCGCACGAGGAAGGCTTCGACTATGTCGGCAAATACTGTCCGAAATGCACATTCTGGATCGGCCGCGACCGCTGGACCGGCAAGCTGGTCTTGTAGCCGTGCCGCCTCGCCGGATTGCGCCGCCGCGAGTATGATCCGGCCAGAATTGGGAAGGAAACACCAATGTCCATCGACCGCATGCTGACCGAGGAGGAACCCGTCGCCGAGTTGGTCGGCCGGGTCTTGCAGGAAGCTGGGATCGAATTCGTCTTCGGCATCTCCGGCGGCCACACCGGCCGCATCGTCGCCGGCCTGCGCAAAATCCAGAATTCCCTCCGCATGGTAATGGTGCGCGAGGAATCGCTCGCCGGCGTCATGGCCGAGGTCTATGGCCGCCTCACGCGGCGGCCTGGTGTGCTGATCGGGCAAGGTCCCTGGGTGCTGGGCAACGGCATGATCGGCACCATAGAGGCGTTCCTCTCCAGCTCGCCCATGGTGTTGCTGACCGACTTCTCCGATGCGTCGCGGCTGCAACTACACGCGCCGTATCAGCAGGCGACCGGCGACTACGGAAGCTGGGACGCGCGGCGCGCGTTCTCCGGCGTGACCAAGCAGGTGATGCAGGCGACCGATCCCGGCAGCGCCGTGCAGGCGACGCAGCTTGCGATCAAGCACGCGATCTCCGGACAGGCGGGGCCGGTCGTGGTGTTGTTCAGCCAGGATTCGCTGGCGGGCACGCTGGGTCCCGATTCCGTTCCGACACTCTATCCCACACGTTACTATCTGCCGCCGCTGCCGCCGCCGGCCGATACCAACCGCGTCGCTGCTGCGGTCGACGCGCTGCTGGCGGCGCAGAAGCCGGCGATCATCGCCGGCAACGGCGTGCGCATCGCCCAGGCCTATGAGCCATTGCGCGTGCTGGCCGAGGCCGCCGGCCTGCCCGTCGCCACCACCGCCGCGGGCAAGGGCTGCTTCGCCGAAACGCATCCGCTGGCGTTGGGCGTGTTCGGCACGTTCGGTACAGCGGTGGCGAACGCAACGATCGCCGAAGCCGACCTTATCCTCGCCGTCGGCACCAAGCTCGGCCCCTCCGACACCGCCTGGGAAAACCCTAAACTGCTCGATCCGACGCGGCAGACCGTCATCCAGATCGACATCGAGCCGCGCAACGCGTCGTGGACCTTCCCGGCGGAGCATGTGCTGCTAGGCGACGCGGCGATCGTGCTGCAACAGCTCTGCGACGTGGTGGGTACGCGCGCGTCCGACCGGCGTGCCGCGACCGAACGGCGGGTCGCCGCGTGGCGGGCGGAAAAGGGCTTTTTCAACGCACCCGAATACCACGCCGAAGATCGGCCGATCCTGCCGCAGCGGGTGATCGGCGAGCTGATGCGCAACCTGCCGGACAACGCGATCGTCACCTGCGACGCCGGCGAGAACCGCATCATGATGACACACTGGTATCAGACGAAACAACCAGGCGGCTTCCTGCAGGCGGCCGGTTCAGGGCCAATGGGCTTCGCTATTCCCGCTGCGCTGGGGGCCAAGCTGGTGCATCCGGATCGGCCGATCGTTGCGGTGTGCGGCGACGGCGGCTTCGCCATGACGATGAACGGACTGATGAGCGCGCTCGAGCAGGATATTCCGATCACGGTGGTGGTGTTCAACAACAACGCGTTGGGGTGGGTGCTGCATGGCGGCGGACCGTTCGCCGCCGAGTTCAACGATTTCGACCACGCGGCGATTGCTCGGGCGATGGGCTGTCGCGGCGAACGTATCACCGATCCTGCCTCGCTAGGGTCGGCGTTGCGCGAGGCGATTGCGGCGCACGTGCCGACGGTGCTGGACGTGCGTACCTCGCTGAAGGTGTCGTTCGCCGATATCACGTCGCCGCTGGCGGTCGAGGCGTCGCCGCGGCGGCGGTAATGCGCGAACAAGGGAGGCGACGATGGAGCATGGCGGTGGCTGTCATTGTGGGACTTTGCGCGTGCGGGTACGGCTGAACAAACTGCCGCTGGAAAACACGCTGCGGTCCTGCGCGTGTTCGTTCTGCCGCGCCCACGCGACTCGGACCGTGTCGGATCCGGCCGGGCTGCTCGAGGTCTGGGCGGAGGACTGGTCGCTGGTGGAGCATTACCGGTTCGGCTCGCGCACCGCGGACTACCTGGTGTGCCGGCGATGCGGCGTCTACATCGGCGCGGTGTGCGAGACGACGGCGGGGACGCGCGCGGTGGTCAACACCAACTGCCTGGACGACCGCGCCGCGTTCGCCCAGGACCCGGTGCGGCCGGACTATGACGGCGAGGCGACCGAGGCTCGGCTGGCGCGGCGCGCCGCGAACTGGATGCCGACGGTGCTACATCGATAGCCGGGCGTTCACCCCTCCCGCGCATAGCGCGGGAGGGGTGAACTGCTACCGCAGACTCGCGTTCAGCTTTTCCAGCACCGCGGCACCGGGCACCAGTGCCGCTTCGTCCAGCTCGTTCAGCGGCGTCTGCACCGTGTTCATGTGCTTGTGCATGTCGTGCGGATCGGGATCGACATACAGCAGACCGGTGACGATCTCACCGGCCGCGTGGCGCTCCTGCATGTAGGTCATCGCGGCAATCCGGTCGTGCACGTCGTAATCGGTGTGCAGCTTGCGCAGCCGCAGCACCGAGCCGTCGTGCTGCGTCACCATCTCCACCGTCCCCGGCGCGTAGTCCACGGTGATCGGCTCGCGGCCGATGATGACGTCGAGGTAGTTCACCGCGTCGTTGTGCTCGCGCACGAAGTCGAAGCTCTTGGTGGAGCCTTCGTGGTTGTTAAACGCCACGCAGGGGGAGATGCAATCGATGAAGGCGGCGCCTTCATGCTTGATCGCCGCCTCAATCAGCGGCACGAGCTGGGCCTTGTCGCCGGAGAAGCTGCGGGCGACAAAGGTGGCGCCGAGCTGCAGCGCCATGCCGACCAGGTCGATCGCCTCGTCGCTGTTGACCACGCCGCGCTTCGACTTGGCGCCGCGGTCGGAGGTGGCGGAGAACTGTCCCTTGGTCAGCCCGTACACACCGTTGTTCTCGACGATGTAGACCATGTTGATGCCGCGCCGCATGGCGTGGGCGAACTGGCCGATGCCGATCGAGGCGCTGTCGCCGTCGCCCGACACGCCGAGATAGATCAGGTCGCGATTTGCCAGGTTGGCGCCGGTCAGCACTGACGGCATGCGCCCGTGCACGGAGTTGAACCCATGCGAAGCGCCCAGGAAATACGTGGGAGTTTTCGAAGAGCAGCCGATGCCGGACAGCTTGGCGATGCGGTGCGGCGGGAGGTCGAGCTCGAAACAGGCGCGCACGATGGCGGCGCTGATCGAATCATGGCCGCAGCCGGCGCATAGCGTGGACACCGCGCCTTCGTAGTCGCGCCGCGTGAAGCCCAGGCTGTTCTTCGCCAGGTCCGGGTGGTGCAGCTTTGGCTTAGGAATGAAGGTCATGACGCCACCTTGTGCAGCGGAACGACTATAGCGTGATTCACCTTGTCGGTGATCGCATCGATGATGAAGTGGGCAGTGATCGGCGTGCCGTCGTAGTGCAGCACCTTCACCAACTTCGCCGGATTGGCATCCAGCTCGTTCATCAGCAGCATGCGCAACTGACCGTCGCGGTTTTGCTCCACTACGAAGACCTGATCATGCGCGTCGATGAATTCCTTCACCGCGTCGGCGAACGGGAAGCCGCGCACGCGCAGCAGGTCGAGCGGGATGCCCTGTTGCGTCAGCACCTCGTCGGCCTCGAGCATCGCCGGGCTGGTGGAGCCGAAGTAGATCGCCCCCAGCCTGGTCGGCTGCTTCGCCGGCCGCAGCAGCGGTGGCGGCACCAGATTGCGCGCCGTGTGATGCTTCTTCAGCAGGCGTTCCATGTTCTCCTGGTAGTCCGCGCCCTCCTCGGAATAGCGCGCCATGCGGTTCTTGGAAGTGCCGCGGGTGAAGAAGGCGCCCTTGGTCGGATGCGTGCCGGGATAGGTGCGATACGGGATGCCGTCGCCGTCGACGTCCAGGTAGCGGCCGAACGTCTTGCCCGCGTCCAGGTCTGCCGCGGTCATCACCTTGCCGCGGTCCAGTTTGCGCGTGTCGTCCCAGGTGAACGGCCTGGTCAGCCGCTCGTTCATGCCGATTTCGAGGTCCAGCAGCACGAACACCGGGGTTTGCAGCCGGTCCGCAAGGTCGAACGCCTGGGCGCCGAACTCGAAGCACTCGTACGGGTCCTCGGGGAACAGCAGCACGTGCTTGGTGTCGCCGTGCGAAGCGTAGGCGCAACTGATGATGTCAGTCTGCTGCGTGCGCGTCGGCATGCCGGTGGACGGGCCGGAGCGCTGCACGTCGAAGATCACCGCGGGGATTTCCGCGAAATACGCCAGGCCGAGGAATTCCTGCATCAGCGAGATGCCTGGGCCGGAGGTGCAGGTGAAGGCGCGCGCGCCGTTCCAGGCGGCGCCGATCACCATGCCGATCGAGGCCAGTTCATCCTCGGCCTGTACGATGGCGAACTTGTTTTGTTTCGTTTCCTTGTCCACCCGGTAGCGGTGGCAATAGCGAATGAACGCTTCGGCCAGCGAGGAGGACGGGGTGATCGGGTACCAGGCGCACACCGTCGCGCCGCCATACACCGCGCCGAGTGCTGCCGCGGCGTTGCCCTCGATGAAAATGCGGTCGCCCACCGCATCGGCGCGGCGCAGCCGCAGCCCGATCGGACATGGCAGATTGGCCAGCACCCAGTCGCGCCCCATGTGCAGCGCCTGCACATTCGCCGCGATCAGCTTGTCCCGGCCGTGGAATTGCTCCGCCAGCAGCTTCGCGATTTCGGCGGTGTCCATCTCCAGCAGCGCGGACAGAGCCCCGAGATAGACGATATTCTTGAACAACTGCCGTTGCCGCGTGTCGGTATAGGCCTTGTTGGTCATCTCGGTCAGCGGCACGCCCAGCACCGTGATGTCCTTGCGGAATTTTGACGGCGGCATCGGCTTGGTGCTGTCGTAGAACAGGTAGCCGCCGGGCACGATCGAGGCGACGTCCTGGTCCCAGGTCTGCGGGTTCATCGCCACCATCAGGTCGACGCCGCCACCACGCGCGCCGAGATACCCAGCTTCGGAGATCCGCACCTCATACCAGGTCGGCAGGCCCTGGATGTTGCTGGGAAAAATGTTGCGCGGCGTCACCGGGATGCCCATGCGCAGGACCGACTTGGCGAACAGCGTGTTGGCGCTGGCCGAACCCGATCCGTTCACATTGGCGAACTTGACGACGAAGTCGTTGACCCGCTGGAGCGACTCCACGCGGTCTAGTGTTTGCAGCATGCGTTCTCCGCCTGTGCCACGTCGAGCAGGAAACGTTGCATATCCCATGCGCCGGTCGGGCACCGCTCGGCGCACAGGCCGCAATGGAGGCAGACGTCTTCGTCTTTCACCATCACGCGTGTGGTTTTCAGTTCACCCGAGACGTACAATGCCTGGGTCATGTTGTGGGCCGGCGCGTTCAGGTGGTTGCGCAGGTCGGCCTCCGGCGCGTTGCCGGTGAAGGTGATGCAATCGACCGGGCAAATGTCCACGCAGGCGTCGCACTCGATGCAGAGATTGTCGGTGAACACCGTCTGCACGTCGCAGTTCAGGCAGCGTTCCGCCTCGGCGTAGGCGAGCTCCAGGTCGAAGCCGAGCTCGACCTCGGCCTTGATGTCACGCAGGGCCTGCACCTTCTCGCGGTGCGGCACTTTGAACCGGAGATCAAGGGAAACGTCGTTGTCGTACGACCACTCGTGGATGCCCATCTTCTGCGACGACAGGTTCACCAGCGGTGGCGGGCGGTTCTTGACGTCCTCGCCGTGGCAGAATTGATGGATGGAGATCGCCGCCTGGTGGCCGTGCGCAACCGCCCAGATGATGTTCTTGGGTCCGAACGCGGCGTCGCCGCCGAAGAACACTTTTGGATTTGTGGACTGCATGGTGACTTCGTCGACCACCGGCATGTCCCACTTGTCGAATTCGAGGCCGATGTCGCGCTCAACCCATGGAAAAGCGTTCTCCTGGCCGACTGCCACCAACACGTCGTCGCACTCGAAGAACCTTTCCCCCTCGCCGGTGGGGACCAGCCTGCGGCGACCCTTGGCGTCGTATTCGGCCTTCACCGGTTCGAAGGTCATGCCGACAAGTTTGCCATCGGCGTGCTTGAATTCTTTCGGCACCAGCATGTTGAGGATCGGAATGTCCTCGTGCATGGCGTCCTGCTTTTCCCAGGGGGACGCCTTCATCTCCTCGAAGCCGCTGCGCACGACGACCTTCACGTCCTCGCCGCCGAGGCGGCGGGCGGAGCGGCAGCAGTCCATCGCGGTGTTGCCGCCGCCCAGCACGATGACCCGCTTGCCGACGCTGTCGATATGGCCGAACGAGATCGAGGACAGCCAGTCGATGCCGATATGGATATTCGCCGCGGCTTCCTGGCGGCCCGGGATCGGCAAGTCACGCCCGCGCGGGGCGCCGCACCCGACGAAGATCGCGTCATAGTCCTCGGCCAGCAGCGCCTTCAGGCTGTCGATGCCCTGGCCCAGTCGCATCTCCATGCCGAGGTCGGTGATGTAGCCCACCTCCTCGTCGATGACGCTGTCGGGCAGGCGGAATTTCGGGATCTGGCTGCGGATCATGCCGCCGGCGCGGGGATCGATGTCGTAGACGACGCAGTGGTAGCCGAGCGGGGCCAGGTCGCGGGCCACGGTCAGCGAGGCGGGGCCGGCGCCGATCAGGGCGATTCTCTTGCCGTTCTTCTGCGCGGCTGGCTGGGGCATCCGGCCGGTGATGTCCCCTTTGTAATCCGCGGCGACCCGCTTGAGGCGGCAGATCGCCACCGGCTCGCGCTCCACCCGGCCGCGGCGGCAGGCCGGCTCGCAGGGCCGGTCGCAGGTGCGGCCGAGGATGCCGGGGAAGACATTGGAGTACCAGTTGATCATGAACGCGTCGGCGTAGCGGCCGGCGGCGATCAGCCGGATGTATTCCGGCACGGGGGTATGGGCCGGGCACGCCCACTGGCAATCGACGACTTTGTGGAAATAGTTGGGGTCCCGGATATCGGTGGGCTGCAAGTCGGACTCCTTTCCTCCGGTCCCTGGCAGCTGTGTCTCCGCCGTCAGGGCCTGGGCGCGGAGGCTTCTGCGACCCCCTGCGCCCCACGTCAATGCATTCTAGCGGCAGAGCTGCCCGTTAACAAATGGACCGCTAGCCATGGGCCGGAGCCAGAAATGGGGCCGATCCCGCAAGTCGCGGCGGCGCTCGCTTGCTATGCCGCCGGCCCGATCGCTGCCAGCGCGTCCGCGCGGCTACGGAAAATCGGCATCAGGCCGGTCACCCCGGACACGGTCAGCACCCTCTCGACCAAGTCGGGCGGATTGATCAGAGCGAACCGGCCGCCGCGGCGAAGCACGATCCGCGCACCCCCCAGCAGTGTGCGGACTCCGATCGACGACATGAAGGTCACCGCAGCCATGTCCACCAGCATGCAGCGGTTGCCGCCCGCCACCGCACTGAATTGCAGATCGATCGCCTCGGCGCCCGCCGGGTCCAAGCGTCCGTCGAGGGTCACCATAACGACGCCCGGTTCGATCTGGGTGATCTCTATGCCCATCACTGGTCCTCCATACCGGCATCACGGGAAAGCATTGTCGCGCTCCCCGCGAAGTGCTGTCTTCGCACCGACCGGCGCGCAATGGAAGCGGCGACGGCCGCCGCCGCCTGCCGTCGCTCAGGGAGATCGCCGACTTGTCAGACGCTGCCACGTCTCGGCTGCTGGTTGTGGACGACGTTGCGGACAACCGCGACCTGCTGGTTCGGCGGCTGCAGCGGCTCGGCTATCGCGACGTGGAGACCGCCGCCGATGGCTACGAGGCGCTGGAGAAGAACCGCGCCCGGCCATTCGATGCCATGCTGCTGGACGTGATGATGCCGCGGATGAGCGGTGTCGAGGTGCTTGAGGCGCTGCGTGCCGAAAACCGTCTGGAAGCGACGCCGGTGATCATGATCTCGGCGGCCACCGAACTGGACACCGTGGTGCGCTGTCTGGAGCTGGGCGCCGAGGACTATCTGACGAAACCGTTCAACCCGGTGCTGCTGCGGGCCCGCCTCGGTTCGGTGCTGGAAAAGCGCGCGCTGCGGGCCGAGGTGCGGCGCCAGCTTGCCGCCATCGAGGCGGAGCTTGCCGATGCACGGCGGCAGCAGCTCAGCATGGTGCCGGACGAATTTCCGTCCGATCTAGGGGCGATCGGCGCCGTGGTGCATGCGACGCTGCACCCGGCGCGCCAGATCGGCGGCGATCTCTACGACTGCTTTCAGGTCGGCGAGGACCGGCTGTGCATCGCCGTGGGAGATGTGTCCGGCAAGGGCATGCCGGCCGCCCTTTTTATGGCACGCGTCCGCAGCCTGCTGCGCGCGGCAACCCTGCAAGCGCTCGCGATTAACGGCGTTCCGCCTGATCCGGCGGAGATCGTTGCGGTTATGAACGCCGAGCTGTGCAAGAACAATCCGATCTGCATGTTCGTGACATTGTTCGTCGGCCACCTGGATCTGCGGGATGGCACGATGACATATGTTTGCGCCGGCCATGTGCGGCCGTTCATGCTGCGGCACGGCGCGCTGGTGGCCGAACTGGAGTGCCGCGCCGACTTGCCGCTCGGCGTGTTCGAGGAGGCACTGTTCAACGACGCGGTGCTGCGGCTGGCGCCGGGCGAGGGCATTGTGGTGATTTCCGACGGCGTGCCGGACATGGTGAACGCGGCCGGCGAAAGCTTCACGCTGGAGCGGGTGCGGGACGAGCTGCAGTCAATGCAGGCATCGCCTGCCGAGGCGATCACCACAGGGCTGGTGCAGCTTGCGTTCGGCTTTGCTGACGGCACGCCTCAGGCGGACGACGTCACCGTACTGACGCTGCGGCTGCGAGCAGTGGTGGGCTGAATAAACGCAAGTGGTGGTTTTCCACCCTTGTGATTTTGGCTTGATCAGCCGGCGGCGCGATAGGGATTGTAGATAGCATGGATGGCGGCGACGGCCTGGGGGATCTCATGGCAGGCAGTGGCGCGGCGGTGATCCCGCTCCTCGGTCGGCATGTCCGGGAGTAGACCAGCGCCGAGATCGTGATAGCCGAGGATCGGCCTGAGCAGGGGTAAGCGACAGCTCGCTGCAACGGCACACTGCCGCCCTGGACCTCGTGAGCTGCCCGGATTTCACGCGGCGCGGATGTTGACGAGGAACTTGTCCACGTCGGCGCGCAGCGTCTCGGCCTGCTTGCCGAGCGCCTCCGCCGCGGTCAGCACCTGGCCCGCCGCGGTGCCGGTCTCGGCCGCCGCCTGGTTGACGCCGACGATGTTGCTCGATACCTGCCCGGTGCCCTGGGAGGCCTCCTGGACGTTGCGCGCGATCTCCTCCGTCGCCGCCCGCTGCTCCTCGACCGCCGCAGCGATTGTCGTCGCGATCTCGTTGATCGACGCAATCGTTCCGCCGATCCCCTGGATCGCCTGTACCGCCACGCCCGTCGCACTCTGCATCGCCGCGACCTGACCCGCGATCTCCTCGGTCGCCTTCGCCGTCTGGTTGGCCAGCGACTTCACCTCCGAGGCGACCACAGCGAAGCCCTTGCCGGCGTCACCCGCGCGCGCCGCCTCGATCGTCGCATTCAACGCCAGAAGGTTGGTCTGGCTGGCGATGTCGCTGATCAGCTTGACCACGGCGCCGATCTTCTGTGCCGCCGCCGAGAGGCCCTGCACGCTCGCATTGGTGCGGTTCGCCTCGTCGACCGCTTGCCCGGCGATCTTCGTCGACTGACCAACCTGGCGGCCGATCTCGGCGACCGACGAGGACAGCTCCTCCGCCGCCGCCGCCACGGTCTGCACGTTGGCCGAGGCTTGCTCGGCGGCGGCCGCGACCGTGGTCGCCTGCGCGCTCGCCTCCTCGGCAATCGCCGACATGCTCTCGGAGGTCGCATGCATCTCGGTCGCCGCCGAGGCGAGTGCATCGAGCGCCGCGCGCGCGCCGCTGTCGAAGACGCCGATGTGTTTCTCGACCGCCGCCTGGCGATGCTCCTTCGTTGCCTGCTCCTGTCGCTGCGCCTCGGCAAGGTGGTCGGCTTTTACGCTCTGCTGCTTTAGTATGTCGACGGCGGCGGCCATCTTGCCGAGCTCGTCCCTTTGCCCGAGCGCCGGGATCACGATGTTGTAGTCCTTCTCGGAGAGCCGTGCGACGGCGCTCGCCATCGCGACGACCGGTCGGGAAATCAGCCGGCCCAGAACCAGCGACAGCGCCAGCGAAACGAGAGAGATGGCGACGATCCCCCAGGCGAAGATCGCCCGTCCATCGATCATGCCGCCGCCGATCGTCTCGATCGCCTGCGTCCGGCGATCGGCGAGGCTCTGCGAGATTTCATCCAGGATCGCACCGACCTCGGAGAACTTGCGAGCGGCGCCGGTCATCCATGCAGATGCGGTCGCGGCATCGCTCTCCGCCATGTCGGCCACGCTCTTGGCAGATTTGAGGTACACGGCCAACGCGGCGGTCAGCGCATCGATTCGCTGCGCGGCGATACCCGCCCGGAGCATAGCCGTCTTGACGGGGCCAAAGCTCGTACCGAACCTGTCGAGATCCGCCATGCCGGCCTTGGCGAGCGCGGAGAGTTTCTTTTCGTCGGATTCGTTCGCAGCTACCGAGGTCAGCTGGTAGAGCTGCGCAATTGACCGTAGCGCGTCTTTCTGGAAGTCGACGACGGCAGAGGTTGGCCGAAGGACGGTCTCGTCGAGCTCGTTGAGCTTTCGGTGGTTGTCGGTGAGCAAGAGAAAGCCGAACGCGCCAAGAGCGATCATCAGCGCGATCATGCCGACGGGAACGGCCGAGACCTTCACCTGGATCATCATGTTATTGAGGGCGCGCAACATGTGCCGTTCCTACGTCTATTTGTTGCACCCCGGCGCCAGCCCGACATCCGACTTGGTCTAAGGTCAGGATTTATAGATTCCGCCGCATACGACGACATCGTTGAGACGCTCGCAGTAGGTCTGTTTCGGTTCAATCTTCTTGGTGATCGGATTCGCGAACTTGTAGTCCTGCCAAAAGCTCAGGTTGGCCTTGCTAAGATCGATGCGTTCCTTAACATAAGCCTTGCCGTCGGCATCCGTGGCATCCGACAGATCTTTGCCGATCAGCTTGGCATTGGCACCATGCGCCAGAACCTTGCCGGTAATGTCGTAGACCATGATGTACAGATCGCGGTCGACAAATTGGCCTTGACGATTGCTGATTTCGCCATATGCCTTCTCGGCACCGTTGGACTTGATGTACTCGACCGCCTTCTTGACCATTGCCTCGGCGTCCGACTTCGTCGCCGTGTCGCCGGCGATCGCGGAATTGCTCAACAGCACCGCCAAGGCTACGCCGGCAACCGTCCACATCGCTCTCATTGACCATCTCCGTGGGGTTCTCGAACGCGCACAGCGCCCGACATCATCGACCGAGCCTAGTCGAGCACATTAGGGTAAATGATCTGTTAATAAGCTCATTGAACCGATCCCATCCTGGGGATCGCCGCAAGCGATGTGTCGCCACCCTCAGGCATTTTCGACGATTCAGAGTGGCGGTTGCGGCACCCGGTCCCACGGCATCAATTCATCGACGCGTTTCTGTGGGCAGCCGTTCGCGAGGCGTGTCAGCAAATCGGTAAAAATCGGCCTGCGGATTGACGCCATCGAGCTTACAGGTCTCGATCAGCGATGCCAGAAAAGCCCAGTTCCCACCACCTTCGTCGCTGCCTGCGAAAGGGCTGTTCTTTCTTGACAGAAGGACGGGACGCATGGCGCGTTCGACAGTGTTCGTGTCGAGCTCGATGCGTCCGTCCTCAAGAAACCGCTCCAGCCCATCCCAATGGTTCAGCGCGTAATGGATTGCCTCGGCGGTCGGGCCTCGAGCCGGCAGTTTCGCTATCTGCGCTTCAAGCCATCCTTCGCGTCATCCTTGACGTCAAACATAGCGATAACTCGAAGCCCTCTGCCTCAGGCGAATCAACCACTTCCAGGGCGGTCGTTAAACAACGGCGTCGGAACTCCGCTTACGAATAAACAAACCTCACCCGCACTGCGGGAGAGGTTGTTACCGCCCCATCAGCGCTGCGATCTTGCCGAGCAGCCGCGGCAGATCGACCGGCTTGGTGTCGTAGTCGTCGCAGCCGGCGTCGAGCGCGCGGGCCCGATCGCCCTCCATGGCATGCGCGGTCAGCGCGATGACCGGCAGCGTGGCGGTGGCCGGGTCGGCACGCAGGCGGCGCGTCGCCTCCCAGCCATCGATCACCGGCAGGCTCATGTCCATCAGCACGAGGTCGGGCGCTTCCGCGCGGGCGAGGTCGATACCCTGCTGGCCGTCCACCGCCACCAACACGCTGTGCCCGGCGCGGGTCAACCGGCGCGACAGCATGTCGCGGTTCATTTCGTTGTCCTCGACCAGCAGGATGCGTGCCATGGCGGGTTCAGGCGTCCAGGCGCACGGGCAGGATGCAACGCACCGCGGCGGACAAATCGGTCAGCGCGGTGCCCCCCTTGGAGATGATGCGCTGGGTGGTCTCACCCAGCCACTCGCGCTCGGCGGCGGTAAGCTGCTTTGCCGTGACCACCACCACCGGAATGTTGCGCCAGTCGTCATGCTGGCGCAGCACGTTGAGGAAGGCGAAACCATCCATCTCAGGCATCTCCAGATCGAGCAGGATCAGCGCCGGCAGCGGATTGGCCTCCAGCCAGGCGACCGCTTCGCGGCCGTTGGCGGCAACCGACACGGGCTGGCCCAGGCGCTCTATCGTTCGCTCGACCAGGTCGCGCGCCGCCGGGTCGTCCTCTACCACCAGCACCACGCCGTCGCGGCGGGCGCGTTGGCTGCGTACCCGATCCAAAAGTAACTCACGGTCGATTGGCTTGGGCACCACAGCCGCGGCGCCGAGCGCGAACCCCAGGCTGCGATTTTCCACCATGCTCACCAGCACCACCGGGATGCCGGCGAGGTCCGGCTCGCCTTTCAGCGCGGTCAGCACCGACCAGCCGTCCATGTGCGGCATCATGATGTCCAGTGTGATGACGTCGGGGTGTTCTGTTTGCGCCAGCTCGAGGCCCTGCGCGCCGGAGGCGGCGAACAGCAATCGATAGCCGTCGCGCGCCAGATGGGTGCCGATGATGTGCCGCGCGTCGGGATCGTCATCCACGATCAGCACTGTGATGGCGTCTTCCCTCTTGCCGGTGGCCGGCGTGTCGATGGGCTCCGCGTCGGCTGACACGGCTGCTGGCTGGTGCGCCGCCGGTCCGACGGGAAGCTGGAGAACGAATTGCGAGCCTTCGCCCTGCCGACTGTGCACCGTGACGTCGCCGCCCAGCATGCGCGCGAAGCTTCGGGTGATCGCCAGGCCCAGGCCGGTTCCGCCGAATCGCCGCGTGGTCGAACTGTCGGCCTGGCTGAACGCCTCGAATATACGACTGAGCTGCGCCTCGGTCATGCCGATCCCGGTGTCGGCGACTGTGAAACTTACCCGCGCCTCAGCGCCGTCGCCATCCCGCTCCACCGTCAGTGACACGCTGCCTTGCTCGGTAAACTTGCAGGCATTGCTCAGCAGGTTCAGCAGCGACTGTTTTAACTTCGTCTGATCGGAAACGATTGTGCCGGCATCCGCGGGACAGTTGACCACCAGGCGGTTACGATTGCGCGCGGCGAGCGGTTCGACCAGCGTACGCACGTCGTCGACCAGCCCGGCGACGTTGATCTCCTCGTTGAACACTTCCATTCGCCCGGCTTCGATCTTCGACAGATCGAGCACACCATTGATCAACCCGAGCAAGTGGTTGCCGGCATTCTCGATCTTCTTGAGGTCGGCGACGACCTCGCTCTGGCCGGCGTCCTCGGCGTCTTCCTGCAGCAACTGGCTGTAGCCGATGATGGCGTTAAGCGGCGTGCGCAGCTCGTGGCTCATGTTGGCGAGGAACTCGGACTTCACCTGAGTGGCACGTTCGGCCTCGGCCGAGGCGCGCTCCAGCTCTTCCTGACGGCGCTTGAGTTCGGTGATGTCGGCATAGGTGGCGACCGTGCCACCGTCATGGGTGCGCCGCTCGACGATCTGCACCCAACGGTCGCCGAAACGGTACGTGAGGCTGCCGGTCGGCCGCGCGCGATGGGCGAGCCGTTCGGTGATCCACTCCTCGCCACTGCGGTCGCCAAGCGCAATTACGCCACGCGCCACGGCGGCTTCCAGCACCTCGCGGAAGCTGGCACCCGCGGCGCTGACGTCCGACAGCCCGCGATACAGCTCCTGGTAGCGGGAGTTGCTGAGCACCACGCGATCCTGCTTATCGTACAGCACGAAGCCCTGGTTGATGCACTCGATGGCATCGCGCAGCGTACGGCGCTGATGCTCCGCTTCCCGCTCCAGTCCCGCGCGTTCCAGCAGGGCGTTGCGAAACAATCCCAGCGTCAGGGCCATGGCGCCGATTTCGTCGCCTGCCGGAGGCGGGAGCGTGGCGTCGAGTTCGCCGCCGGTGATTCGGCGCATCGCCTCCAGCACCGCGCGCAACGGCGCCAGGATGGAGCGCAGGATCAGCGCCGTCAGGCCGAGCCCAAGCAGAACGCCGCCGACCACGACAATCCAGGTCACCCGGCGCGCGGTTGCTGCGTTCTGCAACACCGCGTCGCGCGCGGTCTGCGCCTGGGCTGCGAGCGTCGCGTCCAGCGCGTCCAGCCGCGCGTTCACCGTCAGGGTGTGCTGGCGCGCCTGCGAGAACAGAGAATTGCCGATGACACGGCGATCCTGGGTGTAGGCGTCCACCGCCTGGTCGGCGAGGCGGGCGAAGTCGTCCGCCTCCTGGCGGATGGCGGTGGCGTCGTCCGGGCGAAACTCGGCGAGCTGATCAAGCTGCCGCGCCAGCCGTTGCTTGGCCGCAGCGGCATTGCGGTCGGACAGCATCAGCAGGCTGACGGCAAGATCGGCCTTCCAATAGCGCAATTGGTCGAACGAATCGCGCACGGCATCGAGGATTTCGATCTGCCGCACGGCGCGATCGGCACGCAGCGCGTTAGCCGAAGCCTCACTCAGCGTGTCGGTGAGGTAGAGGTTGCCGCCGACCATGACCAGCAGCAGGGAGCCTGCCAGGAGCAGCAGGCGCAAGCCGATCGACAGGCGGCGCAGCGGCGACATGGCGTGTCGCAGGCTCAGTGGATCAGGGTGATGCTGATGACGCCGCCAAGGTCATGCTCCTTGGCGCCCTCGCGCGGGTAGCCGGTGATGTCGAGCGAGCCCTTGGGATCGCCGTGGCAGCTCAGGCAGGACGCCGCGTAATATTCGGGGAACATCATGCGGTAGGTCTGGTGTCCGCCGATCGTGACCTCGGTGCCGAATGGTTGGCCCTGTGGCCAGGCGGGGGAGAGGAATTTGGTGCGGATGATCTCATCCTCCAGCGGATCCGGCAGCGCCTTGCGGTTGCGCACCAGGTCCTCCGGCGCGGTCACCTTGATGGTTGCCTCGCCCCCAGCGCGCCGGGCGAACGCCTCTGACACCAGCCGGCCGAACACCGCGGGGATGAATGCCTTGAAGCCGACGCCCTTGGCGTTAATGGTCGCCTGGTTGGCGTCGGTCACTTCGACGATTGCGTCCATTTCCGCATGCAGCAGCCGAGCCTGGCGTGAGGCCGGGTCGACTGCGGTGGCATCCGTATTGGTGGCGGCCTGATAGCCGGCCAGGGTCTTTGTCAGCACGACGGCGCCGGTAAGCCCCTTGTCGCCGATATCGCGATTGTTGATCAGGGCCTGGTTCATCGACACCACAGTGCGGGCGGCACGCAGCATCTGCGCCAGGCTTTGCGCGATGGCGGCGTCGTCATCAGTCGGCGCGGCGGCGTCGGTCTGACTGGCCAGCAGGGCAAAAGCGAGGCAGATTGCCCCAATTCTCGCCGCGGAAAATGGTGCCATGCGTGGCTCGCTCCCTGACGTGGTTCCGTGACTGGTTGCCGGTTCCGAATTGTCCCTGGCGGTGCACGATTCTGTGCCGTGATTGGTGCCGCTGTCCAGACATTGCTGCAACCAGATCTGTCGCACCGCTGGCTGCAACAGCAGCCGGCGTTCCACCAGAGACCTGGTTCATTGGCGCGGTGGACTGCGCGCCCCGCGCGCGACCTACGGCCGCATCGTGAATCGCGACGCCCCCGGCGTGCGCAGGGGCGCCGCCATGTTGGCGAACTCGCACAGCAGGGGACGGGAGTCGCGCGGATCGATGATCTCGTCGACCCAGAAAGATTCTGCGGTGCGGAACGGCGAGCGCAGCCGGTTCAGCCGGGCCTCAATCTCCTCCAGCCTGGCCTGCGGGTCCGCCGCGGCGTCGATCTCGGCGCGGTAGGCCGCCTCGATGCCGCCTTCCAGCGGCAGCGAGCCCCAGCTCGCCGACGGCCAGGCGTAGCGCACGCAATAGTGGCTGACCGGCTGGTGGCCGAGCCCGCCCACCCCGTAGCAGTTGCGCACCACGATGCTGCACCACGGCACGGTGGTCTGGTTGATCGCCGCCAGCGCCCTCACCCCCCAGCGGATCACCGCCGAACTCTCCGCTGCCAGCCCGACCTGGAAGCCGGGGCAGTCCACCAGATGCACGATTGGCAGGTGGAACGTCTGCGCCGTGTCAACGAAACGAATAATCTTGTTGCAGGCGTCCGCCGTCCAGGCGCCGCCGTGATACAGCGGGTCGCCGGCCATCAGCGCCACCGGCCAGCCGTCCAGCCGGGCGAAGCCGGTGATGATCGGCCGCCCGAACAACCGGCCCAGCTCGAAGAAGCTGTCCTTGTCCACCAGCGCCTCGATGATGCGACGCATGTGGTAGGCCTGCTTCTTCACCCGCGGGACCGCGGAGATCAGTGCCTCCTCCCGCCGGTCCGGCTTATCCCAGCCGCGCGCCCGCGGCGGCAGGTCGTGGATCGAGCTCGGCAGGTAGGACAGGAAGCGGCGGGCCGCGTCGAACGCTTCCTCCTCGCTGTCCACCGCATGGTCGACCCCGCCGCAGCCAAGCTGGATCTCCCAGCCCCCCAGCTCCTGCTTGGTGCGCGGTTCGCCCAGCCGTTCCACCACGGGCGGCCCGGCGACGAAGACAGCGGCGATGTCCTTCACCATGACGGAGTAGTGGCTGGCGGCCAGCCGCGCCGCGCCCAGGCCGGCGACCGAGCCGAGGCCAAGCGCCACCACCGGGACGACGCCCATCTGGTTGGCGACCAGGTCGAACGAGGTCGTCTCGGTGATGCCGCCCGGTAGGTTGGCCCGCCCGGTGGTTTCGATGGTCTTCACCGAGCCGCCGCCGCCGGAGCCCTCGATCAGCCGGATGATCGGCATGCGGTACAGCGCTGCCAGCTCCTCCGACATCTTCGGCTTGGCCTTGATCGAGGCGTCCGCCGAGCCGCCGCGCAGGGTAAAGTCGTCGCCGGCGATAACCACAGGGCGGCCATCCACCGTGCCGCGGCCAAACACGCAGTTGCCGGGGGTGAAGCTGGTGATGGTCGTGTGGTCGGGATCGTAGGTCGCCTTGCCGGCAATCGCGCCGATCTCGTGGAAGCTGCCGGGGTCGAGCATGCGGTCGATCCGCTCGCGCACCGTGAGCCGGCCGCCCTTGTGCTGGCGTTCGACGCGCTCGGCGCCGCCAAGCTGCTTGGCCAGGGCGATGCGGTGGCGGAGTTCCTCCAGTTCCGGCTCCCAGCCGATCGCGGCGGTGGGTTCTGGCGCGGGAGGAAGCGGGGGACGCAGCGGGCTATCGTCGGGCATTCCTGGACTCTTCCTCGTGGGCGGCGACTTACGCTATGGAGGAATCGGTGGATGCGCAAACGGCGGACAGGAAAACCTCTCCCGCGCTACGCGCAGGGTCGAACCGGGAAGCGGATCGGCGCGCCGCAAAGCGGTGGGTGAGAGTGATCGGGCCGCCCACGGGTCAATCTTCGCTGCAAGCGTGCTTTAGCGTCGAGAAGGAACGCAGCGCCCGCAACCGCCCACGGCGGGAGAGAACTTCTCACACCCGGATCAACAGCTTGCCCATATTGTCGCCGCGATACAGCCGCGCGATGGCGCCCGGCGCTTGCTCGATACCGTCCAGAATTTCCTCCTCGTAGCGGAGCCGCTCCTGGCGCACCCAATGTCCGAGTTGCGTGATCGCCTCATCGAACCGATGCTCGAAATCCAGCACGACGAAGCCCTGCATGCGGGCCCGCTTGACCAGCAGATGGCGCTCTACGCGGGGGCCGGTCGGCCAGGGCTCCCAGCTCGGCTGCGACACCGTGCCGCAGATCACCACCCGCGCGCCCACCGCGAGATGCCGCAGCACCGCGTCGCTGATCGGACCGGCGGTGTTGTCGAAATAAACGTTCACCCCGCGCGGTGCCGCCGCCTCCAGCGCCGCATCGAGGTCGGGGGCGGATTTGTAGTCGATCACCGCGTCGTAGCCGAACCGCGTGCGGCAGAGTTCCGCCTTCTCCGGCCCGCCGGTGATGCCGACGGCCCGGCAGTTGCGGATGCGGGCGATCTGCCCGACGAACGAGCCGACCGACCCGGCGGCGGTGGATACCACGACGGTATCGCCCTGCTCCGGCTGGCCGATATCGAGCAAACCGAAATACGCGGTAAGTCCGGTCAGGCCGAGCACGTGCAGCGCGGCGGAAAGCGGCAGGTCGTCCCCGGTCACCTTGCGGGTGATGGCGGCGGACCCCACGGCAGCGTGCGTCTGCCAGCCGAACATGCCCACCACCCGGTCGCCCGGGGCGAAATCCGGGTGGCGCGATTCGATCACCTCACCGGCGGCGAACGACCGCATCACCTCGCCGATGCCGACCGGCTGTGCGTAGTTGGCGACCGTGGAGACCCAGCCGCGCATCGCCGGTTCGACCGAGAGGAAGTGATTGCGCACCAGGATCTGTCCGTCGCGCGGCTCCGGCTCGGGGACTTCGACGATCTCGAAATGCTCCGCCTGCGGGATGCCGTTGGGGCGGGATGCCAGCCTGACCTGCCGATTGCTCATGGGAGCGTTTCCCTCGCTGCTGCCGGCGTGAGAGCCGGTTTCCGCAAGCATAGCAGGAACGGAGCGCATGCAGGACGAATTGCTGTACGCGGCGCGTGACGGCAGCGGTTACCGGACCTTCAACCGCCCGTAAGCGCGCAACGCGCTGGATCCGGTTGTGTTACACCAGCGCGGATGGTCGATGTCGGCGACGTCGCCGCCGTCGCGGCCGTGATCACCCGGGTGGTGTGCGATGCCGACCGAGCGGCACGACTCGCCGACAACGGCATTCGGCTTGCGGCGCGTGCCGGATGGGCGCGGCGCGGCGGGGAATTTGTCGCTCTATGTGAGCGACTTGCAGGCGAGCCTGACCGCTGAGCAGCATTCGCCTGGCCGATCCGCGGATGGCCGCTCTCAATCCCTTCGCCCGCCAATGGGTCGGTTCTGTCTTACAAAATCTAGAAAGTATATCTGAAGTGCTCGATATCCGCTGCGTACATTCGTGCCACGGCCGAGCGTGTATCGGCACTGAAATAACCACGGTATTCGCGCTCTCGCCGCGACGCATTCATGTGCGGCAACTGCATGAAGTTGATACCGATCCGGGCAAAGACGTGGCGCATATCTGCCTCCAGTGTCTCGAATCGGCCAATGAAGTCGATCATGTCAGTGCCAGAGAGGTCCTGAATGAACCAGGACTGAGGCATCCACTGCACATGCTCGAACGCCGCGATACGCGCAAGATATTCAGCAAGCGGCGCATCGTCGGCCAGGCCGATATAGGCCCGCAAGTCAGGTCTCTGCCGCATGGAGGCGTATTGGGAGATCACTTTGTCCCAGGGATTGCGCACCACGGTGAACTTGAAATAGGCATCAAATGTATCTGCTCCTACCTCGATGCGGATTTGACGTGCGAGGAGGTGCTGCAAGCCACCGGTTTGATACCGGTTTCGCATCGGCCCGACAAACCCCATCCATAATTCAGCCTCGGTCCTCGCGCCAGACCAGATGACATCCTCTATGCTGCTGCCACCGGTTTTCGGGATGTGGACGAAGATGCACCGGTGCTGGTGGGAGATCATCGGACCGTCCGTTCGCAGCCTTGAATCTCGCGGTGCGGATTTGCCGGTTGGCTTCCGCCTCTATCGATAGATCAGCGTTGGCACGATTCCAATAGTTCCCCAATCCTGCCATGCATCAGCCTCATGCTCGCATAGACCTACTGATCATATCGGTAGAGCCATTGACGGCAGAACCAGCATTGTTCAGTCCGGGCACGGTGCCGTTCACGATGGCGGAGACGTCGGAGAGCTTGAACACGGTGTCGCTCGGGTCAAGCGCGGCCATGACGTTCTGCAGACGTGCTGCTGGCCGACGCGAGCCCCTCATTACGGACCGTTCGGTTCTTCCGCACCTTCTGAAACACCGCCACCTGCCCCGCCGTCGTCTCGTCCCAACTGAATCGCTCGGCGTAGGCGCGGGTTGCAGCGCGGGCTGGCAGTGCCGCGAACAGCCGGCGCACCGCGGCGGCGATGCCGTCCGGCGTATTCACCTCGGCGATTACTCCTGAAGCGGCCTGCTGCACCACCTCCGGATTGCCGGGGATGTTGCTGGCGACCACCGGCGTGCCGCAAGCCATCGCCTCCAGCAGCACATTCGCCCAGCCCTCGCGTGAAGACGCCAGCACCAACGCATCGGCCGCGCCGTAGAGCGATGCCAGTTCGGCATGCGGTCGCGGCCCCAGCAACCGTACCCTGTCGCCCAGCCCGTACCGCTCGATCAGGCCGGCGAGCCGCTCATGCTCTGGCCCCTCGCCGACGATCAGCAGCCCGAAGCCGGGGAGCTGCCGCATCGCCTCGATGATGTGGTGATGTCCCTTGCGTTCGATCAGCAACCCAACCGAGATCAGTGTCGGGCCGCTCAGTCCGAGTGCGCGCCGCGCCTGCTCCCGATCCGCCGGCGGCCGAAACAACGCCGTGTCCACCCCGTTGCGCAGGACGGTCACCTTGTCGGGCGGCGCACCGAGTTCGATCAGCGCCCGCTTCAGCGCCGCGCTGACCGAAATCAGCGCGGCGGCGTCGCGGATCGCCCGACGGATCAGCCGCCGCGGCACGGCGTGGCAGGGGATCATCGTCACGTCGGTGCCGCGTGCCGTGACCACCACGGGCAGCCCGAGCCGCCGCCCGAGCCACACCGCCGCGACGCCATCGGGGTAGAGGTAATGCGCATCGATCGCATCGAACGCATCCCGCTCATGCATCGCGCGCAGCACCGGCAGCAGGGCGCGAAACAGCAGCCAGGGCGCCAGCGCCATGCCGACGCGCGGCAACACGGGATAACGCGGATGCAGCACCGCAAGCCCGTTGCGTTCTTCCGCGCCCGGCGCACGCGCGTGCCGGGCCCAGTCGCCGAACCATGGCGCCGCGCTGGGGAACCACGGCACCGGCGCAACGACGGTGCTGGTGACGGCACCGCTGGCGACGAGCTGCCGCAGCCGGTTCTCCACGAATACGCCGTGGTTCGGCCGCGCCGCATTGGGAAACAGCGTCGAGAAGGTCAGCAGGCGGATCGGGACCACGGCCGCCTGACGCAATGCGCTCAAGTGCAAGACGTCGTCACGAGCCCTTGTTCAACTCGTCAAGCAACTGCTGCGCCTGCGCCTTCTCGGTGAAGTCCGGTTTCACCCCAACCACGGCAGTCAGCAGCTTGATGGCGTCGGCCTTGTCACCAGTATCTTTGAGCGCCACCGCATAATGGTACTGCACCCGCGGATCGCTGGCGGCTTGGGCGCTGGCCTGGCGCAACAGCATCACGCCGGTATCCGCCTTGCCCGTGGCGGTGAGGATCCAGCCGAGCGTGTCGGCGGTCTGCGCTCCGGGCGACAGGACATAGGCCTGCCGCGCCAGATCCATCGCGCGGGGGTCATGTTGCTGCTGATAGACCCAGGCCAGGTTGTTCAGCGCGACCGGGTCATGCGGCTTCTCCTTCAGAATGCTCTGCAAGTGCTTGTCCGCTGCATCCAACCGCCCCGCCGCGATGTCCAGCTCCGCCGCCTGTTCCATGGCAACCAGGTCGTCGGGGTGCTTGGCGAGCCAATCGGTCAACGTGGTGTAGGCCGCATCGGCGTGTCCGCCGCGCAACTGGGCGCCAACCAGGCGCGTGAGGAACATGGTCGAGGGAGCACTGGCCAGGGCATCCGCATAGGCCTTGGCCGCATCGTCCGGGCGGTTGGACGCCAGGTAGACGTCGCCCTTGAGCGCCCGCGCCGCCGTGAAGCCCCGGTCTTGCGACAGCAACGTGTCGGCAGTCGCCAGCGCCGCGTCCACACCGGTCGCCTTCAGGTCGATCATCACGTAGTCGAGCTCAAGCTGGTAGTCGCGCGGCGTCGTGGCGATGCCGGCCTTCACCACGTCGCGCGCACTCTGGAAATCGCCTGCATCTACCAGCAGGCCGACCAGCCGTCGTCGTACCGCAATCTGCGTCGGATCCTGCTTGAGCATCTGGGTGTACGTGTCGCGCGCCTGGCCCTTTTGGCCGAGCGCGAGATGGGCCGCCGCCTCCAGGCTGAGGATCTCGTTGGAGGTCGCGGCCGCCCCCTTGATCTGCGACGCAAGATCGAGCGCCTTTTGCGCATTGCCCGAGCGGATGTAGAGGTCGCCCAGGCTGTCCGTGAGCCGCAGATCGGTCGGCGCTGCCGCATGGGCATGCTCCAGCAGCGTGATCGCGTCCGGCAGGCGATTGCTCTGGGCATAGTCCGAAGCCAGCATGGTCAATGCCGGGTTGGTGGTGGGTTGCTTGGCGAGGATATCGGCCAGTATTTTCTCCGCCCCGGGGCCCTCGCCCTGCATCGCCATCACCCGCGCCAGATTGATCTGTGCCGGCATGAAGTCCGGGTGTTCCTTAGTTATGGCGGTGAAGGTCTTCCGCGCGTCGGCAACATCGAGATTGGATAGTTGCAGCAGTCCGCCAAGGTTGGCGACAACGGGCGTATCGCCCTCGGCGGCTTTGACCTTGGACAAGGCATCAGCGGCCTTAACCGTGTCGCCGGTCGCCAGCGCGGCGAAGAACAGCGCCTCGCCGACCGCCGGCGCTTTGGGCGCGATCTCCAGCGTATGCTCCAGGTCGTCCATGGCCGCGCCAGGCTGGCCCATGCCCATCCGTACGGTGGCAAGCCGGGTCTGCACGCCGACGTCGTTCGGCGCCAAAGACTGCGCCTTCTGGAACGCCTTCACCGCGTCGTCGCCGCGCCCGGAGGCAGCGTAAGCGCGGCCGAGCATATCATAGGTCTCGGCATCCGCTTTGCCAGATGCGCCGATCTTTTCCAGCGTGTCGATTACCTGATCCGGCCGGCGCTTGGCGAATTGGATGCGGGCGAGGACCTTGTATGCCGCCAGGTCGTTCGGCGCCCGTCCCAGGTAGCGCTGGGCCGCGTCTTCGGCCTGCGCGATCTGGCCCACCTGCTCCTTGACCACCGCCAGCAGAAGATAACCGCGCGGAATGCGCCCAATGTAGGCGGCGATCCGATCCAGATAGGCGTCCGCCGCCTTGTAGTCCTTTGCCTGGGTGGCCATGACCGCCTGGAGGTAGATCGCCTGCACATTGCCCGGCGTCGCCGTGAGCACGACGCTGAGATCCTGGTTCGCCGCGTCGCTCTTGTTCAGTGCGATCTCCAGGCTGGCGCGGTCGAGCCGCGCCTGCACGACGCTCGGCTGATCCTTGATCAGCCCGTCGAGCACTGCCAGGGCGCCGTTCAGGTCACCTTTCGCGCGCAGGATTTGCGACTTGGCGAGCAGCGCCTCGGCCGATTTCGGCTGCGCCGAGATCGCATGGTCGATCTTCGCCAGTGCACCGTCGATGTCGCCGCGCCCCGCCAACAGCCGCGCTTCCGCCAACAGCGGCTCTACAGCATTCGGCGCCTTCTGCTCCGCGTCGTTGAAGGCTTTCTGCGCCGCTTCCGGCTGATTCAGGCCCAATTCCGCGTCGCCCCGGAACACCAGGATCGTGGCATCGAGGTTGGCGTCCTTGCCGCCCGGCTGCAACTTTTTCAGCAGATCGTTGAACTTGCCCTGCGCGAGCAACGTCTGGGCCAGCAGAGGGGTAGTGAGGTGCTGGTCAAAGCCCCGGTCGGCGGCGGCCTCGGCCTCGCGTTCGGCAGCAACCGGATCGCCGAGTTCGAACGCCACACGGCCCAGCCAGTAATGCGCTTCGGCATTCTGCGGGTCGGAGCGGACCGCGTTGCGCAGGTCGATTTGCGCCGTTCGGAGGTCGCCCTTCTTGAGCGCCGCGTGCGCATCGGAGAGATAATCGGCATGGGCCGCCAACGGCCAGACGCCGATCCAGGCACCCAGCAGAAGCCAACCAAGAGACCGGTTCCGCATCACCTTCAACCTCAATCGCTATTTCACTACGTCGTCGGCTTCGGCCGGCCGCGAGGCTTCACCCAGCACTGCTCCGGCGGCAATTTCCTCGGCCGCATCGCCGACCTTGCCGAGATCGACTTCTATCGCGTGCGCCTGCATCAGGCTATAGAGTGTGGGCCGGCTGATGCCGAGCAGCCGCGCGGCGATGGACAGCGTATTATTGCTTCGCGCCAGCGCGGCATGAATGACTTCCCGTTCGGCGCGCAGCCGCGCCGCCCGCAGATCGAGGTCGGGCAGCGCGTCGTCGGATTGTGTCAGTTCCAGGTCGGCGGCGTCGATCAGCCGCCGGTCCGCCATCACCACCGCGCGCTTCAGCCGATTCTCCAGCTCCCGCACATTGCCCGGCCAGTCATGGGCCGACAGCGCCACCGAGGCGGCCTCGGTGAAGCCGCGGATGTTGCGGCCGAATTCCTGGTTGAAGCGGTTGAGGAAATAGTTGGCCAGCAGCATCACGTCGCCGCCGCGCTCGCGCAGGGGCGGAATCCGGACGGTGACCGCATTCATGCGATAGAACAGGTCGTTGCGGAACGCACCTTCCTTGACGCGGTCTTCGAGCTGTTGGTTGGTCGCGGAAACGATCCGCACATCGACCTGAATTTTTTGCCGGCCGCCGATGCGTTCGACGATCTGGTCCTGCAGGAAGCGCAACAGCTTCACCTGCAGCGGGTGTGGCAGGTCGCCGATTTCGTCGAGGAACAGCGTGCCCTTGTTGGCAGTCTCGATCTTGCCGATGGTCTGCTTCACCGCGCCCGTAAAGGCGCCGCGTTCATGACCGAACAACTCGGATTCCAGCAGATTTTCCGGGATTGCTCCGCAATTGATGGCGACGAATGGCTGCTTGGCGCGTGGGCCGAGCTCGTGCAGCGCCTGCGCCAGGGCCTCCTTGCCGGTGCCGCTTTCGCCCAGCAGCAACACCGGAACGTTGGTGGTGGCGAGCCGTTCGACGTCGCGGCAGACCTTCAGCATGGACTGATGCGCGGTCACGATGCGGTCGATCGGCGAGCGGGCGGGCATCGACGCGAGGCGACGATTCTCCGCCTCGAGCCGATGCAGGTTCAGCCCACGCTCGATGATCGTGCGCAGCACCTCGATTTCCACCGGCTTCTCGCAAAAATCGTAGGCGCCCGCGGCAACCGCCTTGAGCGCGTTCTTGCGTTCACCGTTGCCGGTGACAATGATCACCTTGGTTTCGGGGGCAATGTGCTGCACTTCATCCAGCGTGGCAAAGCCTTCGCTGACCCCGTCCGGATCAGGCGGCAAGCCGAGATCCATGACGGCGATCGGCGGCCGTTCCTTTTTGACCAGGGCGACTGCCTGCGGCCGCGAATGCGCCAACAGCACGTCGCAGGTGGGAAACGCCCAGCGGTACTGAGAGCAGAGGCCCTCATCATCTTCGACGATCAACAGCTTGGGCTTGGCCATTCCGGAGATCCGTTCAGACCGTAAGCGGCACGGCTTCGGGCAGGGCGGCGCGGACGGCGGGCAGCAGCAGCCGCATCGTGGTCCCGGCCTGGGGCCGGCTCAGCACGAGCAGGTCGCCACCCGCATCGCGCAACAATTCGCGTGCCTGAAAGGCGCCGATGCCGTGGCCGTCGCTTTTGGTGCTGGCGAACGGCTGAAACAATTCGTCGCGGACGAATTCCGGCGTCATGCCCGGGCCCTGGTCGACGATATCGATCGTCAGCGACAGCGCCTGGTGGCGCATCCGCACGACCACCGGCGCGTCGCCGCCGGCGTCGAGGGCATTGTTCAGCAGATGGGTCACAACTGCATCGAACGATTCCGGATGGATCGCCGCGCCGGCGCTGTCATCGTCAAGCTCCAGCACGATATCGGCACGGCGCGTCAGGCGGCATAGCTCGGCCACCTGGCGCAGCCGCTCGCCGGGCGTGATCAGCGCGTGACTGCGCTCCTGGCGTTCGGCCTGCAAGCGGGTGAGCAGCCGGCTGATCTTGGCCACCGAGGCACGCACCGTGGCCAGCATGTCACGCTGAAACTCGGGGTTGTCGGCGTGCATTTCGGCGTTGGTAAGCAGCATTGAAAGCTGGCCGGATACATTCTTTATGTCATGCAGAACAAAGGCAAAGCGCTGGCTGTATTCACGCAACTGTCGGGTTTGCGACAAAACCTGTGCGGCGAGTTGCTCCGCTACCCGGCTTGCAACTTCACGTCCAACCACACGTAGCAGGTCGAATGCCTCTCGGTCCAGCTTGAATTGCGCGCGCGAGCGGGCCAGCACGACGAAGCCAATGAGCGTGCCGAGATGATTGAGCGGAACGGCGAGCCAGATGCGCGGCAGTTCGGCGAACCAGTCGGCGGCCGCGGCGATCCGGTCCAGTTCGACGATCCAGTCGCCATCGCGGAATTCGGGAACCAGGGCGTGGCCCGGCGGGATCGGCAGCGTAACCGCCGGCAGGTTCCAGGAACCGGCCCATTGGAACGCCACCTCGTCGGGCGCGCGCACGAACAGCGCGCCGGCCGGGCTGTCCACCACTTCAGCCACCGCGCGGATCGCCCGGGTCGGCAATCCGGTATGCGCCACCGGCGCCGTCAGGGTCTCGATGCAGTGCATCCATTCCTTGCGGTAATCGTAACGGTGGCTGAAGAAGTGTTCGACCAGCAGCGACCGGATGCGCGAGCGGGCGGAGGCCGAGGTGACCGCGACGCCGACGACCAGCACGCCGCCGAACATCAGCGACACTTCGGCGACCACACCCCATTCGGCGCCGCTGCGCCGGGCGATCTCGCCCGTCACCGCGAGACCCAGCAGAAAGATGCCAGACAGGACGAGGGTGGCGCTATGGAACACCACGTCGCGCGAGACGTGGATGTCGACCTCCCAGCGCCGGTTGCGTGCCGCAGCGATGGCGATCAGCGGCGCGGCGATCGCGGTTACCGGCGCGCGCGCCGCGAACAGGGCGAGCGAGATGCGGTGGAACAGCAGCGCGTCCGCGTAGAGCAAGAGGTCATAGGCGAACAGGCCGCCGAGCGCGACGCACAGCAGATTGATATGCCAGCGTGTCTCGGCCGGGGTGTTGAAGTAGAGATTCTCCAGCAGCAAGATGTTGCCCACGGCGAAACCCAGCCGGATCGCGGCGCCGGCCGACCAGAGGGCCGCCGCCGGCTGATTGGCGACGGCGTCGATCAGCGGCAGGCCACCCACCAGCAGCAGCGCCAGCAGGCCCATCGTGATGAAGGTCTGCGTGAGCTGGCGGCGCACGGTGACGGTACGACGGTAGAGGTGCAGGATGAAGCCGTACCAAGTGGCGGAGCGTGCCAATTCCAGCAACGCGGGCACACTGCCGAACGGGGATGGTAACGCGGCGACGACAGCGGCCCAGACCGCAGTGGCGAGGCACGCGGCGGCGAGCCAGAGCCCGGTGCGGCTCCGCTGCTGACGCACGAGAATGAGGGTGGCAAGCGCTCCATACAGGAGTGCGCAACCGCCATGTAGCAGGGCCAACGCCGTAGCGTGGAAGGTCATGGGGCAACATTATACCTTGTAAACCTCTCCCGCGAAGCGGGATAGGCATTGCCCCGGGCGCATAACCCGGGGGTCGGCGCGACGTGCCGGGTGAGGGCGCCGCGAGGCAACCTGATCACCCTCAACCCTCGGCGCGCGTGGTTGGTTCGCTTGACGACCCAACCGCGTTGATCCGCTTCGAGGCCATGGTCCACTTCGCGGCCCAAGGCCGCGCAGCGGCAGCGGATTATCGCGCGCCTTCACGGAAGAGGATGACCCGCACCGTGGCGACCAGGATCAACAGATCGAGCAGCAGGCTGCGGTTCTTCACGTAGTACAGATCGTATGCCAGCTTCTCGCGGGCGTCCTCGACCGAAGCGCCGTACGGGTAATTCACTTGCGCCCACCCGGTGATCCCCGGCTTGACGTAGGACCGTTGACGATACAGCGGGATCACCCGGGTGAGTTGCTCGACGAAATGCGGCCGCTCCGGACGGGGGCCGATCATGCTCATCTCGCCCAGCAGCACGTTGATGAGTTGCGGTAGTTCGTCAATTCGCATCGGGCGGATGAACCGGCCGACCCGGGTGACGCGCGGATCCTGCTGTTGCGCCCAACGCGGATCGCCGCCGGCCTCGGCGTCCACCCGCATGCTGCGGAACTTGTACAAGGTGAACGGCTCGCCATGCAGCCCGAGACGCCGCTGACGGTAGAGCACCGGTCCCTCGCTCTCGAGCTTGATCAGCAGTGCGGTCGCTAGCATCACCGGCAGGGTCAGCACCAGCAGCGACAGGCTGACCATCACGTCCAGGCCCCGCTTCAGGGCATTGGTCATCCGGCCCTGACCGAACCCCTCGGCGCAGAGCAGCCAATGCACATCGACAGTCTCGAGATGGATGCGCCCCAGGTGCCGCTCGCAAAAGGCGGTGACGGTCAACACCCGCGCACCGCGCAGCTTGCTGTCCAGCAGCTCCGCGGCATCTGGTGCCGACTCGCTCTGGTCGGCGACAATCACACCCCAGATGCGCTGCTGGCGCAGATAGCTGGGCGAGAGGGACGGGACCGCGGCGGCGGTGACCGGCTCGAACAGGCGGGCCCGGCGGCTGCGAAGCATTTCGGCCAGGCGGGCAGTGCGGTGCTCGGAGCCGAGGATGAGGACGCGCCGCACCATGCTGTCGTGCCGAACCATGGCGCTGAAGGCGAGGTGGGTCACCAGGATACCGGCTTGCCAAACCAGCAGCACCAAGGCCAGCCAGCAAATCACCCAGCCGGTCAGGTTTACGTGGAAGCCGCCGCTCACCAGCAAGAGGATGGGAAACGCGACGATCCCGGCAGCCGCGGCGGTCACCACCAGGCGCCGCCGCTCCAGGCACACCTCGGGCCGATACAGACCGATCGTGGTGGCGATGCCGGCGGTGATGACCGCGAACATGGCCGCGAGATTGGTGAGATTGGCGTCCAGGCCGGCGGCCATGGGGCCGAGCGCGGCAAGCCCACCCGGCACGTTGAGGAAGGCCTCGACAATGAGGAATGACAGTATCAGCTCGACCAGACCGAGCGCGGCCGTTTCGAGCGACACGTATTGCGCCAGAATACGCGTCATTCAGACTCCCCCAGAGCTGCGGGGCCGGCGCACGCCAGGCCTCGGGCCATCTTGTTCACCCACTTCTGAAGTCCCTCCTCGCATCACAATCGGGACCTCTCACTCGACCGGGCAAGCAATAATGCTGTCCAGAAATTTAGCGCGATCGTCCACCGAGTGCAATCTTTCTTACGGGCGAAAGGTGATTATTTACACTCCTCTCTTTCAGGCGTGTTTCACCTTCGGCTGGGGCTGAAAATCGTCACACGGAGGACTTATGGCGGATGACCTCCTGGAGGGTTCTGCAACCGCAGGTACCGCGAGCAACACAGAATTCAACCTGCACACGAGAGCTGCCTCGCACAGTTTGATTGCGTTGGACCCGATCTGATGGTAGGAGGCGTATCACGAATGGGCGACAGACTGCTACCGCCATTTATCGGTTGCAGAGGCGAAGTGGAGGCGCGTAGCTCATTGGCAGAGCACTGTCTTTACATGGCAGATGAGGGGGTTCGATTCCTTCCGCGCCTACCAGCCCTGCAATTGCCTGCTCAACACTGTTCCGAGGTCCGCGTGACTCCCTCTCGATGTGCCCTGTCGTTCCCCGCCGCTCTCGTAGCCATCGTCTCTCTTCTGGCGTGCGCCCTGCTGACCGCCTGCGCCGGGCAGTCGAACAGCCCGCCGGTTGTTCCCGCCGGCAGCAGCGCCAGCGCGAACGGAGCCGCCGGCACGAAGGCCGATGAATATGTGATCGGCGCCGGCGACACGCTCAGCGTGTTCGTCTACCGCAATGCCGATCTCAGCGAAAGCGCGGTCGCCGTCCGCCCGGACGGCCGCATCTCCACGCCGCTGATCGACGACATCACCGCCGCCGGCAAGACACCCACCCAGCTCGCCCACGAGCTCCAGGACCGGCTGAAAAAATACATCCAGCAACCGGTCGTTACCGTGATCGTCCGCTCCTTTGTCGGTCCGTCCGACCGCCAGATCAAGGTTATCGGCGAGGCCACCGAGCCCGCGGCCATTCCCTACCGCGATGGCATGACAGTGCTCGACGTGATGATCGCCACCAAGGGCCTGACAAAATACGCCGCGGGAAACCGGGCGTTAATCATCCGGCGCGATGCTGACGGCAAGCAGCAGACCATCCACGTGCGCCTCAATGGTCTGCTAAAGGATGGCGACATCAGCCAGAACGTAGCTATGCAGCCGGGCGATACCCTGATCATCCCGCAATCATGGTTCTGACGGCCCGTCACCGAGTGGAGTATCGCTGTGGATAACGTGCTCATTCTAGTCCAGCAGTCTCTCCGGGCCGCGTGGCGGCGGCGTTGGACCGGCGTCATTGTCGCCTGGCTGGTATGCGGCCTCGGCTGGGTCGGGGTTTACCTGATCCCCAGCCAGTTCGAATCGAGCGCCCGGCTGTACGTCGACGCCGACGCCATCCTCACCCCGCTGCTGCGCGGCATCGCCGCCGAGACCACGCCGTCCACCCAGCTCGAAATCCTGGAGCGCACCCTGTTGAGCCGGCCGAACCTGGAGAAGCTGATTTCCAAGACCGACCTCGACCTGACCGTCAACTCGCCGGTCGACCGGGAGCGGTTGATCACCAAACTGGCCGCCGACATCAAGGTGGTGCCACAAACCAAGAACCTGTTCACCATCACCTATCGGAACCCAAGCGCCAAGATGGCACAAGACGTGGTGCAGACCCTGCTGACGATCTTCGTCGAGAGTGCGACCGGCAGCAACCGGACCGACATGGAAAATGCCCGGCGCTTCCTCGAGCACCAGATCGCGTCGTACGAGCTGCAGCTTCGTGCCGCCGAGAAGCGCCGGGCCGATTTCCACGCGCGCTACGCCGATATCCTGCCGAGCGAGACCAGGCCGGGCGTACCCGCCCTGGAGGCGTCGCGTTCCGAGGTGGCGGCGCTGGAAGGCAAACTGCAGGACGAGACAGCGAAACGCGACGCGCTGAAGCACGAGGTGGACAACACCCCACCGATGCTCGTCGTGGAATCCACGCAGCAGCAGGCGCTCGCCCAGGCCATGGGTACCAAGGCGCCCCTGCAGGAGGCCGAAGAGCAGCTCCGCCTTATGCTGTTGAAGGATACCGAGAACCACCCCGACGTCATCGCGCAGCGCAAGCTGATCGAATCGCTGAAGGCGTCGCCCCCGGCCACGCCGCGGGCGCAGGCTGGCGCACCGGCGGCGCGGGCGGCGTCCGCAGGGCCGGGTCCGCAGGGTCGGTCGCTGCCCAACCCGGTCTATGACCAGCTCAAGGTGAAGCTGATCGACGCCGACGCCATGGTGTCCTCGTTGCAGCGCCAGCACGAGGCCGCGGTGAAGTACCAGGAGAAGCTGGAGAAGATACAACGCGAGCAGCCGGGCCTGATCGCGGAATACGAGAACACCGACCGCGACTATACCGCGCTGCAAAAGAGCTACGAGGAACTGCTCGCCCGACTGCAGTCCGCCAACATCGCCCAGGCGGCCGACACTCAGGCCGACAAGGTGAAACTGCAGGTCGTCGACCCGCCGGAGATGCCGCGGTTGCCAGCAGCGCCCGACCGGTTGCTGCTGGTGAGCGGCGTGCTGCTGGGCGGTATCGCCGCGGGCGTGGGAGTCACCGTGCTGTTAGGCCAACTCGATCGTTCGTATTACACTGCGGACGATCTGCGTTCTCTCGGATTGCCAGTTCTGGGCGGCATTTCCATCCTTAAGCTGGCCTCGTTGCGGCAGCGGCTGACAACCGCGGCGCGGTTTGCCGTCGCGGTGGTGCTGCTGGTCGGCATCTATGGTGGCCTGCTCGTCCACATCCTCCGTTCGGCGGCATTGATCTAAATGGCCATTCCGAAGTCCCATCTGGTCGAACGCGTCGCCGAGCGGCTGTTGCAGTCTGGCGCGCTGGAAGAATCGGCGGCCCATCTGCTCGGCCCCAACCGGGCGGAACCCGTTGACCTCGCTCCCACAATGCGGATCGACCGAAACGCCGAGCCTGACGCCGGCCCGTCACCTGCCACCCCTCTTGCCGCCAGACCTCCCGTTGGGCCTGGCGCTGGGATCGACCTGCTCGACCGGCCGGTCGCGCCGAACGAAGCAGCGCCTTTCCTGACTGCACCCCCCATCCTGCGCAGCCCGGAACTGCCGCCCGGCCCGGGTGCGATCGACGCGGTGGCGCTGGAGCGGGCCGGCATGGTGGACTGGTCGCGCACACGCAGTCGCGTTTCTGAAGAATTCCGGCTCGTGCAACGGCAAATCCTGCGTAACGCCTTCTCGCCGCCGGGGGCCGAGCCCGGCTTCACCAACCTCATCATGGTGACCAGCGCGCGGCCAGGCGAGGGCAAGAGCTTCACCGCGATCAACCTCGCAGGCAGCATTGCGCGCCAGGGCAACAACCACGTGTTGCTGGTGGACGCAGACTCAAAGCGCGATTCCATCTGCTACCCGATGGGGCTGGCGGACGCGCCGGGCCTGCTCGACCTCGCGGCCAATCCAAAGCTCGATCCCGGCCCGCTGATCGTCAGGACGCCGATCGAGCAATTGTCGATCCTGCCGATCGGGCGGGAACGGGAGCGCAGCCCGGTACTGTTCTCCTCGCAGGAGATGGTCCGGCTGATCCAGAACCTGGGCCGGCGCTATGCTGACCGCCTGCTGGTGCTGGACGCGCCGCCCTGCCTGTCCGCCAGCGACCCGGCGGTGCTTGCCCCGGTGGTGGGCCAGATCCTGTTCGTCGTCGAAGCCGAACGTACCCAGCGGGATGAGATCGAGGCCTCGCTCGATCTGCTCCAGGCCTGTCCGACCATCGCGCTGGTGCTGAACAAGCAGCAGATCTCCTCGCGCTACACCTTCGGCGCGTACTCTTCTTACTATTCATCCTGACGCGGCTTCCTTGCGACCGTCCAGAGCAACCCGGGCGGCGCCTCCGCGTTCTCCGAGCATTATTGGCTTGGCAGCGCTTGCATGGTGTTTGCAGATGGGCACCGCCGCGGCATTCCCGGCAACGGACGTGACGATCCCTACGCTCGTGCCCACCGGCGCCGATCTGGCCGCGCCCGACGTGCAGGATCTTCAGCACCAGATGGGCCTTGCCTCCGGTTTCGCTGGCCTGGGCGTGGAAGGTGGCTGGACCATTTTGCCGCGCGTCACCGCAGAGGAGGCGTTCACCGACAACGTTTACGAGGCGCACTCGCCGCGTCAGTGGGATCTGACCACCATCCTCTCGCCCGGCGTGGCCGTACTCGGCGACACTGCCCGGGTTCAGCTCCGACTGAACTATGCGCCGACGCTCGAGATGCATATCGAGGCCGGCAGCCAGAATGTGTTGACGCAGCAGCTCAACACCGTCGGGACGCTGACCGTTGTACCCGACCTGTTCTTCGTGGACGTCCGGGGATTCGCGGGTGTCCAGGCCACCGCCGGTGGTATCGGGGGACTGGGCGGGTTGGGGCAACCCGGCGTCGGACCGATTACGCCAGGGTCGGCCCTGCCATCCGGTGGTGGGATTGGCCTCTCGAAGCAAAATCGCTCGCAGACGTCCAGCTTCGGCATCTCGCCGTACTTGCTCGACGAGCTCCCCGATATCGGCACCGCGAAGGCTGGAGTATCCTTCAACCAGTCCGCCACTGCCCAACTCAGTGGCTTCGCTCCTCTCCCGTTGTTCGCGCAGGGTTCCAACAGTCAACGCGTGTCGACTCTTGAGGAGTACGGCCAGTTTCAGACCGGCCAAGAACTTGCCAACATCCGCGACACAGTTACGCTGGACGCCCAGCAGTCAACCATTTCCGGCTCCACTTCCAACTACTCCAGTAAGGAGACGGCGAACAACCGTCTCGATTACGAGATAAACCGCACGTTCACCGTGTATGGCCAGGTCGGCTGGGAAGACATTACCTACTCCGGTAGGAACGCGCTGCACATCAACGGCCCTACCTGGGGGGTCGGCACCGTGGTGACCCCGAACCAGGATAGCCAGATCACGCTTGGCTACGGCTACCAGAATGGGGGTGATGCGTTTACCTTCAACGGACATTATGCGCTCACGCCACGGACTACCCTGGCCGGCAGCTTCAGTAACGGCATCGGCACCCAGCTTCAGCAACTGAGTAATCAGCTTGCTCAGGCGGGGGTCGCTAGCGACGGAAGCCTGGTGGACAGTCTGACGGGCGCCCCGCTATTCGTCGCCAACAATGCGTTGGGCGTCTCCGGAGGGATATTCCGTTTCAATTACCTGTCATTCACCGCGACCACGATCCTCGACCGCGATCAGTTCGCGTTGACGCTGGGCCACTCGGAGCAGACCGCGATCGGCACAAATGCAATCGGTGGGTCCAACGGTGTATGGACCGGCACCGCCTCCTGGACTCGACAGTTCACCCCCGATCTCAGCGGGACCGCTGTCGCATCATACAGCCTGGGCACCCCCACCACGGCGGGAAGCTACCAGAACTCACTCGTCGCGAGTCTCAGTTTGCAGTATGTTCTCAGCGCGACGGTGTCGGCGTTCGCGCGTTATACCTTCTATGATCGGCAGACGAGCGTCTCAAGCGCGTCGTTTTACCAAGACCTCTTCCTGGTCGGCATCACCAAGCAGTTCTGATCGGTCATCGTGTACGAGAAATTCTACCATTTTTCCGGCATCCCCTTCCTGCTGACGCCGGACAGCCGGTTTTTCTTCGGCTCCAGCGGCCATAGCCGGGCGATCGCGCACCTCGTCTACGGGTTGGCGCAGGAGGAGGGCTTCATCGTCATCACCGGCGAGGTCGGGGCGGGCAAGACCACGCTGGTGGAGCAGCTCTGGTCGCAACTCGACCGCCACACCTATTTCATCGCCCGCATCGTCACCACCCAGGTATCAGCCGACGACCTGCTGCGCCTAGTGATGGCCAATTTCGGCATCGGCGACACGCCCGGCCTGGACAAGGCGACCCTGCTGCGCCGCTTCGAGTTCATGGTGCAGGAGCAGCACCGGGCCGGAAGGCGTTGCCTGCTGGTGGTGGACGAGGTGCAGAACCTGCCGCTCGCCGCGCTGGAGGAGCTGCGCATGCTGTCCAACCTCACGGTGGACGGCCACGCGTCGCTGCAGACCATCCTGCTGGGTCAGCCGCAATTCCGTCCAATCCTGGCCAGCCGCGACGCGGAGCAACTCCGCCAGCGTGTGCTCGCTTCGTATCACCTTGGCCCGCTCACCGAAGCTGAGACGCACAACTATATCGACCACCGGTTGAAAATGGTGGGCTGGGAAGGCGATCCTCGTTGGGACGAGGAAGCGTACGCCAGGGTGTTCCGCCACACCGGCGGCATCCCGCGCCGCATCAACACGCTCTGCTCTCGCATATTGCTGTACGGTTCATTGGAGGAGGCGCACACCATCACCGCGTCGATGGTCGAGATCACGGCGGGCGAACTTAATCAGGACCTCGGGGCTGGGCTGGCGCCGGCGTCATCGCCGCCCAGCCTGGTCAACGGCGGCGCGCGCGAGCACGACGCAATGGTGCGGCGGATCGAAGCGTTGGAGGCAAGCGCCGCGCGGCAGGAGCGGGTGTTTCGCCGCATGCTCGATCTGCTCGAGGCCGCCAGGGAATCGCCGCGATGAGCAGGGCGCCACGCGCGGCCGATCCGCCGGTTGTCAATGCGATGACGGTGGACGTCGAGGACTGGTTCCAGGTGCAGGCCTTCGCCCACTGCATCGCCCGCGCCGACTGGGACGGCAGCGCGCGGCGGGTGGAGGCGAATGTCGACCGCATTCTGGCGCTGTTCGATGCGGCGAGGGTGCGGGCGACGTTCTTCACCCTCGGCTGGATCGCCGAACGCCATCCCGCAATGGTGCACCGCATCGTCGCGGCGGGACACGAGCTGGCGAGCCATGGCTGGGAGCATATTCGCGCCGACACGCAGGTCCCTGCGACTTTCCGTGCCGACGTGGAGCGCACCCGCCTGACGCTGGAAGACATCGGTGGGGTGCCGGTGGCCGGCTACCGCGCGGCGACGTTCTCGATCGGTACCCGTAACCTGTGGGCGTTCCGCGTCCTGCAGGAGGCAGGATACGCGTACAGCTCCAGCATCAATCCAATCCGCCATGACCTGTACGGAATGCCGGACGCGCCGCGCACACCGTTTCGGCCGGAGGGCGGCGCGCTGTGGGAAATCCCGATGACGACGGTCGCGGCGTTCGGCCGTAACTGGCCCTGCGCTGGGGGCGGTTTTTTCCGCCTGTTGCCGTACGAATTTTACCGGCGCGGCCTCGCTGCGGTGAACCGGCACGAACGGCTGGCCGGCATCTTTTATTTCCATCCCTGGGAGATCGATCCCGGCCAGCCGCGCGTCAGCGACTGCGGCTGGAAGTCCCGCCTGCGGCACTACACCAATCTCTCGCGTATGCAGACCAAGCTCGAACGCGTTCTGCGGGAGTTCGCCTGGGACCGGATGGACCGCGTGTTCGCCGATCTGCTGCCTGAAGTTGAAGTGACTCCTCCTCCCCTTGAGGGCTTGGGCCGCGAAGAGGCCCAAGCCCTCAAGGGGAGGGGGAGTCGCACAGCCTCTGCCTGACCGGTATTCCATGCCGATAATCGTCCGCACGCTCGATGACGCCAGCGCGTCCGCCTGGGACGCGTTCGTTGATGCCGCGCCGGAGGGCACGTTCTTTCATCGCTCCGCCTGGGCCCACGTGATCCAGACAGCTTTCGGCCACCGCACGTTCTTCGCCTTCGCCGAGCGCGACGGCGCCATCACCGGCGTGCTGCCCCTGGCGCACGTAAAGACGCTGCTGTTCGGCAACATGCTGGTGTCCAGCCCGTTCTGTGTGTATGGCGGCCTGCTCGCAGCCGACGCCGACAGCGCCACCGCGCTGGAGGCGCACGCCGCAGCGTTGTTGCGCAGCACCGGCGCCAGAGCGGTCGAGTTCCGCGATCGCGCGCCAGTGGCGGCAAGCTGTGATTGGATCAGCCGCCCAGACCTCTATGTCACCTTCCGCAAGCCAATCGAGGCCGATCATGAACGCAACATGAAGGCGATTCCCCGCAAGCAGCGGGCGATGGTGCGCAAGGGCATCCAGCACGGCCTCACCTCGGTCTGCCATCGCGACACCGGCGTCCTGCATCGCATCTACGCCGAGAGCGTGCGCAATCTCGGCACGCCGGTGTTCTCACGGCAATATTTCGACGTTCTGCTGGAGACGTTCGGCGACGCCGCGGATATCGTGACAGTGCTGGACGAAGGGCGGCCGATCGCCGCGGTGATGAATTTCTACTTTCGCAACGAGGTGCTGCCCTACTACGGTGGCGGCACGGTCCAGGCCCGGCATCGCTCGGGAAACGACTTCATGTACTGGGAAGTGATGCGACGCGCGGCGGACCGCGGCTTTCGTCTGTTCGATTTCGGCCGCAGCAAGGTCGGCACCGGCGCGCACTCCTTCAAGCACAACTGGGGATTCACGCCAGTGCCACTACACTACCGCTACAAGCTCGCGCCGGGCGCGGCCATTCCGGACCACAATCCGCTCAATCCGAAATACCGGCTCTTCATCGCCGCCTGGAAGCGCCTGCCACTGTCGGTCGCCAACCTACTCGGGCCGCCCATCGTGCGGGGATTAGGATGACACTAGACCTCGCCTATGACGTTGGAGCCGTCGGCGCCAAGCACCGGATGAGAGTGCAGCGTGCGCCCCACGGCACGCTCACCCTCGGCGCTATTTCGCCCCGCGTCGGTCCGCATCGCGGCCCAACTCCGTCCAGCGGGAGAGGTAAGGAAGGCGACAATGCGTGACCTGCTGTTCCTGGCGCATCGCGTGCCGTATCCGCCCGACAAAGGAGACAAGATCCGCGCCTGGCACATGTTCCGCCATCTCGCGCAGACCCATCGTATGCATCTCGGCTGCTTCATCGATGATCCGGCCGACTGGGAGCATCTGCCGGCCCTGAAGGCGATGTGCGCCGATCTTGCCTGCTTCCCGCTGGATCCGCGACGCGCCCGGCTGAAGGCGCTGCTGCGGTTGCGCCCCGGCCAGCCGCTGTCGCTCGGCTACTTCCACGACCGCCGACTGCAACGCTGGGTGGATGCAAAACTCGCCGATCCGGCGATCGAACGGGTGTTCGTCTTTTGCTCGGCCATGGCGACCTATGCGATGCACGCCGCGACACCCAGGCGCGTGCTCGATTTCGTGGATGTCGATTCCACGAAATGGACCACGTATGCCGCCCAGGCCCATATGCCTATGCGCGCCTTATGGGCCCGCGAGGGCCGCACCTTGCTCTCGTTCGAGCGTCGGGCTGCGGCGTCCTACGACTATTCGTTCTTCGTCTCTGAGCCTGAGTGGCAGCATTTTGTCGCGCTTGCACCCGAAGCGGCAGGCCGCACGGGTTGGATTTCGAACGGGGTCGATCTGGCGTTCTTTTCCCCCAATCTCGGCTTGCCGCCGCCATTCGAGCCATGCGGCGCGGATCTCGTGTTCACCGCACGGATGGACTACCGCCCGAACATCGATGCGGCGGTCTGGTTCGCCCGCTCGGTGCTACCGGTGCTGCGTGTGCGGCGTCCCGCGGCGCGGTTCTGGATCGTCGGCTCTGCGCCGACCCCGGAGGTGCGGCAACTCGCCGCCTTGCCCGGCGTGCAGGTCACCGGCCGCGTGCCCGACACGCGGCCCTATATCGCCTCCGCCGACGTCGTTGTGGCGCCGCTGCAGATCGCCCGCGGTATCCAGAATAAGATATTGGAAGCGATGGCGATGGCTCGGCCGGTCGTCGCCACGCCGGAAGCATTTGCGGGCGTGCGGGCGACGCCCGGGCGGGATATTCTGCTGGCCAACGGAGTGGATGAAACGGTGCGGAACATCATTAACGTCCTGGATGGACGGCATGCCACGCTCGGCGCTGCAGGGCGGCAGGCAGTGGAAGCGGCGCATCAGTGGCAGGTGACACTGCGTCCACTCGATCGCCTGTTCGGCGAGACGTCGGACACGCAGGATCGCACGCCAGCCGGACGGGCCGCATGAGCGAGCGCGTCCTGGTTAACCCGCACCTCACCGCGGCGTGGCGCAGCCAGCGCGGTGTGGCGATCGCACTCGGGGTCGGTGTTGTGGCGCTCGGCCTGCTGTTCAATGCGGAGATTGTCGCGGCGGTCCGCACCTGGAGCGACTCCACGGCTTACAACCATTGCTTCCTGGTCGTTCCGATCGCCGCCTATCTCGCCTGGGACCGGCGCGACCGACTGCGCGGCGTCGCCGCGGTGCCGATGCCGCTGGCGGCGCTTGCCGGAATCCCGCTCGCGCTGGCCTGGCTGCTGGCTGAGCGCCTGGGCATCATGGAGGGCCGCCAGCTCGTGGCGATGACCTTCCTCGAGCTGCTGGTGCTGGCGGTCCTCGGCTGGCGGCTGTGGTGGGTGCTCTGCGGTCCGCTGCTGTATCTGTATTTCCTCGTGCCGTTCGGAGAATTCCTGACGCCGAAGCTGCAGGACTTCACCACCGTCTTTGTCCAGTACGGCCTCGATCTGCTGCACATTCCCGCGTATATCACCGGTTACACGATCGAGATTCCCGAAGGCACGTTCTATATCGCCGAGGCCTGCGCCGGGTTGCGGTTCCTGATAGCCTCGATCGCCTTCGGCTGCCTGTACGCCTTGCTGATGTACCGCAGCCCGTGGCGACGCGCATTTTTCATTGCCGCTTCGATCGTCGTGCCGATCATCGCCAACGGCATCCGCGCCGTCGGCATCGTCGCGCTCGGCCATGCGCTGGGCAGCGCCCAGGCGGCGGCCACCGATCATGTCCTGTACGGCTGGATCTTCTTCTCGCTGGTGATCCTGCTGCTGATCGCGCTCGGGCTGCCGTTCCGCGAGGACATCAAGCGTCCCGGCGCGCCGCCCGCGCCGCGGCCGGACCTGCCGGCAATCGGCAATGGCCGTTGGCGCGCCGCGGCGCTGGCCGGCAGCCTCGTTGTCGTGCTCGCCGCGGTCAGCCCGGTATTGGCGATGCAGCTCGATCGCGTTGGTGGGCCAGCCGCTGCGTCGTCCATCCCGCCGCTCGCTCTGGGCCCGGACTGTGCCGACCTGCCCGTCGAGGCACCTGCTCCGCTTGACCTGCCCGGCAGTCTGGTGACACGGCGCGTCGCCTGCGACGGAATGGTGTTCGACGTGCGGCTCGACGTGTTCGCAAGGAATAGCACCGCCGCGCCGGTGCTGGCCGTGGCGCGCCGGCTCGGCACGATTCCGAATCCCGGCACTGTTGAGGAATTCACCACGGAAACCGCGTGGTTGCCGATGCCGGCGGGCCCGCAGCGATTGTGGCGACTGACCCGCACCACGGGGCCGGGGCAGATGATCGCGGTGGCCATCTGGGTTGACGGCAAACCGGCAGCAGGCGGGCTAGTGACGCGCGCGCGCCTGGCCTGGACCAGCCTGACGGGCGCGCCGATCGCGCCGGTCGTGGTCGCGGTCGCCCCGGAGCTGGACCACATCAGGATGACGCCTGACTCTGAGCAAACGATGGAGGGGCGGCTGGCCCGGTTGCTGGCGCAGGCCGACATAACCAGCCAGATCAAGCGAATTGCCGCGGCACAGTGAACTTTCCCGGGGGTTTGCGGGATAGGCCGGCCATGGTGACAAGCATGGTCCGGGAAGCTGCCCTATCTTGACGCTCACGGGGGGCTCACGGGGGCTGTCGCTAGCTAGTCAATGTGTCCGGTTTTTGTAGCTCGTGATCTGTCCGCTTCGTTCTCGTTCCGTGCC
>Ga0209415_10001105_pt1 | contig 51197 bp, 41 predicted proteins | sample PeaSoiSIISIP2007_FD_187696 | JGI IMG/M metagenome (GOLD analysis project Ga0209415, IMG submission 187696) | Peat soil microbial communities from Weissenstadt, Germany - SII-SIP-2007 (SPAdes) (version 2) | ecosystem: Environmental > Terrestrial > Soil > Wetlands > Peat | place: Germany... | reverse complement strand
ATTATCCCCCAGGGAACATTCGGCAGCCCCTCACGCAACATCATCACGGGCCCCGGATACACCGAGTGGGACACCTCGCTGGTCAAACAGTTTCCGATTACCGAGCAAAAACATTTGGAATTCCGCGCGGAATTTTTCAATGTGCTCAACCATGTGAACTATCTGTTTGGACAGTTTGGCGCGATCAGCGCTGAACCAACGCCCCTGGAACTTAATGTGGCTAACCCTTCGAGCGGCTTCGGTTTCCCCCTGGCGTCGCGGGCGCCACGACAGATCCAGTTCGCGCTGAAGTTCTACTTCTAGTGGGCGGCCGCGATTGGCCGGTTTTGAGTGATCGTCGAGGCTAAGATCAAGGCGTAGCCGGAAGAAGGTTCTTCGCTGCCCGGTAGAGTCACGCTGCTGCTTTGGCCGCCCGCAGCGCGAGCCTGCATCTGCCTGCACTCAGAAGCGACGTTTCCTGAGATGTCATCTTCTCTATCCGTGCTAACTCTTCCTGTCTAACTCCCTTCAATTCATGACCATGGCAGCCGGGCTGCGGCATTCAGGCTCGATTTACGAAATATTCAACAAATTGTCATCAATTATTAACAAACGGCAGTCTAGGCTGACAGTTCGCCAACCATGAACTACATGCTGAAAGTGTTCGCGTCAGAACTGTGTCTGCTATCTAAAACGTTTATTTCTCAGGAGATCAAAACAATGAAACGAATCATGGCTGTGGTGTTTTCGATGGTGCTAGCGGGGAGCGTGATCGCGGCGCAAGCCCAGCAGGGCACGGCCACCGCAACGACGACGACAACAAAGAGCGCGCAGAAAAAAAAGGTCGCCAAGCCAACTGGGCCGGCTATTTCCGAACAGCTCAGTGAGATGAAGCAGGCGATCGATGCCCAGCAGCAGGCGATCAAGCAGTTGACCGATCTGGTTCAAAGCCGCGATCAGAAGATTCAGCAACTGGAACAGCGGCTGGATCAGAGCCAGGCGGTGGCCAAGCAGGCGCAGACCAATGCGGATGCTGCGGCCGCTCAAACGGCGGCGCAAGCGCAAACGGTAACAGCGCTCAAGAGTGATGTGACAGATTTGAAGACGAGCGCCACCAACGCCGCGCTGACTCTGCAAGAAACACAGAAGAGCGTCAAGGATGCGATGGAGAGCCCGATGGCGATCCACTTTAAGGGAATCACCATCACTCCCGGCGGATTCCTGGCAGCAGAATCAGCGTATCGCAATCGCGCGATGGGGTCGGACGTCAATACTCCCTTCAACAGCGTTTCCATGCCCGGAAGCGGTACGAACGCGATTTCTGAATTCTTTGGCTCCGGTCGCCAGTCCCGAATCTCGATGCTGGCTGAGGGCAAGCTCAGCGACATCAAAATGAGCGGATATTACGAAGCCGACTTTCTTTCGGCCGGCGTAACTTCCAACAATAACCAGAGCAACAGCTACACCATGCGCCAACGCCAGGTTTGGGGGCAGGCCGCCTTCAACAATGGGTGGAGCTTCACGGGCGGGCAAATGTGGAGCCTGGTGACGGAGACCAAGAAGGGCGTCGACAACCGGTCCGAAGCTTTGCCGATGACGATAGACGCGGCCTACCATGTCGGTTTCAGTTGGGCGCGGCAGTATGGTGTCCGCTTGGCCAAGAACTTCAACAATCGGTTCTGGCTGGCTGCTTCGCTGGAAAATCCTCAGACGATCTTTGCGGCCAGCGGCAATGCCTCAAACTTCGCGTTTGGCAGCACCGGCGTTACCAGCGGACTGTATGACAATCAATCTAACTATTCCTTTAACGCGATGCCCGACATCATTGTCAAGGCGGCCTTTGAACCTGGTTTTGGCCACTATGAAGTCTTCGGCATCTTCAGCCGCTTCCGCGACCGCGTCTATCCCTGCGCAGAAGTGTCTTCCACCACAGTCGGGTGCGGTACCACACCCACAGTGTCCGCGCTAGGAGCCTATAACGCATCGAAGAATGGCGGAGGAGTGGGAGGCAACGCCCGCTTCACCCTTGCCAAGCACGTGGACTTCGGCTTGCACGCCCTCTACGGGAACGGCGTAGGCCGATATGGCGCGTCGGGCCTGCCCGATGCCACCGTCAACCCGGATGGCACGCTGGCGCCGCTGCGCAGCTACCAGGGTTTGCTTACCTTGGAATACCACGCACCCAAGATTGATGTGTACCTCAACGGCGGCGAGGAGTATGTGGCACGACGCTATCAACTTGATCCCGTCTCCGGCAAAGAGGTGGGCTACGGATCGCCGACCTTTCTTGATTCGACCTGCTACACCGAAACCGTGCCCTCCGCAGGCACCGGTTACGGCTTTGGATCGCTTGGTACCAACTGCAGCGGCAATACCCAAAGCACGATCGAGGGCACGTTTGGGTTCTGGATAAAACTGCACAGCGGTCCCAAGGGAAGACTGCAATTCGGTCCGCAGTATTCCTACCTGGTCCGAAATGCCTGGACGGGAACGTTCGCTCCGGCAACCGGGACAACGCCAGCAACTTATGTTGGGCCGCACGGAATCGACAACATGTTTATGACGTCGTTCCGCTACTACTTGCCGTAGCGAGCCGAAGGTCCTTGCCCCCAGAGTTTTCTGCTCCTGCTATTGGGGGCGAGGGATCGTTCTCAAAGCGAAACGACTTCCTATCGCTCCAGTGCGGAACTCCCGCATTGGAGCGATTTCATTTCAGGGCGCGAGCACGAAAGTGCCTTTCAATTCAATCTTGTCGGACGAACTCCCCACGAGAATGCCGAAACTGCCCGGATCAGCGCTCCAGTCTTTCTTGCGCAGGTCATAGTAGGAAAATGCCCGGCGATCGAGCGCCACGCTCACCTGCCTGGACTCGCCCGGTTTCAGCTCGATCCGTGCGAAGCCCTTCAATTCCTTTATAGGACGAGGGGCGAGGGAGTAACCGTTGCGAACGTACACTTCTGCGACCTCCGCGCTTGCGTAGTGTCCTGTGTTTTCGAGGTCGAACGACACGGTGACCGACTGGTTGAGATTTCCAGTTTCAGGCGACACCTTCAGGTTTTGGTAGGCGAAGGTCGTGTAAGAAAGACCGTAGCCGAAAGGGAAGAGCGGTTTCGGGCCACCACGATCGAAATGGCGGTATCCCAGGAAAAGGCCTTCCGAATACTCCACCTGTTTTGTGCCTTTTTTGGGATAGTAGCTGGCAAAGGTCGCATTGTCCTCCCACTGGTGCTCGAACGAGACGGGCAGCTTGCCGGAAGGGCTGTATTCTCCGAAGAGAATCTGCGCCAGCGCCGTGCCGCCTTCCTGCCCGGGGTACCAGGCCTCGATGACGCCGGGGATGCTGTCGATCCATTGCGTCATATCCACGCTCCCGCCGGACGTGATTACGACAATGGTGTTCTTGTTGACGCTGCTGATCTGGCGGATCAGTTCGTCCTGACCAGCGGGCAGGCGGAAGGTGCGGTCGAAATCCTCACCCTCGCTGGAAGGGTCGAAGCCCACGCAGACGATGGCGACGTCGGCTTTGGCGGCGAGGGCCTTGGTTTCTCGGCCGACAAACTCCCGCGCGCTGGCAACGCCCAAACTCACACTGGCGGAGCCGACCGCTTCAAAGTATTCGAGCCGAATCTTGTACGCATGTCCGCCTTCGAGATGGCGAGTGCAGGAATTGAGCGTTTCCGCATGGCGTTGCCAGTCATCGATTACTGGCTGATCATCGATAAAGAGCCGAACCCCATCGTCGGATGAGGTGTAGAACTTGTAGTCATCGGAAGTCTTGGGAATGAAGTAACCGCTCCAGCGCGCCGAAAAATGATCGACCGGCCCATTGGCGGAGTAGCTTCCTTCTCCCCAGTCAAACGCCACCAGCCGGTCGGTCCGAACCAGCGCCGGAGAGCCTTCCAAATCCTGGTTATTGAAGTATTCTCCTTTGAGACCCGGCTCGCCGCCCGGAGCAGTGACGAACTGCTCTCGCTGGAAAACCTCGGTGAGCGGCGGATTGTCCGCTGCGTAGAGGACCTTCGCACCGGCGCCAAGGTAATTGCTGATGCCTTCCATAAAGCTCACTGCGTTGAACGGCGTAGTTTGAGAACTGCCGCCGCCACCTGGGACGGCGGGATAGGAATCAGGTCCGAGCACCGCGATGGTGTTTACTTTCGCTTTGTCGAGCGGCAGCAGGTTCCCGGAGTTCTTCAGCAGCACCATGCTCTCGCGCGCTTCTTGCCTTACCAGTTCACGCCCGGCTTGGCTGTATGCGGGTATGGACGCATCCTGCTGCGGGGAGTCGAAGAATCCGAACTCGATCGCGGTGCGCAGAATTCGTCTGACTTTGTCGTCGATGGTGGCTACGGAAACTTGCCCGTTTTTAACCGCCGCCACCAGGGCCTGCGGGTTCATGAACTTGCCGGTGGGCATCTCCAGATCAAGACCTCCGTTAGCGGCGGCCACGCCGTCGTACGTAGCATCCCAATCGGACATCAGAATGCCGCGAAAGCCCCATTCCTTCTTGAGGATCTGGTTGTTGAGGTAGTCGTTCTGCGTCATGTGGATCCCGTTGACCAGGTTGTAGGAATCCATGATCGCCCCCACTTTGGCTTCTTTGACCGCAGCTTCGAAAGCGGGCAGGTAGATCTCGCGCAGCGTCCTCTCATCGATATCGGAGCTGATATTGTGCCGGTCGTACTCTTGGTTGTTCCCCATGAAATGCTTGGCCGTGGCGATTACGCGCCGACCCTGGATCCCCTGGATTAGAGATACTGCCATGCGTGACGCCAGGAATGGATCTTCCCCGAGATACTCGAAGTTGCGGCCGCACATCGGCGCGCGATAGAGGTTCATGCCGGGAGCGAGGATGAAATGGACGCCGCGGGCACGGGCATCGTCACCCATCATTGCGCCGACACGCCCGGCGAGGTCGGTGTCCCAGGAAGCTGCCAGCGCGATGCCGGCTGCGTATGCCGTGGTTGGGCCGTAGTCGTGGACACCCAGCGGGCCGTCGGACATCTTTAATTCCGGGATGCCGAGGCGGGGAACCGCGCGGATGAAGAAATTGTTAATGCCGCCGATGTAAGTAATTTTTTCCTCGAGCGTCATGCGGCTGAGGATGGCATCGACGCGCTTGTCGACATCGGCCGGTGCGCCTGACGTTTGCGACGCGGCAATCCGGACCAAACTAACCAGCAAAATGACAAGTGCGAACGCGGCGTGGAATCGCTTCATAAGAATCCTTCCGTTGTTGAGATCGAATGGCGCCTCCGGCAAAATCGAGCGGAGGCAGCAAGGTCACTTGGCCGAGAACTTGTAAATCGTTTCGGTCCGGTACGCTCCACCCGGCCGCAGGATCACCGAAGGAAAGCTGGGATGATTGACCGAATCTGGAAAATGCTGGGTTTCCAGGCAAAATCCGGAATGCTTCCCATAGACCACGCCACGCTTTCCGGTGATGGTTCCATCCAAGAAGTTGCCAGAATAAAACTGGACTCCCGGCTCGGTGGTCCAGACCTCCATCTGACGGCCGGAGGCGGGATCCAGAACTCGGGCAGCCAATTTCAGTCTTCCCGGCTCCTTGCTCAACACGTAATTGTGGTCGTACCCACCCGGATCTCCCTTCATCTCCGCGATGCGGGAACCGATGGCCGCGGGAGTTGTGAAGTCGAGCGGAGTTCCCTTCACAGGGAGAATTTCACCGGTGGGAATCAGCGTCGCGTCCACCGGAGTGTAATGCTCAGCCGTCAAATAGAGGACATCGTCCAGAACGTCTTTACCGCCGCCCAGATTAAAGTAGCTGTGGTTGGTCAGGTTGACCGGTGTAGCCTTGTCCGTTTTGGCGGCGTATTCCAGCTGCAATTCGTTATCGTCGGTTAGCCGGTACACCAGGGTGACCGAGAGGTTTCCGGGGAAGCCTCCGTCGCCATCAGGGCTGACGGCGGTAAAGCGCACCGCGGCCGCGTGCGGTTCGTGCAGCGGCTCCGCCTTCCAAATCGTTCGGCTCAGACCTTTTGATCCACTGTGCAGATTGTTGGGCGGATTGTTGATCTCGAGCGAGTACTCTTTGCCGTCCAGGGTGAACTTGCCCTTAGCAATTCGGTTCGCGACTCTACCGACCGTGGCTCCGAAGAAGGGATGATTGCCGAGATAGCCCTGCAATTGGTCAAATCCCAGGACAACATCACCGAGTTTGCCGCTGCGATCAGGGACCCACAATTCGGTCAAGGTCGCGCCGTAAGTGATCACCTTGGCGGTGGCGCCCTTGGCGTTCTTCAGGGTGAGCATTTCGACTGCGGTGCCGTCAGTCAGACTTCCGAACGAACTCGTCTCCACCGTTGCCTCCGGGTGAACTTCTGCGTGCTTTTGAGCCCATAGAGGGCGGGAACCGGTGCCGACCGCAATCATGCATAGAATTGCAAAAAGCTTGTACCAATACTTGCTAGTCATGGATGCCTCGTCTTGTATCTTATCGTGAAGCAGCCGTGGCCCCGATCAACTTCTGAATTGGAGGCGCGACCATCACGAGCAGGTTGGCCCTCGGTTTCATCGACCGGTCGGCCACCGCCATTTGTTCGGTACGCCACGCGTCCGGCAATGGCTGATTCTTGTCGATGCTGTCGAGCGCCTGCAGTCCAGCTGTGGCAAGCGCGGCCAGGTCCTCGGACAACGGCTTGTCTTCCGCCAGAAGGAATGAGCGGTCCAGAACCGGTTGGAGGTTCGCGTCGTTCTCACGCCACTTGACCAGCGACGCCCGTATCTTCGCCTCGGTGGCGGAATCCTTATATCCGCTCTGGATGTAGGTTTCGACCATCTCTGCGAATTGCCGGGCCACTGTGCTCTCAGGCCGAGCCGCATCGGCCAGCCGGTTCAGCGGCGTGGATTTCACCGGAGGCTGCGGAAAGATCTCCGTGCGCGTGTAGTCTTTCGTGGGTTCCACCACATCGGCCAGGATGCGCAAGGCGGCAATATCGTCATTGCCGGCGAGCCGATGGAGCATCAACAGGTAGTTCGTTTCGTTGGTCAACCCCCACCAGCGAAGACGCCAGCTCGCTTCCTCCAGTCGCCGGTACATGGATTGGTTGTCGCGGATTTCCTGCGGAGACCAGAAACGCTCGGCAATCGCGGCCAATCGCGGCCAGAGGCGCGAATCGATGGTTTCCGGAGTGATGTACTCCGCCCACATGCAAGCCTCGCCGCCCAGAATGCGCTTCTGCTCCTCGGCCGTGAGGGCCGCCGCCCCACCCGTCGTTGTTGTTGCCATCGGATCTACCGCGTAATGGCGCGCCGCAGGCCACATTAGATCGAGGTAGTACCCGTAAGCGAGCAGGCCGCGATGGCCTTGCTTCGCGGCCTCGGCCAGGGAATCCTGTCCGCGCCACGACTCGACCGCCACCGACTTCGGCAAGTCGGGATGCAACACCTCATCCCAACCCATCATGATCTTCCCGTGTTTACTCACGATCTTTTGCAGGCGTTGATTGAAGTAAGCCTGCAAATCACGATTGTTCTTCAGGCCGTGTGCCCGGATGAACTCCTGAATTTTCGGATTCGAGTCCCATGGCTTGTTGACGACTTCATCGCCGCCGATGTGAAAGTAAGCGTCGGGGAACAGTCCTGCCATTTCCCCGATGAACTTGTCGAGGAACTTGTAGGTCCCGTCCCGCGTGGGATCCATGACGGCGTCTGGGTTGGACCCGGAGGACTCCTGAGTGGAGTCGCCCGCGATCCGACCGGCCCGGTAAGAGCCGGGCAGACTGGCAAGTTCCGGATAACCCGCCATCCACGAACGGCTGTGCCCCGGCATGTCGAATTCCGGAACCACGCGGATGCCGCGATCGCGCGCGTAGGCCAAGAAGTCGCGGATTTCGACCTGCGTGTAGTACTGCCCCTGGGAGCCCAACTCCTGCAGCTTGGGAAAGCGCTTGCTCTCGACCCGGAATCCCTCGTCATCGGAAAGATGCCAGTGCAAGACGTTCATTTTCACCGCCGCCATTCCGTCAAGGTTCCGCTTGAGCACTTCAATCGGGATGAAATGGCGGCTGACGTCAATCAGCAAGCCGCGCCAGGCAAAGCGGGGCTGGTCCTGAATGGTGATCGCAGGCACCGCAAAACCCGAGGAGGTAGCCTCGATCAGTTGCAGGAATGTCTGCAATCCGTGCAGCGCTCCCAAAGCGTTCGGCGCCGTCAAGGTCGCGCGCGATGGAGTGATTTCAAGCGTATAGGATTCATCCTCGCCAAGTTCCTGAATCTTGCGGCCGGCGTTCTCGGCGCGGATGACAAGGGTCGCGTTGGAGGCATCGGCCGGCTGCCCGTTAAGCTGCATGCCTGTCTGGCGGCTGACTTGCTCGAGGAATCTGGCGATGCCACCGTCAAGACGCGCGTCTCTTTGGCCAGCACTCGCGGCCGTAAACGATTGATCGACGACCAGTTGACCGATTCCAACCTGAGCTTTAGCGGGCACGGGCATAAGGTTGAGAGAGGAGGGAATCTGGGCCATCGCGAAGAGTGAGAAAAAGAAAACACTCAACAAGAATTGCAGGGTTCGCATAGGAATCCATCTTTGCAGGAAGGCACGGCGGTTGTCGAGGAGGTACACGAGCAATCGAGCGGCAAGTTAGATCCTTCTCCATCCCGTTAAAGTGTCTGTTCACCCATTCCATTTGCAGGTACCCTATCGAGAACGCATTTTTCGGGTCGTGGAGAAGGAATGTCCAAACGGAGTACTGAGGTGGTGGTGATCGGGGCTGGAGTTGCCGGACTCGCATGCGCCAAGGCGCTTTGCGAGGCAGGTCACCGCGTGACGATTCTCGAAGCGCGCAACCGTATCGGTGGGCGCATCTGGACGGTGCATCCCTCCGTGACCGATGCGCCTGTCGAACTAGGGGCGGAATTCATTCACGGTCTGCCGCAAGAGGTGTGGCAGATCGTGAAGCGCGCTGGCCTGCAGACGCACGAACTGACTGGAAACCGATGGCGCCTGGAGCAAGCAAGGCTGGCGCCCATGAGTGGCTCATGGGGCCAAGTCGACAGTATCTTTCGCCGGATTGATGAATCTGCACCGGATCAATCTTTCCAGGCGTTCCTGGAAAAGGCTTGTGGCGACGTACCTCAGCACACCCGGATCGAAGCTGCTGCCTATGTCGAGAGTTTCCACGCCTGTGACGCAAGCCGCATCAGCGCTAATGCGCTCGGGCGCTGGCATCGCAGCGACTATGAAATCCAGGGGCACCGTGGATTCCGTTTCCCCAATGGATACGACGGTCTGATTGCTGCGCTTGCGGCTGCCAGCAAACCCGACCTCCTTACGGTGCGGCTGAACACTGTAGTTACTGAGATAGCTTGGAAATCAGGCGCGGTTGAGTTGATAACCCAATCGCCCGGACAGCCGCAATCCGTCAATATTCACGCCGACGCTTGCGTGATCACGTTACCTCTCGGCGTTTTGCAGGCGCCATCCGGAACTGGCGGCGCCGTTCGCTTTCGACCTGAACTGAATGAAAAGGCCGACGCACTCAAGCGGTTGAAGATGGGCGCCGCGATCCGGCTTGTCTTGTGTTTCCGCCAGTGCTTCTGGACCGACCCCAAACTCGTGCCAACCCCTATGCCGGACATGAGCTTCCTGTCATCTCCGGAGGAATTGTTCCCGGCGTGGTGGTCGTCTGTGTCGGCGGAGACCGCCATGCTGACGGGTTGGTCCGGCGGGGTCCGTGCGGAGCAACTCTCCGGCCACGGAGAGGCAGCCATCACGGAGCGTGGATTGGAAGCCCTGCACCATATCTTCGGGGTACCACTGGAAACCTTGCGAGACTTGCTGCAAGAGTCCTTTGTGCACGATTGGCAATCCGATCCTTACAGCCGTGGCGCCTACAGTTACCCTCTCGCCGATAATAAGGATGCTGCCCGCAGACTGGCCGCTCCGGTTGCGGATACCCTCTTCTTTGCCGGAGAAGCAACGGATTCCAGCGGACACAACGGGACGGTGCACGGCGCGATCGCCAGCGGCCAGCGCGCCGCCGCTGAACTTCTTTCAGGAGTTTGACTTCTGAAGTAATTCTCCTTTGCTGACGACCCGGGAGTGGTAGTGGTTAAATTGACGGAACTTCAGTAAAGTTATGGCCCGCAGTGGGGAGGGGTGAAAAATGTTCTGCGCAAAATCGCTTACATGTGTACTGGTCTGCGTGTGCGTCCTGTGTGCCGTGCCCGCGGTGGCTTTCGATGATGAAATGCACGCCCATCATCACGAAGCGGGCGAACAACTCGGCAAAGTATCGTTTCCGGTCTCGTGCGCGCCTGCTTCGCAGAAGGATTTCGAACGCGGCATCGCTCTGCTCCATTCCTTCGGCTATGAAGAAGCGGAGCAGCAGTTTGGCGAGATCTCCAAGCAGGACACGGCCTGCGCCATGGCTCACTGGGGCATTGCCATGAGCTTGTTCCACCAGATCTGGGAGCGGCCACAAGAGTCGGCCCTGAAGCGGGGCCAGGAGGAAATTGAGAAAGCGCAGAAGATCGGCGCCAAAACCGAGCGCGAACGCGGCTATATTTCCGCCTTGGCTGTGTTCTACCGTGATCCGGCCGCAAATGACTACCTGAAGCGGGCCTCCGCGTACTCGGACGCGATGGGGAAACTCTACCAGCAATACCCGACGGATTTGGAAGCGGGCGCATTTTACGCATTGTCTCTGCTGGCAGCCGAGCGTCCGGACGACACAACGCTCTCTTCAGAAAAGAAGGCAGTCGCAGTGCTCAATCCGCTCTTCCAGCAGCAGCCAGATCATCCGGGCCTGGCGCACTACATCATTCATGCCTGCGATTCACCTGAAATGGCGCCCCTGGGACTGGACGCCGCCCGCCGCTATGCCGGAATCGCCTCTTCGTCAGCCCACGCCGTCCACATGCCGTCGCATATTTTCGCCCGGCTGGGGCTGTGGCAAGAGGACATCCAGGCGAACCTGAAATCGGTGGCACTGACCGAGAAGTCGGGTGCGATGTACATGCATGGACATGCATTGCATGCCATGCACTTTCTGCTTTATGCCTACCTGCAAACTGGCCAGGACGAAGCGGCCAAGCAGGTGCTGGAGCACTCGAAGCAGATACTGGCGACAGCGCCCACGAATGGCGACGATTCAGGAATGCTGGAATACTACGGCTTTGCCGCGGCGCATTTTCCCGCGCTCTATGACTTAGAGATGCGGCACTGGACGGAGGCCGCAGCGCTCCAGCCCGCGGCGAACGCATCGCCACATTTGCAGATGATCACCTATTGGGCACAGACGATTGCCTCGGCGCATATGGGTGACGTGGAAGCGACCCGCCGCAATGCGCAGAAATACGATGAAGCGCTAGAGGCCGTTAGCAAGACGAAGTATGCCTATATGCTCGATGGTCCGAATGTGGGGCGTGGGGAAGTGCGTGCCTGGCTGGCCTTCGCCGAAAAGAAGAACGACGAAGCGCTGCAGCAGATGCGTCAGGTCGCCGACACCCAGGACAAAGTGGGAAAAGCGGAAGTCGACATTCCGGCGCGCGAGATGCTGGCCGACATGCTGCTCGAACTCAACCAGCCGGAGCAAGCCTTGGCGGAGTATGAGAAGTCCATGAAGATTGATCCCAACCGCTTCAACGGTCTCGCCGGCGCCGCACGCGCTGCGGAACAGGCTCATCAACCGGTAAAGGCGAACTCTTACTACGCGCAACTGTTGAAGAACTGCGACGACGGAAAGCACTCGGACCGCCCGGAATTACGCAGCGCCAAAATGGTGCTGGCAAAGAACGGGCAGTAAGGCCAGCGGCGATTTCGCAGTGAAGATGATCTTCGATCAAGGCACTCGGATGCGCAGGCGTGCCTATTTCACTGCTCCTACAATCAGGCCGCTAGGCCCAGGCAGGTTGACCCGGGACACGTCCGTGAAGCCCGCATCCTTCATCCAGCGGGTGTATTCGGCCTCGCTGTAACTGCTGCCGGAGTCGGTTGAGACCAGCATATTCAGCGAGAACAGCGCCGCGTGCTGCGGCCCGGTTTTGTCGGGATTGAGGATGAAATCTTGCACAGCCAGACGGCCCTTGGGCGCGAGCGCCCGGTATGCGCGTTGGAAGATGTCGCGATTCTGCTCGTCGGAAAACATGTGGCAGATGGCGTTCAGCATGATGATGTCGTAACCGGAGCCAAAGTCATCCTGGAGCATGTCTCCCGGACGAACCTTGACTTGCCCTGAGGCGCCGGCCTGGCTGACATATTCGACGGTGAGCGGTACGACCTCTGGGACGTCAAGGATCTCGCACTGCACGTCAGGACGAGCCTTGGCGAACGCGATGGAGTAGGCGCCGGAGCCGCCGCCAAGATCGAGAATTCGGCGAACCCCGGCTGTGCCCAGGGCTTTCACGACCAGCGGGGCGCGGTCTTTGGCGTTGCGTTGCATCCCGGCGATGAAGCTGCGCGTCCAGTCGGCGCTGTCGTCACGACCGATTGGGATGCGCGTGCCGCTGCGCACGGCGTCGGTCAGCGTGCTCCAACGATGCCAGATGTTGGCTATGTGCAACAGGCCATTGCGATGGTTGTCCTTGGAGCCCTGAACAAAAAAGCGAGCTGACTCGGGCGTGTTCCTGTAATCGTCGCCGTTTTTTGAGAGCAGTCCCAGGGCGACCAGCGCGTTGAGCAGCATGCCCACGGCGCGCGCATTGGCGTGAACCTTGGTCCCAATCTGTTCGGCGGTGGCGCCGTCCCCGACGGCGGTAAAGATGTCGAATTCAAGCGCGGTCAGCAGGCAGCGACTCGGCATGTAGCCGCGGATCAGCTGATCGAGGCGATCGGGCAGCGTGCCTGCTTTCTCGCGGGCAGCCATCGCCGCACGGAACTTTTCCCCATGCTCGATCGCCATGGCCTTCATCGCCGCGGCATCGGTCCAAACCAGACGATCAACGGGCTTGCCTCCGCGCAGATGCGCTTCAACGATTTCGGACACATCCGGCGGTTGCACGCGCCGGTACCAAACCCCTTCTGGATAGGCGACCATCACTGGACCTTCATCGCATAGTCCCATGCAGCCGCAGGTAGTGAGTTGCACATCGTGGTTAAGGCCGTGCGCTTGTATCTCGCGATCCAGCGCGCCGAGCACCGCGAATGACCCGCTGGCCGGGCAAGACGTGACTCCTTCTGGTTTTTGCTGTGTACAAACGAAAAGATGAAAGCGGAATGGTTCCATGACAGTCTCCGATTGAAGATTGAAGATTGATGGTAACGCTTTATAGCCGTCAACGCAGTGCCAGACTTCGTGTCCTTAAAATTCAGTTAGTAAATTTAGACCTGCCGAAGCTCCTGTAGATGTCGAAGCCCGGCCAGTTCAGTTACAATCCTCGGGCACATGAACCGTGAATACAACAAGCAGTACAGCCACGAATTAGGACGCGACATGGAGTCGCTGGTGTTCGGGCACGCCGGGCAACCGGTCCTCGTCTTTCCGACCTCCATGGGGCGTTTTTTCGAGTATGAAGACTCGGGAATGATCCGCGCGCTGGCCGGAAAACTGGAAGCGGGAACGATTCAGGTGTTCTGCGTGGACAGCGTCGACGGCGAGAGTTGGTACAACAAGAGCGTGCATCCGGGAGCGCGGATCTGGCGGCATGTGCAGTATGAGCGTTACGTCGTCAACGAGTTTCTGCCGTATTTGAAGTGGAAGAACTGGGCTCCGCAGATTGCGGTTACCGGATGCAGTTTTGGCGGCTATCACGCGCTGAATTTTTCCATGCGCCATCCGGATGTGGTTTCGGCATGCGTGACCATGAGCGGATCGTTCGATATCAAGAGCTTCCTCGACGGCTACTACGACGACAATGTCTACTTCAACAATCCGCCGGACTACTTGCCGAATATGAGCGATGAATGGTTCCTGAGCCGGCTGCGGCAGATGAAGATTGTGCTGGGATCGTCGGATTGGGATATGTGCCTGGACGCGAACGTGAAGATGGCGGCGATCCTGCAGGGCAAGGGAATCGCTAACTGGCTCGATATCTACGGAGACAACAGCAAGCATGATTGGCCGCTGTGGCAGCGGATGGCGGAGAAGTATTTTTAGTGTGGTGACGGGGCTCTGCCCCGTCCCAAGAGGATTGAATTATGGCTCACAAGAAAATCGGAATTCTTTTTGGGATGGAAAACACATTCCCTCCCGCGTTAGTGGAGAAGATCAACGGCATGAAAGCGCCGGGCGTTACCGCTGAGTTTGTGAAGATTGGCGGGATTCGGATGGATGAGCCGAAGAAGTACGACGTCATCATCGACCGGATTTCGCAGGATATCCCTTTCTACCGGGCTTATTTGAAGAACGCCATGCTGCAGGGGACGATTGTAATTAACAATCCGTTCTGGTGGACGGCGGACGACAAATTTTTCAATTATGCGCTGGCCTACAAGATGGGCGTGGCGATTCCGCCGACGGTGATTCTGCCGCATCACACCCATCCGCCGGATACCACGGACCAATCCATGCGGAATCTGATGTATCCGCTGAATTGGGAAGAGGTATTTGCCTATGTTGGGTTTCCGGCGTTTCTGAAACCTTACACCGGCGGCGGCTGGAAACACGTTTATAAAGTGCATTCTCCGGAGGAGTTTTTCCATAACTACAACCAGACGGGCGACCTCTGCATGACGCTGCAGCATGGCGTCGAGTTTGAGGACTATTACCGCTGTTATGTGGTGGGGCAGGAGAAAGTCCACATCATGAAGTACGACCCCAAAGCTCCGCATCATGAGCGCTATGTGAAGGGAAATCCGCAGCCGGGGACGGCGCTGAAGGCGCGGATCGAGAAAGACGCTCTGGCATTGTGCCGCGCTCTCGGCTACGACTTGAACACCGTGGAGTTCGCCGTAGAGGGCGGCGTTCCCTATGCAATTGACTTCATGAATCCCGCCCCGGATGCGGAAGTTACATCGGTGGGGCAGCAGAATTTTGACTGGATCGTGAACGCGGTGGCGGAGATGGCGGCGAAGAAAGCACTCAGCGATGAGAATCCGATGCAGGAGTTGCGCTGGGCGGCGCTTTTGAATGGGCCGGAGTGGACCGAGACCGGAGCGCCGAAGATGCGGAAGAAGGCGTAGGCGAAAGGTGGTTCCGACGGTTTCACCACACGAGTAGGCAGAATATGAATCCACTGAAGAAGAAGCGATTCCTCTGGGGCGTATTGCTGGCGTGGGCACCGTGGCTTCCCACCATCATCGGCCTCGGTTACGCGTTCCGGGGCATAGCGGCAGAGAAGGCGACCGGGCTTGCGGTGGTGACCGGCGGCCTCATGGAGACTTTTTTCCTGTTCGGTCTTCTTGCTACGGTCGTATTCGAAGTAGCTGCGATCATCTTGCTGGTCCGCGCGTTCGAGCATGGACATTGGCTGCGGAGTCTGTTTGTGGTCTTCTCTCTCTGTCTAAGTGGACTGATGCTCCTCCTCTTTGGCCTATTCCTGTGGTCAAATTGGTTCCAGGTGCACCATCCGATGTAACTTAGGTGCGCTTGAGTTCGGGGACAGGAGTGCCGCGCCACACCATCTCATTGGTATACTAATGGGACTTCTGTCAGAGTGTCCTCCCGCCTGGCAGCTTTGGGTGCCGTGATGAAGCCTACATTCACGCTGGGAATCGAAGAGGAATACCAGACCGTCGATCCTGAGACTCGGGATCTGCGCTCGCACATTCATGCCGAGATCATCGAGAAGGGCAAATTGATCCTGCAGGAACGGGTCAAGACGGAGATGCACCAATCGGTGGTGGAAGTTGGGACCTCGGTTTGCGCCAACATCAAGGAAGCCCGGGAAGAACTGAAGAGTCTGCGGCGGCACATGATCCGGCTGTCGCGGGAGAACGGGCTGCGGCTGGCGGCGGCAGCCACTCATCCGTTTGCCGACTGGCGGGTGCAGGAAGTGACGCCCGGCGAGCGCTACAAGAACATTGTGCAGGATATGCAACTGGTGGCGCGCGCCAACCTGATTTTCGGGCTGCACGTTCACGTCGGCATTGAGGATCGCGAAACGACGATCCAGTTGATGAATCATGCGCGCTATTTTGTGCCTCACCTGCTGGCGTTGTCCTCGAATTCGCCTTTCTGGTTGGGGATGGACACCGGGCTGAAATCGTATCGCTGCAAGGTGTTCGACAAGTTTCCGCGGACGAATCTTCCCGATTATTTCCCGAGCTGGGGCGAGTACGAAAATTACGTCAAGCTGCTGGTGAAGACGAACTCGATCGATAACGCGAAAAAAATCTGGTGGGACATCCGGCCGCATCCATTCTTCAACACGCTGGAATTCCGGGTGTGCGACCTTCCCATGCGGGTGGAAGAGACGATTGCACTGGCGGCGCTGATTCAAGCAACCGTGGCCAAGCTCTACCAGCTGTATTCGCGGAACCAGGGATTCCGGCTCTATCGCAGGTCGCTGCTGATGGAGAACAAGTGGCGCGCGGCGCGCTATGGCATCGACGGAAAGTTGATCGACTTCGGCAAGCAGCAGGAAGTTCCGGAGCGCGATCTGATCGAAGAGTACCTGGAGTTCGTCAATGACGTGCTCGACGAACTGGATTGCCGGGCGGAAGTGGAGTACATCCGCGAGATCATGAAGATGGGTACGGGTGCGGACCGGCAGCTGCAGGTTTATCGCAAGACCGGCGACATGAAAGCCGTAGTGGACTACATCATTGAGGAGACAGAGACAGGTGTGGACGCGGTGGACAACCTGCCCACCGCGCGAGCCGTCTGATGAGTTTGATGAAGACTTTGACGAACACTGCTGAACCATCCAACCGACAACTGAACAAGCTGGCTTTTGATCCGCAACTCACCCCGGGAGCGCGGAATGCGGTGCGGGTGTGCCTGCGGGTACTGCCTTCGGAAAAAGTCACCGTCATCACCGATGAAGTGAGCCTGGAGATCGCGGCGGCCATGGTGCACGAACTGGAAGCGCTGGGCTGCCGCTACCAGACGTGGGTGCTGGAGGATGTGGCAGCTCGTCCGCTGACGGATTTTCCGCTGCTCATTGCCGAGGATCTGGAGACGAGCCAGGTGAGTATTTTTGCGGTTCAGGGACAACCCAACGAACTGAAATCGCGCATGCAGATGACGGAAGTAGTCAACCGGCGGAAGATCCGGCACGCGCACATGGTCAACATTAAGAAGCGCATCATGGTGGAAGGCATGCGCGCCGACTTCCTGAAAGTGGACAAGCTGAGCGTCAAGGTACTGGAGAAGGTGCGCAAGGCGAAACAAATCCGGGCAAAGACGCCTTCGGGAACGGATCTGGTGGCAGATTTGAACCCGAATTACCGCTGGGTGAAGACGAGTGGCCTGATCAGCACGGAAAAGTGGGGCAACCTTCCCGGTGGTGAAATTTTCACGACGCCGGGCGAGGTGAACGGGACATTTGTAATTGATGGCGTGGTAGGCGATTATTTGTGTGCGAAGTTCGGCGATTTGAAGGCAAATCCGCTGACCATCAACATAAAGGGAAATCGCGTGATCGAGGCGCACTCCAGGAACAAGGAATTGAAAGACGATTTCTGGGCATATACGCATACGGATGAGAACAGCGACCGGGTGGGAGAGTTTGCCATTGGGACGAACATCGAATTGAAAGATGTGATCGGGGAAATCCTGCAGGATGAGAAATTTCCCGGCGTGCACATTGCGTTTGGAAACCCGTATGGGGCCCACACTGGAGCGGAGTGGGATTCGTCAACCCACATTGATGTAGTGGGGCGCGACTTCGACATCTGGGTCGACGGCGAGCAGATTATGCGGGGCGGGCAGTTCTTGATTGAGGCGTAACATCGCTGTCAGGCGTTTTGAGTGCTTAGTCAGCCAGGAACAGGGTTTTCTGTGCTCCTACGGATCGCAATTGCCGCAGTTCTCATGATCTCGGTTTGGACACATCAAGCTCATTGCCAGTGCGTGCTACCCCGTAGCGAACACCATACGGAGTCTTTTTCGTCTCTAGCCACGGTTACTGGGCTGCCCTTTCCTTCTGGAATAGAGCTCATACTCAAGGAAAACGGCGCCCGCGTCGAGGCGACTTTGCGTGACTACGCAGGCGAACTGCAACCGCGCGAAACCAAGCTATCGGGTGGGCTCCGAGAAAAGCAGTCTGGCAAGACGACGACTTGCGAGGTCGACATGAAGGGAACAAACAAGGATGGCCCTGTAAGGATTCATGGCACGATCAGGCCTTCAGACTTTCTAGGAACGATCCAGAGGCACATGGGGAAAGATAGCTACTTGGAAAAAGTCTCGCTGAGGCGACGAGTGCAGCAAGAGGATCTCGACACGGGCGCTCTCTAGACAACTCTGCACGAAACTGGACTGAGGTTCGCACTTCATGATTGCGGCTTTGAGACAGCGATTCAACGCGGAGTTTACTCCCGAAAAATACGAGCGGCTACGCCGCGAGATGGCTTCGCGCTGCGGGATGGAGGTTCCATTCGCGCTTTGCGAGACTCCCTGCTTCTTCCCAAATGCGCTGGTCGAGCGCATGGGAGAAGACGGGAAGGCGCTGATCCGGCAGTTGGTAGAGAATCCGGAATATCGGGCGCGGTCAGAGGCTTCCATCCCGGCGCAGTTTCGCGTGCCGAATGAAGCGCCGCATCCCATGTTCATTCAGGTGGACTTTGGACTGGTGCGCGATGCGGCGGGCGAGTTACAGCCGAAACTGGTGGAGTTGCAGGCCTTTCCTTCCCTCTATGCTTATCAACCGGTGCTGGCGCAGTCTTATATCGATGCATTTGGCCTCGACGCGAAGCTCCGCTACTTCTTGAGTGGGCTGGACTCGCCTTCTTACCAGCGGCTTCTGCAGGACGCGATTGTGGCGGGGCACGATCCCGCGAATGTCGTGTTGATGGAGGTGCATCCGGAAGAGCAGAAGACGCGTCCCGATTTTCTGCTGACCGAAAAACTGCTCGGGATTCGCACGGTGTGCATCACCAAGATTCAGAAAGACGGTCGGCGTCTGTTTTATGAGGAGGCGGGCAAGCGGATTCCAATCGAGCGGATTTATAACCGCACTATTGTGGACGAACTGGAGCGCAAGGGAGTGAGTTTACCGTTTGATTTTCGCGATGACCTCGACGTGGAGTGGGCGGGGCATCCGAACTGGTATTTCCGGATCAGCAAATACTCCATTCCTTATTTGAAGCATCCTTCGGTGCCGCGGACATCGTTTTTGGACCAACAGCCAGAAGTGCCAGCCGATCTGGAGAATTTTGTGCTCAAACCGCTGTATTCGTTTGCCGGATTGGGCGTAGTGATTGCGCCTTCGCGCAAAGACATCGACGCGATTCCCGCGGCGAAACGCAGCGCCTACATCTTGCAGGAGCGGATGAATTTCACGCCGGTCGTCGAGACGCCGCACGGGGCCACCAAGGTTGAACTGCGGATCATGTATGTGTGGCTCGATCAGTTGCTGCCAGTGCTGACCATCGTGCGCATGGGCCGCGGTCTGATGATGGGCGTGGACCATAACAAGAATATGGCCTGGGTGGGATCGTCGGCTGCACTGCTCAATGGATAGTTGAGCATCGGAGGGCGGAAAGAGCGGCATAAGGAATAGAAGTGGGACCTGACAAGAACAAACCGTCCGGGTGGCGCTGGTTGGCATTCATCCTTGTCTTTATTTTGTTCCCCATTGTATTTAGGCCGTGGTGGATGGCAATCATTTCCATCGCAGCATTCATTCTGTTGATGAAACTGGTATTTCCGGGGATTTTAAAATCAAAGTAGCGCACTACTGGGTGAATGCTTGCACGGCGTTTTCCGGCGCTGGGGAGTAAAATCCGTTAGTTCCGCACTTCATACGAATTGCATAAGGCAAAAAAATGAAAGCTCTCGTAAAAAGTAAGCGAGGCGTTGGCCTTTGGCTCGAAGAAGTCCCCGAGCCGGAGATTGGCATCAATGACGTCAAAGTCCGCGTTCTGCTGACCGGGATCTGCGGCACCGACCTGCACATTTACGAATGGGATGCCTGGGCGCAATCGACCATCCAGGTTCCGCTGGTCATCGGGCATGAATTCATGGGCGAGATCGTCGCCGTCGGCTCGAACGTGGCCGACTTTCACGTTGGAGAACTGGTGAGCGGCGAGGGTCATGTGGTGTGCGGCCGCTGCCGCAACTGCCTGGCAGGACGACGCCACCTTTGTGCGCACAGCAAAGGCATCGGCGTAAACCGCCCCGGGGCGTTCGCCGAATTCATCGTGCTCCCCATGTCAAACATCTGGAAGCACAGCGAGCACATCAAACCTGACATTGCGTCCATCTTCGACCCCTTCGGCAACGCCGTTCATACCGCTCTCTCTTTTCCCGTGCTTGGGGAAGATGTGCTGGTCACTGGGGCCGGGCCCATCGGAATCATGGCCGCGGCGGTTGCAAAGCACGCGGGTGCCCGCTATGTGGTGATTACTGACGTGAACCCCTACCGACTGGAACTGGCTGCGAAGGTTGGCGTCACCATGGCCATCGACCCACGCAAGACGAGCCTTGCGGAAGTGCAACAAAAGCTCGGCATGCGCGAGGGATTCGATGTAGGCCTCGAAATGTCAGGGAACGCATCTGCCTTCCGCGACATGCTTGCGAACATGAGCCACGGGGGCAAGATCGCGCTACTAGGCATACCTGCTGGAGAGATGTCGATCGACTGGCATCAAGTCATCTTCAACATGCTGACCATCAAGGGCATCTATGGCCGCGAGATGTATGAGACCTGGTACAAGATGACGGTGATGCTGGAAAGCGGCCTCAACATCGAGCCCGTCATTACACATCACTTCTCGTGGCGCGAGCACGAGCAGGCCTTCGCCGTCATGCGCACCGGCAATGCCGGTAAAGTCATTCTGGACTGGCGCAACATGAGCTGACTCGATTTCCCGGCCAAAAGAACATTACCGGACCAAGCCACGCGCGAACGCTCCACCCTCCGACAAGAATTGTGCAAACACATGACACCGCGTTGACAAACTGCCTGATGCTGCGGAACTAGCATTCCGATTGCAAGCCGGATCGAGAAAATATCGTTCAGGCCGGCTCGCACAATCCAAGGAGGATTCTGTTATGCAGCGTCGCAAGATTGCTCTTACCATATGCCTCGGGCTCGCGGTGATGCTCGGTTCGAGCACGGCCCTGGCGCAATATAAACTCACAAACCTAGTTTCGAATCAAGTCCACCAAGCCCCGACCATCGATCCACTGCTGGCCAACGCCTGGGGATTGGCTCGGGGCGCAACAGGTGCTTGGTGGATCAGTGATAACGACACCGGCTGGTCGACCCTCTATGATGCAGCCGGAAAACAAGTGCCACTCCGGGTTTTGATTCCCACCGCCGGAAACGGACCGATCTCGCCGACAGGCCTAAACGGCCCGGGCACACCGACGGGAATCGTTTTCAACGGATCGTCAACGGATTTCCAGATTCAGGGCTGGCCATCAGTTTTTATTTTCGCGACGCTGGATGGCACAATCAGCGCATGGGCGCCAGGCCTGAACGCCAACCTGGCGTCGATCGCGGTGGACAACTCGGCCAACAAAGCGATGTACACGGGCTTGGCCATCACCAGCAAGGCCTCGGGAAATTTCCTCTACGCGGCCGACAACACGAACAATGTAATCGATATGTACGACGGCAACTTCAACCTGGTGAAGTCGTTCGGTGATCCGAACGTCCCATCAAACTTGTCAGTGTTCGGCATTCAGGACATCAATGGCCTCGTCTATGTCGCGTATGCTGTACCGAACGTCGGTGCCGGCGGTTTCATCGACATCTTCACGGAGAGCGGTACCTTCGTAAAGACCTTGATCCAAGGACCGACACTCAACCAGGCCTGGGGCATAGCCGCGGCCCCTGGCAATTTTGGGCCGTTGAGTAACACTCTGCTGGTTTCAAACAACTCCGTCAACGGCACCATCAACGCGTTTGACCCTACTACCGGGAACTTCGTGGGTACGATAAAGGATGAGAACGGAAAGGCGATCGTCCTGAACAACCTCTGGGGAATTGCCTTTGGCGGAGGAAACTCAACCAATGGAGCAACAAACGAGTTGTTCGTCACCGTGGGTCAGGGAATTGGCCCCGCCGAATTGGCCGGCACCTTTGCGAAAATCGTCTTCAAGCCATAATTGACAAAAGGCTTAGAAGGAAGACGTAACCAGGGCCGCCTGAAACAGGCGGCCTTTTGCACCTTCTTTCAATAAGCACCTAGCGTTGTTGTTCGTAAACAGAGTTGTTGGGTGTAGGCTCGTCGTACTCGCGGCCATACTTGTTCTTATGCGCCATGTGCCGTCCATTGGCTTCGGGGACTCGAATCACTCCCAAGGACGGCGCATTCTCGGCGATTGTGATCTCCCGGGTCAGCGGCTGCTCATTTTCCGGACCCATGCCGTCGCTCCAAACATGCAACATGTAGCGGCCATAGGGAACGCCCGTCAGGCTGATTTGCCCGTCCGCATTGGAAATGGCATACAGCGGCGTCGCCATCGTGATGACCACTGCGTTCATCTCGGGGTGAATATTGCAGAAAATATAGCTGATCCCGGGCCGGTCGAAGCGCACCACCCGCGAGGTGCCTGCCTCGTACAGGCCGAGATCAAACCGCTTTCCTTCGAAAAGTGAAAAGACGTTATGGAAGAAAGGATCGCGATTGGGAAACTCCACCATCGATCCCGCCGGAACCACCAGGATGTGCGGCTCGAAGCTCTTGCTCTTCTGCACCAGACGCGGGTTCTGCGCCGGGCCAGCCGAGGGATCTGGCGCTACAGTCGCTGCTTCGACTCCTCCGGTTATTGGCGTCAGCCACACCACCGTAGCCGGAATCGTTCCATGCCGCTTCTTTCCCTTGCCCGCCGCATCCATGATTTCGATGCGCCCGCGCACCGTCGTCGTGGTTGCTTGCGGCCCCAGCTGCGCCTGCAATCCAGCCGCGCCGGCCCACAACATCGCAACCCAGATCAGGATTCTTCTATGGCTCATCACGAATGGCCCATCTTATTCGTTCGTCTTTACGGTGCCTTCTTGCCTTGCCGCTTTCATTCATGCGCTCAAAAAAGAACTCCTATCATCAAGTTGAGATGCCCTGCATTGTTCCCGCCGTCGGCAAGCGAATATGTCGTCAGGCGCCGGTACTCAGCCGAAAACAACAGGTCCGATCGAGGACGGTAAATCATGTTCACAAAGCTTCCCTGATTTCTCGCCAGCGTCGGATCTCCGTAGGATTGCGGATACGCGAAATATTTCAGGTCGCTGGCATACGGATTATCCATCCCGAACGCCGCATTGAACTCCCATTTATTCGCGGGCCGGTATTTCAACTGGGCCCAGCCGCCGATCGAATTCAACGCCTGCACTTCCGTGCTGGGCGACGTCGGATCGCCGCTGAATAGCACGCTTTGTCCGAAGGTGCCGTACAGTCCGCCAATGGCCCTGCCACGATAAAACTTTCCGCTTAGAGAAAACTGGTGGTTGAGCGGCAATTCAATGTCCGTCATTCCGGCCCAGCCATCAACCTTGCGATTGAAGCCATAATCCTGCCGGGTGTAGTACCCTCCGACTCCCACCCGCAATGGCTGACCGAAAACATTCCGCGTCCATGCGATGCGTGTGCCGTATGCCGGTTGGCGCGATGCTTCCCCAGGGCCCGCCTGACGGTAATAACTCGTGCCTGGCGCTTCTCCGCTCAGCGGATCAAGAATCCCTCCCTGGAACAGCAGACTCGACTCGTCCCCCAGCGCCACTTTATGTTCCACTCTTATTTGCGGCACCCAGCTCCACAAATTTCCCGCATAGGTCAGCGCCGGAATCGCCAGCGTGGCAAACGACGTGGGTGAGTTCGGGGAGAAGAAAATCGCGTCTTGCCCGGCCACAACCGAGGTGTTCGCCCAATCCATTCGAATGGTGGCTGTGCGCAAGCGCACGAGGCCGGAATTGATCCCGTTAGGAATGGAAGGGAACCCGCCCGCCAGATCGAGTTGCAGGTCCGCCTTCGTCTTCGCACCCGCCACGGTTGGCCCAAATGCCTCGAACCCGATCTCCGATTGTCGCAGCGTCGCACCGAAACTTCCGCCGGAGTCGCCCGCTGGCCGCGCATACGCGAGCGTGGGAAGATCGATGCTATCCACCACGCCCTGATTGCTTACCAGGTTCATCAAGACAATGCCCGACAGCCGCACACGGTACTTTGACGCGCTTTCCACTTTCGTCTGATATTGATCGTCCACCTTCCCACTCAGCAGTTGATATTCTTCTTCCAGGCTGGCCGCATGCTCGTTTTTTTTCTGATCTTCTGTCTGGTTGTCCCTCTGACCTTCCGCGCTCTGATCTGGTGGCGCGTTATTTCGCAAGCTTGCCGCAGCCGCCTCGGAGTTGCCCGCGTTCCTTAACACTGCATCGCGTAGTCCGGTCCCGGCGCGGACTTGCTCGAGCTCCCGGCGCAGTTCCGCCGTTTCTGCGCGAGCCCGCTGCCAGTCGGAGCGCATCCCGGCAACCGCCGTCTGCAACTCGTGAACCTGCTCCCGCAATTCGCGAACCGAGTCACTCGCCGGCTCCTGCAGCGATTCCTGAGAAGGCCGCTGCGTCCGGCTGGCAGGCTCCTGCGCGGCGCCGAATGTGCTCCATGCCGTCACACCCAGCAGCATGCCCCATCGCAGGCACTCGAACCAGCGCGTCTTCCCGATGCTCATATCGCCTCCTGCCACTCTCGGTGCTTCATTCTTATGCGACGAGTTCTAGTTAGCATGCCGCGCCGCCAACGCATTTTCGGCCGAAGGGTTTAGCGGAATACTGGCGCGAAATGTCGTTCCTGAAGCCGAAGTCTGCTCTACCGTGACGTCGCCCCCGTGGTCCTGCAGAATCTTCTGCACCACCGTCAAGCCCATTCCCGTGCCATTTTCCTTGCCGTGGCTCACAAACGGTTCGAACAGCCGATCACGCACTGCCTCCGCGATTCCGGGACCGTTATCTTCGATGCGAATTTCCAGATACTCGCCCTTGCGTTTCAGCTCGATATCAATCTTCCCGGATTCCGGCGGCACCACCTCGCACGCATTCAGCAGCAGATTGAGCAAGGCGCGCTCCAGCTTCTTGAAATCGAACCAGCCTTCGGTCGAACCTTCCGCGGAAATCCTGATTCTTATCCGCTGAAATTCCGGATGCGCCTTCACCCCCTGCACCGCTCGATCCACCGCTGAGCGAACGTCGCCGTAGGTGGGACGCAGCGATTCCCGTGTTCGCGAAAACTCCAGCAGCGACTCGATCAACTCCGTCATCTGGTTGACCGCAATCCGTATCTCGGTGTAGAGGTCTTCGCGCTGCCCTGGCGTCAGGTTGCTCTCGCAAAGAAATTCCGCATTCGCGATGACCGCTGCCAGCGAATGCCGCAAATCATGCGATATCGAACTCGCCATCCGTCCGATCGTTGCCAGCCGTTCTGCATCCAGCAACTCCCGCTGGGTGGTTTGCAAGTTCTTTCGCATCCGGTCGAAAGTCCCCGTGACCTCAGCCACTTCGTCGCCACCTCGCGCCTGCAGCGGATACGTATAGTCACCCTGCTCCAGCGCTCGCACTCCTGCCACCAGATTCTCCAGCGGACGCGTGAAGGTGTGCGAGATCAGAAAAACCAGCAGGCTCCCCGCCAGCACCGCCGCCAACCCGAGCGCCAGCAGCAATTCGTTCAGGCTGCGCAAGAACGCGGTTGCCTGATCGAACGACTTCAACACCCAAAGATTCAGCTCCGGTCCACCCGGCGTTGGCAAGTCCACGGCCGTTGCCAGGAACCGTTCCCCGCCCAGCCAGATCTGATCTCCTTGTGGCGGGCTTCCCGCGGCCGTTCTCGGCGCCACGCGCAGCAACGCAGATTCCTGGGCCGGCTTCAGGGTGCTGCGCACAATCACATCTCCGTAACGAAACGCCACTTCGCTGGCGGCCACTCGGCTCAGGTCACGGGCAACGCGGTCGTCAATCTCGTAACCCAGCAGCAGGTATCCCAGAACACGGCGCCCGCTCGCGGGACCAAAATAAATATCCTGGAGAAAGACTTCGTAGAGATGCCCTTCGACATACCACCAGTGCCGCGTCTGGTCGCGCAACCCATCGTTCGGAAAGCCGGTCGGGAAGAAATCCTGCCCCTCGCGAACCGTGATCTCCGGCGCTGCTGCTTGCAGAGCCATCACCTTCCCGGATGAATCGGCCAGCAGCAGCAGGTCGCTGCCCGCCAGTTGCCATAAATCCAGCGATGCGTCCTGAATGGTTGCCGGATCATGCGTGGTCATCAGCGCCCGCACATTCGGCAGGTCGGCGAGCAGCGCCGCCGAGCGCTCCAGCGTGACTTCCCTTTGCTTTTGAAAGTTGTGAAATGCGGAAACGGAGTTATCGAGGTCGCGCTGGATTCCGAGGCGCACCTCTTGCTGCACGGTGTGCCGCACCACCAGCAGCGTCGTCAATGTCAATGCCGCCGACACCACCACCATGGAAAGCAGGAACTTGGTCCGCAGCCGAATTCCGCCCATGGGCAAACCTCGCTCCCGCTACGGCACAAACTTGTAACCCGCACTGTGTACCGTCCGGAAGTGCAAAGGATTCGCGGGATCTTTCTCCAGCTTCTGCCGCAGCCGCAGGATGTGATTATCCACCGTGCGCGTACTCGGATAATTCTGATATCCCCAAACCAGGTTCAGCAACTCCTCACGCGATAACACGCGCTCCGCGTTCTGGATCATGAACTTCAACACCTTGAATTCTTGCGAAGTCAGCGCCACCTGCTTCCCGTCGCGCGATAATTCCATCTTGGTGAAATCAATTTTTACGTCGCCAAACTTGAAAGTCTCGGTCAGCGGAGTCCGCAGCGATGGCGACCGCCGCATTGCCGTGCGCACTCGCGCCAGAAGTTCCCGCGGACTGAAGGGCTTGGTCACATAGTCATGTGCCCCCAACTCCAGCAGCAGCACTTTGTCCATCACTTCCGTCTTGGCACTCAGAATGATGATGGGCAACGACGGCGCTGCCTGGCTGATTTCCCGGCACACATCCTGCCCCGGCGTCCCCGGCAAACTCAAGTCCAGCACCAGCACCGACGGCGGCACCGCGCGAAACATCTCCAGACCCGCCGCGCCATGCCCCGCAATATCCACCGCAAAGCCTTCGGCTTCAAACAATCGCTTAAGAGCTTTTTGTACCGCGCGATCGTCCTCGATCACCAGGATCCGCTCCGCACTGACCGGAACCGCGTCCATTGGCATTGCCCCTGCCCCTGAAGATCCGTTCTTGGTCACGACTACCCCCACGCCGTAATTGCCCTAAATCATATCCCTAAACTCTAGCGTGCTATCGGGTTAATGGCACATTCCGGGGAAGAAAGTGACAGCAATTTGACAAATTGTTGACAAATGCCGCCCGTCAGAAACGGCGGAAGGAATGTCCCGCCACCGGAACAATAAGGTAGCGATATTTTTCCGCGCGGGCATTAGTTTAAAGTATCGGGAATGAAATACATTGCCTGCATGTTTCTCTTGCTCTTCAATGTCATCGGAGCTAGTGGGCAGAGTTCCCCGCCCATGTTTGACGTCAACGCAGCGGAACGGTTTGCCAATCTTGCCCTGGCGTGCGTGCACAAGGAATATCCAAACAAGATCAGTCACAGCTTGAATAGCGATGCGGACGTGGCTCCGCCCAGAAAACTGACGCCCGCCTTCTACGGCTGCTACGACTGGCATTCTTCGGTGCATGGACATTGGCTGCTGGTGCGGCTGGTCAGGACTTTTCCCCAGGCTGCTTTCGTTCCGTCTGCACGGCAGGCGCTGCAGCAAAGCTTGACCGCGGAGAACATCGCTCAAGAATCCGCGTATTTGCGGGCTGAGGGACGCGCCAGCTTTGAACGTCCCTATGGATTGGCCTGGTTGCTCCAGTTGGTTGCGGAACTGCACGAGTGGGACGATCCGCAAGCCCGCGAGATGCGTGCAAACCTGCGTCCTGTGGAGCAGGCTGCTTTGGATCGCCTGAACGATTGGCTGCCCAAGCTCTCCCATCCCGTGCGAATCGGGGAGCATTCGCAAACCGCCTTCGCTCTCGGCTTGATGCTCGACTACGCACGCTCCGAGGGCGATACCAAATTCGCTGATCTGGTGGAATCCAGAGCCCGGCACTTCTATCTGGGTGACAAAGACTGTCCGCTTGCTTATGAGCCCTCGGGCGAGGATTTCCTTTCGCCCTGTCTCGGAGAAGCGGACCTGATGCGGCGGGTTCTGCCGAGCGGCGAGTTTGCTCGCTGGCTCAAAGCTTTCTTGCCTCAAATCTCTCAGTCGCGAAAAGGAGTCCCCTGGTTAGAGCCAGTAGTTTCCCCTGATCCCAGCGATCCCAAGCTGGCGCATTTAGATGGGCTGAACCTGAGTCGCGCATGGATGCTCGAGGGCATTGCTGCGGGCTTGCCCAAAGGGGACACCCGGCTGCCGATGATCACCGCGGCGGCGGAGACACATAAGCGTGCCGGACTGGCAGCTGTGACCGGCAAGCATTACGAAGGTGGTCATTGGTTGGGGAGCTTTGCCGTGTATCTGGTCACCAGACGAGGCATTCCGCAGAATTGAGATGCTCTCCCGAAAGCGGGTGAAATTCAACCCGCGCTGTTGTTGTCATGGTTCTCCGCGGCGTCGGTTCTGGGAGCAATCTTGCGCCGAGACTCGGCGCAACCTAGGCTCCTTCAGGTAGGAATGCCAAGTTTTGGCAGAAGCCACTGCGTCAAGAAAACGTAGGCGGCAAGAAATGCCACCATCCAAACCCAATTCGGCATATTTACACTCTTCCTATTTACCAACTCCAAGTTTACGCAGAAACGTCATCATCGGCCTTCCTAAATGTAAGCGATTGTACTAGCACAGAGCACCAAGGCGGGTCCAACTGGGGCGGGCCCCATCTCCGGCGGGTAGTATGACTGCATCGTCAGGGTGTAGGCAGCGAAGAAAATGGGGTGCGCCCCTTCTCGCGCTTTTCGAGAAGGGGCGGGTGGCCCGTCCTATCGCGAAGCGAAGGGCGGGGATGTTCCCATCCATGATCGGAGTCCATTGACTTAAGTCCGGTCGCGCGCCACGATAGAGATCTGATTGGAGCAGCCCAGTTGCCCCAAACCAATTTTCAGCGCTCTTTGACAAGTTGATTTGAGGCGTTTACCGGGCGTGACCCTGAGCGCTGTAATCCTGCACGGAGCGAACGGATCTCGTAACTCGTTGGTTCTTAGAGACTTTACCAGCAAGTCGTTTAAACTCAAAGACCTGGCGGGAATTTCGGTACTGTCCTAAGAGTGCTATTAGGACACTACCGGAATTTCATCCTAAGTCTTTGATTCCAAAAGACCGGGGGTGGGGGGTGGGGGTGTACCCCTAATCCAGCACGGGTCGCGGGCAATAAGGAATCGGCAGTCCTTGGACAATCGCCCCCGGATTGTCCTCAACCAGAGCTTCCGCATACTCCGGCCCAACGATTTTTTCTGCCACGTTGCGAGCCGCGGAAAGATTCGGGATGCGGTGCTTGGTGTCGTGAGCGTCCGAAGCGAGAATGTGGACGGCCGAGCGGTCCAGCAGCCAGCGACAGATGATTTCAGGCCGCTCTCCCCACAGCCCGGTCAGCGCCGAGGCCGTAACTTGGATCAGACAGCCCTGTTCCGCCCATTCCAGGATGCGCTGCGGCGTTTGCTGCAGGATCGGGTTCCGTTCGGGATGAGTCAGAATCGGCGTCAGCCCGCGATCTCCCAGCCGCCGGAAACAGTCGCCAAGCTGCGTCGGCACGCTGTAGTTGCTGAGTTCAATCAGCAGATAATTTGTCTCGCCAATCGTGTAAGTGTGCGGCTGCTCCAGTACGCGTTCCAGATTCTCGAACGAAAGATGAAAGTCGCAGCCCAGGCTCAACTGCAGTATGGAACCGGACTTCTCCCGCAGTTCGCCCAGAAGCCCGGAGAGATAAGCGCGATCATAGGCGTAACGATCGTTGGCGTGCGGAGTGGCCACAGCATGGGTAATCCCGTCCGCCGCCGCCATGCGGCACATTTCGACCGCTATATCCCAGGACTTGGGGCCGTCGTCAACCTCGGGCAACAGGTGGCAGTGAATATCGATCACGACGTCACTTCGATACGTAGATTAGAACACATCCTGCCGGGGAGGTTAGAGGTGAGAGGTCAGATTGCAGAGGTAAAAACCTCAGGGGTTGGTTTCCCACGTCTGCAATCTGACCTCTGACCTCTCACCTCCCCCAGTTGCGCAATCCCCGCCTTCTCGTGCACGATAGTAAACACGACCTTTTCATTGCATCTAAGATATTGAGGAGCAGGTTCGCCAATGAGCTTTTTGAGGGCGGCGCGTGCCGCACGGGCAAGTGAAAATGGTTTTCCCAGGATTCTCGTCGCCGTGGTGCTTGTTCTGGCCGGACTTTCTCTTTCCTGCGGCGGCAGCGGTTACACCAGGTCGGCTCCGAACCACAGTGCCTATGTAACCTTGCCGCAAAGAGGTTCCGTGCTTCAGCTGAACATCGACGGCGCTACAGGGGTCATTACTCTGGGAGCCGAAACGCCACAAGTGGAGAACTCTTCTCCCACCGGCTTGGCCTTGCTCAGTTCGAAGAAGTTCCTCTACACGGCCAATTCCCATGCCGACTCGATCTCGATTTTCAACGTCGGCAGCGACGGTACCTTGACCCTCAGTGGCACTCCCATTGCGGCTGGCGGCTCCGGTCCGAACGCCATGGTCATCGACCCTACGGGCAAGTACCTGTTGGTGACCAATAACCTTACTAACACCGTTTCCGTCTTTTCAATCGATGCGGGCAGCGGCGCTTTGTCGCTGGTAGGGTCGCCCGTTTTTGCGAATGCCAGTCCAACCGAGATTCTGATCACCCCTTCCGGCAAGTTCGTGTACGTGACCAATCCCGGTCTCGGGATGGTCACCTCCTTCACCTTCTCGAGCGGTGTGCTCCAGCAGATGCCCACTTCTCCGGTCATTTCGGGCGCGGGAGCCTTCGGCCTGGCGGTGGATGGCAGTGGACGGTTCCTTTACGTTGCCAACCCTTCCGCGCCCAATCCTTCCCTGAACACCAACGGCAACATCTCCGGGTTCAATATCGACGCGAACACCGGTGCACTGACCACGATGCTTGGTTCGCCCTTTACTTCCGGCACCTCCACGGTCAACAGCGGCCCCACCGCACTCACCCTCGATCCCTTCGGCAGGTTTATTTACGCGACGGCCGCAGGGTCGAGCAACTCCATCTGGTGTTTTACGATTACTCCCACCAACGGACAACTGGTGCCGGTTACAAACTCACCGTTCAGCTTGGCTGCGGGCGGCCTGTTCGCCCTTATCGACCCCAGTGGCAATTATTTCTATACCGGAACTCAGACCGGAAATGGCATAGCGGGCTATACCTACAATTCCTCGACCGGCGCGCCCACGGCGATCTCGGGCTCGCCTTTTTCCACCGGAACGCCGCCCGCCAAAATGGTCCTCTCCGAGTAGTCCACGTAGGGACAACCGCCCTCGGCTGTCGGGCCGAGCCTTGGATTCCGATTACCGGATTTGTAGTGTGCAACTTACAGGCTGGCACTTTGGGGGGACGAATTCGGCACCCGCGTGCCATTTTCAGATTTGCCCTTTAGTCTTACATTCCCGATTGAGCAGTTCTGGGGGAGGGCTGCCCGGGCGTCATGGATTCGCAAGAATCCGGACGCCCGCTTTATTTTCCGCGAAGACTTACCGCTGGTACCGCCCCATCCATTCTGCTCGCGCCAGTATGTGCCCTTCCATCGCGTGTTCCACGTCGCTCTTGCTGGCGCCCGGAGCCAGCGCCAGTTTGGTACTCAAGGCATACAGCTTGAAAAAATAGCGGTGTGTCTTGCCCGGCGGTGGGCAGGGACCGTTGTAACCTGTCTTGCGGAAATCGTTGCGGCCTTGGCGTGAGCCGTCCGCCAACTGCTCTTGCTTGCCCATGCCGTCCTTCAACGCGCGGGATTTATCCGGGAGGTTGTAGATCACCCAATGCACCCAAGTGCCCACCGGTGCGTCGGGATCGTCCACGATCAAGGCGAATGTTTTCGTTCCCGCAGGAGCGTCGCTCCATTCGAGCGCCGGCGAACGGTCTTCTCCTTCGCAGGTGAAAGGTCGAGGGATGTTGGCGCCATCGGCGAAATCCGGACTGCGCAGAGCGAAGGTCATAGCGGGCGCTCCTACTGTTGTTGCCCGATGCTGAGGCTGGGCCATGGATAGCACCGGCATAATGGCTAAGCCGATCAGCGACAAACTCACAGCGCGGAAAAGACGCTGCGAAATCCGGTCGGGCGAGGAGAGAAGCATGCGGCGCTATATCAATTCGTCGAAATCGTGAAATTCACTGTGATGCGCGCCTGTGTTTCCACGGGCTGCCCGTTTTGCAGGAATGGCTTGAAATGCCACTGCTTCACAGCCTCGCGAGCCGCGGCCGCTAAAATGCTGGGGCCGCTCAGAATCTGCAGTTCCTGGATGGTGCCGTCTCGCGAAATGAGCGCCTGCAGACTCACCGCGCCCTGCACCTTCATCTGACGCGCCAGCAAAGGATAATCCGGGGGCACCGAAACGCTTACGCTCTGTGCCGTTTGCGGAGAGAGCTGCACGTGATCGCCAGTACTGACCACGGCATTTGCCGATGCGGGGACGCCGGACGCGGAAGACGTCGCGCCCGAGTCCACATCCAGATGAATGGCATTGCTTTTCGCGGGCACATTGATGTGGCGGTTTCCCGCTACCACTTCTACTTGCAGAGGAGGGAGCACGGCCCGCTCGGCAGCTGCGGTCAAGGGCGCTTCGGCCGGTGCTGGTGGCGGCGACTTAGCTGGTTTACGCTCCCGAGCGGGGGCCGCGGGCGCGCTCATGGTTGCCGGAGCCGCAGTCTTGTTCCCGCTCCTGCTGTGAAACACAGCTTCCTGGACTTCGCCGTCCTGCGGAAACCAGAAATCCCAGTCTTTTAGGACCACTGCTCCCAGCGCCAGCAGCAGAATCCCCAGTGCGATGAGCATTCGCTTACGTTGCACTTCCGCGTCCTGGGACACGGGTTGCGCGGGAAGTTGTGTCACCCTCTCCAGACGGTTCTCAGGCTGGATTTCATTTTGAAACATAGGCACGGGGGCGTCCTCGAAATTGTGATCGCGGGGTGGAGGAGCGCTGAGTAAGTATGCCCCCAAATCCGCCCCATGCCAAGCAAATCCCGGCCCGGTCGTAGCTTTTACTGTGCCGGAGCGGTTCTCATTCCCGCGCCAACTCAGGAGACTTTCGCGTCGAGCGTGTCCAGAATGCCGGTCGCCGCATCAAGAATTTCCTTATCTACTTTGCGGTTCGAAGCGATAGCTTCCGCCAGCGGAATGGAAACAATTTTGTTTCCCCGCAGCGCCGCCATCTGCCCGAATTCGCCGCGGTGCACCATGTCAATGGCGCCTAGTCCGTAGCGTGTGGCCAATACGCGGTCGAAAGCGCTGGGCGTTCCACCGCGCTGGATGTGGCCGAGTACAACCGAGCGCGTCTCGAAGCCAGTCCGCTTTTCGATCTCTCGTGCCAACGTCTCGCCGATTCCACCCAAGCGAAGATGCCCGAACTCATCGCGGCCCGCGGACTCGCCATGCAGTGTCTCAACGGCCCCGCCGGCAAACTTGGCGCCTTCGGCTGCCACTACAATGCTGAAATATCTTCCGCGGGCGTGCCGCTGCCGGATCAGTTCCGCCACCTCCTCAATGTCGAAAGGAACCTCGGGCACAAGGATGACGTCGGCGCCGCCGGCGATGCCGCTATAAGCCGCGATCCAGCCCGCGGCCCGCCCCATCACTTCCACCACGATCACGCGATTGTGCGCTTCGGCCGTGGTGTGCACGCGATCAATGGCGCCGGTGGCCACATTCACCGCCGTGTCGAAGCCGAAGGTGAAATCGGTGCCGGCCAGATCGTTGTCAATGGTCTTCGGAACTCCCACCACTTTCACTCCCATGTCAAAAAGCTTCTTCGCCACCGAGAGCGTGTCATCGCCCCCAATCGCGATCAGCGCCTCGCAGCCATGTTTCTTAAGGTTGTCGATGCACAGTTGCAGGCCGCCTTCATGCTTGGCTGGATTGGTGCGCGAAGTGCGCAGGATGGTGCCGCCGCGCGGCAGAATGCCTCCCACCGTCCCCAGGCAGAGTTCCATGGTCTTGTCTTCCAGCAACCCGCGCCAGCCCTCCATGAATCCCACAAACTCGTCTTCGTAGTGGAAGCTACCTTTACGCACCACTGCCCGAATGACTGCGTTCAGCCCGGGGCAATCGCCCCCGCCCGTCAGCATTCCTATTTTCATTGCCTGCTCCTTATAAGAATAAAATTCGGTCCGCACCCGGAGCGGAGACTAGACGCCCGTAAACGATCAAAACTGGGACGGAACAAATCAGATTATCAGATTCTGCGAGTCCAGACTCTGGACTTGAAGTAAGATGTTTAACTCGCACGACGGTACGATCCCATTGGTCCGTTTTGATACTGCTTGCTGGAGGGCCGTATGAATACGCTGCCGGTTCTGATCGGCGCTCTATGTGTGTATGCTCTGGCGTATCGCTACTACAGCGCCTTTATTGCGGCGAAAGCGCTGGCCCTCGACGACCGCCGCACCACTCCCGGACACGCCTTTGCGGATGGCCACAATTATGTTGCCTCTCCGCGGTGGGTTCTTTTTGGCCACCACTTCGCCGCGATTGCAGGAGCGGGCCCGCTGGTCGGACCCACGCTGGCGGCGCAATTCGGATTCGCCCCGGGATTTCTTTGGCTCGTGATTGGGGCGGTGCTGGCGGGGTGTGTCCAGGATTTCACCGTGTTGGTGGCCTCGATTCGGCACCGCGGCCGCTCGCTGGCCGATATTGCCCGGACCGAGATCAGTCCCTTCACCGGCCTGGTGGCGATGATTGCCGTGCTCTTCATTCTGCTGGTGACCCTGGCTGGTCTCGGCATCGTAGTGGTGAACGCGCTTTCCAATAGTCCGTGGGGAGTCTTCACCATCGCCATGACGATTCCCATCGCGCTCATCATGGGCCTGTGGATGTTCAAGAGCCATGCCGGCAAGATTACGGTTACCGGCCCCAGCATCTTCGGCGTGGTGCTGCTGATCAGCGGCGTGATTGCGGGACGCTGGGTTGCCCAGACCAGCGCGGCGGGCGCGCTGACCTTCACCCCTCACCAGATCACGATCCTGATGGCCGTCTACGGCCTGATCGCGTCGGTTCTGCCGGTTTGGCTGCTGCTTGAGCCTCGCGACTATCTCTCCACCTATGTCAAACTGGGCACGATCGCCCTTCTCATTGTGGGCGTATTGGCGGTTCATCCCGATATACGGTTTCCCAACTTCACGCAGTTTGCCGGCGGAGGCGGGCCCATCATCAAAGGGAAACTCTTTCCCTTCCTGTTCGTGACGATCGCCTGTGGAGCGATCTCGGGATTCCATTCGCTGATCGCGTCCGGCACGACGCCCAAGATGCTGGACAAGGAGAGCGATGCGCGCTTCATCGGCTATGGCGCTATGGTCTGCGAGTCGCTGGTGGGCGTGCTCGCGCTCATCGCCGCATGTTCGATGTATCCGGGCGATTACTTCGCCATTAACACGACCCCGGAGGTGTTTCACAAACTGGGCTTCGCCACCGTGAACCTGGACCTGTTCTCGCGCGAAGTCGGAGAAAAGTTGGCAGGACGAACTGGAGGCGCTGTTTCGCTGGCAGTCGGCATGGCGCAAATTTTCAAAGGCCTGCCCGGAATGGACCGCCTGATGGGGTATTGGTATCACTACGCCATCATGTTCGAGGCGCTATTCATCTTGACCACGGTGGACACCGGGACGCGTGTTGCCCGCTACGTGCTGCAAGAGCTGATGGGCAAAGTCCACAAGCCCTTCGGCAACAGCGCCTGGCTGCCCGGCAACTTGATCACCAGCTTCTTTGTGGTTCTGGGCTGGGGATACCTGATCTACACAGGAAGCATTTCGACCATCTGGCCTCTATTCGGCACCGGCAACCAGTTGCTGGCAACCATCGCCCTCGCGGTGACCACCACGTTCCTCATCAACATGGGCCACGCCAAATATGCCTGGGTCACAGCCGCTCCGATGTGCTTCGTGGGCGTGACCACGGTGACGGCGGGTGTGCTCTCGATCAAGAACATTTTTTGGCCGCTGACCTCGAAGCCCGGCATGGTTTTCACCGGCTATTTGGATTCAATCCTGATGAGTATTTTTATCGTGGGTGTGATCCTGGTCTTATTCAATGCTGCGTGGAGTTGGTACCGCGTGCTCCATGGCGCTCCGGTTCCGCAGGAGGCATTCGGCCCTCCGCTCACCGATTCCGGCGATGTGAGGATGGGCTGCTGCTGAAGTGCCTGAGACCGCCAATTACGGGGTCAATGAGCGTAATCGGGATTTTACGACAGTCTCAGAAGCGAATGTCCTTTAGGTGAGACAGAAGTTCCAATTTTCCGTCTGCTATGCTCAGGCTAGCCAGATAGTATTGGACGATTCCACCGCCAGAAACTGGTTTTTCGATTCCCATCTTCAGATACAATGTCTGCCCATCGTCGGACAACGAGACGAGCGTCAAAACCCAAGACCGCAGGTGAGGCTGAGGAATGTTCAGCGAATCCTTCGGAACACAGATGCTAAGTTCTTTGGTTAAGAGATTAAAGACGTAAACACCATCAGAATTTCCGCCGCTGTCTTCCCATTTCATCGAATTGAAGATGATGATCGGCTGTTTTTCGCTGGTTACGACAGCCTCGTAAGAAACACTATCGGCGGGATTGCCAATTTGCTCGTAAGCGTCCGCACTCCTGTTGCGCATAAACAATCGCGACATCGGCAGATGCCCCGTGTCAGAGCGCGCCATCTCGACAATGATCGTTTCGCTTGCCGGGTTGTAGAGCAGGGTCTTCCACCTGTATCCGGCGGGAATGCCCGGCGACTTCGCTTTGGTCAACTCTGTAGTCGGCTCTTCAATGGAAATGTTGGCGCGGACGCCCTCCAGCGAGACGCCGCGCTCGTTAAGCAGGTGTCCAGCAAAGCAGTCCTTTTCCAACAGCATGCCTAAGAGCAGGTGTTCCGTACCAATGTGTTTATGCCCGAGGCGATCGGCTTCTTGGGATGCGTAATGCAGGATGCGCCTGCATTCATTGCTGAGGGGAAGGTCGACCGAGGTGGAAAGCTTCTTTCGCAGCGTCGTGTGCTTTTCAATCTCCTTGCGGATATCTTCTACTGAGAATGAAGGCCCAGGGAAGACCCTGGCAGATAGAGCTTTGCTTTCACGGAAGAAGCCGAGTAGTAAATGTTCGGACTCGATATGAGGCGATCCGAATTCGCTAGCTTCATAGCGTGCGAAGAAGATGACCCGTCGAGCCTTCTCTGTGTAGCGCTCAAACACGGTTGCGCCCGATACGAGATTATACGCAGTTCGCATAAATGGCGAAACCAAGGCGATTGCACTCAGAACCCCAAGGGAAGATCGCAGCTCGCTCTGTCCGAAGTCTGGCTGTTCGCTCGGAAAATTTGCCGGCAAAGGTTACACTCGAAGCGACATGCGCGTCCTCGGTATCGACTGCGGCACGGAATACACGGGATATGGCGTGGTCGACCTGCTCGCGGATGAGCGCAACAATGATCGCCTGGTGTGCATCGTCTGCGGCGCCATCAAGGTTTCCCCACGCGACCCCATGCCTACGCGCCTGTCGCGGATTTCGATTGGCCTGCGGGAACTCATCGCGACGCACCGCCCCGACCGCGTTGCCATCGAAGACGTTTTCTACGCCGCCAATGTGAAGTCCGCTTTGAAACTCGGGCAAGTGCGCGGAGTCGCCATGCTGGCCGCTGCATCCGCCGGACTCGAAGTCGCCGAATACTCTCCCCTCTCCATCAAGTCCGCCGTGGTCGGATACGGCCGCGCGGAAAAACATCAGGTGCAGCAAATGGTGACGCGCCTTCTGAATCTCGATGAGATTCCCGAGCCCGCTGACGCCGCCGATGCCTTAGCGATAGCCATCTGCCATCTCCACACCGCCGCTACGCAAGAGCGCCAGAGCGACGCTCGCCAAAGAAATGTCAGGGTGTAGGGGTCCCTTCGGCTTCGCTCAGGGCAGGCTCTTCGACTCCGTAGCTCGCGTCGCAAGCGCGGCGGGCTGCTCCGCTCAGGATGACAATTGATGTGGTTCGGATGGCTTCCGCCGCGGTGGGGCGTTCTCCCGTTACCGTCGTTCCTGTCCTAAAACCGCCGCGCCCCGGAACACTCGTTTGGGCATCAGACGCTGACTCTGGATGATTCTCAGGTTATTCTGAAAATGCACATTTTGAAGCGAGAAACAATCCACGGAGGATGTCATGTCCTTTCGCCGTTTCGCTCTTGCCATCGTCATCACGCTTCTCTTGCAGTCCGCTGTCATGCACGCCGCCACGACGGCCTCCTGCACCTTCGACACGTTTGCCGCGCCCTCAGGATATTCCTTCAGCCTGGTTGGCGGAGTGAGCGACGATGGCACCGTGGTTGGCCAATTGCTCAACAACAGCACGCAGCAATCCGAGGCGTTCACACGCTCGGCTAGCGGAGTCATCACCAAGTACACAGCTCCGCAATCGGCAAATACCTGGATGTACGGACGCAACGGAAGCGGCCTCAATGCCGGTTACTACCAGGCCTCCGCCTACCCCGGACACCTTCACGGATTCCTCCTGCAAGGCAGCACCTTCACCGCCGTCAGCCATCCCAACGCTGTCAATACCTGGCTGTTCGACGTCAACCTGCTAGGAGCCTCAGTCGGCAGCTTCAGCGCCAGCGCGTCTGTGGTCAAGGGATTCAGGCTCGTCAATGGCACTTACACCACGATCGCCTATCCGAATGCGCTGACAACCTATGCCATGGCCATCAATGACAACGGTGAGGTCGTCGGATCCTACGCCAGCGGCATCGTCAGCTATGGCTTCGCCTGGAACAACGGGACTTTCACCGCCATCAATTACCCGAAATCGAAGTACGGAACCGCTCTGCTGGGGGTGAACAACTCCGGCGTGATTGTCGGCAACCATCTTTCGGCCGATCAAGCCCACGGCTTCATCTACGAGAACGGAATCTTCAAAAACATCGTTTATTCCGGCGGGAACTTCACCATGGTTGGCGGCATCAACAACAACGGCCTGATCTCAGGCCAGATCTACTTCAAAGGGGGCACCAGCCTGGGCTACACCGCGGACTGCAAGTAAAACACGTAGGGACGGACGCATTCGTCCGTCCCGCCGAGCAAAGCTCGGCGCCTGTGGTTTAGGCTTAAAGCTGACGTCTGCGCTCCTCTTGACACTCCTCCCCGCCATCCCCAATCATTACAGCGGCCCATGCCCCGTCTATTTCAGATTGTCTGCCTTCTGATCTTTTCTCTGCTCCTCGCCTATCCGCAGACCGAAGCTCCGGCAACGGTCACCTTCACTCTCGATTTCCCCGCCTCCCAACCCGAGCACTACTCGATTCGCGTTCAATCCGACGGCTCGGCCCGCTACCAGTCCAGCGGCCGCTTGTCCGCCGATTCCGACGAGACCGACAGCTTCGATCTTGCCTTCACCGTAGCCCCGGAAACCCGGCAGAGAATCTTCGATCTCACAGCCAAGGCCGGCTTTTTTCAGAAGGACGTCGACTCTCACCATAAGGTCGCCTTTACCGGGAAGAAGACGCTCACCTACGGAGACGCGCACCGCCGCGGTGAGTCCACCTACAACTACTCCTCTAACCCCGCGGTGCAGGATCTGACAAACTTGTTCCAGAGCCTCTCGGCCACGCTCGAATTCGGACATCGCCTCCAGTACGATCGCCAATACCAGAAGCTGGCACTCGACGAAGAACTTAAGCGCATGGAGGAGATGGCACGCGACAATTCGCTGGTCGATGTCGCGGCCATTCAGCCCATCCTCGATCAAATCATCGCCGATCCATCGGTGATCAACGTGACCCGCGCCCGCGCGCAGCGGCTGCTGGAACGTGCCGGCGCTCATTAATCTGAAGTGCAGCAATCTGAAGTGCAGGGCGCCGATTGTCCCAAATCCCCCTTGACTTAGGCTCCGGCCGCTCGCAAACTCAAGGCAGATCAAGACCAGCAGGAAGAATCCGTAATCTCAATATTTGAGCGTTTCTGCGTGCTGGTGCAGTCACGGTTGCCGATCGGCAATCTGTGAGCTTGGCAACCGATCTAACGTCCTGGAAAGCATTCGTTTAGGGAGCAGTCCCGGGAGCAGCATATGTCAATCGCAAAGCTCGGAAAGACGCTGGCACTGTTGACCGTGCTAGCAGCGGCGTTTCTGGTGGTCTCGGCGTCGGCCGAGTCGAAAGCGCGCATCGTGCGCTTGAGCGAAGTGCAGGGCACGGTGCAAATCGACCGCGCCGCCGGCGACGGTTTTGATAAGGCTTTTATCAACTTGCCCGTAATCGAAGGCTGCAAGCTGAAGACTGGCAGGAATGGGCGCGCCGAAGTGGAATTCGAAGATGGCAGCGCGCTCCGTCTCGCTCCCGACAGCGAAGTTGATTTCACTCGCCTGGCACTCGGCGACGACGGCCAGAAGCTGAGTACCGTACAGCTTGTCTCCGGCACCGTCTACGCGAATCTTCACCCGAAAAAAGGTGGCGACCAGTTCCAGCTGAATTTTGTCCGCGAGTCCGTCACCGTGTCCGAGCCCGCGCATTTCCGCGTGGAACTCGCCGACGCCGCGGCCACCATTGCCGTTTTCAGAGGCAAATTGACCGCGACCGCGCCCTCCGGCCAATTTGAGGTTGCCGAGAAGCACAGCGCGACCATCAATCTTGCCAATGACGATGCCGCCAAGAAAGACACTTTCGTGATCGCCAAGAATTACGACGACGAGCCCTCCGACGCCTGGGATCGCCAGCAGAACGACTATCACGATCGCTACGCGTCCGCCGGACGCTCCAGCATTAACTCGCCGTATGGTTACGGCATGAGCGACTTGAATTATTACGGCAACTTCATGACTGTGCCTGGTTATGGTAATGTCTGGCAGCCCTACTTCATCAACGCCGCTTGGAGCCCCTTCCAGGATGGCGGCTGGGCCAACTATCCGGGCTTTGGCTACATGTGGGTGTCGGGCTATCCCTGGGGCTGGATGCCTTACAGTTACGGCAACTGGGCGTTCGCGCCCGGCTATGGATGGATCTGGCAGCCGGGCTATTGGAATCCCTGGTACGGCATACCGCAGGTGGTGAATCCGCCGGTCAGAACCAAAGTGCCGACAGCGCCCGCCAGCGGCCATCAGACAGTGATGGTCGGACTTGGCCTCGCCGCCAATCCGGGCGTTGGAACTGGAGGGTCGCGCCGCCTGACCATCAATCCGGGCTCCGCTGGCTTCGGAGTGCCGCGCGGATCGGTGCGCAACCTACATCGCCTCGCGAAAACCATGGCGCAAACGTCTCGTCCTGTCGTAGTCGCGACCGCTCCGCCCGCCACGACATCGACAGCAGGCTGGGGTACGAATTCAGGTTCAACGGGAAGCGGGTCTACAGGAATGGCTCCCATGAGCGCGCCGCACCGGACCCCCGCACCGCCGCCGTCGCGTCCTCACTGAAACGGGAGTTGTTTTCAATTCGTCCAGACTTTGTCATCCTGAGCGAAGCGAAGGATATGCTTGTTGCGGCGAACAGCGGGTCCTTCGCTTCGCTCAGGATGACAATCTAAACTTCATCTCACTGCACAACAATCCCCGCATACCCCACCACCGATTCGTAATCGCCGGACACATCTCCCGAAGTCGCGTATTTCACTAGCGTGGCCGAAGTCGCGCCCAGAAGCTTGGCCGCCGTGAGCATGACAACCGTTGGCCCAAATCCGCACATGCTGATGTCCTCGTGCATCACCGCCTGCCAAAGGCCGTGCGCGTCCAGGGCCAACACGCGTTCGATGGCTTTGTGGTCCTTGACGCGAGTGATGGCATCGGACTCGTAGTGGTTCATGTCGCTGGAGGCGATGATTAGGACTTTCTCCCCGCGGCCTTCTTCTTGACGATCGCCAATCACATCCGCCAGCGCTTCGCCCAATCCGCGCAGCACGTCAAAGTTGCTGGTGCCAATGACGATGGGAACGATGTTCAAATCCCGCCGTCGCGCCTGCAGGAAGGGAAGTTGGACTTCGATAGCATGTTCGCCGCGGTGTGCCGCGTTATCTTCCTGCAGCGCAGGGAAGCGGCGCAGCAGTGCGGCGCTCAGTTCCGCGTCCGCGGCGACCTCTCCCAGCGGAGTCTGCCACGTAGTGTTGGCCATGACCGCCAGTGGTCGTCCCTTGCCGGTATGATTAGGGCAGAGAATCACCGCCTGCTCTGGGATTTCGATGCGGGAATACACGGCGCCTGCGACCCCGCCGGAGTAAATGTATCCCGCATGAGGAGCGATGCATCCGATGGCGGTAACGCGGCCGGACTCGACTGGAGCAGTGTATTCCTGAATCTCGCGCAGCAATTCCTCAGCGCGCCCCGGATAAAACCTGCCAGCAACAGCGGGAGTTCGTAAAGCCGAAGTCATTGAAGGCCTCCTGGCGGAGACAGTGGATAGTAAATAGTGGATAGTGGGTATTGCGCAAACCGAGGGAGTCGATTCACTATCAACCATTCACTATCCACTATTCACTGTACTTAACGCCCGGAACAACGCGGCGGTCTTTTCCAGCGGCAGCGCCTCGGCCCGGATCGCAGGTTTCACGCCGCTTTTTGCCAGCGCGGCGCGCAGAGCATCCTCATCGTACGCTGTTTTCAGATTATTCCAGAGAGTTTTGCGTTTCTGCCCAAAGCAGAATTTCAGGAACCGGATGAACTCGGTTTCGGAAACCCGCAGCGCCTCCATTCGAGGCTTGATCGTGACGCGAACTACGCTCGAGTGCACCTTGGGAGGTGGAGAGAACGCTGCCGGCGGAAGCGTGAAGAGTTGCTCGACCCGTCCGTAGAGCTGCGCGGTTGCTGAAAGCAAGCCATAGTCGCGGCTTCCAGCGGAAGCCGCCAGGCGGTCGGCAACTTCTTTCTGCACCATCAGGACCAGCGTCGAAAAGTAGCGGTGATATTCCAGCAGCCGCAGCAGAATGTCGGAGGTGATGTAATACGGCAGGTTGCCGATGACGCGGGCCGGTTCGGGCGCGAAGTTCAGTCCGGTGCGCAGGCTGCCCGGCTTTGCCCCGAAGACGGTGTCCAGTTCGATCTTCAGGATATCGCCTTCGATGATTTCGACATTGGGTCGCATCGAGAATTTCATCCGGAGCTGCGCCGATAGGATACGGTCCAATTCCACCGCGATCAGCCTCCGAGACTTCCGGGCCAGCAACTCTGTGAGCGCGCCGCGGCCGGGGCCAATCTCCAGCACTGTGGCCTCGGAAACATCGCCCAGCGCCTCGACAATGCGCGCCGCGGCCGCCTCGCTCGCCAGAAAATGCTGTCCCAGTTTGGGCTTGCGTGGACCCGTCTGAATGGTCGCGCCCTTTGGCACGTTGACCCTCTTTCTTCCCGGCTTTAGACTGACTGGAGTTGGCGCGGCAAGCCGCGTCTTTACGGAAACATAATCATAACGTGTGCGGGGCATATCGAGTTCTGGCCGAGGAGGCTTCTTCGCCATGCATATCGCTTTCGCGGCATCCGAGTGCGTTCCCTTTTCCAAGACTGGCGGCCTGGCCGATGTGGTCGGAGCCTTGCCGCGCGCACTGGCCGCCCTCGGACATCAGGTGAGTGTTTATCTTCCCCGCTATCGCCAGACCAAACTGACTGATCCGCAAACCGTTGTCCGCAGCATCACCGTCCCTTTTGACGACAAGTATCGCTTTTGCTCGGTGGTGAATGCCGGCAATAGCGCCGGAATCAAATTTTATTTTGTGGAGTATCCGCAATACTTTGACCGCGACGCACTCTACGGCACCCCGGCCGGCGACTATCCCGACAACGCCGAGCGCTTCGCCATGTTTTCACGGGCTGTGCTCGAAGCTTCCAAAATTCTGGGCGTGCCGCACGTGTTCCACTGCCACGACTGGCAGTCCGCGCTCGTGCCAGTCATGCTGCGCACGCTCTACGCCGAGGATCCTGCGTTTCGCGAAGTTGCTACCGTTTTCACCATCCACAACATGGGCTACCAGGGTTTGTTCCCGCCTGAGACGTTGCCCCTGCTGATGCTGCCCTGGGACCTGCTCACCATCTCGAAGATGGAATTTTTCGGGCAAGTGAATTTTCTGAAAGGCGCGCTTGTGCTGGCTGACTTCGTCACCACGGTCAGCAAGAAATACAGTCAGGAGATCCAGACTACCGAATATGGATTTGGCCTGGAAGGGGTGTTGCGCAATCGCGCTGCCACCGTAACCGGCATCCTGAACGGCGTGGACTACGAAGAGTGGAGCCCGCAGACCGACAGATTCAGCCTGGCCAAGTATTCGGCCCAGGATCTGAGCGGCAAGTTGCAATGCAAACACGACCTGCTGCACGCATTCGGAGTCACCAACGCTGATTCCAAAGTACCGGTGATCGGCATCGTCTCGCGATTCGCGGCGCAGAAGGGCTTCGACCTGATCGCGCAAATCATGGACCGCCTGGCGCGCGAAGAGATGATCGTGGTCGCGCTTGGCACCGGTGACAAGCCTTACGAAGAAATGTTCCAGCGCCTCAACAAGCAGTTCCCCAACAAAATTGCGGCCAAGGTCGCCTTCGACAACGCCATCGCACACAAGATTGAAGCGGGAGCAGACATGTTCCTGATGCCTTCGCGCTACGAACCCTGCGGTCTGAACCAGATTTACAGCCTGAAATACGGCACGGTTCCCATCGTGCGTGCGACCGGCGGCCTTGACGACACCATCGAACCCTGGGACGCGCGCACCGGCAAGGGCACGGGCTTCAAGTTCACCGACTACACCGGCGACGCGCTGCTTGCGACTATCAAACAAGCATTGCTCGCCTACCAGGATCCGGCGTCATGGCAGACGCTGATGCGCAACGGAATGAGCCGCGATTTTTCCTGGGGAGCGTCGGCCCGCGAGTATGGCAAGATCTATGATCGCGCGCGCCAGGCCAGGGCTGCCGCGGATGCTGTCCCAGTAACCGCGGACTTGAAAAGGGAGCCGGTGCTGGGCTAGCGATCAGCACATCGAGCCGAACAACGCACTCCCCTAATACCGCAGATATCCAATCCCCACCCGCATGTGGTGCAGCAGGCTGTCGGGTGTAATGGCGGCCATGGTCAGTCCCAGCATCGCGTGGACGATCGCCAGGGGATAGATGCTGCGGTAGCGGCGAAATATTTCACAGAAGAAAAGCGCGCCCACGAGGGTAGCAGTGGTGAGGATAGGGCTGGGCAGGTGCGCGGCAGCAAAGATCGTGGACGCCATCCACACCGCAGCCGGGCTGCCATACAGTTCTTCAAAGCGGGTGAAGAAAAACGATTGCAGCATGAATTCCTGAATCAGAGCCCAGATCGCGTACCCCCATGCCAGATGCAAATTCGGCCACCAGGCCGGATTGGCCGGAATTTGTCCACCCAGCCAATGCACAAGAATCACCATGACAGCACCGGTCGCAATGCCGATCCCGAACACCATGGCCGCGCTGAACATCTTAGGCAATCCGAGGCCGAGACGCTGGAGCGACGGGGGGTCAATCAACACCTCTATCAGAACAAGGACCACGATTGTGGTGGCTGCGACGATGGCCCAGCGGTTCCGGATTTCCGTTGTCGGCGCCCAAATCGCAAACTCCAGAAACAGAAACGCGATGATGATCTGGGCCCAAACGAAGTACCGGCGGCCAGCAGGCTGAAACACGGGAGAAGTTTTCGACGCAGGTGCCATTTTTTCTATTTTTGTCTATTTTTATCTGGGCGCGTCACATTTGCACGTCTGCGGCCGTTGACTAAAACCAGAAAGACCAGATGGCGTCCACGCTGGCGTGGGTGATCGCCGAGGCTGGCACTCGCCGCTGGTCGCGCCATGCTCGTCCATAGAAAATCCCGGCGACGCTTGCCAGCAAGACATAGCGCCAGTTGAAGTGCGCCGAGCTATTACTGAGATGCTTATTGAAATGCGAGAGGCCAAACAGCACCGCCGTCATCGCCAGTGCCATTCGCCGTCCCACCCGCCGTTCCAGCAGGTTCTGCACCCACGCGCGAAAATAAAGTTCCTCCGGTACAGCAACGAAAATGAAGATATAGATCCACGTCGGAACCATTGACCATCGCAGTGCGTAGCCATGCGGATGGAGAAAGCCCAACGCCATCCCCATCCCCAGAACCAATGGTGTAAAGAAAACCAGTTCTCGCAGCCCAGTTCTCCAATCGCTCCAGTGGAAGTGAAAATCAAAGCCGGTGCCACTGAGGCGCCGGATGGCAAGGAATCCATAGAGCGCAGCATCGACCAGGAGCAGTTTTCCCCAGCCTGCGAGCCCGCTCGGCCACGCCCGCTCGAACCAGCGCAAATCAACCGCCAGCCCCAGTGTCAGCAGAACGATTGCGTCCCGCCAATTGCCCCGTTGTTCCGGATCGGCGATTGCAGCCTGGCCCAACAGCCAAGCTATCGCCACGGGCAGCGCCGCGTACAGAGCGCACCATTCCCAGGAAAACATCTGATGCGACCAGGAAAGCAGAGCGTAAGGCAGCACGCAGAATACCGGTAAAGCGGTCCGAACCGTTGAAGGCCAGCGGGCGCATGCCTGCCCAACTCGCTCCCCGGCAAGGGCAAACACAGTTGCAGGCGTAAGCTCCAGCACGAGCACTGCAATAGCCGCTGGAGTCGCGTTTTGCATGGCGACTATCTTAATCCGGGAGAGAGTTTGGAAAAAGTTCGGCATTTACTCTACAGCCCTCGTCTGGCGTTCTCGCGCTACACTTCTGCAAGGCATTCTTTATTCCCATGAGCACTCCTTCACCCCGCACTATCTTTCACGTCGATATGGACGCCTTCTTCGTCTCCGTCGAGGAATTGTTTGACCCGTCGCTGAAAGGCAAGCCGGTGGTGGTGGGCGGGCAGCGTGACGAACGCGGCGTGGTCTCGGCTGCGTCCTATGCGGCGCGGAAGTTTGGCGTGCACTCCGCCATGCCTCTGCGGACCGCGGCGAAACTCTGTACGCAGGCGATTTTTGTGAATGGGCATCCCGAGCGCTATCGTGAATATTCCGGGAAGGTACACGAAGTGCTTAGCCACTTTTCTCCGCTGGTCGAGATGGCTTCGGTGGACGAGGCTTATCTTGACATGACGGGCACCGAGCGCCTCCACGGCCGACCGCTGCATTCCGCCCAGCGGCTGCATGACGCGATGAAGTCGGCGACCGAATTGAACTGCTCGATCGGAATCGGCACCTCGCGTCTGATCGCGAAGGTTTCCTCCGCCAAAGCCAAACCGAACGGCGTGCTCTGGGTTCTCCCCGGCGAGGAAGCAAAGTTCCTGGCGCCGCTCTCCGTGGGCGACATTCCCGGCGTGGGTAAGGTGATGGAGCAGAAACTGCATATCCTCGGCATTCAGAAAGTGGGCGACCTGGCGCGCCTGGAGGACCACGATCTGGAACAGCGCTTCGGAAAATGGGGACTCGCCCTGGCAGGGAAGTCGCGGGGCGAGGATGCGGGTGGATGGTTCGATACCGAGGTCGGAGAAAGCGTCGATCCCAAATCCATCAGTCACGAGCACACCTTCGACGAAGATACGGGCGACGCCGAGCGCCTGCTGTCCACGCTGATGCGCCTCAGCGAAATGGTGGGGCGGCGCTTACGCGAGGGCGGATATTTTGCCCGCACCCTCCAGCTGAAATTGCGCTACAAGGATTTCTCGACCATCACACGAGCCCATTCGGTGGACGAGCCGACGCAAATGGATAACCAGATTTTTGAGCAGGCGCGCCGCCTGTTTCTTGCCAATTGGAAGCCGGGCGCGCCGGTGCGTTTGCTGGGTGTGCAAGCCTCGAATTTCGATTCGGGGCCCGCACAGCTCGATCTGTTGGAACCCTCGCAGCAACAGCGTTGGCAGAAGGCTCTCGCAGCCGCGGATCAGCTCCGCGACAAATTTGGCGAAGCGACCATCGGCCTTGCCCGAGGCATGAAAGGTGGATTTCGCGAACGTACCCATGAGAGTCCGGTGGGCCTGCCGGGGAAGAAGGGCGAAAACAAGAAGGGCGAAAAAAAGAAAGACTCGACAAAAATGTGAAACTTTCGGCTCGCTCAGCAGTCAGATGGTGTGGAGTAATCGCATGGGCACCTTTGTTCGGGGCGCGTTCGTGGTGGCGGCACTGGCGATAGCGTCGGCCCTGTCCATACCCGCGCATGCCGCCGAAAATCTCAAGCTTAATCAACATCTGGATTACACCAGCGACAGCCAGGATGGACCGCTGATCAGCGGCGACCATCTGGAAGACGGTGCCGCCCCGGGCAAGCCGGCCTATGCAATTTTCTATGGCGAAGGCTGTTTCAATTCCAAGCGGCAGGCGCGACGCACCGTCGAACTCTACGAAAAGTACAAGGGCAGGGTGCAGTTCGTGGTCGTCGACTTAGATCGTCCGCGTTCCCCGGCGCAGGTGGAATTGGTAAAGAGATTCTACAAAGGATACATCCCCCATGTGGTGGTGCTCGATCGCGGTGGCGCGGTTGCGTACAACGCTTCCGGTGAAGTGGATTCGGGGGAGATCTCGAAGTTGTTGGACAAGGCGCTGGCGCAGTAATGCGAATGCGACCAGCGAGTTAGGCGGATCCCGAGTCGCTGTGACCGGAGGCAGTTGCCGAGCTGCGCTCGGCTTGGACGGGCGAGGGCTCCCGTCCCCACGACCTGTTACGAAATATATTCGCGAATATAGTCGTCGCGTGAAGTGGCGAGCTGGTGACCGTCGCCGTCAAAGATGACTTTGCCCTCGCGCAGGATAAGGAAGCTCATGGGCACCTCGCAATGTTGGCCTTTGGGTAGAGCGACCATCTGGTTAGTGGCCTGATCGAATTGGTGAGTCGCCATGGTGAAGGCATCCTGCAGGCGGTGGGTCGCCATGAGCGCGCTGGTTTTGTAGACGTCACGTTGCTTCATGATGAGTTCGATGATCGTGTTCGATGTTACCGGATCGAGTCCGCCGGTGGCCGAGTCGTAGAGCAGCACCTCGGGCTCCGTGATGATGGCGCGCGCGATGGCCACGCGCCGTCGCATGCCACCCGACAGTTCAGACGGACGCATGTCGTAAGTTCCTTCCAACTCCACAAAGCGCAGCACCTCGCGGACCCGGCGCTCGACCTCATCCGCCGGTCTTTTCTCTTCCATCAGCCGGAAAGCGACGTTCTCGTACACTTTGAGCGAGTCGAAAAGCGCGCTCTCCTGGAAGACCATGCCCACGCGCCGGCGCAGTTCGAAGAGTTCCTGTTCCGGCATCTGCGTGACTTCCTCGCCCAGCATAAAGATGCGTCCGCTATCGGGACGCAGCAGCCCTATTGCAAGCTTGAGCAGAATGCTTTTGCCCGATCCGGCGACGCCGAACAGAGCTTTGGTCTCGCCGTGCGGCAGCTGGAACGAAACCCCATCGAGCACAACATTTTCATCAAACGCGATCGAGACGCTGTCGAATTCGATGGCGTAACCGGAGGGGCTCGACACCATAGCAGCCGGATTTTCGCTGGGGAGAGCCGGCATGGCTTACCTGTAACCAAAAATTGCGAAAATCAACTTGGTGACGAAGAAGTCCACAATCAGAATCAGCACCGAAGCGGCGACCACCGCCTGGGTGGTCGAACGGCCCACACCCTGCGTGCCGCCACGCGTGAACATGCCGTAATAGCAGCCTACCGTGGCGATGATGAACCCAAACAGCACCGGCTTGATCAGGCCTGTGAAGACGTCGCGGAAAACAAGCGTCTGCCACACCGAGGTCCAATACTGGTTCGTGTCGACTCCGAACAGCAGGTGCGCGACCGCGAATCCGCCGATCAGCCCGAGCAAGTCGGCGATGATGGTCAAGAAAAACAGCATGAAGACGGTGGCGCCAACTCGCGGAGTAATCAGCTTCTTGGTGGGATCGGTGCCCAGGGCGCGCATGGCATCGATCTGTTCGGTTACGATCATCGACCCCAGTTCGCTGGCCATGCCGGAGGAGTTGCGCCCGGCTACCATCAGACCGGTGATGAGCGGGCCCAGTTCGGTGACCATGCCGATCGAAACCAATTGGCCGATGAGCGTGACGGAACCAAATCGTTGCAACGTGCTGGCTGCGTTCAGCGCCAACAGCGCGCCGACGGACAGTCCGGTCAGAATCACAATGGGCAGGGATCCGACACCGATCAGGTCCGCTTGATACAGCATGTCTCCCATGTATACGGGAGGGCGGAAGAAGTTCGCCAACGATTGCGCCGACAGCAGGGTGTATTCCTGAACCGCCAACGCAAAGTCTTTGGCGACCTCAATGGGCGAAGTCAGTTCGAGTTCGAACGCCATGTCAGGAATCTGCTCAGGGAACTATAGCAGAGAGAGAAATCATCATCTGGTGATCGGGCCATCTGAAGTCTCCAAGCTCTCTCTGGTTTTAGATCGCCCGCTAACCCGATGGTGAGATCGCCCGATCTACTCGCGGTGGTTGTTCTTCTTCTTGATCTCGATGGTCAGCCGTTTGATCTTCTGGTTCAAGGTGGAGAGCGGGACATGGAAGCGTTCTGCCGCTTCGGTTTGGTTCCAGCCGCACTTCTCCAGCATGTCGACGATGATCCGCCGTTCGCAGTCTTCCATAATGCTGAACAGCGTGCCCCCTGCATTTGCATCCATAGCCGGAACTGAGTTTCCCCGGCCTACGATATGGTCGGGCAGCAGATCGATGCCAATGTCGCTGTCGGAAGAAAGCACCACGGCGCGCTCGATCGCGTTCTCCAGTTCACGCACGTTGCCGGGCCAGGAGTAGCTCACCAGCGGACGCAACGCCTCGGTCGTAATGTGGCGCCGGGGCCGTTCGTTTTCCTCGGAATATTTCTGCAGGAAGTGCTGCACCAGCAGCGGAATATCTTCGCGGCGCTGCCGCAGCGGCGGCAGATCGAGGCTGATGACGTTGAGGCGGTAGAACAGGTCTTCGCGGAAGCGGCCTTCTTTCACCATCTGGCGGAGATCCACGTTGGTGGCGGCGATGATGCGCACATCCACTTGAATCTCCTGTACGCCGCCCAGATGCATGAACTTGCGGTCCTGCAACACGCGCAGAATCTTGCTCTGCGTGTCCATGCTCATGGTGCCGAT